>Ga0102589_1005012_pt1 | contig 11930 bp, 14 predicted proteins | sample AraplaMF_Col_mLB_FD_76858 | JGI IMG/M metagenome (GOLD analysis project Ga0102589, IMG submission 76858) | Arabidopsis root microbial communities from the University of North Carolina, USA - plate scrape MF_Col_mLB | ecosystem: Host-associated > Plants > Roots > Endosphere | place: USA... | reverse complement strand
ATGGTTTCATGTGTTTGAAGACGAACTAAATCACCGTGGACAAATTCGCATGATTAAAAAAATGCAACAGGCTCAATCCGTAAAATAATATGTAAAAAAGCTGTATTACTTTATACGTGAAGTAATACAGCTTTTTGTTATGACTTTAATTTATTTTATTAAACTCTTATTTCAGTAAAAGCATGCTCTAATGATTATTAGATGAATGTCCCTACTCTATCAAATTTAATAATATACTTCATTATTCCGCTCATAAATTTAGCTTATATGCTTTAATTGTGTTTCTTCTTTCTTTCTATTCCGCCCTTTAAATAAAGCAAAACCAATTAAAATTGCTAAAGTTGTAAAACAAACCACTGTTCCAACTGAAATTCCATTACTAAACGTTGAGCCTATGAAGATAATACATAATCCCACGATTCCAATAATAGTTGTAGTTGGAAATAACTTCATTTTAAAATTAGGCATCGTTGCATAGTTAGGACGTAATTTAAGTTGCGCAAAGCAAATACTTAACCAAAGCAATAACATTGTAAACCCTGGAATTGTCATCATTGTTCCGATAATACTATTTGGAGCAAAGAATGCTAGGCCTGCCCCGATCAATAGTAATAAGCCATTCAAAGAAATTGCAATGATTGGTGCACCTGATTTCGCAGTCTGTTTCAATATTTTTGGTGCTTCTCCTTTTTCAGCTAACGCAACCATTGTTCTGGAAGTAGCAAAAACTCCTGAATTCGCCGCTGAAAGAACTGCAGTTAATAAAACAAAATTCATAATATGTGCAACACCTGGGATACCAATGGCATTCATTACTTGTATAAATGGACTTTCATTTCCTGCAACTTCATTCCAAGGTATTAATCCCGCAATAATTGTAATGGGCAAGATATAAAATATGATTACGCGCCAAACAACACCCTTTATCACTTTAGGTAACACCTTTTCAACGTCTTTTGTCTCAGAAATTGCTACCCCTATTAACTCAGATCCTCCGAACGAAAACATTACAATAAAACAAGCACTAAATACCCCTTTAATACCATTTGGAAAGAATCCACCATGCCCAAGTAAATGTTCCGTTGGTGTTGACGGAGCAAAACTCGTTAGTCCAAATAAGACTGCTCCTCCTAAAAGGATGAATAATACAAGTGCCAAAATTTTTATACTAGCAAACCAAAATTCCATTTCGCCATAAAATTTCACTTGAAAGCTGTTAATCCCCACAACTAATAGTGCACAAATAGCACTTAGTAACCAAAGAGGTACATTCGGAAACCAAAATTGTAAAAAAGATCCTGCAGCTAATATTTCTACAATTGTAACAAGCGTCCAGTTAATCCAGTATAGCCATCCCACTACAAATGATACGTGAAATCCAAAAGCCTTATGAACTAAATGTTGAACATTTTGATTTGGATAAACAACAGCCATTTCTGCTAAAGCCACCATAACAATCATCATTAATAATCCACCAAGTAAGTACGAAATAATTACGCCAGGCCCAGCAATCCCTAAAGTATCTCCACTACCTTTAAAAATACCCGTACCAATCATTCCCGCTAACGCTAAAAATTGCACATGTCTAGGTAATAACTCTTTCTTTAAACCATCTTTCTTCATTCTGTTCTCCTCTTTCTGTTCTTAATTTCCCAAGTTGTTTTGCAAGTGATTTTACATAGTAATAGCCATCTTCCATAGCTATTCACCTCCTTTACATTTCTATTGGTACTTGGTGAATGAATTGATTTATACTAGCTAAATTCATTTTTTAAATAACGGCCTGTCAGTCTTATCCACAATTAGGCCTCTTAAAAGCATCATCATTCATACATTTAAGTACTTCTATTTAAAAAGTAAATAAAAAATCCCTACTGAAATTAATCAGTAGGGACGATTTTATTCGCGGTACCACCCTAGTTATTGACAAACTTTATATGTCAATCTCTTCATTCTCTATAACGGCTCTTCACCGTCTTCCCCTTACTATTCGCTCGAAGAAGATGCTCCTGGATTGTAATTCATGTTGTTCTATGTACTGACTTACACCAACCGCCAGCTCTCTTTAACAGGGAGAACATACACTACTTTATTCCATTCATCGCTTATCTTATTTACTTAATGATTATCCTATAATAAATAAGGTAAAAAAGCAATATTTTTTATACACGAAATGTATCATCATGTAATAATAACTTTCTATTTACTTTGGAAACAATCATTCCAGAAACAATTAAAATTACAAATATATAAATGAATTTCGCTAAAAATAACCACTCTTGAAAAAGTGACATAGCAGCCATTTTTTTCTGACCTGCTATTAATAGAAATGCTACAGTCGGTACTAAAATAATAAATTCAATCGTAAAAATTAGTTTCTTTTTCTTACTTAAATTTCGAATATCCTCCCACCTGTATAGCAAAGCAAAAATAATTCCAGCAATAAAAACAATGTTTATCCAATTATCTGCAATTAGATGAGTTAAAATAATAGATAAAATTAAACTAGCCATTAAACCGTAAAAACCTATTTTTTTTGCCATAAAAACCTCCTTTATTTTCCATTTATAGAATTACTTTCATTATAACATTCATTCATTCATTATGTTTTTTGTATGTCGTACTTATTCCATTACGGTGAGTGAAATTGTTCTCCTATTTTAAACAGTTGACCCTACTGGGGGATTCATACTTCTTCATACCACTTATGACCTCTGCTTTAATCCATTCAAAAATGTATGAATTTTCCTACAAAGCATGTAATCCTTATCTCATTTCATGGTAATATAAACCATATATAAAGATAGAAAGGAGTTATTATTATGCCACACATCATTTCCCTCAATATCGGGACACCGCAAAAATTCCAGTTTCAAGGGAAAGAAATTGAAACTGGTTTGTTTAAAGAAAGTATTAATAAACCATTATATTTATCGACACTTAACTTCGAAGGCGACGGTCAGGCTGATTTAAAGCATCACGGCGGAAAAGATAAAGCTGTTTGTATATATGCCTTTGAACATTATCCATATTGGGAACAAGAGCTAACGCAGCAACTTCCATACGGAGCATTCGGAGAAAATTTAACAGTAACAGGATTACTGGAATCAGATGTATGCATTGGTGATATATATAAAATAGGAGAAGCGCTCGTTCAAGTAACACAGCCGAGACAACCTTGCTATAAACTATCTTATCGCTACAATCGAAAAGACTTCCCGCTTCTTGTGCAAAATACAGGATTTACTGGCTTTTATGTAAGAGTGCTAACAGAAGGAACTGTTTCCCCTTCTGATGAAATAATATTAATAGAACATAATAAACACCACATCACAATAGCCTTCGCAAATGAAATCATGCACCGCGATAAACAAAATATTGAAGGTATACAACGCATATTAGCAGTTGATTCTTTATCAGAAAGCTGGCGTAACACATTTACGAAGCGATTAGAAGGAAAAGAAACGAGTACAGAAAAACGTTTAACAGGAAAATAATAAAGTGAAAATTCCATCAGTGGGGGTCTTATTTACTGCCCACGAATAGCGGAATAATTTGATAGAAAAGAGGACAGCACATGAGTGAATTTGCATTCGTATTACTTATTTGTCCATTGCTTGTCTTTATTTTTTCTGTTATTGGTACACGGGTTACAAAAACATATTATGTAATGCCTATTATTACGTTTGCGATTTTTCTTATTTTGGCAGTAACCTTATTTAATCGATCATTTTTCTTTTGGGTCGGGATGTATAGTATTTTTTCATTTCTTGTTTCTTATATAACACTATTATTTGAAAAAGAGAAAAAAGAAGTAGATAAAAAGCATTAACTATGTCATTACATGTTACTGAAGGAGCATTATTCATGATTTTCTTTGATATTGATGGTACTCTACTTGATTATGAGCTCGCTGAAAAAAATGGTATTCTTGACTTCTTTCGCGAGCATAATCCTATTTTTTCTGGTAAAGAATTTGAAGCTAGCAAACTATGGAACCAACTCTCTGAACAATACTTTAATCAATTTTTATCCAATACATTATCGTTTCAAGAACAACAAAGATTGCGAATGCTACACCTTTTTCAAAAATATGGCGTTCTCTTAACGAATGAAGAAGCTGATGAGAAATTCAGCCTATATTTATCCTTATATATAGAAAACTGGACAGTGTATGAAGATGTAGTCTATGTACTAGATAGCTTAAAACAAAAAGGTTATCCATTAGGAATTATTAGTAATGGGAATTATGAACAACAAATTGAAAAACTACATCGTTTACATATCTTACATTATTTCGATCCCGTTATCACTTCTAGTGAAATAGGTGTGGCAAAACCTAATATAGCTATCTTTCAAACAGCTAGTATGAAAGCCAAATGTCAAATTCAAGATTGCTATTACATTGGTGATCGCTTAGAAACAGATGCCCTCAGCAGTAAAAAAGCTGGTATGCATGGAATATGGCTAGATCGAAGTAATAAAAAACAACAATGTAGTGTTCTTACCATACAATCGTTGTATGAATTAATTCATATACTTACATAAACGCTCTAGTACGAATATTTAGACTACCTATTATAAAACCGTAAAAGAAAGGAATAACATATGGTCTCATTATTAAAATTTCTAGTCACTCTCATTTTTGTTTGTTGCCTCTTCTTGTTAGCATTTGCATGGGATAAAACCGAGCAATTTCTTAATGCAACTATTTTTAAAAAGTTTAGTGCAAAGTGGAGAAAGATACTCTTAACAGCCATAACCATCTTATTCGAATTACTTGTGATATGGCGCTTCTCAATTTTTTTCAAAGTATCTGTCTTAGAAAGTTTAGTTATGGGAAGTATTTTATTATTATGTTGCGTTTGGCTTATTCCCTATTTCGTTACGATTCAAAGAAATAATGCTAAAATTGCAGATAAATATTATAGCGGTGGTGTAGATTTAGGATCAGTAACAGTATTCCGCCTTTCTTTAAATCCTCTTGTATTTGGTACGATTATTTTATCAACTGCAAGTATTGGCATTGGCATATTTTATTACCTGCCTTATTTTTTATAATAAGATTAATTGATAATGATCACTGCACCTCTCTTTTATTTTCTCTGAATTTTAAAACAAATAATTTTATTGTTCATGAATGCAATATAAAAAACACGACTGATTTCCCCCACACAGTCGTGTTTTTTCTTATTATGCTGTAATCCAAGCTTTATCAGCTAGATTTAAATGTATCGATTCCCCTACTATTATGGTTCTCTGCTGCAATACCTTTCCGTATCACACTTTAAGAAATTATTCTATGCGTCCTCGCTACCACTTTGATTTATTGTCGTTTCAAATTTCTTTATTTTGGTTATTTTTCTATATACTTAACGTGTTTCAAACCAGTATACGACAATGTAAACTAAGATAAAGGATCCTCCAAATATCAACAAACGAAATAATATGGGGATAAAAGATAATGATGTGAAGTATAGTAAATATAGAATTATAAAAGGAATAAAAAATAAAAATAGTATATATGTTTTATTTTTAACTATTGTTAGTATGCAACCTCCACCAAAAATAACTCCTATAATAATCCCATATATCCAAATTATTGTTTCATCGCTATCTATCATTTAATCACCTTTTCCTATAAGATTTCCGTCCTTTCCTAAAATCTTTATAAAATACATAAGCATCCGATGCCCAACCAATCGGACCTAATAAGGTTTTCCTTCCTACTTTTCCAGCCAATCGAATACTCACTTTTTGAAATTGCCTAGCATTTGCTTTACTTTGTACTCTAGACAATATTTTTCCTTTTTTAGATTTTAAATTTGCACTTTGCTGAACTAGCCATTTGGATTTATTTTGATATTTGCCATACGATTTCGTTGCTTCCCATTATGGTTGCAAAAATTTTGAACTAGCCATTACGGATCCACCATCATCACCGGATTGTTATTCCCATACGTATACCCATTCTGCGTAATCGGATCATCCTCATCACCCGGATCTGGATCCACAGACAAGAACACACCATGAGTTGGATTGTAATATCTCGCAATTAAATAATACATCCCAATTTCTTCATCATACATATATCCCGCATAGCCAAATGGATTCTCTGCGGCGATGCCTTTTGCGTCATATGTTAGGGATTCGTTGCCAAATTTCGTTATCTGGTTGCCGTCGTTAAATACAGTTGTTGATACAGCTGTCCTGCTTCTGTTACTTGTGCGTTTGTGCGGTTTCCAAAGCCGTCATAGCTGTATTCTTTCATTGTACCATTTTGTAATGCTTCTTTTGTTAGTTGATTAATAGAATCATATGCATATGTTGTTTTTTCTGTTTTGTCACCGTTTTTGCGTTCGATTGCGGTGCGGTTACTTGTTGCGTCATACGTATAGGATTCTTCTAAAATACGCTGTGAATCTTTTGTGCCTATTTGTAAGTTTGTCAGTTTCTTTGTGTGGTCATACGTAAATTGGCCCGCCGCGCTATTGCCGACTTGATAACGAACAACGTTTCCAATATCAAATACATTATGATTTCTTCCATTATAAAAAACAACATGTTAGAAATAACATAACCGCACAAATATAACTCCCCCTCTACTATTATGTATAAAAAAACACGACCGCGTTCCCCCCCACGGTCGTGTTTTCTTTATCATTACGCTGTAATCCAAGCCTCGTCAGCTGGATTTTTACGCCATTTTTGTAGTTTCTTCGTTTCTGCTTCGCCAATCATCTCTTTTTCTACTTTACCTTCAATCTGGTTTCCTTTACTATGACCTTTTGCTTTTGGATATATAAGTTTATTTTAATTTTTTCGACATTCGATATATAAATCCCTATTATGTACAACGAAAACTAACCTGCACTCACTTTAACACTTGCATATGGGAGGATCCGCTTCTCTGCATGGCCGGATCCCCTCTCCCTCCTAAATAGAATGGTTTTCTATTGGTTTTTCAATTGATATTTATATAGACAGATGATCGCATCATCCATTTCTCACCTATTATGATCTAGCATTATGCTGTTTCCCTTTCTTCCCCATAGTTGTCTCCATAGTCCGAACGAAACAACTGCAAGCATAATTGTCGTAATCATACTTCCTTCGATTCCGAATGCTCCACCATGTAATAGGTTGGGACCACTCGTAACCGATTTAAATAATGGTGTAGAATATGCCGTTGTTCCACTCACCGCAAAACCATATACATTATATTGAGCCCAGTTCCATATAGAATGCCAAGCACAAATCCCCCAAAGACTACCCTCTTTTAATACATAAAATGCCGCAAATACACCAACTAATATGATATTTAATATTGAAAGAATTGTAATATCAGGGTTAAATAAATGAAGAAAACCAAATAGAATTGAAGTTACAACCACCCCAATCCATATGCGGCTTCTTACAGATATAACAGGAAACAACCACCCTCGTACTACAACCTCTTCTGCGGCTCCTTGTATTAAAAATGCAACTAAAGATCCGAATATACTAAATATACCTGTCGTTGTAATATGTTGTATTTGCAACTGTACAGCTCCTGTTATAACAAGAAATACAACTGGTATTGATATGAATATAAATCCTAGCAAAGCTCCGCGCAAATACTTTTTTATCCATTGTCCTTTCCAAAGACCAATGGATGAAAATGGTCTTTTCTCCACAAATCGAACCCATAAAAATACAATTAAGATTGTTCCTCCAAATGTTAATACCATTTCTAAATCAAGATATATCCCCTCCATAAAGGTCGTTCTTGCCTTCGGTAAAAACAACATAAAGAGCATAAACAATTCACCTAAAACTAAAAATAAAATTGTTAATATCACCGCTAAAATTGGATGTACTTTCTTTTTTCCTTCTCGTACTGCTTCTATTGTTTTAAATCGATCATTATTCATTTTTTCCCTCCCAAGTCCTTCGTTATTTCTGTTACAATCTACTTATATTTTTCCAAACGCTTACCCCTAATTAAAAAATGTAATAATAAAAACTAATAAAGGCGTTTCACTTTATTATCTTTTTGATACGACATCCTTCATCATCTTATTTTCGACACATAGTATTTTTTTCCTTTTTCTTGTAATATATAAATTCATGAACATGAGAAAGAAGACTCCGCCAATACCGAAGTCTTCTTTTAAATCCTTTCGTTCTTAAGATTCTTTCTTATTACACTGTCTATCAGATACTATTCATATATACTCCTTACATGAATGAATACATATAATTGCAAAAAAACACGACCGCGTTCCCCCACGGTCGTGTTTTCTATATTATTACGCTGTAACCCAAGCCTCGTCAGCTGGATTTTTACGCCATTCTTGCAGTTTCTTCGTTTCTGCTTCGCCAATGATACCTTTTTCTGCTGCTACTTCTGTAAGTGCACTGTAGTCACTTAAAGAGTATGATGCAACGTTTGCTGCTGCTAATTTTTCTTTTCCTGATTCTAGTTCGTATGTGAAGATTGATACGATTCCTAGTACTTCACAACCAGCTTCGCGAAGTGCCTCTACACAAGTGATTGCACTGCCGCCAGTTGAGATTAAATCTTCTACTACGACAACTTTTTGGCCTTTTTCTGCTTTACCTTCGATCTGGTTACCTTTACCATGACCTTTTGCCTTGCTGCGTACATAGCACATTGGTAAGTTCATACGGTCGCTTACCCAAGCAGCGTGCGCAATACCTGCTGTTGCTGTACCTGCAATAACTTCTACATCTCCGAAGTGTGTTTGAATTAATTCTTCTAATCCTGCTGCAATCGCTTGGCGTACTTCTGGGTATGATAACGTTAAACGGTTATCACAATAAATTGGTGATTTCATGCCAGAAGACCATGTAAATGGATCATTTGGTTGTAAAAATACTGCTCCGATATCTAATAAATGAGATGCAATTTGTTTTTTCATACTGTTACACCCTCCCACTGTTCTTTTACAATTTGATACGCCTCGCGCGGATTTTCTGCTTTTGTAATACTACGTCCTACTACGATATAACTAGAGCCGAGTTCACGCGCACGTTTTGGCGTTGCTACACGCACTTGGTCATTTACATCGTCGCTTGCAAGACGAATCCCCGGTGTTACTGTTACGAAAGCGTCTCCGCATACTTCACGTAATTTTGGTACTTCAAGCGTTGAACAAACAACGCCGTCCAAACCGCTTTCTTTTGTTAATTTCGCATAGTGAGCAACCGCTTCTTCTAAAGTTTTCTCAATGCCGATCTCTTTTTTCATTACTTCTTCCGATGTGCTTGTTAGTTGTGTAACTGCAATACAAATCGGTCTCTCTTTTCCTTCTTTCTTACCTTCCTCTAATCCCTCAAGCGCATATTTCATCATACTGCTTCCCCCAGCAGCATGAACGTTTACCATATCAACTTCTAAACTAGCTATATTGCGCATTGCACTTTTTACTGTGTTCGGAATATCATGAAGTTTCAAATCTAGAAAAATTTGATGTCCTTTTTCTTTTAAATACGTGATAATAGCAGGTCCCTCTTTATAAAACAGTTCCATACCAACTTTGACAAATAATTGTTCTCCTTCAAAGTGACTTAAAAACTGTTCTACCTCTGCCTTACCTGGAAAATCTAGTGCAACTATTAAAGATTGTGACATGCTTACTTCCAGCTCCTTCCACGGCATTCTGAAATGTGTTCAAATCCTAATTCATCTAAAAGTGCTGGTAATTCTTCAATAATTGTTGGACATACAAACGGATCAACGAAGTTGGCTGTTCCAACTGCTACTGCACTTGCACCAGCGTAGAAGAACTCAATTACATCTTCCGCCGATTCGATACCACCCATTCCGATGATTGGAATGTTAACAGCTTGACTCACTTCGTGCACCATGCGAATTGCCACTGGCTTAATCGCTGGTCCAGATAGTCCGCCTGTACGATTTGCTAAAATTGGTTTTGCTGTTTTTAAATCTAAACGCATGCCAAGCAATGTATTAATCATCGTTAACCCGTCTGCTCCCGCGTTTTCAATTGCTTTTGCAATCTCAACAATGTTTGCAACGTTTGGTGATAGCTTTACGTATACCGGAACTTCAGATACTTCTTTTACACGTTTCGTTAAATCTGCTGCAATTTCCGGTACTGTACCGAAAGCAATTCCACCTGTCTTCACATTTGGGCAAGAAATATTTAATTCTAATGCATGAACATTCGGTGCTTTTGAAATTTCTTTCGCAACTGCCACATAGTCTTCAGCTTGTGATCCTGCAACGTTCGCAATAATTGGCAGATCAAACTGTTCTAGCCATGGTAATTCTGAAGTCATCACCTTTTCTAACCCTGGGTTTTGAAGCCCGATTGCATTTAGCATTCCGCCCGGTGTTTCGGCAACACGAGGCGTTGGATTTCCATAACGAGGTTGTTCCGTTGTTGCTTTAATCATGATTGATCCAAGTACACTTAAATCATAAAATTGTGCATACTCACGACCAAACCCGAAGCAACCAGATGCTGGGATGATTGGATTCTTTAATGATAATCCTGGTAATTCAACTTGCAATCTGTTCATAGTACAACCTCCCCGATTGGAAATACTGGCCCGTCGCTACACACCTTCTTGTAAGAATGTCCACTTGGATCTTCTTGTAAGTGGCATACACATGCAAAACACGCTCCAATACCACAGCCCATACGTTCTTCAAGTGAAATGTATGCTTTTTTCTCTTTATAACGCCCTTCTAGTGCACGTAACATTGCAAGTGGGCCGCAGGAGTAAAGAATGTCAAAATCAATTCCATATGCATCAATTACATCTGTTACAAATCCTTTTGTCCCATGCGTGCCGTCTACTGTTGCAACGTACGTATCACCAAGTTCTGCAAATTTCTCTTCGTAGAAGACAACATCTTTTGTTTGGAAACCTAGGATATGAATGACACGTACTCCTTTTGCAACAAGGCGTTGTGATAGCTCATAAAGTGGTGGTACACCAATTCCGCCTCCTACTAATAGAGCAGTTTGCCTTGCCTCCGCTTCTTCTACCGGAAATCCATGGCCTAATGGTCCTAATACATCTACAAGTTCACCTTGCTTTTTCTTTGCTAATGTTTTTGTTCCTTGTCCTTCTGCACGGTATAGCATTGTAAATTCGTTTTTCTCTTGATCGACATTACAAATACTAATCGGGCGGCGCAGAAGGGGCGCGATGCCCTCTGCGACTTTAATGTGTACAAACTGCCCTGGTTCGTTCATTTGCTGTACAATATCACCTTGAAGCACTAATTCATAAATGTTTTTTGCGATTTCTGTTTGGTTAACGACAATCATATTTTGCTTTTGCATCATGCATGTACCACCTCTTGACGCTCAGACCCTGCAAATTCTTTCATTGCGTGAGCTGAAAATGTCATAGACTCTAGTACTCGTAAAATTGCTCTTGTTGTATCTAATGATGTTAAGCATGCTACACCATTTTCTACAGACTCACGGCGAATACGGAAGCCATCACGCGCTGGTTGTTTTCCTTTTGTTAATGTGTTAATAACAAATTGCGCTTTTCCTTGGCGAATAATATCAAGTAAGTTGTAGTCTTCAGAATCAATTTTGTTTACAACTTGGACTGGAACGCCTTGGTCTGTTAATGATTTCGCAGTTCCTGCTGTCGCTAATAAGTTATAGCCAATTTCATGGAATCGTTTAGCGATTTCTAGTGCTTCTTCTTTATCTTTATCTGCTACTGTGATGATTACAGATCCGTGCGTTGGAATATTGATTCCAGCAGCAACAAGTCCTTTATATAATGCTTTTTCAAGCGTTAAATCTTTACCCATTACTTCCCCTGTTGATTTCATTTCAGGTCCTAATGTTGTATCAACAGAACGTAATTTTGCAAAAGAGAATACTGGAGCTTTTACATATACTTCTTTCTCTTCTGGGCGATATCCCGTT
>Ga0102589_1005011_pt1 | contig 11931 bp, 8 predicted proteins | sample AraplaMF_Col_mLB_FD_76858 | JGI IMG/M metagenome (GOLD analysis project Ga0102589, IMG submission 76858) | Arabidopsis root microbial communities from the University of North Carolina, USA - plate scrape MF_Col_mLB | ecosystem: Host-associated > Plants > Roots > Endosphere | place: USA... | reverse complement strand
CAAATTTAACTGTAGTAGAGAAACAAATATTTTTTTAAAGAGTGGATGCCATACGTTATTCTTTAACTAAATTCGACATTATCTGCATTTTATCTTCACCTTCCTCTATTAATCTATTTATTGTAAACATCAGCTGGAGTTAATGCTCAGCTGTATAAATAATGAATATAAAAATTAATAGGGAAAGGATCGAAAAATAATGAAAGAATCACAAAGTAAGAAAAAAACAAGTCGACTAACTAAGGTAATAATATCTCTAGGAGTTGTTTTAGCAACGACCTTTTTCACGTTCTTTTTAATAGGAAAATGGAACTCTATTCCAGCGAAAGGAGTAGCTAATGAAAGTATTAAGCTAGCTAATACGCAACAACAAAAAAAGAAAGAGGACACATCACTGGCAAAACAGAAAAGACCTGATGGAAAACCGGTAGGAAAGGTTGTGTATTTAACATTCGATGACGGTCCTAGTGAATTAACTGGGAAATTTTTAGATGTACTAAAAAAACAAAATGTTGCCTCGACATTTTTTATGCAAGGTAGCAATTTACAAAATACAGGTTTTCAGGAAAATGTAAAAAGAGCGGTAAAAGAAGGACATTATATTGGTGCTCATAGTATGACACATAATAGTGATAAGCTATACAAAAAGGGACAATTTGTACCGGAGATGAAAGAAACGTTAGCTCTGATCCATAATATTACGGGTACAACTCCTAAACTAGTTCGTCCGCCATATGGATCTGCACCGGGATTAAAGGGTGAGGAAATTCGTAATCAAATTGTAGAAGCAGCAATAAAAGTTTGGGATTGGACAATAGATTCAAATGATTGGAAACTAAAAGGTAACCCACAGCAAATTATAGAAAATGTAAAGCGTACAACAACAGAAGATGTGGAAGTAGTTCTAATGCATGAAAAACCACAGACATTACAAGCGCTTCCGGAAATTATTAAATTTTATAAGGAAAAAGGGTATGAATTCGGGGTATACAATGAAGCGGATCATTTTCAACTAAATTTCCAGAAAGATCAACGTCTATAGTATCAAATAAATAAATTAAGAGCATGTTCTGATTTATCTTTCTTCAGGACATGCTTTTTTTGCTCGCTGCTATAAGCTTATTACTACCAATTTAACAAAGCAGCATTTACAAGTTACTTTATGGATACCTCATTTTAGAATAACTAACTTATAGAAAAAATTGAATAATTTTCATGTGTAAGGAGATTTTAAGAAGGATATAGAGGGGATATTTTCCTTTTGTTTTCTAGATAAATGATTACTTACAAAAAACATTTAGTGGAACGGTTTTTTAAAGCTATTCTGTCAAGAAATTACTAAAAATTGGGTTCAAAACATAAACCACTCGATAAATGGGGTAGTATGATGAAAAAACTTAGTAGAAAGCGTTTGAGAAAAGATATTCAGGAACTTGAGAGTGCAAGTATGCTGCTCCAAAATGATCAAGAGTGCGAACTCAAGCAGAGTGTATCTGCGAATGAAGAAGTTTTGAGAAAAGTTTTTGAAAATTGTTCCGATATTGTTTTTCGTCCAATAATCATAGAAAGTCAAAATAAAATTCTTTTTATTTATATAGATGGATTAACTGACACTAAAGTTGTGGAACAAGTTGTTTTGAAACCAATGATGTTCGAAGGTCTGCCTAGTGGAGTAAAGAGTGTGGATTCGGTAGGAGAAATTATACAAAATCAGCTAATTGCGGTTTCTCAAGTAAAGACAATCTCTAAAGTTCGTGAGGTTATAGAAGCAGTATTGAAAGCGAATATCGTCATTTTAACAGAAGGAGAGAGTCAAGCTCTAGTCGCTGATTTAAAAGGTTTTGAAAAACGAGGTATTGAAGAGCCTGCTGCGGAGATCTCTGTTCGTGGCCCTCGGGACGGGTTTACGGAAACGATAAGGGTCAATACGAGCCTGATTCGCCGAAGAATTCGAAGCCAAAAACTAAAAATGGAACCTTATTCGATTGGGGAATTGTCACAGACAGATGTGGTAATTGCCTATATTGAGGGAATTGCACCTGATTCGGTTTTGGATGAAGTTCGCCAAAGGGTAAAGCGAATTCAAATTGATGGAGTGTTGGAGTCAGCTTTCATTGAAGAGTTTATTGAGGACCAACCCTTTTCGCCCTTTCCACAAATTCAAAATACTGAGCGGCCAGATGCGGTTTGTGCAAGTTTATTAGAGGGGAAAGTCGCCATTTTAGTAGATAACACACCTTTCGTTTTGATTGTTCCTATGACATTTTGGACTGGTCTACAAGCAGCGGAGGATTATTATGAACGCTCCATCTACACAACTTTTGTTCGATGGATACGTTTAATATTAATTAATATTTCATTATTTCTTCCTTCTCTCTATGTTGCTATTACAACCTTTCATCCTAAATTAATTCCGACAAATTTGCTTATTAGTATTGCAGCTGCGCGAGAAGGCATTCCGTTCCCGGCTGTCATAGAAGCGCTAATGATGGAGTTTTTATTTGAAGGCTTGAGGGAAGCGGGGGTTCGGTTACCAAAACCTGTTGGATCAGCAGTTAGTATTGTCGGAGCACTTGTTATCGGGCAAGCTGCTGTGCAAGCAGGTATTATTTCCGCACCTTTGGTCATTGTTGTGGCGACGACGGGTATTGCGTCATTTGCGTTCCCGCGCTACAACTTAGGAACAGCTTACCGGATGTTACGCTTTCCGATGCTGTTATTGGCAGGGATGCTCGGGCTATACGGTGTTGCAATAAGTACCCTTACGATTTTGATTCATTTAACTAACATTCGTTCTTTTGGCATTCCGTATTTAAGTCCAGTTGCACCTCAGACTCCTCGTGATTTAAAGGATGTTTTTCTCCGAACACCTCGTTGGAATATGACCCACCGCCCAATAATGGTATCTGGTGAAGAGAAAGTCCGTTTTCCAGGTGGACAAAAGCCAGATGAGAAACGGGGAGGGGAAACAGAATGAGCCTGCACAAGGCACTCTGTATGATACTGGTCATTTCTTTATGCTTCTTGACGGGATGTTGGGATCGGACAGAATTAAATGATTTGGCAATAGAATTAGGATGGGGACTTGATCAAGCGAAGAATAATAAGATTGAAATTAGTGCTCAGTTTATTATTCCATCAAAAATGGGAATGGGACAGAGCGGAAGAAGTAATGCAGGAAAAGCGTTTTTTACAGAATCGGGAACGGGAAGGGATACACATGAAGCTATACAAATGATGCAAACAAAAATGTCGAGAGAAATTTTTCGAGGGCACCAGCGTGTAATATTGATTGGAGAAAAAATGGCTAAAAGTGGTCTTGCTCCAGTTTTAGATGCATATAGCCGCGATCCTGATATTCGATTACGAGCAGGTGTGTTTGTCATAAAAGGGAATACTGCAAAAGATTTTCTGAAAGCATCCATCCCTTTAGAGTCTATCCCGGCACTTGGGGCACTTAAAGAGCATATGCAAATAGAGGCAGCGGGAGATATGTCTTTATTAAATTTTCTCATTGCTGGTACGAGTGATGGAATCACCCCGATTTTGCCCGTTATTAAACTAAATGTGTCTCATGAAAAAGGTAAAACCGTGGTCAAAGGGTTTCAAATTGTAGGCGGTGCTATATTTAACAACGATTTCAAATTGGTAGGATACTTGAACATGCAGGAATGGTTAACTACTCTTTGGGTAGTGAATCGTTTAAGTAAACAGACAGTTACAGCAACGGCCTCTAAAGGAAATGGTAGTGCAAGTTTATATATGACAAAGATCAATAGAAAAATCATGCCTACTATACAAGGGGACACAATTAAGTGTGACATTGTTTTTTCTGGTGAAGGAACAATTCAGGAGAACAATACGAATTTAGATCTTTCGCAGCCAAAAAATCTTACTCTTTTAGAACAAGTATTGGAAAAACAGTCCGAAAAGGAAGCTCTCCAAACTATTAAAAAGGTTCAAAAACAATACGGAACCGATATCTTTGGATTTGGAGAAGCCATTCATCAAAAATATCCATCCGAATGGAAAGGGTTAAAAAAGAATTGGAGTAAACAATTTCGAAAAGTGGAGGTTTCTGTTCGTACAAAGCTTACTATTCGGCGAGTAGGACTGACTGGACCACCGTTGCAGTTGAAGAAAAATGAAATGAAAAAATAAGGAGGGATATAGAGTGTGAGAAATTCGATGAAAATCTCTGGGAGGCAAATCTTTTGGATGATGTTCACATTTGAAGTGGGACAATCCCTTCTTCTAGTTATTCCAGCGACGATTCGTACGGTCAAACAAGATGCGTGGATCTCGATTTTGATTGCAGGAGCGATAGGGGTTGCTCTTACTTTTTTGGCAACTACACTTGGTTCGCTTTATCCGAAACAAACTCTCATTGAATTTAGTCAAACTATTCTTGGTAAATGGCTAGGAAAGCTGCTGATGATTCCTTACTTCTTTGGGTGGTACATGATAATTTGGATAACCGTCCGTGAATTTGGTGAGTTCATTATTATCGCTTTGTTTCATAATACACCTTTGTGGGTCATTGTCTTTACTGCGATATTATTGCTCATTTTTATCATTTACCAAGGAAGGGTGGAAGGTGTTGGACGTTTAAGTGAAATCATAGGGCCAATTGTACTTTTAATGATAACGTTTGTAATCATTTTGAATGTTGGCAATATGAATTGGGATTATATGCAGCCTATTTATCACGATTCTGGTTGGCTTCCCATACTTAAAGGTTCCTATACTCCTGTAGCCGCATTTTTTGGAGAGGCTGTTATGATGATGATGTTCGTTTTCTTTATGGATAAACCAGAGCAAGCGTCATCAAGGGCGATGTTGGGGGTAGGATTAGCCGTTTTCATGGTAACGATCGGAACATTAGCGGTCATTTTAACATTCGGTCCGAATTTATCTTCAAGTTTTTTGTATCCGGTTTACGATTTGAGCCGATACATATCTGTCATGGAGTTCATTCAAAATGTGGATATTTTGATAGTTATTATTTGGTTTTTTAGTATTTTTGTGAAATTGGCGTTATACATGTTCATCGCTTGTTATGGAACAGCGCAAATATTTCATTTGAAGGATTGGCGAAAAGTAGCGTTAGTTCTTGCTCCTATTTCGTTCATCATAGCTGTGTCAGTTAAAAATATCCAAACATTTACCCATTATTACTACATATTTTTCGTAATTCCAATTGCATTTCCCGTTTATGAGCTAGGGATTCCTTTACTGTTATTGGTGGTTGGCAAAATTCGAAGGAAATATGCATAAACCCAATCGTTAATATGTTTGGAGGACAGGTATACTTTTAGTTTTTTGACTAATATAAAAAGAGAAAAATCCTACTTATAAGTGTAGGATTTTTTGTTTGTATATTACGTTACAAGAGTTTCCTTGTTTTCTCCGGAATGTCCTTTTTAGAAATGTATGCAACAGAGTCTTTATAGTAAGAGTATTTTGTTGGGGATAATTAAAAAACATATATCGCAATATAAAAATTCACTTTAATACTAAAGGATACCTGACAACGATCCCTATAAATTCTTCTCAATAATTGAAAATAAAATCAATCCGGATTATTATATTGTTATTGTAAATTTATTTTATTGAAGGAGGATACATAGATGAAAAGCTCAAAAGGCTCTATTGAATCAGAGATAAGCAAAGCAATTACTCACTGGGAAAAGGACTACCTAGGACGCGGGTCTATATCCGTTAAGACAGATATATTACGGGATATGATTATCGTAAATTTACAAGGTGTTTTAACGCCGGCTGAATATAGTGTTTGCGAAACAAAAGACGGTATGCTAACGATAAAGAAAAATCGTTCGGAGCTAGTTGAATCTGGAATTGATGATCTGAAAGAGATTATACTAGAATTAACTGGAGAGAAAGTGAAGAGCTTTCATACGGATATAAGCTCCCGTACAGGCGAACGAGTAATGATTTTTAAATTGCTTCATAATCTTGAGGAGAAATTTTAAAAATACCTTAAGGTTAGTGGAAGAATTAAGAAACCTACAAGTTTTGCACTTTATTAACAGGCTAATAATTAAAAATTTGAAGTTATTTAGGTATAATAAATCTTAATTCTAATAACTCTTAAAAAAACTGATAAATAAATTGACAAACTGCTTAATATAGTTTATCTTATAATTGTTTTAAAAAATTAATAGATGCTTATTTTAACTGTTTGCTATAATTAAGGCTTTAGCATTTTTTTAATATGTAATATTGATTAAATGAAAAAGTTTCTTAATTAAAAGGTAGCGTATAACATAAATTGATATATTGATTGCATAATCTAGGAGATCAGAAATATACATTTCTTTTTAACAGGAGTAATACATACATTATTATCCTCTATAAAATGGGAGCTCTTCAAAAAACTTTATTGAAGTTAGTTGAAGGGAAACCGACAATCTCCATAATTCAATGATGATATAAAATCATTGAATTATGGAAGTTGTCGGTTTTTTTTATGGGAAAAAACGATGCACTAAAAAGAGTGAATGAAAATTGAAATTAAAAAAATCATCTTAATTAAAAGGAATTTTTATAGGTTATTTTCGCTTAGAAGGGAGTATTTAACATGTTAATTTCGCTGAGTTCATCAACACTGTTAACATTATTTTTTATGGCGCTTAGTGCTTCTTGGCTAAGTGGATTATTGTTTTTACATGCAAGGATGCCTTTACGTTTTGTTCATATCCATATTGGTATCGCTGCTTTGCCTTCATTGATTTCTTTACTCGCACTTGTTAATAACAATGGAGATAGAGTTGTGGGGCCTTGGCATCTAGATACTTTAGCTTGGTTAATGGCTTTCTTTGTTCTTACAATTGGTTTAATCATTCAGCGTTTCTCTGTACGTTATTTAATGGGGGATCACTCATATCGAAAATACTTTGCACTTTTTACATGTACTACAGGTGTATCTTCGGTTGCATGGTTAAGTGATGATCTTCGCTTAACGCTCATTTGTTGGGGAGCAACGCTTATAGGATTGGTTCTACTTATAGGGCTAAATAAAGGGTGGAAAGTAGTTAGTGAAGCAACTAAAATCTCTGGCTACCTATTTACAATAAGTTGGATTGCCTTGCTATCAGCTATCATTTGGCTTTTTCAAGTAACAGGACAGTGGCAGTTAACATCAGTTTTAACGAATGAAAATGTAGTGCTACATGGAACATTGGAGAGAACAGGAATTAACTTATTAATTATATTAGCGGTGATGATTCCAGCAGCACAATGGCCTTTTCAAAGATGGTTAATTGAGTCTGCTGTTGCTCCAACTCCTGTTTCTGCTATTATGCATGCGGGTTTAGTAAATGCTGGCGGTATCATGTTAACTAGATTTTCACCTCTTTTTCATGATGATATTGCACAAATCATTTTACTAATTTTTTCTAGTATTTCTGTCTTAATAGGAACAGGAATTAGCCTAGTTCAAGTTGATTATAAACGTCAGCTAGTAGGATCAACTATTGCACAAATGGGGTTTATGCTTATTCAATGCGCATTAGGAGCCTATTTGGCGGCTGTTATTCATTTAATTTTACATGGTTTATTTAAAGCTACATTGTTTTTACAAGCTGGTTCTTCCGTACAACGTTTTGGGGCAGTGAAGCAGTCTAATGAAAAGATATCTAATTTATGGATTATGGTCGGACGTGTTTTCGGGTTATTTATAGCGATTGCATTTTGGTTTACGACTTCTGGAGAAGGGTATCAATTAGTTAGTGCGTTCATCTTAGGGTGGTCATTATACTTTTCATGGAAACAGCTTGTTGTTTTTGGAGAGGGAAGAATGGGACGAATTGTTGGCGTATTTATTTTAGCTGGATTTTCTCTCATTTACTTTACCGTTCATAATTCTCTTTATAAATGGTTGCATACTGATATTTATCAAAATGTTCAACCTTCAGCTTCAGCCGTTATTTTTGTTATATGTCTCTTATTATTTGGTAGTGCTATTAGTACTCTCGTTACTCGTAATCAATCCTCTACAATATTTGCTGTAATGTATCTTTGGTTCGTTCGAGTAGGTGAGGCGAGACAAAAATCAGTAGAAAGTCATCCAAGCTATCTTAAACATTATGTATCAAAGGGAGGTAATCAGTGATGAGCATATCGTCAATCGTAACGAAAGAAACCTTAAAAAAGAAAGATTCAAACATTGAAGTACAAGAAAATAATATGAATGATTTAGTTGAATCTGCTAGCCGAGTGATTGCACCACTTTGGCCGATCGCTACATTTGCAGCTCATCACCCTTGGATGGGACTTGAAAAACAATCATTTGAACAAGTTGCAGATTGGTTAAAAGAAATTCGTAATGTGGATATATATCCTAGTGCTTCTATGATTCATTCGGCAAAGGCGAAAGGGGAGATTAAGGAATCATTTTTACAAAGTGGCTTGTCTCGTTGGCTTGATTCACAATCTTTTCATATCCCGCGAAAGAAAGCGGAGCAGTTTTGTCAAGCAGCTTTAAAATTAGAGGAATTACCTTCTAGTTTATTATCATCGCCAGAATTAAATAAACTGGCAGAGGAATTAAGTTATATAAATACAGGAAATATGAAAGGCTCTTCTATGCAACCTGTAAGTTCACGTATAGAGAATCAAAAGGGTGAAAACCTATCTGATATTCTTAATTATCATATTATTAAATGGTGTAAATTATATTTGGATGACTCCGGGTCAAGTTGGCCGATGCCAAATCGAGAGAAAGGTTTGTATCGTGCATGGCATCACCTTATTAAATTTGATCCAGCGCTCAGTAAAAATGAGCGTAGCGTTTTAAAAGATTGGCCACAGGATGCCGAGGTAGCTTTAACAAGAGTGTTATCTGAACTAGGAATTTCTGAATCTAACATGCAAGCTTACCTTGAAGGGCACTTGCTTGCTTTGCCTGGGTGGGCAGGAATGATACTATGGCGTTCCCAACAATCAACTCAGGAGCAGGAACTTCTCATAGAATATTTAGCAGTTCGAATTTCTATGGAGCTGGCCATTGTCAAACCTTATTTACCTATAAAAAATCAAAAGGCTGAGAAGAAAGTTGCGATTGTCCCACTTATAGCTTCTTGGATCTACTGGGGGAATATTTCAACACTGGAATGGTCACAAATGTCTGTAGCTGAACAAAGCGAATTATTAGCATTTGCTTATCGTTTTGATGAAAATATTCGTAGGAAACTTTGGCTGGAAGCTTGGGAACAGACGCATGCAGAGCAATTAAGGGAGAAGATTGCTTCTAAGCAACGTGCAACTAATGATAAAAAACGTATATTAGCTCAATTAGCATTCTGTATTGATGTACGTTCAGAACCGTTTCGCCGCCATCTAGAAAAATTAGGTCCGTTCGAAACGTTTGGAATAGCTGGTTTCTTTGGGTTACCAATTGCGACTAGTGAACTAGGCAGTAGCGACAGCCATCCTTCTTTGCCAGTTATATTAAAACCGAAACATCAAATAAAAGAGCTCACGGATGAAAATGAATATAAATCTTATCAACAACGTAAGAAGATAGACAGCTCAGTAAGCTATACGTTTAAAACGATGAAACAAAATGTACTGACAAGTATGCTATTACCTGAGGTAAGTGGCCCTTTACTTGGTTTACAAATGATAACAAGGAGTTTTGTGCCAAGAAGAGTAGGTAGTTTCATTCGTAATCTTCGTAAAACGATGTTACAAAAGCCTGATACAACATTCTCACTTAATCATGTTCATGATACAAAATGTGAGATACCTATCGGTTTTACTAAAGAAGAAAAAGTGAATTATGTGCGTCAAGCTTTAAAAATGGTGGGATTGACAGAAAAATTTGCGCCTTTAGTTGTAATGTGTGGACATAGTAGTCAAAGTACGAACAATCCTTATGCCGCAGCGCTTGAGTGTGGTGCTTGTGGCGGAGCAGCGGGAGGATTCAATGCAAAAGTTTTTGCTACTTTATGTAATCTTCCAGAAGTAAGAGAGGCGTTGTCTGCTGAAGGTATTAAAATTCCTGAGGATACCATTTTTGCAGCAGCTGAACATAAAACAACAGTGGATGAATTGGAATGGATTTACGTCCCACAACTTTCAGAAACTGCGCAAGAAGCATTTGATAGTATTGAATCAATTATGCCGAATGTGAGCCAACATGCAAATAGAGAGCGTTTAACACAATTACCTAATTTTAAAACGAAAATAAAAAATCCGAGTAAAGAAGCACACCGATTTGCAGAAGATTGGAGTGAAATACGTCCGGAATGGGGATTAGCCCGTAACGCATCTTTTATTATCGGGCAGCGTGAATTGACTCAGGGTTGTGACTTAGAAGGTAGAGCTTTCCTTCATAATTATGATTGGAAACAGGATGAAAGTGGCGATATATTAGCTAGCATCATTGCAGGACCAGGAACAGTAGCTCAGTGGATAAATCTCCAATATTACGCTTCAACTGTAGCTCCTCATTATTATGGTAGTGGAAACAAAACAACCCAAACCGTAACGGCAGGTCTCGGTGTTATGCAAGGGAATGCAAGTGACCTGTTGCCAGGTTTACCTTGGCAATCCGTTATGCAGTCAGATAGTGAGACGTATCATTCACCACTTCGTTTATTAATTGTAATTCAAGCACCTATTGAATATATAGAGCGTTTGCTAAATGCCAATCTCACATTTCGAGAAAAAGTTCAAAATGGATGGGTTAGACTGGCAAGTATTGATCCAGAAGGACAATGGAAAAATTGGTAACAATCATGTCATGAATAATCAACTGTCGTTACTAGTGTAAAAGTTCCATAAATACAATAATGAAGAAGGAGTGCTCCATATGAATTCAAAGAAAAAAAAAGTATTAGTATTAACAGACATTGAACACGGAATAGAGCCTATTATCCAACAAGTAACTAACATTCAACAAGAAAACATATTGACTATACACAGCTATGATTCTGTAATTGTACATCCTTATGGAGATATAATGAGATCTATTATTATTGCTATTTATGAAGAAAATGTGGAAGAAATTTTTGTTGTCGGAATAGAGGATAAAGAAACTGATGTAGTTAATCTACAAATTCAACGTGATTTCATAAAAAATAACAAGGAACTAGACTATCTCTTTACAAATTGCATGCCTGAATTTTCAAGTGGTAGCTTGAATGCATGGCTAAGCGGACAAGAAAATGTTAGTGAAAATATTGAGAAGAGTATAGATATGATTCGTCATCATCCATTAGTGCCGTCTAATGTTAAAGTTCATGGTTTTAGGATTGATAGAACAGGTGAAAAAGAATTGGTTGTTAAAATTCCTACTAATAAAGTAGCGAAAAAAATGCATTCTTATGTGTAAGTTATCGATAGATAAGCAACTTTTATTTGGACTTGTGTCCTTTACAAAGAGCAAAAGAAATCTTCTATAAATGGGGATCTTTTGCTCTTTTTGTTTGAAATTTTCATGTGTTTTATAGGAGATATCTAATATGTACATAATAAAAATATATAACCTTTTGCATGAAATTTTAAGGACGGATTAGCAGGTGATAATAAAGTTAATCGTAAAATAGAAGTGTATATTGTGACTTATCCCGCATTAACGGGCAGCCCTATTGGTGAGGGCTGATTAAAGGTTCACTTTATTTTATGATTATTACTAAAAAGAATGGAGATTCTTTAATTATGAGAATAAAACAGTTAAAACCTAAAATGATATGGAAAAAAGAATGTTGCTAACTCTTTTTATTGTTGTCGGATTGATTATTGCGGGGGTTGTTTTTTGGAATGTTTCACCTATTCCGAAAGCGTTTCTCATAAAAAAAGCATTTGAAGGTGGAATGTTTGTTCAATCTAATAATTATAAAAACGCTCTAAAAGAGACACGAATTGTTAAAGATATCAATTATGATTCTAAATTTCCTGATGGTA
>Ga0102589_1005004_pt1 | contig 11948 bp, 18 predicted proteins | sample AraplaMF_Col_mLB_FD_76858 | JGI IMG/M metagenome (GOLD analysis project Ga0102589, IMG submission 76858) | Arabidopsis root microbial communities from the University of North Carolina, USA - plate scrape MF_Col_mLB | ecosystem: Host-associated > Plants > Roots > Endosphere | place: USA... | reverse complement strand
CTCGAAGAGCGAGACGCCGAGAACCTCTTCGAGATGCTGGATCTGGCGGCTGATGGCGCTGTGGGTGACGTTCAGCTCGTCGGCGGCGAGCGTCATGCGCCCGTGGCGGCCGGCGGCTTCGAAGGCGCGAAGGGCGTTGAGTGAAGGAAGGCGTCTTGCCATGTCACACTTCCGCTATGTGCGTTTTGGGAACAAACTCTGTTCGAGCTTATCGGTTTTCAGGCTGGAGATTATGGTGTTTTCTCCGATCGCAACATTAAGGCAAAGCCGCAAAGCGCACAACAGCTCTGAAATGCCACGGCATTCGGGGAGGGCGAAGCTTTGCCCACCAAGGGATTTGAAAGCATGAGCAACAGACATACGGATGGAAGTGCCGGCGACGCCAATTACGGCGTGATCGGCACCAATTACACGCAGTACCGCCAGCCCGATCCGCATATTGCCGCCTTCATCTGGAGCGCGCTCGGCGATGCCAAGACGGTGCTGAATGTCGGCGCCGGGGCCGGTTCCTACGAGCCGACGGACCGGGTGGTGACGGCGGTCGAGCCGTCGGCCTCGATGCGGGCGCAGCGCCCGGCCCATCTTCCGGTCGCGATCGACGCGGTGGCGGAAAAGCTGCCCTTCGACGACAAGAGTTTTGACGGCAGCATGACGACCTTCTCGGTCCACCAATGGTCGGATCTGAAGGCGGGTCTTGCGGAGATGCGCCGTGTCACGCGCGGGCCGGTCGCGGTGCTGAGCTGCGATCCGGACGAGCTGCATCGCTCGTGGCTGCAGGTCTATGCGCCGGAGATGATCGCGGTCGAAGCCAGCCGTTACCCCTCGCTGGCGTCGATTTCCGAAGCGCTCGGCGGCACAGTCGAGATCCGGCCGGTGCCGATCCCGCTGCATTGCACCGATGGTTTCAGCGAAGGCTATTACGGCCGCCCGGAGCGGCTGCTCGATCCCGGCGCGCGCCGTGCGAATTCGGCCTGGAGCTTCGTCGATCCCTCCATCGGTGAGCGTTTCGTCGAAGAGCTCGGCCGTGATCTCAAGGATGGCAGCTGGGACAAGCGGTACGGCGCGTTGCGGACGCAGCCCTTCTTCGAGGGTTCGCTGCGGCTGATCGTTTCCATGCCCTAAAGGCTAAAGGCTTAGGCGAGTTCCTTCGTCGCGTCGTCGAAGGAGCTCGCATCGCCGAGCGCTGACGACATCAGCATGGCGCCTTCGAGGGTGGCGAGCACCTTCAGCGCTTCCTCGCGCGTCATGCCCGACGCCATCAACCTTTCGATGCCAACTTCGAAGAAGCGCTTCGCCTCCGCCGCAACCTCATCCGGCAGATCGCGCGAGGCAGCGCCCAGCGCGCCGCAGAGGCACATGCGGCCATCTTCGGCAAAGGAACGCTGGAAGACGCGGCGCCAGGCGGCGACCGTGTTCAGGCCCGACGACTTTTCCGCCTCGACAGCATCGCCGAACCGATCCGTGTAGCGATGGGCGACAGCGGCGGCCAGTGCCTCCTTGGTGGGAAAATGGTAGTGGACGCTGGCGCTCTTGATGCCGACTTCGGCTGCAATCTCGCGGAAACTGAATCCGTTATAGCCACCCTGTCTGATCATGCGCTCTGCGGCGTCCATGATTGCCTGCACTTTTTCCGACATTGTCACCTTCTCTCTATCTATTGATAGATAGGTCTTGAAATCTGTTAAAGCAAGCGCTAAGTGGTGTTGCCTATCTACTGATAGATAGATAAGGAGATAATCATGCGCTTTGAAGGTAAAGTAGTCGCGATCACTGGCGGCGGTTCGGGAATTGGCAAGGAAGTGGCGGCCCGCTTCGTCGCCGAGGGGGCTTCGGTCGCCATCAACGGCCGCGATCTCGCCAAGCTGCAGGCTGCTGCCAAGGAAATCGATCCTTCCGGTAAGAAGGTCATCGTTTCCGCCGGTGACATCGCCAATCCGGCAACGGGCGCAGCCCTGGTCGAGGCCGCCGTCAAGGCATTCGGCACGCTCGACATCCTCGTCAACAATGCCGGCGTCTTCAATCCCAAGCCATTCCTGGAGCTGACTGAAGGCGATTACGACTGGTATCTGGACACGATCCTGAAGGGCAAGTTCTTCACCGCGCAGGCTGCTGCCAAGGTGATGAAGGACAAGGGCGGCGTCATCGTCCAGACCGGCTCGATGTGGGCGATCCAGGCGATCGGCGCCACGCCGTCGGCTGCCTACTCGGCGGCCAATGCCGGCGTTCACGCCATGGTCCGCAACCTGGCGATCGAGCTTGCACCTTATAACATCCGCATCAACGCGGTTGCTCCGGCCGTCGTCGAAACCCCGGTCTACAACACCTTCCTGTCTGCCGAGCAGGTCAAGGAAGTGCTGCCGACCTTCGATGCCTTCCATCCGCTCGGCCGCAACGGCCAGCCGAAGGATGTCGCCGAGGCGATCCTGTTCCTCGCTTCCGCGCAGGCTTCGTGGATCACCGGCACGGTTCTCCCGGTTGATGGCGGCGTCACCGCCGGCCGCCAGTAAGGATGATGCAGATGATGGATTGGAACGGATATCGCGACGAACTGCTCGGCCGCGTCGGTGAACTCGGCAAGCTGACGCCGGATACGCTGCGTGGCGTGGTCTCGCTCGATCGTGCCGGCGAAAAGGCAAACCACCTCGGCCCGAAGATGCGCGAACTGATCGCGCTCGCCGTTGCCGTCACCACCCGCTGCGACGGCTGCATCGCCGTTCACGGCAAGGCGGCGATCGAGCACGGGGCGACCGAGGAAGAGATCGCCGAGGCGCTCGGCGTCGCGATCGCGCTCAATGCCGGTGCCGCTCTGACCTATTCCGCCCGGGTTCTCGACGCCGTCGCGGCCCTTCCGAACAAGTGACATCGAGGGGCCGGCCGCAATGCCGGCCCCTTTCAACCTTCAGGAATGACAATGCAGACATCTGTTGCGATCATCGGCGGCGGCCTTGCCGGACTTCATGCCGCAAGGCTGCTTCGCGCAGCCAATATCGATTTCCTGCTGTTCGAAGCCCGCGACCGGCTGGGCGGGCGGATCTTCTCCGTTGACGAGACGGGCAGCGTTTCGGCCGACGGCTTTGACCTCGGCCCTTCCTGGTTCTGGCCGCAGATGCAGCCGGCCATCGGCGCGCTTGTCGCCGAGCTCGAGCTGCCGGCCTTCGCGCAGGCGAGCGACGGCGACGTGGTGTTCGAGCGCATGTCGCGCGAGCCCGTGCAGCGTTACCAGGGCTACCGGCAGGAGCCGCAATCGATGCGGCTGACCGGCGGCACCAATGCGCTGGTGCGGGCGCTGACGGCGGAACTGCCGGAAAATTGCATCTTCCTGAGCCGCAAGGTCACCGCCGCCGCGCTTGGCGCCGATGGCGTGACGCTGACCGTTTCGAATTCTACCGGCGGACAGGAGAGTGTTCAGGCCGGGCATGTGATCTTTGCCCTGCCGCCGCGTCTGCTTGAGGCGACCGTTTCCTTCTCGCCGCCGGTTTCGACCGCCATCGCCTCGCGTTGGCGCCAGACGGCGACCTGGATGGCGCCGCATGCGAAATTCTTCGCGCTTTACGACCGCCCGTTCTGGCGACAGGAAGGCCTCTCGGGAACGGCGCAGAGCATGGTCGGGCCGCTGGTCGAGATCCATGACGCGACGACCGCGACGGGCTCCGCCGCTCTCTTCGGCTTCCTCGGCGTCGGCGCGGATGAGCGCCAGTCTATCGGCGAAGACTTGCTGACGCATGCCTGCGTCCAGCAGTTGGGCCGCCTCTTCGGCGAAAAGGCGCTGCAGCCGCGGGCAACGCTGTTCAAGGATTGGGCTGCCGATCCGGCGACCGCCACGAAGGACGACCGCACCGGCGGCGCCCATCCGTCTCCCGACCGCAGGCCCTGGGTGGACGGCGCATGGCAGCCCTTCATCTCGCTTGCCGGAAGCGAAACCAGCCAGACGGATCCCGGCTATCTCTCGGGCGCGGTCGACGCGGCCGAACGGACCGTTTCTGCAATCATCGGATCGCGGCGCGACGCCGCGAACAGGCGGTAACCATGCTGACAGGAAAGACTGCACTGATCACCGGCGGCTCCAGCGGCATCGGCCTTGCGGCGGCGCGCCGCCTGATCGCCGATGGCGCGCGTGTCGCCATATCGGGCACCGACGAGGCCAAGCTCGAAGAGGCGCGGCGTGAACTCGGCGGCGAGACCGTGGCGATCCGCGCCGACGTGCGCTCGCTTGCCGACCTGAAGGCGATGGCGAAGCAAGCGGCCGACGCGTTCGGCACGATCGACATTCTCTTCGCCAATGCCGGTGTCGCCTATGGCACACCGATTGCCACGACCGAAGAGGAAGCCTTCGACCGGCTGATGGACATCAACGTCAAGGGCGTGTTCTTCACCGTGCAGAGCGTGCTGCCCGTCATGGCCGACGGCGGTTCGATCATCCTCAACACGTCGTGGCTGAACAAGGTGGGCACGCCGGGGCGCGCCGCGCTCTCGGCCTCGAAGGCGGCTGTCCGCTCCTTTGCCCGCACGCTCTCGGCCGAACTCACCGAGCGTAAGATCCGCGTCAACTGCGTCAGCCCCGGGCCGACCGATACGCCGATCCACCACAGCGCCGGGCAGACGGCCGACGACTACAAGGCCTATACCGAGCGGGTCGGCGCCCGCGTGCCGGCCGGGCGCATGGGGCGCCCGGAGGAGATCGCAGCCGCGGTGGCGTTTCTCGCCAGCGACCAATCGAGCTTCATGCTCGGAACCGAAATACTTCTCGATGGCGGATTGGCGGAGCTTTGACCATGCGTATCAATGACGACCTGACGAAACCTGTAACCGTGCATTCGGCGGCGCTCGACTGGATCCCCAGCCCGGCGCCCGGCGTCGACCGCAAGATGCTGTTCCGCATCGGCGAGGAGAAGGCGCGCGCCACCTCGATCGTCCGTTATGCCCCGGGCAGCGCCTTTCCGCCGCACACCCATACGGGTGGCGAGGAATTCGTGGTGCTCGACGGCATCTTCCAGGACGAGCATGGCGACTATCCGGCCGGATCCTACATCCGCAACCCGCCGGGCACCGCGCATATGCCGGCCTCGGCAGGCGGCTGCTCGATCTTCGTGCGGCTCTGGCAATTCCGCGCCGAAGACCGCGACCAGACGGTGCGCCGCCCGGGCGAGGGCCGCAAGGATACGCCGCGCCCCGGCGCCGAGAGCGCTCTCATCCTCTTCGACGACGGCCGCGAGCAGGTGCGCCTCGAAGAGTGGCGGGCAGGGGCGGCTGTGACCGTCGACAATGCCGAAGGCCTGGAATTCCTAGTGCTGAAGGGGGCGCTGACCGTCAATGGCGAGCGGCTGGAACGCCTCACCTGGGGCCGCCTTCCGGCAGGCACTGCGCTTGCCGCAGAAGCCGGCGCCGATGGCGCGCAGGTCTGGATGAAGCGCGGGCCGCTCATGCACGCGGATGTCTGCGCGTTTTGATTGCAATCCGATGGTCCCGGGTGCTGCCCGGGACCGGGCGGGCGATAGAAGTCTGTTTTATCGCTGCTGCCTTTCCGGAAATGAAATCGAACGAAAACAACGAATTACGGGATGGAATTTTAAGCGGCGGCAAGTTTCTTGGGTCTTGCCGTTGCCAAATATTAAATTGACATTATATTGGCGTTATCGACCATTGCTTGTGACGTCGTCCGAGAGCGCTTTCGCCTCTTCAGATTTCCCTCCAAATAATCGATCTCATTCCGCAGGGTATCGCGGGAAAAACACACGGTTGCTTTGAAAGGAAATCGTTATGAATACAGGTACAGTCAAGTGGTTCAACGCCACCAAGGGTTTCGGCTTCATTCAGCCTGACAACGGCGGCGCCGATGTTTTCGTCCATATTTCTGCAGTTGAACGCGCAGGCATGCGCTCGCTCGCAGACGGACAGAAGATCAGCTACGAAATCGTGCAGGACCGCCGCTCGGGCAAGAGCTCGGCAGATAACCTGCAGGCTGCATAATTTGTCAGCGCCTCGCGCGACCACGGATGTACTGGCGCGCTGAGACGATGACGGAGGAAGGTCGGGAGCAGTCCCGGCCTTTTGTTTTTTCACTTCATTCGGAGAATGGCATGGCAACCCGCCGCTATCAGCCGGGCGATAACATTGTCCTGAAGCCGGGGATATTCGCCGGTGGGCAGGCCTTTGGCGCCGGGCGCATCGTCTCCGTCCTGCCTGCCGCGCAGGGCCTCGTTCATTACCGTGTCAGGTTCCAGAACGAGAATTACGAGCGGAGCATCCGCCAGGACGATATCGACGTTCTGGCCTCGCCATCGTCGCTTCCCCCTGTTGAAACACAGGCCAGTGCGGAAGCCGCGACATCAAGCTGGATCAACGCGAATGCGATCCGGATCAGGAAATAACGGCCTTAAGGCCGATTAAGGAGACGTCTTGCAGGTACTCGTCCGCGATAACAACGTCGATCAGGCTCTTCGTGTGCTCAAGAAGAAGATGCAGCGCGAAGGCATCTTCCGCGAAATGAAGGCGCGCAGCGCCTATGAGAAGCCGTCAGAAAAGCGCGCCCGCGAGAAGGGCGAAGCCGTTCGCCGGGTCCGCAAGCTCGCCCGCAAGCAGGCGCAGCGCGAAGGCCTGCTGCCCGGCCCGAAGAAGAAAGTCGTGGCTCGCAGCCGCTGACACCGGTCAGCGTTCCGGCACTGGCGTTCCGCCGAAAGGGAGGAAGCATGACCAAGACGAAAGACAATCTCTTCAAGCCCGAGAAGCTTTCGGCGCAGGCCAAGGCCGAGCAGACAAACTCGATGGCCAAGGAAATCATGGCCAGCGAACTCCTCGACCGGCAGAAGAAAACGGAACGGCTGCGGGCGCTGCGACTGGCGCAGCCCGCTCCCGAAGAGCCGGCCAAGAAGACGCGCGGCGCCAAGAAGGCCTAGGTCTCGGCGCCCAAGCGGCGCTTAGGCGCAATGATCAGGCGGCCGTCTCCGGCTGCCTGATGCGCGCCTCTATGGCGCGGACCGAATGGCCGCGCAGCTTCTCCAATGTCGTCATCGGGAAGGTAATCTCTGAAAGCGCCCGGATGAAGCTCGTCTCCTCGGGCTTCGAGAAGCGCACGAAGAGGCTGCCTTCCTGCGCACGCACGCGGGCGCAGGTCAGGAAGATCTCGAACTTTCCAAGACAGAGATAGAAGTGATCGGTCAGCAGCTCGATATTGCGCGCCTGCAGCACGGCTGCGGTCTCGCTGATGCTGACGATGCGCACCTGATGGGCGGCAAAGGATTTTACGCCTTTGACCGGGCAGAGCGCCCGGGCGACGAGATTGACCCTGGTAAAGACCGGCTCGGGATTATCCCCGGCGAAGGCCAGCCGCGACAGGTAATTGCGGTGAGTGCTGGAGCTCAACATGAAATGGCTGCTGAAAAGAAATTAACGAATTCTTAACCATGTAGCTCCCGTCCCGCGAAAAGGCAACGCGCAATGCGTGTGGCGCCTCGCAAAGATGTTGATGGCATTTGGTGTGGCTGGCGCGCCTCGCAATCACCAAGTGAGTCGGGCAGAGATTCGCGCGGCTGGAACCGTCAGGGCATAGCCGGCGATGCCGGATCGGCGCCTCCGGCCCTCATTCTGTTTCGATATGGCAAGCTTCCGGGCGGTTCATTGTGGACCGCAACCATCTGTTAACGCTGATCGGTCGCGGAAAATCGTTTTTGGCTGCGGCGCGCCATCCGCCCGTCCTAAAATCATCGCGTGCCGAACGGCCGACCGGACGCGTTTTCCTTAAGATGGTGCTTTATGTCTAATATTTCCGATGATTTGCCGCCGTTTGGCGAGGCTCCCGCCGATGGCGGAGCGGAGAAGAACGATCCCGTTGCGGAGCGGTTGCGTCAACATGAGGCAAACCTGCTGTTCTCGGCGGTGCCGCCCGAGGTTCTCGCGGCTGCCGGTCCCGATCTCAGGAAGAAGGTCGACGATATCCCTGTCGAGATCGAGGTGGTGATCGGCCGTGCCAGGGTTTCCGTTGCCGAGCTGATGCGGGTCGATCCGGGCCACAGCTTCCGGCTCGACAGCCGCTTCGGCGGCCCGGTCGAACTTCTCGTCAACGGCCGGCTGATCGGCCACGGAGAGATCGTCGCAGATGCCGACGACAATGTCATCGGCGTGCGGATGATCCGCATTGCCGGCTGATTTTCATTTCGCATGGGGGCGAAGAAATGGGCCATGAGGCCTGCAATGCATGCCGGACGGGATAGCGGGGGCATCCGGCAAGAAGGAGGCTGCAAGGAGACATCATGACGATGAGAGCCTGCATTATGACTGAAAGCCATCTGAAGACGGTGCTGGAAATGCTGCGCGACAAGCCGGAGCTGTTTTCGGCGAAATCGCTGATCGAGGCGGCATTGGCGGAGGTGGAGACCGTAAGGCAGAACCAGGCCGCGGTGTTTCGCCGGGCCGGAAGCCGGAGGATGCGAATAGGGTGAGGGCGAGGACCGCATGGCGGCGCGGCGCGCGCGATCGCGCTCCGCCCTCCCTGTAAACCAGGTGTAAACCTTAGCCGAAGCGCAGCTCTGCCGATCTGCACCACCCCGGACCTTGGGCCGATGTGCGGCGTCCCGGCCGGCGCTAACCTCCGCTCGACTCGAACAAAGGTTCGACGCGAGATTCAGGAGGATCACCATGCGCATTCGAATTCTGGCATCCGTTGCCGCTCTTTCCCTGGCCGTGGCGGCGAGCTCTGCCGGCATGATCGGCTTCGACACCGTCGCCTTCGCCAAGGGCGGCGGCAATGGAGGTGGTAATGGTGGCGGCCATGGCGGCGGCAATGGCAATGGTGGAGGCAATAGCGGCAGCCACGGAAACAGCGGCTCGCACGGCGCATCGTCGCAGAGCGGCTCGAAAGGCAAGTCGCAGGCGGCCAAGAGCAAGGGCGTGACCGACGACACCGAGGCGACCGAAGATACGGACGTTGCCGGAACCAAGCCGGCCACGGCCTCCCAGCTTGCCGGCCTGAACTCGCTGAAGCGCAGCTACAAGGCCTATCTGCACACTGCGGACCCGAAGATGAAAGCGATCGCCGCCTATGCCACGGCCTATGCGCAATATGAGCTCGACAACGGCACATTCCCGGCCGCCGACGACCCCGAACTCGGCGACGCCGCCCTCGAAGCAGCGCTCGCCTCGGCAACCAAGACCGGCACGATCACCCCTGCCGCGCTCGACAAAGCCAAGACGATCCTCGGCGTCGGAGAGGCCGACGGCAAGATCGACCAGATCCGGGGAACGCTGGAGAAGACCGAGGTGGTGACGCCAACGGACCCGGCGGCGCCGGCCGATCCGGTAACGGATCCGGTGGTGGTGACGGATCCGGTAACGCCGGCAGAGCCGGTGGTCGAGCCGGTCGTGACGGCGCAGTAAGGTTCTTCAGGCGAGGGCGGCCTTCAACTTCCGAGCAGAAGCGCCGCCAATGCCACCTGCGAATTGACCCCGAGCTTGGAATAGATGCTGCGCAGGTGGGTGCGGACCGTTTCGTAATGCATTTGGCAGGCTGTCGCGACTTCGCGCGGGGTGTTACCGGAGGCGACGCTGAGCGCCACCTTTATCTCGGTGACGGTCAGCTTCGACGTTTCCATCAGGGCGCTACGCCTGTCCTTCAGCGGCGCGGCGACCATCGGCTCGGCAATGATCGCGACGGTCGGTCCCTCCATGAACTCGGTGAAGGCGCTGGACTGAATCCGCACCATGGTCAGCCGGTAACTGCTGTCTGCGCCATCCGCCTGGACGATCGCCGTATAGGGCTCGCACCGCCCGTCGTTCCGCGACGCCAGGCGCTCGAAGGCGGCTGCTGATTTCTGGCAGCGGATATCGAGCCGCCCGCCGGTCGTCATGTGAAGCGGAAAACCGGCGGCAAGGATTTGCGCCGCCGTGTTGTTCGACCAGCGCAATCTCTTCCTTTCCGAGACATAGAACAGCCCGGCGCCGATACTGTCGAACAGGGTCTTCAGCGATTGATTGTCGGGGGCGAAAAGATCGCGCTTGCGGATGAAATCGAAGGCTCGTCGGAGATGGGGTGCGAGCACGGTGTAGCGCTCGGCCGCTTCCCTGTTGCGCTCGGGATCGGCCGATGACGTCGCAGTCGAGAGGATGAAGGTGCGGGCCTTCTCGCGAATGATCGAGACGCCGATGCTAGTTTCGCAACCGGCCTGCCGCTTGAGCCAGTCGTTGTAGAATTCGGTCCTCACCAGATTGTTGCGCGTAAAGATTTCGTCGCCGCACAGGCCGCGGCCGACCGGGACAAGCCCCATGCGCGGAATCCAGGGATTTACCGATGCGAAGTGGCTGCTGAACGTCTCGACCTCGCCCGCCGAGAAACCCGACATATAGGGCACATGGGCAACCGGGGAGGCGAGGTCGTGATAATGCAGCGCGGCCTTGCCATCCGGCGAGGTCTTGGCCACGGCATCGAGAAAATCCTGCCAGCCGCATTCGCCGAACAGGCTTGCATAAATCATGTCGATCAACTGAACGGATACGTCGGCGGACTGCTGCATTTCCCATCCCGGATTTGATCAAGAAAAGAACACGCCTCGGTTGTCGCAGATCGCAAGGCCGTTGAACAGTCCTCCTAAAGGCGATGCTCATATGTCCGCCCGGGCAGCCGGCGCGACAGCCGCAGGAGGCGATTTCTCTATACTCCAGGTGGAGCATGCCGGGCGGGGGAAGGGGTTGTAAATCCTGAGATGGGCGGGGTTGACGGCCGGACATCGGATCCGGCTGCGGTTCCCGCCGACCATCGGGAAAGGGGACAACATGAAACTCAGATATCTGCTGACGGTTCTTCTGGCCGTCGGGCTGGCCAGCTGCCAGACAATCCTGAAGCAGGAGCCCGCAAAGGGCACGCTGGCGACCGGCAAGAAGGTGCTTGTCGACGACGGCACCTGCCCGGCCGGACAGGTGAAGCAGGTGACCGGCTCGACGCCCGGAAATCCGCGCATCAAGGAATGCGTGCCGATGCCGCAGGGCTGAGCGCGGCGAACTAAACGCGGGGAGGTCCGGCGGGCCGGATTTCCCCGCTGCGTCGAGGGATCAGATCTTGCCCAGATGCTTCGGCCAGAATGCCTGATGAACGGCGGCCGCTTCTTCCTCGATATGCGGGCCGATCACCGTGACAACGCGCGCGCCGGTTTCAAGGATCGCCCGGCTTGGTACATCGAGGCCGATCCCGGCAATCTCGCCGAGCCGCGTTTCGGAGCACGCAAACACCACACGCCCGATACCCGACCAGTAGATCGCCCCGGAGCACATCGCGCACGGTTCCGTGCTGGTGTAGAGCGTGCACTCCGCGAGAAAAGCAGTGTCGTAGTGCTGCGCCGCCAGTTTAACCAGGTTCATCTCGGCATGGTTCGTCATATCGCGGCCGGTGAAGACGCTGTTTTCGGCGCGCAAGATGACTTCCCCGTCCTTCACCAGCACCGAGCCAAACGGTTCGTCGCCATGGTCCATCGCGGATTTCGAGAGCGCAATCGCCTCGCGTAAAAACGGCTCGTGGTTTTCCATCAGAGTCCCCCAGCTAGAGCGGCATGATCTTGTCTTGAATCGGAGGGATTTCCAAGGGGCTGCACATCAGGCGATCGCGTCGTCTTGGTCATCGTGTCATGGCTCAAGACACCGGATCCGATCGCCGAAAGAATAGCCTGTGCAGGGATTGGGCCACGCTCAGGCGTCACCGGCACCTAATCCTCAGTGATGCAGGCGCCGATCTGGGTGGGATCGTTGGAAACCATCGCCGCGTTGAAGGCGCGCTCAGCCTCCTCTAGCGCTTCAAGGGCTGCGGCACTCACGCCGACATGTCCTCGTTCCAGCGGCGCTGCATCTCCTCAGGCGTGACCTGCTCGATGGTTTGCGACAGCATCCAGCGATGACCGAAGGGATCAAGCACCTGCGCCACCCGCTCGCCAAAACTCTGGTCGGTCGCCGGGCGCAACATCGTCGCCCCG
>Ga0102589_1005003_pt1 | contig 11948 bp, 9 predicted proteins | sample AraplaMF_Col_mLB_FD_76858 | JGI IMG/M metagenome (GOLD analysis project Ga0102589, IMG submission 76858) | Arabidopsis root microbial communities from the University of North Carolina, USA - plate scrape MF_Col_mLB | ecosystem: Host-associated > Plants > Roots > Endosphere | place: USA... | reverse complement strand
AGGAATCTCATTCATCATCTCCTTGTTCGTCTTATTTGACCGTCTACAAGGGGAAACAGTACAAGAATTATATACTTGGTTAACAATTGGTAATATAGAAGTACATGTGGGATATGTTGTCAATGCACTGAACGCATTAATGTTAGTAATCGTAACGTTTGTCAGTACATTAGTTCATATCTATTCCACAGCATATATGGAAGACGATGATCGTATAACTGTATTTTTCGCCTACCTTGGGTTATTTACATTTGCGATGTTAGCACTTGTCATATCACCTAGTATTCTACAACTTTATATTTTCTGGGAATTAGTAGGATTAGGATCATTCTTACTAGTAGGTTTCTACTTTTATAAAGAAGAAGCGAAGGCAGCGGCAAAAAAAGCGTTCATTATGACAAGAATAGGGGACGTTGGCTTATTTATTGGGATGGTACTTTTATTCTGGAAAACAAAGAGCTTTGATTTTGATCAAATCTTTAAAGTAATCCAAGATGGACAAGTAAGTACAGGAATGTTGACACTAATTGCCATTTTAATTTTTATTGGGGCGATGGGGAAATCTGGTCAATTCCCACTTCATACTTGGTTACCGGATGCAATGGAAGGTCCAACACCAGTTTCAGCTTTAATTCACGCAGCAACAATGGTAGCTGCAGGGGTTTACTTAGTTGCAACTTCTTATCCAATATTTATTGCAAGTGAAACAGCATTAACTGTCGTGGCAGTTGTTGGTGGATTTACAGCAATATTTGCAGCAAGTATTGGTTTAGTTCAAAGAGATATAAAACGAGTATTAGCTTATTCAACTGTAAGTCAATTAGGATATATGATGCTTGCACTTGGCGTTGGTGGTTATACTGCTAGTATTTTCCACTTAACAACTCATGCTTTCTTCAAAGCATTATTGTTCTTAGCAGCAGGTAGTGTAATCCATGCTGTTCATACACAAGATATTTTCAAAATGGGTGGACTTCATCAGAAGATGAAATGGACGTCTACTTTATTCTTAATCGGTACTTTAGCGATTACAGGTGTTCCTTTACTATCAGGCTTCTTTAGTAAAGATGAAATTTTAGCTGCGGCTTGGTCAAATGGACATTATGTATTATTCATCATTGCACTAACAGCAGCATTCTTCACATCATTTTATATGTTCCGATTATTTTTCCTAGTTTTCACTGGGGAAGAAAAAACAAAAGGTGCACACGAGTCGCCGATGTCAATGGTTATTCCAATGTCATTATTAGGTGTACTTGCAATCTTTGCAGGTTATATAAATACGCCATTCTTTGGACGATATTTAAATGAGTTTTTACTTGAGGATGTACCATTTACAATAACAGAGCATAGTCATGAACCAATCTGGATTATGATTGTTGCAACGTTAGTATCACTTGCAGGTATTACGCTTGCTTATTCAATGTACGGCAGCAAAGCGAAGAAATCAGATCAAGAAGAAAACGGGTTATTCTATGAAATTCTTCTTAACAAATACTATGTTGATGAGCTATATAACGTAACAATTGTAAAAGGAATGTTTGCAATTGGTCATGTGATGTATGCGATTGAACGGTTTGTCATTGAGGGAATTGCGACTGTCGTAAAAGGTATTGTGAGTACAGTTGGTAGTATCGGTTCCCGAATTCAAAGTGGCCAAGTCCAAACATATGGATTCATTACATTGTTAGGCCTAGCTCTTATATTATTAACATTAGTTGTGACAGGGGGGTACAACTTATGATGAGTTCTCAATTTTTATTATGGGTTGTTTTCTCACCTCTATTAGGTTTACTACTTGTAACGTTTGCGCCAAAGAATTCTTACAAGATTTGGGCGTTAGCAACAGCAGTTCTAACATTTGTATTAACAGCAATCACATATATTGCTGGACAAAATCAATCTAATTTACAGGATTGGAATATTTCATACGAATGGTTTTCGTTTGGAAAATTCTTTGCAGAGTCAACTAGATTATTTGAAGTAAAATTTGAACTTGGTGTAGATGGTTTATCTTTAGTAATGATTTTACTTACGGGTGTCATCTCACTAATTTCTGTCATCGCAGGTTATTCGATTAATAAAGGTTCAAGAAGCTTTTATCAATTGTTATTTATCCTACAAGTTGGAATGTATGGCGTATTTGCTTCTCAAAATTTAGTTTTATTCTTCTTATTCTTTGAATTAACGCTTGTACCGATGTTCTTCTTAATCGGAAGATGGGGACGATTTGACAGCGAGCGAGCTGGTTACCAATTTTTAATTTACAATGGATTAGGATCAGCATTTTTATTATTCGTTATCGCTGTATTATTCGCTCGAACAGGCACTACAAATTATGCTGATTTAGCTAATATCATACCGGTTGGTTACGATACAATTAGCCCAATTTCAGAAAACTTAAAAATGGGACTACTAGTTTGTTTATTAATTGCTTTTGCAATCAAATTACCATTATTCCCGTTCCATCGTTGGATGGTGAATGTGCATACACAAGCAAATCCTGCTGTTGTTATTATTCACGCTGGTATCCTATTAAAAATCGGAACATATGGTTTAATTCGTTTTGCATTAGGCATTTTCCCAGACCAATTTGACAAAATGTCAGTAGCTCTTGCAATTATAGGTGTCGTAAATTTACTTTATGGAGCTTATATTGCATTAACTCAAAAAGATTTACGTTCAGTATTAGCTTATTCAAGTTTTTCACATATGGGGATTGTGATCATCGGTCTTGCAGCAATGAATAGTGCTGGAATCCAAGGGGCAATTTTTCAATCTGTTTCTCATGGTTTAATAGCTGCACTGCTATTCTTACTTGTTGGTATGTTAGAAAATCGTGGAGATACAACTAGTTTTGATAAAATTAGTGGATTGGCAAAATCGACGCCAAGATTGGCGGGGTTATTATTATTCGGTGGTATGGCTTCACTAGGATTACCTGGTTTATCAGGCTTTGTTGGAGAATGGCTATCGTTTGTAGGTTTATTCCAAAGTCATAAAATTATTGCAGCTGTCGGTACGTTAGGAATCATTTTAACAGCGGCTTATATTTTAAGAGCAATTCTTGCACTAAGCTTTGGAAAAAATAGTGAATTCGTTTCATCATTTACTGATTTATCTAAACATGAAACAATCGCGTCGGTAATTTTAGTCATTGCGATTATAGGGCTTGGAGTATATCCTGCTCTTGTAAATGACATGATTTTATCATCAGTGGACTTTATCATTCAAGGGATTCGAGGTGTATAGAAGATGACATGGAAAGCATTATCTGAATTTCAATGGGAGTCAATGGGTCCAGAGATCATTCTAATAGCTGCCGCACTTCTTCTATTAGTTCTTGAACTGGTATTGCCAAAAAATGTAAGTCGTAAAGTAATCGGTTGGGTAGGGTTAATTAGTGTTGTAGCAGCATTTGTATGGCTTATCACACTATATAATCATGAACCAGTCAATTTATTATTTGGCACATTCAAACTTGATTCATTTTCAATTGTTTTTAAAACAATTTTGTTAATCGGTGCAATTTTAGTATTGTTACTTGCTTTAGGGGATCATACGATTTCTGAGCAGTCCGAATACTACACATTATTTATTACTGCATTAATTGGAACGATGTATATGGCTTCAAGCAGTGATTTAATCACCTTGTTTGTTGGATTAGAGCTTCTTTCAATTTCTTCTTATATTTTAGTAGGTATTCAAAAAAGACGAGAAGGATCTTCAGAGGCTGCACTTAAATATGTAATCAACGGTGGTATTTCAACTGCTATTACATTATTCGGCTTAAGCTATACTTATGGCTTAACTGGTACAACAAACATCACAGAGATGAATCTAGCGCTTTCTCAAGGGGTAGCTAGTAGTAATGAGTTTTTACTAATCATTGCATTCGTTTTAGTATTTGTTGGCTTGTCATTCAAATTAGCATCTGTACCGTTCCATATGTGGGCGCCAGACGTTTATGAGGGAGCTCCAACTCCTGTAACTGCATTTTTAGCAACAGTTTCAAAAACTGGCGGTTTTATCATTGTTTTACGTATATTCCTATCAATTTTTGCTGGTGCTTTACTGATGGAAGAGCAAAAATCAGTATTTGAAGTAATGCAGCCGATTGTTGGTGTACTAGCTGCACTTTCGATGATCATAGGGAATACAATTGCTCTAAAACAAAACAATTTAAAACGTATGTTAGCATACTCAGGTATTGCGCATGGCGGTTATTTACTTGTTGCATTTTTAACGATTTCACCATTTATGTTTGAAAGTATTTGGTTCTACTTATTAGCTTATACATTTATGACAATGGGTATTTTAACAATCGTTTATAATGTACAACAGCAAAGAGGTTCTGACTCACTTTCAGCTATTGCTGGACTTGTTAAAACAAATCCTTATTTAGCAATTGCAATGACAATTTTTGTTCTGTCATTAGCTGGGATCCCGTTAACTTCAGGTTTCATCGGAAAATTAAATATCTTTATGGGGGCTTTTGTTCCAGTTAAAGGATTTTATGTACTTGGTGGAATTTTACTATTAACGACAGTAATATCTTATTTTTACTACTTTGGTATTTTACAAAATGTATTCTTCAGAAGTGGCGAAGAGCGTCCAGTTGTTCTTCCAAAAACGCATATCCTTGTTGTAATCATTTGTGTAATCATGACTGTTGCACTTGGAATCAAACCATCTTTAGCTTATGATGTATTTCATCAGTTTGAAATTGTAAAAGATTTCTTTCAGGCTTAAAATGAATGTAATATGATTGAAAGTGTAGGGTAACTCCTACACTTTTTCTTTGTAGTTTATCGAAAAAGGAGGGGAAATGATGAAAACTTTACTTGGCACAGAGGCGTTATTAGCTATTATTGTCAATTTAATATTCATTATTTTAACTTGGTGGGCAATAACTGCGATTAAATGGGAAAGTATTATGAAAAAAGGTCATGTTCCCCAAATTCGACTATTTATGGTCCTGTTAACAATCACGATTTCTTCATCAGTCAGTAGTTTTTTCTTAAATTATTTACAGTATGCAAATGACCTCACATTTTTATTGAAATAATTTGTCAGAAGTTGTGTTACGATACGTCGTATAAACCCCTCTCTACCTGTGAAAAATGAAAGTAGGAGAGGGGATTTTTTTATGAAAAAAATATTCTATTTATTATTAATCACAATTAGTGTTGCTTCAGTAATGTTTTTTAATATAAATAAAATCGGTATGGCAGAGTCGGGAGTAGGCCAATTAAATCGTTTTGCAAATGTATTAAATAAAAAAGACATTTCTATTACAAGTTGGAATTTATATGCAAGAGAAGCTAAAATAAATACTTCGGCAACAGAAGTAATGAAAAAGTATAAGAATAATTTTAAAAATTTCAAATGGTCTATAGATCAAGAAAAAAATAAAATAATTGGTGTGTCCAATCATACTTTTGTCACAGAAAGACTTGTCGTTACATCTACTAGTGACAATAGTAGTTATGTTATTTATGAATTAACTGGGACTAAATGGGACAAACGAACTGAAAAAGAAACCAAAAATCTAATTGATCAATCACTGGAAAATATTTTTAATGAAGAACCTACTTTTTTTACTTGTATTAAAGGGACAATGGGTGGTAAACTTGAAGGTGTTTTGCAGGGTATAAAAAATGATTTTTTGGAGACATTCAAAGCAACAAAAATTGAAGAAATAAAAGAAGGGGCATTCGTCTCTGTCTCAGCATATACTGAACAGTGGAATGACGCTCTGGTTGCAAATGGCAAAAAAATTAATTTACAAATTGCAATTCGTGAAAACAATGTTGATGAATCAAAAACAATTATTATTGGAACACCGATTATAACAGTAGAATATTGATAGATCTATTTTAGGACACGGAGGGGAAAAGCTTGGATAAAATCATTGTCCGTGGCGGGAAACAGCTTCAAGGCACTGTACGTGTAGAAGGTGCAAAAAATGCTGTCTTACCAGTTCTTGCTGCAGCGCTACTAGCTAGTGAAGGAAAAAATATAATTCATGACGTACCAACTCTATCTGATGTTTACACGATTAACGAAGTTCTTCGTAATTTAAATACAGAAGTTGAGTTCACAAACAATACAGTAACAGTTGACGCTTCGAAAGATTTACATGTTGAAGCTCCATTTGAATATGTTCGTAAAATGCGAGCATCTATTCTTGTAATGGGACCACTATTAGCGAGGAACGGTCATGCTCGTGTTGCATTACCTGGTGGATGTGCAATCGGTTCTAGACCAATTGAACAACATTTAAAAGGATTTGAGGCAATGGGTGCTCAAATTACGGTTGGAAATGGTTTTGTTGAAGCAAAATCTAACGGCCGTTTAAAAGGAGCTAAAATCTATTTAGATTTCCCAAGTGTTGGTGCGACTGAAAATATTATGTCCGCAGCTTCTCTAGCTGAAGGTACAACAGTAATTGAAAATGCTGCAAAAGAACCAGAAATCGTTGATCTTGCAAACTTTATCAATTCAATGGGTGGAAAAGTTCGTGGTGCCGGTACAGGTACAATTCGTATTGAAGGTGTACCAACATTATTTGGTACAACTCATCACATTATTCCAGACCGTGTAGAAGCAGGGACATTTATGGTTGCTGCAGCTATTACGAATGGTAATGTTTTAATTGAAAATGCAGTTCCAGAACATTTAAGCTCAGTTGTAGCGAAAATGCGTGAAATGGGCGTTACAATTATCGAGGAAGAAGAAGGTCTTCGTGTGATTGGAACGGATAATTTAAAACCTGTAGACATTAAAACAATGCCTCATCCAGGCTTCCCAACAGATATGCAATCTCAAATGATGGCACTTCTATTAAAAGCTAATGGAACAGGCATGATCACTGAAACAGTATTCGAAAATCGTTTCATGCACGTTGAAGAATTTAGACGCATGAATGCAAATATTAAAATTGAAGGTCGTTCTACAATTATTCATGGACCAAACAATCTACAAGGAGCAGAGGTAGCTGCAACAGATTTACGTGCTGCTGCATCATTAATCCTTGCTGGACTTGTAGTTGACGGCTATACTCGTGTAACAGAACTAAAACACTTAGACCGTGGGTATGTAAACTTCCATGAAAAGCTTGCTGCACTTGGAGCGGACATTGAACGTGTAAACGAACCAAGCACAGCAATTGAAGAAGAAACACTGAAAGACTTACAAGCGTAAACTAAAAAACAATGATGAAATGCCTGGCACTATGTGTTTCCCCACATTGAGTCGGGCATTTTTATTTACATGCGAATAGAAATAATGGCGAAAAAGATTGTAGTTATTTGCATGTAAACTTTAATCAACTTTCTACTATACAGTTATAGGCAAAAAACCTATAAAATATTCTAAAAATAATGAAAAAGAATAAACTTTACATACAAACATCTTGCGAAAATTGTTCTAAATGCTTGTCCATATTCATAAATTAGCTCTAGAACGGCAATTAGATGTAAATTGCCAGGGGATGCTTTTGGAAATGGATAGGAGGAAAAGAATGAAATCATTTAAAACATTAATTACTGCAGGATTAACGACATGCTCAGTCGTAATTATTTTACCAACATTGCTAGTTCTTCCGTTTCATAGCCAGACGGATGGTAAATTAACAGATCAATTACAATACAATGCGAATCAAGTGGAGGCAGCGAGTAAAAATAAAAATGAACTAGTAGAGATATCTGTTTATCGAACGAAAACGAAAAAAGTTGAAAAGCTTCCAATTGAAGAATATGTTTTAGGTGTTGTAGCGTCAGAAATGCCTGCCATATTTGAGACTGAAGCATTAAAGGCGCAAAGCTTAAGTGCAAGGACATTTATTGTAAAACGCTTAGAAGAGGGTACAGAATTAGATGAAGGTGGGATTGTAAATGATACAGTCCAATACCAAGTATTCCAAGATCGCGATGATTTAAAAAAGAAATTTGGAGCAGATTATGATTCGAAAATAAAGAAACTTGAAGATGCAGTAAAAGCCACTGAGGGTCAAATACTAACATACGATGGACAACCTATTACAGCATCATTTTTCTCCTCAAGTAATGGTTATACAGAGAATTCCGAAGAATACTGGAAAAATAGTCTACCATACTTAAAAAGTGTTGCTAGTCCATGGGATTCTGTCGCACCAAATTATATAGCCAAAAAAGCATTCTCTGTAAAAGATTTCGAATCAAAACTTGGGATTACGCTAACCTCTAAATCAAGTGTTGGAAAAGTTATTTCTAGAACGAAAAGTAATAGAGTAGAACAAGTAGCTTTTGGTAAGAACATACTGACAGGAAAAGAAATTCGAGAAAAATTAGAACTACGATCAACTGACTTTTCATGGGAAAGAAAAGATGATCAAATCATCATCACAACAAAGGGTTATGGTCATGGGGTCGGAATGAGCCAATACGGTGCAAATGAAATGGCAAAACAAGGAAAGTTATATGATGAAATTGTAAAGTACTATTATAAAGATATAGATATTACATCGTTAAATAAAAAAGACTTTGAAGAACTAAGTGGAGTAACAAAGAAATAAGTGAACAAAAAACAGACCTTAAGAGGTCTGTTTTTTTTGATGAGGCAATTTCAACTTCATTACTGCTTATCTGCATATTTGTAATAGAAATAACCAACAAACGGTCTTACTTTAATCCCTGTAACTGACTCCTTTTGAAGGTAAACATAGCCAGCTTGATAGATTGGTGCGATAACTGCGTCTTGTAATATGATATCTTCAGCTTTATGAAGTAACTCAGCGCGTTCAGTTTCATTCTGAATGCTAACCGTGTTCGCCTGGAGTAATAAGTCGTCATACTGTTTATTACTGTAATTTAGTACATTTAAAGCCGATTTAGATGTAAATAGTTCTAAATAAGTTGTAGGGTCTGGATAATCTGCACCCCATGTATCTAAAGATAGATCATAATCACCTTGTTGACGTAATTCAAATTTCTGTTGAGCCGGCTGTACAATAATCTCAACCGTTAGGCCTTGTAAATTTGTTTCTAGTTGAGATTTAATGTACTCACCTAATTTACGAGACGTATTACTATCGTTAATTAATAAAGAAAGTGAGACAGTAGATTTTCCACTTTCTGATATTGCTTCTTTAAAAAGTGACTTTGCTTTTGATAGTTCAATGGATGATGGGTGTTTCGTAGAACTGACAAAATCCTTTCCTTTTGAATCCTTTACAAGTCCTTTTGGGACAATTCGATCAGTTGGGATTGAGCCATCGTTTAATAACACTGAACTAATATCTTCTTTATTGAATGCATTTGAAATGGCTTTTCGTGCTTTACTATTTGCTAATAATGGATTTTGCTGATTAAAGCTAATATATGAAATTATTGGCATAGCTAATTTTTGTAATTCTTGATTGTCTTTAAAGCGATCGATCACACTAGAATCAATAATTGCTTGGTCCAGTTCCCCAGTTTCATATAAATTTACTGCAGTTGTTGTTTCTTTCATTATTTTAACGTCAATCTCATTTACTTTTACATTCTTTTTATCGTAATATTGATCATTCTTTTTCATTGAAAATCCTGAACCATGATCCCAATTGCTAACAACATATGGGCCATTATATAAAGTTGTATTTGCCTCTAATCCGTATTGATCGCCTTGTTCTTTAACGAATTTCTCGTTCAAAGGAAAATACATAGGTAAGCTTGTTAATTGGATAAAATAAGGAATTGCACGCTCTAATTTTATTTCAAGTGTTTGATCATCTAAGGCAGTCACGCCTAGTTTTTCCACGGGTAGTTTTCCTTGGTTAATTTCTTGGGCATTTTCAATATCATATAAGTCGTAAGCAAATTGTGCTTTCGTTTTAGGGTCGATTGCTCTTTTCATTGCAAAAACAAAATCTTGAGCGGTTACTTTATCGCCATTTGAGTATTTAGCATCTCTTAATGTAAATGTATAAATCTTGCCATCTTTACTTACTTTATGAGATTTAGCTGCTGCAGGTACATATTCACCTTTATCGTTTGGCATATAAAGACCTTCCATGACACTATTTAATGCATTTAATGAAGGTCCATCTAATGCAAGTGAACTATCTAGACTGACAATATCTGAAGTATCCATTAGTCGTAGTGTCGGATCTTTAGATATATTTTGAACTTGAGTTCCTTGATTGCTACATGCAGTTAATGTTAGCGAAAGTAATATAGTTAATGTAATAAAGCCTTTTTTATTGAATAACATGTGTATCTCTCCTTTTTTGGACGCAAAAAAGAGTCCTCGCCTTATAAAAAGGACGAGGACTCCCGTGGTGCCACCTTAATTAGTCTAATACCGAATTAGACTCACTTTGCAGTATCAAAACAAATGGATCTGAAACTACTTGTGACAAACAAAAAGCAGTATCGAAACATATGTTTGAATACCTGTCCCTTTTATCGGTGAGACGTCCGCCAAAGCCTACTGCACGGTTTGTGGTTCGGTTTGGCTGCTCAGAAGCCCATTCAAAAATATGTCCGTACTGACTCGCACCAACCGTCAGCTCTCTGAAACATTCATATAGTCTACTCTTCTTCATCATTGCAGAAATTTATTTTAAACAGAAATTATTAAAAGTTAAATTTATCGATATAGCCATTCTTAAAATGTCTAACAAGCTTGTAGTGTGATTATATTTTGAATAAAAATAAAATGCAAGAGAAATATTCTTCCATTTTCATATATACATAAATATAGTTATCCACAAAAGTTGTGTATAACCAGTATGAATCTGTGTATAACTCGGCTACAATTGTTAATATTTAGCGGATAAATTGTGGATTAGATGGTAGTTTTTTGAAAAAAAAGAATTTTGTCGAATTAAAATTTTCTAAATTGCGTATATAATTTCTGGAATCTGTTGACAATGATTGCAGAGGTGATAAGGATGAGAGAGGAACAAAACAAAAAGACTTCTCAAAAAGTTGTGAAAATGTTAAGAAAGCGTTGGGTAGTACCAGCAATTTATTTAGTGAGTGCAGCAGTTATTTTAACAGGTGCGTTATGGTATCAATATAGTAATGCTCCTACTCCAACAAAACAAACTGGAACAGCAATTGACACAAATGAGCCAGATGCAGTACCGGTAACAAAAACTGAAGAAAAACTATCCTATCCTGTTGCAAAGGATACGACAGTTATAGTGAAAAGTCATTTCTATGATGATTCAGCGTCAAAGGATCAACAACAACAATCTTTAATTCTAGTGGATGGTTCAACTTACGCAATCAACACAGGTATGGATTTAGCAGATAAGAATGGTAAGGAATTTGGTGTAACAGCTGCGTTAAGTGGTACAGTTACAAAAGCTCAAAAAGATGCTGAACTTGGTTATGTTGTGGAAGTAGATAATGGAAATGGTTTAGTTTCTTACTACCAAAGCTTGAAATCAATCAGTGTTGAAGAAGGATCAAAAGTAACGCAAGGACAAGCTCTAGGTGTTGCTGGAACATCATTAATCGGTAAAGAAAATGGTGTACATGTTCATTTTGAATTACGTAAAGATGGCGTAGCAATTAACCCAGAGAAATATCAAGGTCAAGATGTATCTGCAATTATCAATGCTGAAAATACAAAAAGTGAAGCAAAAGATTCAGATACAATGAACACATCTGGTAACGTTTCTGATACAGAATCAGGAGAAGAAAATTCTGATTCAACAGATGAAAATACTGACTCAAACTAAATTCAAGAATCAATTTTAAGCAATTCACAAAGTGCCCAACACAGGGGATTCATATCCCGTATGTGTTGGGCGCTTGTTTTTTTCTGACAATTGTGCATAGTTATTAGCTTTTGCTAATACAATGTTATAAACCCATCAAAGAGGTGTTTGAGGTGAGGGATCGTGGATTTTCTACCTAGTCAAAATAAATGTACCTCAGCAGGTCAGTCAGAGCAGGAAAAAGAGCAGCTTA
>Ga0102589_1005002_pt1 | contig 11951 bp, 12 predicted proteins | sample AraplaMF_Col_mLB_FD_76858 | JGI IMG/M metagenome (GOLD analysis project Ga0102589, IMG submission 76858) | Arabidopsis root microbial communities from the University of North Carolina, USA - plate scrape MF_Col_mLB | ecosystem: Host-associated > Plants > Roots > Endosphere | place: USA... | reverse complement strand
TTTATAAAAAACAGCTCTTAAAAATAAAAGTAAGCTATCGTTTTGATCAATCTTCATTCAAAACGATAGCTTTTTATATGCAGTGAAATTAATAGTTTAGAGTGATTTTTAATCAACCTTTATTCTAAACCTACAGTTTTGTGGCTTTTTTGCGTTTTTTTTTCTGTTATAAACTTCTATTTTGAATCTCTTGCTGAATGTTAGCGAAGAATTCGTTAAATTGTACAGCTATAGATTGTTGTTCTCCGTATTTTCGAATGTTTACTTCGTTTCGCTCAGCTTCTTGATCACCAACGACAAGGACATATGGGATTTTTTGAACTTGTGCTTCTCGCATTTTATAACCAAGTTTCTCATTGCGAAGATCAAGGTCTACGCGTACACCAGCATTTTTTAACTTTTCTTCTATTTCTTTTGCGTATTGTTCATGTACTTCAACTGATACAGGAATAATTTTTGCTTGTACGGGAGCTAACCATGTTGGGAAGGCCCCAGCAAAATGTTCGATTAAGATACCGAAGAATCGATCGATTGAACCAAATACAGCACGGTGAATGACAACAGGACGTTGTTTTTCATTTTTTTCATTAATGTAACTTAAGTTGAATTTCTCGGGCATTTGGAAATCGAGCTGTACAGTTGCACATTGATGACTTCTATTTAAGGCGTCTTTAATATGGAAGTCGATTTTCGGGCCGTAAAATGCTCCGTCACCTTCATTGATTTTATAGCGGAAATTTAGTTCTTCTAGTACATTTTGCAGCGCGCCTTCCGCCTTGTTCCATAACTCGTCGTCTCCCATTGAATTTTCCGGCCTTGTAGAGAGCTCAACTTCATATTCAAAACCGAATATACGATATACATAATCGATTAAATCAATTACTTCTTTTATTTCATTTTCAATTTGTTCAGGTGTTACAAAAATATGGGCATCATCTTGACAGAATGTACGAACTCTAAGAAGTCCGTTTAGAGCACCGCTAAATTCATGGCGATGAACTTGCCCAAATTCAGCTATTCGAACCGGTAAATCACGATAAGAGTGCAGCTTATTTCTAAACATCAGCATGTGGCCAGGGCAGTTCATTGGCTTTAATGCAAATTTCCCATGATCAACTTCTGTGAAATACATATTTTCTTTATAATGATCCCAATGACCGGAGTTTTCCCATAGTTTTTGATTCATGATTAAAGGAGTGCGTACTTCTTGATAATTACGCTTTTGTTGAATCCCTCTTAGAAAAGCTTCCATTTCATTTCGGATAATTTGTCCCTTTGGTAAATAAAATGGCATTCCTGGTGCTTCTTCAGAGAACATAAATAATTCTAATTCATTGCCTAATTTACGATGATTGCGTTTTGCGGCTTCTTCTAAAAAGATAACATACTCATCTAGTTCCTTTTTAGAAGGGAAGGCAACCCCATATATTCTTTGAAGAACTAGGTTATTACTGTCACCGCGCCAATATGCTCCTGAAACATTTGTTAATTTAAAAGCTTTCATAAAGCCAGTAGACGGTAAATGTGGTCCGCGGCATAAGTCTAAAAATTCACCTTGTTTGTAAAGAGTTATGTTTTGATCAGCAGGGATATCTTCTAATAGCTCTAGTTTTAGATGATCGCCGAGCTCTTCAAATATTTGTTTTGCTTCATCGCGACTTACTTCGATTCGTTGAATTTCCAAATTTTCATCAATAATGTTTTGCATTTCTTGTTCAATTTGAACTAATTCTTCAACTGCAATACTATTCGGAAGATCCATATCATAATAAAATCCATTTTCAATAACAGGACCAACACCTAAATTAATGTGACCGTGTATTCTTTTAACTGCTTGCGCTAATATGTGTGCTGCTGAATGACGCATTACATCTAAGCCTTCTTTTGATTCTACAGTTAAAATTTCAATTTCTGCATCTTCTTGTATGCCTCTACGTAAATCAAATAGTTGCTGATTCACTTTTCCAGCAATAGCTTTCTTTTTTAGCCCAGGACTAATCGATTCGGCAATTGCCTCTAATGTAGTTCCTTTTATATATTCCTGTTCACGACCATCTGGAAAACGAATTTGAATCATTTTGTTACTCATTATTATCACTCCATTTCATAATATAAAAAAACGCACTCATCCCTAAAACAGGGACGAGTGCGTTAAAACCCGTGGTTCCACCCAGATTCCCATCGCAGTTAAAAAAGTGACGATGGCTCCGTTCGCTGTAACGTAGCGTCTACGGTATTGGATACTCTGTTTCCCCAATACAGCTCCAAGGTGGTAAGTATATTCTTCTGCGTTAGGAAGATCTCAGCAATTCTTCCTTCTCTGTAAAACCGTAAGAATACCTCATGTCCTTTTCATAGCTAATTGTTATATGGAATTGAGAAAAATAAAAAACGCACTCATCCCTAAAACAGGGACGAGCGCGTTAAAACCCGTGGTTCCACCCAGATTCCCATCGTACTTTAACAAGCGTCGATGGCTCCGTTCACTGTAACGTAGCGTCTACGGTATTGGATACTATAATTCCCCAATACAGCTCCAAGGTGGTAAGTATATTCTCCTGCGTTTAGGAAGATCTCAGCAATTCTTCCTTCTCTGTAAAACCGTAAAGAATATCTCGTGTCCTTTTCGTTGCTTTTTTATAGCATTAGTATGTTGATTCATAATATACAGTATATAAATTATTTTTGCAAATCTTTTTTTTGGAATAAATTGCGAATTTTTTAGGGATTTCGTTTTTGATTAGGGTTTGTAGCGTGAATCTTTTTTACAAGTAGTATATGTAAAAAGAAAACTTATTTTACAAAAAGTTTCAAAAACCAAACAGTAAATATATAAATTCTGATATACTACTAATAAATGTCAGAAAACACAGAAAATAATAAACGGAGGGGGAAGAGTATGTCGATTTTAGAGAGAATTCGAGAAAATGTCTCACAAGTGATTGTAGGGAAAGAAGAGGTTATCGATTTAGCGATGATTGCATTAGTTGCAAACGGACATGTTTTATTAGAAGACGTTCCGGGAACGGGGAAGACATCATTAGCGAAAAGTTTAGCGAAAAGTATAGATGGGAAATTTCAACGTGTACAGTTTACATCAGATACATTGCCAGGAGATGTTGTAGGTTTAGAGTATTTCGATATGAAAGAATCTGATTTTAAAACAAGGATGGGACCGATTTTTGCGAATATTGTGCTTGTCGATGAAATTAATCGTGCTGTTCCGCGTACACAGTCCGCTTTATTAGAAGTAATGGAGGAGCGTACGGTTACGATTGCGGGAGAAACGCATGTGTTGCCGCAGCCATTTATTGTACTTGCTACGCAAAATCCATTAGAGTCTGCCGGCACATTTCCGCTTCCAGATGCGCAGTTAGATCGCTTTTTATTAACAATCAGGCAAGGGTATCCAAATCGAGTGCACGAAAAGGAGATGTTACGCCGCTTTCGCCAGCAAGACCCGATGCGCAATCTGCAAAGTGTCGTGTCTCTTGGAGATATTTTATCTTTGCAAGAACAAGCAAAGCAAGTTGAAATTCACGAAGAAGTGGAAGATTACTTATTGGATATTGTAGAAAAGACACGACAGCATGAACTCGTTGAAATTGGGGTAAGTCCGCGTGGTTCATTAGCTTTCATGAAAGCAGCACAGGCCCGGGCGCTATTAAAGGGAAGAGAATTTTGTACACCGGATGATCTTTATACGCTAGCAGAGCCAGTATGTGCGCACCGGTTAACTCTTAGTATTGAAGGGGATATGAAAACAACGAAAGCACATGTAATGAAAGAAATTTTGGAGCAAGTAGCTGTTCCAGTGGAGAATGTATGAAAGAGAAATTAATAATTAAACGTCCGCTTGTGGAAGCGTATGTTGCATGGAGTGTCGCTTTTATTACAATACTCATGTGGCTATTTGTACAAAATTTCTTTCTTTTTATAATTGCTTTTTTTTATTTGCTGATGGTTAGTTTTGCTCATTGGTATATTCGAAAAGCTACGCAAATATATTGTGAAATAACACAGCAACACGAACGTCTATTTATCGATGAGACTGGGCATTGTCGTGTACATATTGTAAATCCAACGAAACTGCCAATTTTTGAAGTTGCTTTTCGGTTTCGCTCAGATGAACATATGAAATGGCAATGGCCAGAAGGAGAATTAGAGCAATCAGTTCACTCGTATCGTATTCCATTGCAACTGAAAAAGCAGGAAACGGTAGAGATCGATTTACATGTATCTGCGCAGCAAAGAGGACTGCAAAGCTGGCAAGAAGCTGAAATCATTTTGTCTGATCCATTTCATCTCATTACAATTCACATCCCGATTCGAAAACAACAAATGCCGTGTTTTCGTATTTATCCTCGCATTGCCAAAGTAAATATTCCAGAAACAAACAGCTGGAAGCACGGATTTCGAACGGCCGCTGTATCACCTCTTTATGATGAAACGAAAATCATTGGCGTAAAGGCATATGAACAGGAATCATTTCGAGCAATCCATTGGGGAGCAACTGCAAAAACAGGTGTATTAAGTGCAAAAAAGTATGAATATACGCAAGGTGATCGATATGCGGTCTATTTAAATGTATTAGGTTCAACGGGATATACACTCCGCCCAGATATAGAGTATTTAATTGAAGTAACAGCGGGCGTTTGCCGGCAACTAATAGCGCAAGATTGTTCATTTGAACTATGGGTAAATAGCATGTGTGAAAATGGAATAGTCCATATAACATCTGGTAAATACCGAAAACAATTACACAAAACATTACAATTATTGTCGTCCTTAACAGATCGAGATGTTCCGTTATCCTCGTCTTATTTCTATCAAACAGGTTTCCGCCAGCAAGAAGCTGGAGCTATTCCAATTATAATTGGGAATCCACCTGAAAAACATGGAGGATGGTTGCAAGTGGTGAGATAAAGTAGAGGGGATAATCGATAGTTTTTACTGTATTGATCTGAGGGGCATACAAGTATGGTATATAAGCGAAAGCGTTTTGTATTTCAGATGCTTTTAGTTAGTATTTGTTTAGTACTTGCTATGTGTATATCAAGCGGTGCGCTTTATACGCAAACAATATTAAAAGAATTGTTGAAACAAGAGCGACTACCTAATACGGATGGGTGGGAGCCCCCTAAAATATCTAAGAACAAAGAAGAAGTACCTCCTTGGGAGAAGGAAAAACGGACACAAACAAAATCGAATGTTAAAAAAGGTGAAGGGGAGCCAATGGAACAAGTGGAAAGCGAAGTAAAAAGAAGAATCACAGCGCCTCCTGTTGATAGTAAACCCTTTCCTAAACAGCAAATGATCCTTGTGATTTCAGTTATCACAATCGTACTAGTTTTAATTGTATTATATCGTTTGAAGAGAAAGAGAGGGAAAAGTGAAGAAGAAATTATTAAAATGGGCAGTGAGCTAAAAGGGGGGGAAGCTACTATTCAGCAAGTTTTGTCTCCTTTACCGATAAATAAAATTAGGGCTGCTGTTGCACAGTGGGAGAGAACATTACCAAAATATGAACAACGTCGTCCTTTTGAAACCATTCAACAATGGCTATTTCGTATAAGGAAAAGTAAAGATATTGTTTCGATCTACGAAGATGTACGTTACGGACATTTTGATGCTTCTAATGAAAATGTAGAGAAAGTGAAAAAGTGGACAGAAGAAAATTGAAAATGAAAAACATCCTAAACTGAAAAGTTTAGGATGTTTTTTTTCGTGCAAGATCATGAGATGTATCTACACTAGAAGTATTCTTTACTCGTAATAAACTAATTCCATAGCCTAATACCGCTCCGATAAGTGCTGGCATAATCCATCCGAGTCCAGCATCATATAAAGGTAAAATGCGAGAGAATAAAGAATTGATTGCTTCAACTTTTAGGTTTGCAGCATTTAGTCCGTCAAAGAGACTTACGATAAAAGTAAACAGTAAGCTTACTTGATATACTTCTGATCTTCCTTTAAACGCGCGGTGTAAAAACGTTAAGAAAATTAATACAATCGCTAACGGGTATATCGCTGTTAATACAGGTACAGATATGGTAATCAGCTCTGTTAAGCCAAGATTTGCAATGACAGCACTGAATATAGCTAAAATAACAGCGAATGTTTTATATGATATTTGTGGAAATACTTTATGGAAATAGGATGAACATGCTGTAGTAAGCCCAACGCTTGTTGTTAAACAAGCTACAGTGATCATCATTCCTAATAATAAATTTCCTAAAGAACCGAAGTAGTAATTTGCTACTTTTGATAAAACTTCACCGCCATTTTCTAAGTGTCCTAATTTAGAAACACTAGAAGCGCCCATAAATGCAAGTGAAGTGTAAACAGCAATTAATACGACAGCGGCAATTAGTGCTGCTTTTATACAAACATTGATAACTACTTTTTGGTCACTTACACCTTGCGCTTTGATTGCATTAATAATGATAATACCAAATACGAAAGCTGCGAGTGTATCCATTGTTAAATAGCCTTGCTGAAAGCCTTTGAAGAAAGAATTTGTAACAAATTCTTGTGTTGGCGCTTGAATGTCACCAATTGGTTTTACAACAGCCGTAACAACTAAAATGCCGATAAATGATAATTTAATCGGTGTTAAAAACTTTCCGACAACATCAACAATCTTTGTTGGATTTAAAGAGAGTAAACACGTAATGCCGAAAAACACAATAGTGAAAATAATCAAAGGTAAATGACCGCTATTTTCTCCTACAAATGGTTTTACACCTATTTCAAATGATACGCTCCCTGCTCGAGGTAAAGCAAAAAGAGGACCAATTGCTAAATAAAGAATAAATGCGTATACACTCGCAAACCATGGATGTACACGACTTGCCATTGCTTGTAAGTCATCACTACCAGAAACACCAAATGCTAATACACCAAGTAGTGGTACACCAACTCCTGTAATTAAAAATCCAGCGGTAGCAACCCATACGTTACTTCCTGCTGTTTGTCCTAACATAGCAGGGAAAATTAAATTACCTGCTCCAAAGAAAAGGGCAAAGAGCATAAGCCCGATCACAAAGATATGTGAAGTTTGTACATTTTTTGACACGAAAAAACCTCCAAATTTAAATATTTTGAATTTTTTGTACAGCAATTACAATACAAAGTCATTTTTTGTCGAATTACTACGATAATAACAAAAATAAATTATTATGCAAGACAAAAATGAATTTTTCGTAAATTTATTTTTTCTATCAATTTTATTGTATAGAAAATTCAATTAATTACGTATTTTAAGCGCTTTCTTTCCGTGGTGTATTACAGAGTATTTTATGATAGTCATTATTTTTGTATAACAAACAGAAAAACAAATTGAATCTTCTATCATTTTGTAATTATCGAAAAAATAATTTGATTTAATAGTTAATTTTGTGATATTCTGTAAAAAGAACAAATGTTTGCGGGAGGGTAGATATGGCTCAAACATCAATTGTTGAATATTGGGATTATTATTCTAGTCTTACTAATGGTTTATTGAAGCACTTAAGTTCAGAAGATCTTTCTTTTCGTCCATATGAATCTATGAAAACATTAGGTGAAGAGCTTCGCCATATTGCAGATGCACGTGAAATTTATTTGCGTGCGATGATGAATAAAAAAGGACCATCATGGCGGGAAAAACGAATGGATTCAGAAATGGCCGTAAATCTCGATAAGTTGAAAGCGTATTATAGTGAATTAGAGAATGGTTACAAATTATTTACCTCGGGACAAATCGAGTGGGAAAGAACTGTGGTTTGGAAAGAAATGAATGATCCTGATATCGAAAGATGTTTCAATTGGTTAGTTCACTTTGAATGTACGCATCAAGGGATATTAAGTGTGTACTTAACTGGACTACATATTGATTATGATATTTCTAGTTAATTTAAAGGAGAGATGTACAGATGAAGCATTATGTTTGTATCACGTGCGGTGTACAATACCCACTTTATAATGAACCACCTGTAAACTGTGTAATTTGTAATGAAGAACGTCAATATGTAAATCCAATGGGACAAACATGGACAACGTTAGAGAGTCTACAGGAAAGCAAAACATATAAGAATGAGATTGTAAAAGAAGAAGAAAATTTATATAGCATCACAACAAAACCGAAGTTTGCAATCGGCCAAAATGCGTATTTAGTTCAAACAGATAAGTGTAATGTGTTATGGGATTGTATTAGCTACATTGATGAAGAGACAGTAGCCAAAATAAATGAGTTAGGCGGAATTCATGCGATTGCTTTATCACATCCGCATTATTATTCTACACAAGTAGAATGGGCGGAACGATTTGATGTTCCTATCTACATTCATGAAGATGATAAAGAGTGGGTAATACGTCCAAGTGAACGAATTGTATATTGGTCTGGAGAATCTCTGGAAATTTCCGAGAGCGTAACATTATACCGTCTAGGTGGGCATTTTAGCGGTGGTTCTGTTTTACATTGGAAAACTGGGGATGAAGGAAGAGGAGTTCTATTAACTGGAGATATTATTCAAGTTGTTGCTGATGCAAGATGGGTAAGCTTTATGTACAGTTATCCGAATCTCATTCCATTACCAGCATGGAAAGTGAAAGAAATGGCTGAGAACGTAAAAGAGTTGAATTTTAACCGATTGTATAATGCATTTCATGGAATTGTGAAGGAAAAAGCAAATGAAGCTGTTCAAAAATCAGCGAAGAGGTATATAGAGGCACTTGAAGGAAAGTTACTTGATAAATAATATCATTACAAAGATAGGTTATAAATAGAAACGGTAGGTGTAGAAAGTGAAAAGGTTAATTTGTTTTGGGGATAGTATAACAGCAGGAGAAATGTTTGAAAATAAGGCATTGCGGTTAACACCTAGATTGCGAAACGCTTTTCCTGAATGGGAAATTTTGAATGCGGGTATTTCAGGTAATAATACGAATGATGCACTCAAAAGGCTTGAAGAAGATGTATTATCTCATCAGCCTAGTTTTGTAATTGTATTTTTTGGTGCGAATGATGCTGCATTCCATAAACAAATACCATTACAAGAATATAGAGAAAATATACAAGAAATTGTAGAACGAATTTCACCACACAAAGTATTACTAATTAGCCCAGCTCCAATTGATGAGGAAAGGCAAAATGCAAGAACAAATGCTGTTTTAAAGCAATATGCAGAAGTTGTATCAGATGTAGCTGCTCGAACTGGTAGCAATTTTCTTGATTTATATACATCTATCATTGAACTACCGAATTATAAGCTTCTTTTAGAGAATGAAAAGCAAGATGGACTACACTTTGGAGTACATGGATATGAATTTTTAGCCGAAGTAATCATTGAAAAGATAAAAGAAATTAAGTGGTGAAAAAATAACAGTAAAGAGCGCAAAATCTATAAGATTTTGCGCTTTTGTTGCATAAACTGTTATTTCTTTTTCGGTCTTCGAACTAATTCACCACCACAATTTGGACAGACGTGGTTTGTGCTTTCTGTACAATGTGAGCAAAAGGTACATTCATATACACATATGTATGCTTCTGAATCTTCTTGAAGGGCAGTATTACAAGTTTGACAATTCGCTTTCATTTCTAGTGCCATGGGGTTGCCTCCTTACATAGAGTAATAAGTTTTATAAGTATATGATAATATAGGATGGAGCTATTTTCCTTTCTGTTCATAATGCATTCTATGATTTTTCTTTGTGGTTAAAACAAATTTATGAGAGGGACATTACAAATGAAAATAGATGTAATTGACGCACAAATTTTACAATGTTTAAATCAAAATTCTCGTCTTTCCATTCGTGAATTATCTAAAAAAGTTAATTTGTCTGCGCCTTCCGTAGCTGAAAGAGTACGGAAGTTAGAGGATGAGGGGATTATTGAAGGTTATACAACAAAAATTAATTATGATAAGTTAGGTTTTCATATCCATGCTGTATTAGAAGTGAAAACAAAAAATGGACAGTGTGAAAGGTTTAGAGTATACATGAAAGCTTATCCGCGAGCTGTTTTTTGTTATCGCGTTGCAGGGCCTGCTAGTTATATAGTGAAAATTTCTGTCCGAAGCTTTCAAGAAGTAGAAGCGTTTATTGATGATGTTTCAAAATTTGCTGAAACGGTTACACATGTTATTTTTTCAGAAGTAGGGATAGGTAATAATGTGTTAGATTATTATAGTCCAGATGAAATGTAACGAATAAAATAAGCTATAAAAAAACAAGGATGGCATTTACACCACCCTTGTTTTCTTTATTTATCATTGATATATAAAATTGTATGTTTATTATGTGAAGATGTCTTTCTTTTATCAATTGCAACGATAAGAACACTCACTACAATGAGTATAGCTCCGATAAAAAATGTGGTTTTTAGCTCTTCATCCAGTAGTAACCATCCAAGAAATGATCCAACAAGAGGTTGGAAAAAGAAAAAGAGTGAGCCAATTCCTGCATCCATTAATTCCAAACCTTTGTTCCAAAGAAAAAAAGCACCAGCAGTTGAGATGATACCAAGGTAGATAATTCCTAAGATCAACAATGTATTAAGGCTCTGTAAGCGATATGTTTGTAATTCCCATATCATACAAGGCGTAATAAACAAAATCGCAAAAAATATGGCGTACGTAGTAATGATTAAGGACGAAAAACGCTGCGAGGCGATTTTGACGTATATCGATAATAATGCCCACGTAATAGCGGCCCCGACTAAAATGATTGTTCCAGTGAAATACGTTCCAATTTTGATATCCCATCCGATAACAATAGAAACACCTAACGTTGCTAGGAGTACGGAAATAAATTTACGTATGGTAATACGTTCTTTAATTATTATTCTTGCAAAAATGATCATAAAGGCTGGTGTTGCTGATGTTACTAAAGAACCTGTATGAGCATCGGACAATTTTGTTCCAATGAATTGAAAGGCAATGGAAACAAAATAACCGATAAAACCGATCCAAGCAAATAATAACCAATCCTTTCTCTTGATTGATATCTTTGTTTGCTGTTTTCGCTGCGTGATTTGTAAAATGATAAATAAAATCGCAAAAGCGATAACAAAGCGTAACCAAACAAGCGTAAGCGGGGGAACATATTCGAGTACGTATTTACTAACAACGTACATGCCTCCCCAAATGCTTGCAGCAAGCGATAAACATAATGTCCCGAGTAATGAATGTTTCATATCATAAGACCTCCGTCTAGTTTAGGATTAGAGAAAAATATCCTTAAGACGAAGCAATAGTATGCCCGTCTTAGAGACGGATTACTGGTTGATCATTTTCGAATAAGTTGTTGTAATACATCACAATTCTCCTTTCTATCTTGAATAAGTTTCTTTTATTTGATGAATGGATAAATTTAAGCGATAGTTGCCAAATCTTAAAATTTCATTTAATAAATTATGTAAATTTTCTTGGGAGTCTATTTGTACTTTGAGGAAATAACATCCTTCACCGCTAATTTTATGAGCTTCAACGATGGAATCTTCTTTTGTAATAAATGACGTGAATGTAGTATGTTCATTTGTCTTCATAAAAACCGTGATGAAAGCAGTATACTGCATGCCTAATTTCAAATGATCTACTAAAATGGTATACGCTTTTATTACTCCTCCATCTTCCATTTTTCGAATACGGTTTCCAACGGATTGGCCTGTCATATGAACGTTTTTTCCAATATCTTTCCACTGCATTCGAGAGTTGTTCTTTAGTAAATCAAGAATTTGCAAATCTGTTGAATCAATCATGGTTCCAAACCCTTTCATGGTGAAATCATATGACGTCAAAGTCTTTCATGAGAATGTTATGGCTAACTCGATAAAGCTCTATAATAAGATTATAACTTAATTTTCAAAATATTGGAGGCCGAAAATGAAAACAGGACTTGTATTAATTGATATACAAAATGATTATTTTCCAGGAGGCAGGTGTGAATTACATGAACCGTTAAAAGCGGTA
>Ga0102589_1005001_pt1 | contig 11952 bp, 7 predicted proteins | sample AraplaMF_Col_mLB_FD_76858 | JGI IMG/M metagenome (GOLD analysis project Ga0102589, IMG submission 76858) | Arabidopsis root microbial communities from the University of North Carolina, USA - plate scrape MF_Col_mLB | ecosystem: Host-associated > Plants > Roots > Endosphere | place: USA... | reverse complement strand
GCTGATATTGTAGGTTTTCTTTCTTCATCAGACAGCCGTTGGATAACTGGTGAGTTAATCGATGCAAGTGGTGGATCTTGCTTATAATGCTAGAGGAAAAGCCAAATTAAATTGAGTTGGATTTGCAATTCTATTTTTTATTTGTTAAATAATCGAACTACGCACCATTTATTAGATCTGACAAAAGTCACCTTGAAACGAGTCCAAGTATTGAAATTCAATCAAGTTAGAGAACCAATTATGCTGTAGTAGGATTAATGGTAAATGCAAATAGTAAAGATGCAATGAATATGCATAATTTCATATATAAATAGGTACTTTTTGTTAACTCTTTCACAGGGAACAAAATGTATGAAATTAGTATGATAGAATCAATTTGTATTTAATATAAAGGGGATGATTGAATGCTAAAAAGAATGATCGTAGGGGTTTCATCATTAGTAGTTGGAGCAACAGTTGGTTTAGCGACAGATGTATCTGCAGCACCTGCACCACCATTAACATCATTAAATGTAGTAAAAGTTGAATCTCAATTAGGCGGAGTTGAATTTATTGGTGCAAACAATTTAAGTACGGTTAAAGATCATGGAGGAAGCTATTTATACATTTATACAAATGAAATGGGATATGGTAGAAATCCAATTGCTCAAATGAGTGGACAAAAACTAAAAAAAGTAGATTCTAAGATGATTGATATTAATGGTGATAGAACAGTTGATGGATGGGAATATAAATGGGATGCTTCGGGACAGCAAAATGGACAATTCAAATATCAAAACACATCTACAAATGCACCTTGGAATACATTATCTACTTCATTAAATATTAAATAAGCTAACATAAGAATTTAATGTTAATTTTTGGTTGGTTGCAATATTTAATGTTTAGGTAACTAAAGGAGTCTACGTTTTTTGTGGGCTCTTTTAATCTTTTGAAAAGACATGTGCAAATTGATAAGCTATTTTATCTAATTACCACGATGTATGTTTACATAGTGTTATTTCTGTAAACAAATTTTTAGTTAATAGTGTGAGTAATTAAGGAAATAAATCTATTGAAAAATCATGAAATATCAAAGGAGTCTTTCAGCATAATAATCTAAAACTATATATTTATGAATTTTTACAATATTTTTAGCCAACATTAAGTCACAAATCATACGATTTTCTTACAAAATACTATAATTTGATTAGTAATAGTAGTGAAAAAAACATTAAACATAACTAGGTGGTATAGCTAATGTTATTTTTTTACATAATTTGTTTAATAGTATGTACATCGTTATTATTCAATGTAACTAAAATAATTTAAAAGGAGATAGGAAGTTATGTTTAAAGAAAAAATAAATAGAAGACTAAAAAAAATTGTTATAATTACTGCGGCTTGCACCATGATGTCAATGTATGGAGCACCAATTTCTAGTACAGAGGCAGCAATCCGATCTCATGCTCCATCAGTTTATGTAACACCACAAAATACTGCTGCTTCAGATATTATTAGCATAGACTGGTCACCAGTCCAAACAGCACCTTATACGTATTGGGCTGTGCATAACTGGAATCAGGGGGGAGAGGGTGGTGGTTATGCTGGCTTCCAACAACAAAGTGGTTTTGATCAAACCGGTAAACGTACTCTTCATTTTGCGCTTTGGGATCCAATAGCATCAAACCAAGCAATAAAAGCCGAATATTTATCTCCGACTTCAGAAGCCAGTAGATTTGGTGGAGAAGGAACAGGTCTGAAGGTACAAACAACTTATAATTGGAAAGATAGTGAATGGTATCGAATGACTCTACGTTCTTGGCAAGAAGATGGCCATACAAAGTTTGGCCAGTGGATAAAAGATAATAAATTAAATCAATGGAAGTTAGTTGCTATTATGGATCATCCAGTTGCGAATGTTGCATTTAACTATGGTCTATCGATGTTTCAAGAGGACTGGGCTGGTAATGGACAAGATGTAAGAGAAGCACGCCTTAAAAATGGATACAGTAGAAAAGTTTCAGATCAACAATGGAATTCTTGGAATAATCAGCGTATCTCTGGGCAACATGATACGTCCTATCAATACGATGGAGGAGCAACTTCAGAATATCTCTGGGTTAAGGCAGGAGGAAATACTCAATCAACTATTGGTAATGGAAAAAGTTTTAATATAATTCAGCCTAGTCAACCTGAAATGGGAATTTTGGATTTTGATATTCAAAATATTCGCTTTGAAGATGAGAAATTAAATGTTTCTTGGAAATTGAAAGAACAAAGTGCTCCACAATTTAAAGGGAAAATTGAAATCTATAACAATGAAAAGTTAATGGGACAACCTTTGAAAGTAATTGATAATATTAAGTCCTACCAAACTGAGGTAAGTCAAACTATGCAATTGCCTCAAACGGCTTTTGCTAAAATTACATTAACAGACATATTTGATCGAACTGTAGAGAAAAAAGTAGGAATTACAAATGGAAATTCTGATATTTTAGTAGGGAACCAATTTGCATGGTCCCTAAAAGGATATAGTGATCGAGAAATTGCAAAAGTAGATTATAATAAAGCGGCAGAAGAGTTGAAAATCAAATTGGAAGCTGGTGTACCGCATTCTTACTTCAATAGCACATATGCAAGTATTAAGGTCCAAAACTCATCTGGTAACGTATTATACAATAAGGAAATCTTGGGGAATAGACAACAAAATACCGAAAGCCAAACTGTGTCTGTAAAAGTGGGGGATTACATTGAATTAACTCATATAGAAGGAGACGCAGTAAAGGAAAAGACACGCGCAACATTAACGAATCTTGAAAATAACAAAAATGAGACTATTGGAAAGACAGCAAGGTATCTGGTAACTAAAGAGGGATTAAAGAAAGTTGAAAAAATGCCAGAGACAACAATTCTAGATGGACAACAATTTGCATGGTCATTAAAAGGATATAGTGATCGAGAAATTGCAAAAGTAGATTATAATAAAACAGCAGAAGAGCTGAAAATCAAATTAGAAGCTGGTGTACCGCATTCTTACTTTAATAGTACATATGCAAGTATTAAGGTCCAAGGCTCATCCGGTAGCGTTATGTACAATAAGGAGATCATGGGAAATAGACAACAAAATGCTGAAACCCAAACTGTACCTATAAAAGTGGGAGATTATATAGAATTAACTCATATAGAAGGGGAAGCAGCAAAGGAAAAATCGCGAGCGACTTTAACTAACCTTGAGAATGGAAAACAGGAATATATAGGTAAGAAAAGAACATATCAGGTCACATCCACAGGATTAATAAGAAAATAGATGTATAAAAAAGTTGGGGGAATCCCCAACTTTTTCTATAGAAATGGAAGAATAACAGTTTCTGTAACATCAAATGACCAATACTTCTCAAAATACAGAAAAAGCATCACAATACTGTGATGGAAAAATAGAAAATAATAACTGGAATTGTCAAAAAATCTGTGTAAGTTTTTGAAATGAACAAATAGAAAAGCAAATATTAAGGTAAGATTAGTTTTATCATTTTTATCTTCTTTTGACTTTCAGCTTGTGTAATAATTAAATCGAAAGGTTGTGAAAGAATGAAGATAGCTGTAATACAAGCAAGTACCCAAACTAGCAAAAATGAACTGATATTTGAAGAAACAAAAAGGGCTGTGGCGAAGCATGGATATGAAGTGCTGAATTTCGGTGTTACTGTTGAAGAATCTGAGTTAAGCTATATCCAAGTGTCCTTAGCTGTTGGTCTACTTCTAAACTCAGGTGCAGTTGATTTTGTCGTCACTGGATGTAGTAGCGGTGTTGGTATGTCGATTGCCTGTAATACACTTCCGAATGTCATTAGTGGTTATCTGCCAACTCCAACAGATGCGTTTCTGTTTGGTAGGATAAATAACGGAAACTGTGCATCACTGCCACTTGGATTGAATTTTGGTTGGGCGGGCGAACTAAATCTTCGCTTCACGCTTGAGAAACTTTTTGAAGAACCGTTCAATACTGGGTATCCTCAAGAATCCGCCGAACGAAAGAAACGTGATGCAGAACTTTTTAAAACAATCAAGAGTGTTTCACACCATGGCATCGTTCAGATTCTGAGTCAGTTAGATGTAGCAGTTATTAATCCTGTTCTTCAAAAACAAGATTTAGTGGAATTTCTCTTGCGGAATGGCACCAACACAGATATATCAAAGTATCTGATCGAACAAACGACGGATTTAAATCACAATAGATAAATACTGTATTTTTTAATAAGTTTGGCAATTTTAATGTTAACCATAAGTGGATTCAATACTATTGACCAATTGGGGAATATGACTGCCATTCCATTTGTTTTGGTGTTTTTTTACAGTCCTTCTCCAACGAAAAATCCCTTTGCCTTTAGGCATGGGATGAAAGTGAGGTCGGATACGGAGTGCTACTAAATAATCGCAAGGTTTGTGGCACTTTAGGTATTCAAAGTGTGGGTATCCATTACGACGATTTTCCTGTTCTTTTCGCTTTTCGAGTTTAAATTTTAACCAAGAAGGTGATTCATTTCGCCTTGAACCATTGCCTCAAACATAGGTCCAAAGACGTTTTTCAAAGCCTCTTGCATATCATCAACAGTTTCCGATTGGTAAGCTTTAAAAATTGATTGAATTAAATTTACGGATTTTGGATCTCTTTTCTATCTAACAATAAGTGTAACTATTCCCGCATAGTAATTTTAGAAAAAGAAAAACCGTGAAACGACCCTCTATCTAGGATAGTAGGTTATTTACACGGTTTATATTACACTCTCCAATAATCGATGATTATTTATTCGTAGCTTTTAAAGTATCTAACACGACTTTGGTTGTGTCTGCAATAAGTTTATCATCGTATTCTGCATCTTCTTTATCATGATTAGAAAGGATGGCAAGAACAATTGGCTTTTTATTTGGTGGCCAAATAATTGCAATATCATTCCTTGTCCCATAAGATCCTGCACCAGTTTTATCAGCTACTTCCCATCCTTTTGGTACGCCTGCGCGAATTAATTTATCCCCAGTTGTGTTTCTCTTCATCCAATCTACTAATAGTTCACGTTTCTCAGATGGTAGTACAGTTCCTAATGTAAAAGATTGAAGTGTCTTAGCGATTGCTTCTGGTGTACTCGTATCATGTGTTTCTCCTGGATTTACTTCATTTAATTCAGGTTCAAATCTCTCGGAATTAGTAACAGTATCACCAATTTCCCTCAATATTTTTTCAAATGCGGATGGACCACCTAACTTTTTAAGAATTAAATTATGTGCCGTACTGTCACTATATCGAACAGAAGCATCTGCAAGTTCTTTTAACGTCATTCCTGTATCCGAATGCTTTTCAGTAATTGGATTATAATTAGAAAGGTCTTCTCGCTTATACGTAATCCTTTCATCAAGAGCTTCTATTGAGTTCTGACGTAAAAGAGCTCCCGCTGCTAATGATTTAGATGTAGAGGCAAATGCAAAGCGATCATTTGCATGGTAAGCAACGGTTTGATTCGTACCTGTGTCTAGTGCATAAATACCAAGCTTAGCGTTATATTCTTTTTCAAGTTTAGCAAAAGAATCATTACCAGTATTTTCTTGTTTAATTTGATTTGTTTGTTTCGTTTGTTTAGGTGATTCAGATGGAATATTACTATTGGAACAGCCTATTAGTGTAACACAGGATAGTAATACGACAGGTGCAATCTTTTTGTAATGTGAAATGGTAAAGAACTTGTTTAAAACGAACATAAATTTTCAACCTCTTTCAAGAATATATGAATTTTGTTTTGGTGTTTTAAATACCGATGTTATTTAAATTGTGTATAGGATAACAATACTTTTGAAGTTGAATTTTAACAGGTTAAACAGAATTAAAACGTTTAGACGAATGAACAGACGCTGTTTGGATTGTTTCTTTTTAATTACACTTGTAATCGTTCACCTGTGAAAGTATTAAACTCGTAACATTTAAATGCAGTATTTCAATACACACTTTTTTACATCACTTTACTTTTGGTAATAATATGTCCTTTCATATTTTTAGGAATACATGTAATAGACACTCTAAGTAATAAATTTGTTCCATTTTAAGAATAGGAAGAACTTGGTGAACGATAAAGAAAATACGATGAATTGCAAATAAAATCTATACGGAAATCTAGTAGCATATAGTCCAGTGCATATGAAAAATTCCTCAATGCTATCTCTCAAAAAAATTATGTTTCTTGGCCTCATAGACTGTATTTTCAGAAACATTTCAAGCGTGTAAGAAAAATGAAAGATAATTCAATATGAGAAAAACAACCATATTACTACAATGAAAAACAGAAACATGTTTAAAAATCCTGAGGTACGATAACAAGTTATTTTAGTGTTTAATACATTCGAACAAGTATGGAAGCTTAAATAAGAAAAACTGAAACAAATTAGTAATGCTTAGTACATTACTCGTATTTTGAATAATTCAAAATATAGACAGGCATTAGTTATCAAATCTCATTCTTAGTCGATAAAATTGGAGGAAATTTCTCATATGAAAATGGTAGAAGTAAAAGAACTTAGTAAAGAATACACAGGAAATGTTTCACACACGGCACTTTCAAATATTAATTTAACAATAACAGAAGGAGAATTTGTTGGGGTCATGGGTCCTTCGGGTAGTGGAAAAACAACGTTATTGAATATGATATCTACTATTGACTCGCCAACATTAGGTAATGTATTTATTAATAGTAAAAATCCATATCAGCTTTCGGTCAATGATTTGGCCTTATTTCGCAGACAGGAATTAGGGTTCGTCTTTCAATCCTTTAACCTGCTGCATACATTAACAGTAAAGGAGAATATGGTTCTTCCGCTTGTATTAGAAGGCATGAATGTGAAAAGAATAAATAAACGAGTAGAATCTATTTCTGAAAAATTAGGTATTAACGAAATTTTAAATAAACGAACATATGAAATATCAGGAGGACAAGCGCAGCGAACAGCGATAGCTCGTGCACTCATTCACTCTCCTAAATTAGTTCTTGCCGATGAACCGACAGGGAACTTAGACTCTAAATCCTCTCAAGATGTAATGGAGATATTAACACTATTAAATAAAGAAGAAAAGGCAACAATGATGTTAGTAACGCACGATCCAGTTGCTGCTAGTTACTGTGATCGCATTATATTTATTAAAGATGGACAGTTATACAATGAAGTTTGCTGCAACGGTGATCGCCCACTATTTTATAAAAATATTGTGGACAGTCTTTCTAGGTTAGGAGGTAATAAAAATGACATTTCGACAGCTCGCATTTAATAATGTTATACGGAATAAACGAATATATCTTGGGCATTTTTTTAGTAGCACATTTGCGGTAATGATTTTCTTCACTTATGGTTTACTTGTCTTTCATCCAAACCTACAAGGCGAACTGACTCATGTAAGCACCATATTGAGTACGTTTGGGAAGATAGGATTTCAACTATCATATTACTTAATCTTTGTCTTTTCATTCTTATTTATTTTCTATTCAGTTAGTGCCTTTTTAAAAAATAGAAAAAAAGAGTTTGGATTATTAATGTTACATGGAATGTCTCATCGGCAGCTTCATCAATTAATTTTTTTCGAAAACATGTTGATTGGAATTCCTTCTATACTGGTAGGAATTGGGCTTGGGATAGTTTTTTCTAAATTATTTTTACTAGTTACTGGGTCCTTATTGGGAGTAGGACATAGGTTAGCATTTTACTTTCCATTAAAGGCTATGGGAATAACAGCTATCTCCTTTTTTGTTCTATTTTTACTTATTTCATTATTTACATCGAAAATGATGAAAATAAATGAGCTTGTAGAACTCATAAAATCAGAGGAAAAACCAAAAGCTGAGCCGAAAGTTTCCGTCTGGATATCCATGTTGGTACTTATTTTATTTGGGGCAGGTTACTCCTGTGTGCACCACAGTATCGTTGCAGTGAATTACATGGATTTAAATCGATTGTTACTACTTGTAGGGGTAGGTGTCTTATTAATTGTTTTTGGAACCTTCTTTTTCTTTAATCAATTGTGTGTATATGTGTTATATACTTTAAAAAATAGAGAAACTACATTCTTTAAAAGAACCAATCTTCTTGTTATTTCAGAATTGATGTATCGAATGAAAGATAATGCGAGAACATTCTTTATCGTTACAATTATATCTGCTGTTTCTTTTACAGCAATTGGAGTTTGTACAGCTATTGGAAATCCAGAACTAGCAAAACATGAGACCCCATATGCATTTACGTATCGATCGGATAAGGGGAATATACAAGAAAAAGCCCATATTGAAGAGATAAAGAAGCAATTAAATGAATATGGATTTTCTTATGAACTTGTTGCAACAGAATTTAAAAGGACACTAAACGGATTGGCGTTAATTAATGTATCTACGTATAATGAATATGCAAAACAATTAGGGTATGAAATAGAGAAATTAACAAATGAAAATGATAGCATTGCTATACGACAAAATAAGAACGAGAAAAGCGCGGAGGATATAAAAACTTTTGAAATAATACATGGTGAAATAGAGGTCCCACTCTCTGTGCAAAAAACAATTTATATCCCAGAATTATCGTTAATCGAAAAGCCTATTATTGTCTCTGATGATGTTTATAATAAGGTCAAAAATGCTCAACAAGAAAACGTACTCCGAGATTACACCATATACGGTTTTATCGTTAAAAATTGGTCTGAAACGAATGAAGTTTCTACTAAACTTATGAAGATTATTGGTAAGAATCAAGAGGATTATTATATGTTTTCATCTTTGTATTTAAAGTGGCTTGAATTGAAACAACAAAACGGATTACTTTCTATCTCAAGTATAATGGTGGGGATTGTATTTTTCGTATTTACGCTAAGCTTTTTATATTTCCGTCTATTTACTGATTTAGAACGTGATCAAGAGCAATATCAAATGATTTCAAAATTAGGATTAAGTCAAAGTGAGTTAAAGCAAATCGTGACAAGACAAATGATGCTACTATTTTTCTTACCGATTATAGTGGCTATGGTTCATAGTAGTTTTGCATTTCTAACGTTTCATCAATTAGGACAAACAGTAAGTAAGGAAATGTCCGTTATTCAAAGTTCAATTGTTGTATTAATAAGCTTTATTTGTATACAAATTATTTACTTCTTTATTATTAGAAATCACTATTTAAAACGCATATATACAAAAATGTATTCATAGAAAAAGAATGCATTTAGAAGAGAATTTTTTTACAACAATAACTTTAAAGTAAATATTGTAATTGTCTATAGGAAAGTAATAAAAACACTCGAATTGAGTGTTTTTATTACTTTCATTTATCATTTATCTGGTACATAACAAGTGTTGTTATCCATATAGCATTTCTCTATCTTTGTTTTAGTATTACCTTTTTTATCCCTATAAAAAACCTTAACTGTTCCCTTTGCACCATTATAATCAAATTCATATGCATTAGGGTATTTGTCTCTAACCCATATCAATCCTGAACCCGCACTTGCAGGCATTGCTGAAATAAGTAAAGCAGATGTTAAACTTAGCGCCCCAACGACCTTTTTAATTTGTGACTTTGACATAAAAAAATCCCCCTCTATTTTTTTATTAACCTATTAGAATAATATATATTTAATGGGTTAATGGAATGGTAACATATTCCACCTGTGTTTTGTATTCATTAAACTTGATAAATAAATATCTAAAAATTCTAAATATGTAATTTGATATTAAATATTACAAAATATAAAATTAAATTATACATAATTATATTATAGTAAACTAGATTGTTTGAATATGATAGTATTATTGTTGATTTTCTATTTAAATGGATGGAAATAGAAGTAGAAATGTATACCGTGTGAGGGGATAATACATCGGGTTTTTGTTTGAACTTTTAAAAGAGAGTGAAAGAGCAATTAAGCGTGAGTATTCAACATATGTGCTAAGGAAGCAAGTGTATAAAAGATAGCAGAAAATCCATTTTTCGCTGTGGTAAGATCGAGCATAGGTCTAAAAAGTAAAAGTATAGTAAAGATCCTCTTGATAATAGCATCTTGTCTTTTTTAATTTATATTGAATATACATTAATCATACTATATTCTTGATTAATTCTTTAAATTTTACTGTGAGAATTTATAATTTTGTTATAAAAAAATAGGCAATCCTCTTTATAATGGATTGCCCAATCAAATGAATTAAAACAAATAACAGACAGACCAATTATACTATAAATCTTAATATAAGTATATACAAATTATAAATATTTTATTACCAACTATTAAAAGCTAGTTATTCTATTATTAAATATACATTAACACGATTTTCAGTACTGATAAATATAATTAAGTAAAAGTTAATTAATAAATCAACCTTATACATAAGTTAATTAAAATAATGCGAAATTATAATTATTTTGTAAGTATTATACAATTTTGTAAAAGACATTCATTGACACTTGTGTATATAAGTAACTATAATCGTTACATCAAATTGAATGCATGTTAATATAATTTCATCATGATTATAAGCATGTAAATATAAAAATATAAAATCTCAATTTGATTAATACGATAGAATGGTAGAGGTGTATATTTTTATGAAACACAAATTCATCGCAACAAGTATCCTCGCAGGAGCAATATTATCTTATTCTTCTAATATTTTAGCAGATACTCACAAATTTCCTGATGTTCCAAGGTGGGCAGAGCAATCCGTTAATTATTTAGTGGATAAACAAGTAATAAGTGGTTACCCAGACGGAAATTTTGGCTCAAATGATTCACTAGACAGAGCTTCTGCCGCAACAATTATGACAAAAGTTTTAGGTATACAAATTGACTACGATGCAAAACCATCTTTTACAGACTCACAAAACCACTGGGGAACACCTTATATTGCCGCAGCAGAAAAAGCTGGCATTATTAAAGGCGAAGGTAATGGTATCTTCAATCCATCCGGAAAAGTAACGCGCGCTGCTATGGCGGCAATGCTAGTAAATGCGTATAAACTTCAAAGTACAGCAAATGATAATGTCCAAAGTAAATTTGAGGATTTAACAGGCCATTGGGGTGAAAGATTCGCCAATATTTTAATTGATTTAAAAATTTCTGTGGGTACTGATAACGGTTGGCAACCAAATAGATTCATAACACGCGCTGAAGCTGCGCAACTTACTGCAAAAACAGATATGATGCAACTAACTCCAAAAAATGTTTTAAAGGAAAAAGAAATTATTACTGCTACCTCATATGAAGATTTGAATTTAACGGTGACTTCTAAAATTACAGCTCAAGAGATTGATAGTTTTATTGCAAAATATCATTCAGATAGTCCATTAGTTGGACATGGACAAGATTTTATCAATGCGCAAAATAAATATGGCGTGAATGGTCATTATTTAGCGGCGCATGCGATTTTAGAATCTGGATACGGTAAATCAGAAATTGCATATCAAAAACATAATCTATTCGGATTACGTGCTTATGATAGAGATCCATTTAAATATGCAAAATACTTACCAACGTACGGCGACAGTATTGCTTATAACGCTAATTATGTACGAGAAAGATATTTGGAAGAAAGTGGTATGCATTATAACGGACCAACATTAGCTGGTATGAACGTGAAATATGCATCAGATAAAGGCTGGGCAAAAAAAATTGCGGGTATTATGGAACGTATGAAACCATTCCGTGCAGAAGACTATACATATGCAAAAAAATTACCAAAGAGCCCTGAAACATTAGATGTTGAGGCATTATCTAATGAAATACCGTATAAAATGTATGCAGATGGTTCGAGCGCAAATATAGTATCATCAGCTGCTTATTACTATGTACCTTATCCATTTGATTTGAAAATTAAAAGTAGATCAGATGTAGATGTAACGCAAAATAATGTTGGTACATTAACTCCTGGAACAAACATCTTTATTTATCGTGAAGATCCAAAT
>Ga0102589_1005000_pt1 | contig 11952 bp, 9 predicted proteins | sample AraplaMF_Col_mLB_FD_76858 | JGI IMG/M metagenome (GOLD analysis project Ga0102589, IMG submission 76858) | Arabidopsis root microbial communities from the University of North Carolina, USA - plate scrape MF_Col_mLB | ecosystem: Host-associated > Plants > Roots > Endosphere | place: USA... | reverse complement strand
AGCTTTGCCGCCAAGGCCACCACGCGTGCGGCCATCAATACCTCGCCCGAGCCGTTCAGCAATATTGGCGCCTCGCTGCTGGAGGACGGCCTGGTGCCGCTGGGCCTGTGGCTGGCGATTGTGCATCCGCTGATTTTTGTGGTGCTGCTGGCCTTGGTGCTGGCGCTCAGTGTCTGGCTGATACGGGTGTGCTGGCGATTCCTGCGCCAGCTCTTTATCCGTGTGGCGCGCATTTTCAGCGGCAGGCCGGATCCTGGCACTGCCGCGGCTTTTACTTTGACCTCCCCTTTTTCGAAGAAGAACGACCATGTTTAAAAAGATACTGATTGCTAACCGGGGTGACCAGCGGCGAAGCCGCGCAGCAGCGAAGCTAAATTGCTTGGCACGCGAAGCGTGCGCAGGGTATTTCACCGCGAAAGTTAACCATGTTTAAAAAAATCCTTATCGCCAATCGCGGTGAAATAGCCTGCCGTGTGGCTGCGACCGCCAGGCGCATGGCCATCCAGTCCGTCGCCGTATATTCCGATGCCGATGCGGGTGCCAAGCATGTGGGCTTTTGTGATGAGGCCATCCATATCGGCGGCAGTGCGCCCAAGGACAGCTATTTGCGCTGGGAGCGCATCATCGAGGCGGCGAAAGTCACGGGCGCCGAGGCCATCCACCCGGGCTACGGTTTCCTGAGCGAGAACGAAGAGTTTGCCCAGGCCTGCGCCGACGCCGGCCTGGTGTTTATCGGCCCGCCGGCCTCGGCCATCAAGGCCATGGGCCTGAAGGCCGAATCCAAGCAGCTGATGGAAAAAGCCGGCGTGCCGCTGGTGCCCGGCTACCACGGCAGCGACCAGGACCCCGCGCTGCTCAAGCGTGAGGCCGATCGCATTGGCTACCCGGTGCTGATCAAGGCCAGCGCGGGCGGCGGCGGCAAGGGCATGCGCGCGGTCGACAAGGCCGCGGACTTCGAAGCTGCGCTCGCCTCCTGCAAGCGCGAGGCCATCAACAGTTTTGGCGACGATGCGGTGCTGGTGGAGAAATACGCGCAGCGCCCGCGCCACATCGAGATCCAGGTGTTTGGCGACACCCACGGCAACTATGTGTACCTGTTTGAGCGCGACTGCTCGGTGCAGCGCCGCCACCAGAAGGTGCTGGAAGAGGCGCCGGCCCCCGGCATGACCGAAGCCATGCGCAAGCAGATGGGCGAAGCGGCCGTGGCTGCTGCGCGCGCCGTGAATTACGTGGGTGCGGGCACGGTGGAATTCATCGTCGAGCAGCGCAGCGATGGCAGCATGAACTTCTTCTTTATGGAGATGAACACGCGGCTGCAGGTGGAGCACCCGGTGACCGAGGCCATTACCGGCCTGGACCTGGTCGAGTGGCAGCTGCGTGTGGCCTCGGGCCAAAAGCTGCCGCTCGCGCAGGAGCAGTTGCGCATCACCGGCCATGCGATAGAGGCGCGCATCTGCGCCGAAACGCCGGACAACAACTTCCTGCCGGCCACCGGCACGCTCAATGTCTACAAGAAGCCGGCGCATACCGCGTTTGAACGCGGCCAGGTGCGTGTGGACGATGGCGTGCGCGAAGGCGATGCGATCTCGCCGTACTACGACTCCATGGTGGCCAAGCTCATCGTGCACGGCGCCACGCGTGAAGAGGCGCTGGCCCGGCTCGACCACGCGCTGGCGCAGACCCGCATCGTGGGCCTGAGCACCAATGTGCAGTTCTTGCGCCATGTGGTGCGCAGCCCCTCGTTTGCCAAGGCCGACCTGGACACCGCGCTGATACAACGCGAAGAGGCCGTGCTCTTCAAGCAGGAACCGGTAGGCCTGGCCATGGCGGCCGCCGCGGCGGTGGCCAAACAGCTGCTGGACGAACGGGCCCTGGAAGGCGCCGACCCCTTCAGCCGCCGCGACGGCTGGCGCTCGCACGGCGTGGTGCAGCGGCGCTTTGCGTTTGAATTCCACGGCGCGCCGGCGACGGCCGACCTGACGTATGGCCACGACGGTGCGCTGCAGCTGGCGCTGGTGGATGGGGATGTGCAGGTGGCGGGGCCCTTGAGTTTTGCCGACACCGCCCAGGGCCTGGACATCCAGTTCGCGGGCCAGCGCATGACGGCGGCCGTGTATGCGCAAGGTGAGCTCGACCATGTGTTCACCGCGCACGGCGCGACGCAAATCCTTTCCATCGACCTGCTGGCCCATGCGGGCGAAGCCCAGGCCGAAGGCGGTCGGCTGACCGCGCCCATGCCGGGCAAGGTCGTGTCTTTTGCCGTGAAGGCCGGCGACAAGGTGAGCAAGGGCCAGCCGCTGGCGGTGATGGAGGCCATGAAAATGGAACACACTATCGCAGCCCCCGCCGACGGCACGGTGCAGGAATTGCTGTATGCGCCGGGCGACCAGGTCAGCGAGGGCGCGGAATTGTTGAAAATAGCCGTTTGAGTTTGTTTTGACTCCAGACGTAATTTCAACGGGATTTTTTAATGCGCATCAGTTTTTGCTGCTCCGACACCAAACCCCAGCCCTGGGTTGACGGCCTGAAGGCCGCTTTCCCCGATGCCGAGGTGACGCTGTGGTCCGCCGGCGCGGAGCCGGCCGATTACGCGGTGGTCTGGGCACCACCGCAGCAGTTTTTTGACGAACAGAAGCGGCTCAAAGGCATTTTTAATATTGGCGCCGGTGTCGATGCGCTCATGAAGCTGAAGCTGCCGGCCGGTGTGCCCGTGGTGCGGCTGGACGATGCCGGCATGTCGGCGCAGATGGCCGAGTTTGTCTGCCATGCGGTGATACGCCACTTTCGCGAGCTGGATGGTTACGAGGTCGACATTGCCGGGGGAAAATGGTCTTACCGCAAGCCGCGCCTGCGCACCGACTACCCGATTGGCGTGATGGGACTGGGTGTGTTGGGTGAACGGGTCAGCCGGGCGCTGGTGCAGTTTGATTTTCCGGTCAATGGCTGGAGCCGCTCGCCCAAGACGATTGACGGCGTTCAGTGCTTTTCAGGCGAGGTGGGTGGGCAGGGCTTGCAGGATTTCCTGGCGGCCAGCCGCATCCTGGTCTGTCTGCTGCCGCTGACGCCCGACACCGAGGGCATCATGAACCTGGACAGCCTGTCGCGCCTGCGGCCCGGCGGCTATGTCATCAATGTGGCGCGCGGCAGCCATCTGGTGGAGGGCGACCTGATCACGCTGATCGACAACGGCCATTTGGCGGGCGCGGCGCTGGACGTGTTTCGCACCGAGCCTTTGCCGGCGGAGCATCCTTTCTGGAAGCATCCCAAAATCACCATCACGCCGCATACCTCGGCACGCACGCTGCGTGAAGAGAGCATTGCCCAGATTGCCGGGAAAATACGCAGCCTGGCGGCTGGTGCGCCAATTGCCAGCCTTGCCGGCGTGGTTGACCCAAAAAAGGGATACTGAAGATGGCGCCCCCACGCTCCCCCACTGCGTGTGGGGCGCTGCGCCTGCGGCCCGGCAAAGCCGGTTCCGCGGCCCCTGCTTGCTTAAGAACCGGTTGCCGGTGGGTGACCTCCCCGTCTCCTGAAAGAGCCCCATGAAACTACCTTCCAAAGTCAAGCTCGTCGATGTCGGCCCCCGCGACGGTTTGCAGAATGAAAAAGCCCAGGTGCCGGCCGCCGTCAAGATAGAGCTGGTGCACCGGCTGCAGGACGCGGGCCTGACCGAGATTGAGGTCACCAGCTACGTCTCGCCCAAATGGGTGCCGCAGATGGCCGACAACGCCGAGGTGATGGCGGGCATCCAGCGCAAGCCCGGTGTGCGCTATTCGGTGCTGACGCCGAATATGAAAGGCTTTGAAGCCGCGGTTGCGCCGCCGCGCGAGCTCTGGCCCGACGAAATCGTGGTGTTCGGCGCGGCCAGCGAGGCCTTCAGCCAGAAGAACATCAACTGCTCGATTGCCGAAAGCATTGAGCGCTTCCGCCCGGTGGTCGAGGCCGCGCGCGAAAAAGGCATTTATGTGCGGGGCGCGATCTCTTGCGCTGTGGGCTGTCCCTACGAAGGGCACGTTTCCCCTTCAAGCGTGGGCTACGTCGCCAAGCTCATGAAGAGCATTGGTGTGCAGCACATCGGCGTGGCTGACACCATTGGCGTGGGAACGCCAATTCAGGTGCAGCGTGCGCTGGATGCTGCTTTCACGCACTACTCGGTGGACGACATATCTGGTCACTATCACGACACTTACGGCCAGGCACTGGGCAACACCCTGGCTTCGCTGGAGATGGGGGTCTGGCAATACGACACGTCATCGGCCGGCCTGGGCGGCTGCCCCTTTGCCAAGGGCGCAACCGGCAATGTCGCTACCGAGGACGTGGTCTACATGCTGCACGGCATGGGCATTGAAACCGGCATAGACCTGGACAAGCTGATCGATGCCGGAAAATTCATCAGCGACTTCCTGGGCCGCAAACCGAATTCCCGCGCCGCGACGGCGCTTCTGAACAAACGAGCGAATTGATATGTGTGGTGCAGAGTTAAAACCCTTGCCTGATGGCGTTCAAAGAGTGGCGGCTGTGTTGCGGGAATGCGGCCATCCGAACATGCCCGTGATGCTGGACGACGCCGCCCGCACCGCGCAGCAGGCGGCCGATGCGCTGGGCGTGCGCCTGGGGCAGATCGCCAAGAGCATCATCTTTCGCCGCAAGTCGGACGATGCCGCCGTGCTGATCGTGACCTCGGGCGACAGGCGGGTTGACGAGCGCAAGGTCGAGGCCCTGGTCTGCACTGACGGCAAGCGCGTGGGCCGCGCCGATGCGGATTTCGTGAAAGCCAAAACCGGTTTCTCCATAGGCGGTGTGTCTCCCGTCGGGCATATCACCCAGGCGGTGGTGCTGGTGGACCTGAGCCTGATGCGCTTTGACGAAGTGTGGGCAGCGGCCGGCCATCCGCACGCGGTGTTCAAGCTGATGCCGCAGGAGCTCGAACTGCTGACCGGCGCGCCCGTGGTGGATACGGCGGTGGACCTGGACGAGGAAAGCATCGCGCGCGAGCAGGCGATCGCGCAGGTGACGGAACGCAGCCGTACGGTCGATGCCGCGGGTGATGTGGTGCCTTCGCCCTGCATTTCGGTGTGCCGCATCGGCGCCGAGACCGGTTTGTGCCAGGGCTGTTTCCGTACCCTGGAAGAAATCTCGGCCTGGGCGCGCTCCGGCCCCGATGCGCAGCGCGAAGTCTGGCGCACCATAGGCCAGCGCATGGCGGCCCCGCAGGCCTGAAATTCACGGCGGCCAAAAGAAATCCAGAGAGCGCCAAAAGAAATTCAAAAGAAGTTCAAAAGAAAGTCAAAGGGAGAGTTTCATGAAGCACATCACTTTTTACTTCGACTTCATTTCTCCCTATGCCTACCTTGCCTTCGAGCACCTGCCCGAAGCTCTCGAGGGCCTGAGCTACAGCGTGAGTTACCGGCCGGTGCTGTTTGCCGCCATGCTCAAGCACCACGGCCAGCTGGGCCCGGCCGAGATCGCGCCCAAGCGCGACTGGACCTACCGGCAGGTGCTGTGGCATGCGCACAGCAAGGGCATCGCCATGCAGATGCCGGCCAGCCATCCCTTCAACCCATTGCCCTTGCTGCGGCTGGCCAGCGCATGCGGCACGGCCGACGACCCGGCCAGCCCCAACCGCTATGTGTGCGAAACGATTTTTCGGCATGTGTGGCAGGGCGGCGCCGAGGCTGCTGATGATGGGCGGTTTGCCGCCCTCAAGGCACAGCTCGCACCGCAACACACATTGGGCGATGACGAGGCGAAAGCGCAGCTGAAGAAAAACACCGACGAAGCGATTGCGCTCCATGTGTTCGGTGTGCCCGCGATGGTTGTTGACGGCAAAGTTTTCTGGGGCTTCGACGCGCTGCCCATGCTGCGCGAATACCTGCAGGGCAACACCTGGTTCGAAGGCGATGGCTGGAACGGCGTGAGCCAGGTGGCCGTGGGCATTTCGCGCAAGGCCTGAGCGCGTAAGCAGGCGTGCGGGCGTGTAAGCGAATTTTTCGCGTGGCGTAAAAAGGTTCTACGCGTTTTCCCGAGGAGGCTTCGCATGCTGAAAAGTTTCTCAAGGGTTTCCCCTTGAGTTGTCAGCCACGCATAAGTTTCACGCAAGCTCCTGTTATTTTCACGTCAGAGCTAGGTCAGGGTCTCCAAAAATAATCAGTGCAGCTTCCATACCGGAGGCCTTCACTATTTGGAGACACAAATCATGGCAACAGCCGTCGACAACAGACCCATGACCGCCGAGCAGAAGAAGGTGATCTTCGCTTCTTCGCTCGGCACGGTATTCGAGTGGTACGACTTCTACCTCTACGGTTCATTGGCCGCCATCATCGCCAAGCAGTTCTTTAGCGGACTGGACGCGGGATCGGCCTTCATCTTTGCGCTGCTCGCGTTTGCCGCCGGCTTCATCGTGCGTCCCTTCGGCGCACTGGTGTTCGGCCGCCTGGGCGACATGATCGGCCGCAAATACACCTTCCTGGTCACCATCGTGATCATGGGCCTGTCGACCTTCATCGTGGGCCTGCTGCCCAACTACGCATCGATCGGCGTCGCCGCACCGGTGATCCTGATCGCGCTGCGCATGCTGCAAGGCCTTGCACTCGGTGGTGAGTACGGCGGCGCGGCCGTCTACGTGGCAGAGCACTCGCCCCAGGGCAAGCGCGGCGCCTACACCTCCTGGATCCAGACCACGGCGACGCTGGGCCTGTTCCTGAGCCTGCTGGTCATCCTGGGTGTGCGCACCGCCATGGGCGAAGCGGCTTTCGCCGACTGGGGCTGGCGCGTTCCGTTCATCGTCTCCATCCTGCTGCTGGCCGTGTCGGTCTACATCCGTTTGTCGATGAATGAATCGCCCGCCTTCCAGAAGATGAAGGCCGAGGGCAAGACCTCCAAGGCCCCGCTGTCCGAGTCTTTCGGCCAGTGGCGCAACCTGAAGATCGTGATCCTGGCGCTGATCGGCCTGACCGCCGGCCAGGCCGTGGTCTGGTATTCGGGCCAGTTCTATGCGCTGTTCTTCCTGACACAGGCGCTCAAGGTTGACGGCCCCACGGCCAACATCCTGGTGGCCTACTCGCTGATCCTGGGCACGCCTTTCTTCGTGATCTTCGGCACGCTGTCCGACAAGATCGGCCGCAAGCCCATCATCATGGCCGGCTGCCTGCTGGCCGTGGTCACCTACTTCCCGGTGTTCACCGCGCTGACCAAGGCCGCCAATCCCGACCTCGCCGCCGCGCAAGCCAAGAACAAGGTGATAGTGACCGCCGACCCGAACGAGTGCTCGTTCCAGTTCAACCCGACCGGCACCGTCAAGTTCACCAGCTCCTGCGACATCGCCAAGCAGGTTCTGGCAGGCGCTTCGGTGAGCTATGACAACGTCGCCGCACCCGCCGGCACGGTGGCTACCATCAAGATCGGCGAAAACGCCATCCCCAGCTACTCAGCCAAGGGCCTGAGCGCGGACGACGCCAAGAAGAAGGACGCCGAGTTCAAGAAACTCATCGCGGACGACCTGAAGGCCGCCGGCTACCCGAGCAAGGCCGACCCGGCCAAGGTCGACAAGGTAATGGTCACCCTGATCCTGTTCTACCTGGTGGTGCTGGTGACCATGGTGTACGGCCCGATCGCGGCCATGCTGGTGGAACTGTTCCCGACCCGTATCCGCTACACCTCGATGAGCCTGCCGTACCACATCGGCAACGGCTGGTTCGGCGGCCTGCTGCCGACGACCGCCTTCGCCATCGTGGCGCAGACCGGCAATATGTACAACGGCCTCTGGTACCCCATCATCGTCGCCGGCATGACGCTGGTGGTCGGCACCTTGTTCATCAAGGAAACCAAGGACGTGGATATTTACGCCAACGACTGATTGGTGTGATCGCCGGGCGGGCCCAGCGGCCCGCGCCGGTTTGTTTGTGAGGCTCAAGAGCCTTGTGATATTTGCAGGCCCTCGTCATCCATGTGCCGGGGGCTTTTTTTTGGGTTTTTTTTGATTTTTGTTTTTTTGGAGAAAAGAAAAATGTGGAAACTCGTGCTCGGATTTATCGTGATCGCAGGCCTGGCCCTGTTCCTGTTGAACAAGGGTGGGGACATAGACCTCAGTGGTGAAAAGCATGGTGCCTCGCCCGCACCCGCCCTTGCCTGGGCCCGCGCCTTGGCGTGACGTATTGCCGCTTGAAGTGTTTTCAGTTGTGAGACAAGGCCGCGACCGTGCCCAAAAAGGTGCATTGGTGTTAAAAATGGGGTAAATTGAACCAGGGGGCAACAAAAAAGTGTCACAAATGTCTCTGCATTACGCACAGCAGTCTGCGTTATCCCTGGCGTATTTACTGGAGACCCACTGATGATTTACACCAAGACGGAATTGGGCCAATCCGCATTGCAAGACCGTTCCATCCCGATGACGCCGAGGCAACGCTCGGCGTTCATCATGTTTGACGGCAAGCGCAGCATGGAAGAGGTGGTCAAGGCCACAGCGGGCCTGGGCGTCACGGCTGAAGACATTTCCCACCTGCTGTCGCTGGGCCTGCTGGCTCCCGCCGCGGTGCAGCCGCCGGCCGCACCCCTCGCCCCGGCGCCTGCCGTGTCCGCGCACAACGCCGACGGCTCACCCACGCTGAGCGCGCAGGAACACTATTCCAGGGCTTACCCGATTGCCACGCGGCTCACCGCCGGCCTGGGCTTGCGCGGTTTCCGGCTCAACCTCGCGGTGGAAGCCGCGACCGACATCGACAAGCTCAAGGAACTGGCGCCCAAGATCAAGGAAGCCGTAGGCCCCGAGAAGTTCAAGGAACTCGAGAACGCGCTTTACTTCTGAGCCAACCCGCACGGCCCGACGGCCTGACGCCAAGAGGTCTGCGAATCCACTAGCAGGGGCCGCGAACCGGCTATGCCGGGCGCGAGGCGCCTGTCCCCCCGGGGGGAGGTGACGCTACACGAAGTGAGCGTCGGCAGGGGGGTTATCTACCTTTTGAATTTGCCGTCTGTGCCGATGATGGACAGGTCCGCGAAATCCAGGCCGGTGTGGTCTTCGGGGCTGTAGCTCACTTCCAGCCCACCCAGGTCGTACTTGCGCATGCCTTCAAGCGCCGCCTGGAGTTTTTCGCGTGTGGGTTTGGCGCCGGCGCGGCGCAGGCCTTCCACCAGCACCTTGGCCGCGGCAAAGCCTTCCAGCATGGCGGGGCTCACGTCGTTCTGGCCCTTGGCCTTGGCCAGCTCCTGGGCTTCCTTCACCATGGGAAAGGCGATGGAGCGCTCATACGGAAAGACCTGGGTCACGATCACGCCGCGGGCGTTGTCGCCCAGGCTTTTCACAAAACCGCCCGAGGCGTTGTTCGACAGCGTGACGATCTGCGCCGTGGAACCGGCGGCGCGGAAGGCCTTGACGCCGTCCACCACGGCCTGGCCTGAGGCGACCATGATCACGGCCTGCGCATTCGACTGGTAGACCTTGGGCGCGATGGGCCCGAAGTCGGGCTTGCTGCGGTCGAACTTTTCGAGCACGGCGGGTTGCAGCTTGGCCGTAGCCAGCCCCTTCTGCGCACCCATGACGCCGTCGGCGCCGAAGCTGTCGTCGGCATAGACGATGCCGACGCGGGTGATGCCCATGGAGGCGAGGTGGGTCACCGCTTTCTCGGCTTCGCGCTGGTAGGTGGCGCGCACATTGAACACATATTTTCTGACAGGCTGGTGCAGCACCATGGCGCCGGTGGACGGACCCACCAGCGGCACGCCGTGCTTATCGAGCAACGGGATGATGCCTTCGGTGTGGGGCGTCCCGCGCGTGAGGAAGAGCGCCACCACGTTCTGCTCTTCGATCAGTTTGCGGGCGTTTTCGACCGTGAGCTTGGGGTCGAACTTGTCGTCAAGCGAGACCAGCTCTATTTTTTGCCCGTTCACGCCGCCCTTGGCGTTGACGGAGTCGATGTAGAGCTTGGCGCCGTCGGTGGTTTCCTTGACGCCGGCGCCCACGGGGCCGGTGAAGCCCGCGCTCTGCCCGACCAGAATCTGTGCCTGTGCCAGCTGGCTCAGGGCGGCCAGCGCGAGGGCTGCGCACCAACGCTGTATGGTTCTCATGTTGTGTCTCCTAGATGAATCGCTCCCTGGTCGTCAAAGTTAAACACGAAAGCGCAAAAACAGCGAGCAGGGAAACCAGAATGTGCCCTAATTCGCGCTGGGAAAAGCGGGAAAAAAGCATGGAAAAAGCGGCTTAATCCCCACAACGTGCACAGGCGGATGCTTTGCCTAGAATGTTTGACCTCTTCAGGAAAGTCCGCACTCATGTCCCAGGGAACCATCCGCATCCGCGGCGCGCGCCAGCACAACCTCAAAAACCTCGACCTTGATATCCGCACCGGTGAAATGACGGTGGTCACCGGCCCCAGCGGCTCGGGAAAATCCTCGCTGGTGTTCGACACCCTGTTCGCCGAAGGCCAGCGCCGCTATGTGGAGACTTTCTCGGCCTATGCGCGCCAGTTCCTGGACCGCATGGACAAGCCGGCCGTCGACAAGGTGGAAGGCGTGCCCCCGGCCATTGCCATCGACCAGACCAACCCGGTGCGCAGCTCGCGCTCCACCGTGGGCACCATGACGGAGCTCAACGACCACCTGAAGCTGCTTTACGCGCGCGCCGCGCAGCTCTTTGACAAGCAGACCGCGCAGAACGTGCGCCACGACACGCCCGAGTCGATTTACGCCGAGCTGATGGCGCGCACGAAAGACGGCGACCCTCGCGTGGTGCTGACCTTTCCGGTCGAGCTGCCGGGCAACACCAGCGCCGAGCAGGTCGAGCAGTGGCTGTCGGTCAGCGGCTTCACGCGCGTGCATGCGCAGCGCGACGTGGCCACGCCGGCCGGCCCGCACAAGCTGCTGGACGTGGTGGCCGACCGCTTTCGCACCCATGCGGTGGAAAAGTCCCGTGTGATGGATGCGATTGAGACTGCGCTCAAGCGCGGCGGCAGGCTCAATGTTTATGTGCAACACGCAGAGGATGGTCAGCCCGACCAGATGTGGCGTTTCTCGACAGGCCTGCACTGCCCCGACAGCGACCTGCGCTACACCAACCCCACGCCCTCGCTGTTCTCCTTCAACTCGGCCATGGGTGCGTGCGAGACCTGCCGCGGTTTCGGCCGCGTGATCGGTGTCGACTACGGCCTGGTGATTCCCAACGACAAGCTGACCCTGCGCGCCGGCGCGATCAAGACCATACAAACCCCCGCCTGGAAGGAAGCGCAGGACGATTTGATGCGCCACGCCGAAGCGGCCGGCATCCCGCGCGACACGCCCTGGTACAAGCTCACGCCGGCGCAACAGGGCTGGGTCATCAACGGCATGCCGGGCTACAAGGACGGCAACTGGAACAAGCAGTGGTACGGCATCAAGCGTTTCTTCGAGTACCTCGAAAGCAAGGCCTACAAGATGCACATCCGTGTGCTGCTGTCCAAGTACCGCAGCTACACGTCCTGCGAAACCTGCGGCGGTGCGCGCCTGAAGCTCGAGTCGCTGCTGTGGCGCCTGGGCTCCAAAGAAGCGGCCGATGCGGTGCTGCCGCCCAGCCAGCGCTTTATGCCTGTGGGCGTGCAGTGGAGCCGCGAGCAACTCGAGGCCTTGCCGGGCCTGGCGCTGCACGACCTGATGCGCCTGCCCATAGACCGGCTGCGTGAATTCTTCAGCGGTCTTTCGCTGAACGTGATGGGCGTTATGGGTGATGACGCCGAGATCCAGGCGCTCAAGTCCTTGTTTGAAGAAATCCAGACGCGCGTGAAATACCTGTGCGACGTGGGCATAGGCTATCTCACGCTGGACCGGCAAAGCCGCACGCTCTCGGGCGGCGAGGTGCAGCGCATCAACCTCACGACGGCGCTGGGCACCTCACTGGTCAACACCCTGTTTGTGCTGGACGAGCCCTCCATAGGCCTGCACCCGCGCGACATGAACCGCATCACCCAGGCCATGCACAGGCTGCGC
>Ga0102589_1004998_pt1 | contig 11955 bp, 8 predicted proteins | sample AraplaMF_Col_mLB_FD_76858 | JGI IMG/M metagenome (GOLD analysis project Ga0102589, IMG submission 76858) | Arabidopsis root microbial communities from the University of North Carolina, USA - plate scrape MF_Col_mLB | ecosystem: Host-associated > Plants > Roots > Endosphere | place: USA... | reverse complement strand
CGACCAGGCCGTCGCGGCGGATCACCTGCTGCACCGCGAGCGCGGCGGCGCAGGCCATCGGGTGGCCGAGGTAGGTGTGGCCGTGCTGGAAGAAGCCGCTGCCTTTCGACATCGCCTCGACGATGCGGCGCTGCGCCAGCACGGCGCCCACCGGCTGGTAGCCGCCACCCAGGCCCTTGGCGACAGTCATCAGGTCGGGCACCACGCCCTCCTGCTCGCAGGCGTGCAGCGAACCGGTGCGACCCATGCCGCACATCACCTCGTCGAGGATCAGCAGCACGCCGTACCTGTCGCACACCGCGCGCACCGCCTTGAAGTAGCCCGGCACCGGCGTGAGCACGCCGGCCGTGGCGCCGCCGACCGTTTCGGCGACGAAGGCGATCACGCGGTCGGCGCCCTGCGCGAGGATGGCCGCTTCCAGCTCGGCCGCCAGGCGCAGGCCGTACTGCTCGGCGCTCTCGTCGGCGTGCTGCTCGCGATACGGATAGCAGGGCGAGACATGCGTGGCCGGCACCAGGATGGGCGCGAAGGGTTCGCGGCGCCATGCGTTGCCGCCCACGGCCAGCGCGCCCAGCGTGTTGCCGTGGTAGCTCTGTCGGCGCGCGATGAAGTGCGTGCGCTGCGGCTGGCCGATTTCCACGAAGTACTGCCGCGCCATCTTCAGCGCCGACTCCACCGCCTCGGAACCGCCGCTCACCAGGTAGACATGGCTCATGCCCTCGGGGGCGGAGCCGATCAGCTCGTCCGCCAGCTGCTCGGCCACCTCGCTCGTGAAGAAGCTGGTGTGGGCGTAGGCCAGCTTGTCGATCTGCGCGTGCATCGCGGCCATGACCTCGGGATGCGCGTGGCCCAGCGAGGACACGGCGGCGCCGCCGGAGGCGTCGAGGTACTCGCGGCCCTCGGCGTCGCGAATGAACATGCCGTGGGAGCCCGCGGCAACGGGCGGGGTCTGGCGGAGGTGGCGGTGGAAGACGTGCGTCATGGCTGGGTGTTTGGAACTAACGTTTCCGGCGAATTATTGTTTGGAACATTTGTTCCGTCAACTGCCGTGTTTTCCCTGCTCCGGTACATTTGTTCCAACTCAGCCAAGGAGACACATCGTCATGGACGCCAAAGAGCAGATCCGCCAGCGTTTCAACGAACTGAGCCCCGCGCTGCAACAGGTGGCGCGCTACGTACTCGACCACCCGAACGCGGTGGTCACCGGCTCGATGCGCAGCGTCGGCATGCGCTCGCAGAGCACGCCCGCGACGCTCGTGCGTTTCGCGCAACACATGGGCTACGAAGGCTGGCCACAGCTCAAGGAAGCCTTCGCCGCCGGGATGGGCCTGGGCTCCGAGACCTACGGCGGCCGCGCCAAGCAGCTCGTCGGCCGCGCCAGCGACCAGACGCTGACCGGCGAGATGTTCGAAGTGCAGCGCCGCAACCTCGAAGCCACCCACCAGCAAAGCGGCTACGCGCTGCAGAAGGCCTGCGCGCTGATCGAGAAGGCACCCGCCGTGCACGCCGCCGGCTTCAGGGCCTGCTTTCCGATCGCCTTTTCGTTCGTGTACGTGTACCGGCTCTTCCGCGCCAGCGTGCACCTGGTCGACGGCCAGGGCGGCTCGCTGGAGATGCAGCAGCGCGCCTTCGCCAAGGGCGACGCGCTGGTGGTGGCGAGCTTCGCGCCCTATTCGCGCGAGGCGCTGCAGGTGACGCGGGCGGCCAAGGCGGCGGGCTGCCGCATCGTCGCCATCACCGACAGCGTGGCCTCGCCGCTGTCGCTGCTGGCGGAGGAGACGCTGCTCTTCACGATCAACAGCCCCTCCTTCTTCCCCTCGGTCGCGGCCGGGGTGGCGGTGACGGAGGCGCTGGTCGAGCTGCTGGCCAGCCGCGCCGGCAAACCGGTGATCCGGCGCATCGACCAGGCCGAGGCGCAGCTATTCGAGTCGGGGGCCTACCTCACGGCGCCGGCCATGCGCGGCGGCCAGGGGCCGGCCTGAGTCTGCTTCAGACCAGGGCCCGGGTGCGGGTCGGGTTCTTCTGGCTCAGGTAGAGCACCAGCAGATCGCGGTTGGAGTTGATGTGCTCGCGCATGGCGGCCTCGGCGGCGGCGGCTTCCTGCCGGCCCAGCGCCTCGACGATGCGGCAGTGGTCCGCGAACGCCTGCAGGGCCTGCTCGTGCCTGTGCAGCAGCATCGAGGCATCGCGGTTGTGGGGACGCAGCTTGCTGTCGAAGATGATCGGCAGCTGGCTGGCGCGCTGCACCGCTTCGGCGAGCCAGCGGTTGTCCGCCAGCGCCAGCAGTTTCTGGTGGAAGGCCAGGTCCAGGTCCTGCCAGCGGGCGGCGCGGCCTTCGGACCATTCGCCGGTGTGATGCAGCAGCTCGTGCTGCTCGTCGAGCATGGCGGTCAGCTTCGACAGGGCCGCGCCGTCGAGCCCGACCTCGCCGATCAGCCGGCAGCACATGCCTTCCAGCGTGGCGCGCACGCTGAAGGCATCGTGCACGTCCTTGGCGTTGAAGCGGCGCACCTGGAAGCCCTTGTTGGGCAGGTAGACCAGCAGCCCCTCGTCCGCCAGCCGTGCCATGGCGCCGCGAACAGGCGTGCGCGACACGCCGAGCTCGTTGGCCAGCGTAATTTCCATCAAATGGGAACCGGGCGCGATCTCGCCATCGAAGATGCGGTCACGCAGGGTTTCGGCCACGGACAACGCTCGCGTCCGTGAAGGATCTGGGGGGGTCATCGAAAGTCGGGAACTGGGGGCGGCCGGAAGCGGGCCGCGCGGATGGTACGGCGGCGTACAAAAGCTTCATATCCCCTGTTTCCGTAAAAATTTTATTTCTGGGCTTTTTCGATGATTACGGAAAAATTCTTAATTTTTGTAAACAGCTTTCTGACCACGAGCGTTAACCCGCCCCCGCCCGGTTGCGCCGCCCGAAACCCGGCCAGTTCTTCTCAGCGCGAGGCTGTCTGCGCGGCGATGTGAATGGCGGCGCGGATGCGCGGATAGGTACCGCAGCGACAAATGTTTCCGCTCATTGCGGAAGAAATGTCGTCATCGCCAGGCTTTGGCGTCTTTTTCAGCAGCGCGCAGGCCGACATCAGCTGACCGCTCTGGCAGTAGCCGCACTGCACCACGTCGACTGCGGCCCAGGCCTGCCGCAGGGCGTCGGCCTCCTTGCCATTCAGTCCCTCGATGGTGGTCACTTCCCGGCTGCCCACCGCCTCCAGCGGGGTGACGCAGGAGCGCACCGCCTCGCCGTCGAGGTGCACGGTGCAGGCGCCGCAGAGCGCCTTGCCGCAGCCGAACTTGGTGCCGACGAGCCGCATCTCGCCGCGCAGCACCCACAGCAGGGGGGTATCGGGTTCGGCATTGACGGTGACGGCCTTGCCGTTGACGGTGAGCGTGGTGGTCATCGCGTTTTCCTTGCTTGTTTGTTTGTCCGGTGTCCGGCCGCTCAGGCGAGCTTCAGCGGCAGGCTGCGCAGCCGCTGCCCGGTGAGCGCGAACACGGCATTCGCCACCGCCGGCGCAATGGGCGGCGTGCCGGGCTCGCCAACGCCACCGGGCGCCTCGCCGCTGGCGGCGATCTCGACCTCGATGGCCGGGCATTCGTTCATGCGCAGCGGCATGTAGTCGTGGAAGTTGCTCTGCTGCACCTGCCCCTTCTCGACCGTGATCTCGCCGTGCAGCGCGGCCGAGAGGCCGTAGACGATGGCGCCTTCCATCTGCTGGCGGATCAGGTTCGGGTTGACGGCCACGCCGCAGTCGATGACGCAGACCACGCGGTGCACCCGCACCTGCCGGTCCGCCGAGACCGACACCTCCGCCACCTGCGCGACGATGCTGCCGAAGGAGCGGTGGATCGCCAGCCCGCGCGCCCTCTTCGCGCCGTCGGGCCCCGGCTCCGGTGGCTGGCCCCAGTTCGACAGCTCGGCCACGCGCCTGAGCACGCGCAGGTGGCGCTCGTCCTTGGCGAGCAGCGCGGCGCGGAACGCCACCGGGTCCTTGCCCGCTGCGGCGGCGCATTCGTCGATGAAGCTCTCGACGAAGAAGGCGTTCTGCGAATGCGCGACCGATCGCCACACGCCCGTGGGCATGGCCGACTCCACCGGCACGTGGGCGACACGCGCATTGGGAAATGCGTAGGCCGTATTCCACGCGCCATCGGTGGTGGTGTCCATGAACGAGGGCGCGCCCATGCTCGAGCCGGCCGTCGTGGTCTGCCAGGCAACCAGCGCGCCAGCCGCATCGAAGCCCGCCTTGCATCGCGCGACGTAGGCCGGCCGGTAGAAGTCGTGCGCCATGTCCTCCTCGCGCGTCCAGAAGAGCTGCACCGGCGCGCCGCCGGTCTCGCGCGCCAGCGTGGCGGCCTGGGTGACGAAGTCGGTGCTGTAGCGCCGGCCGAAGCCGCCGCCGAGGTAGGTCACGTGCAGCTCGACCTTGGCGGCGTCGATGCCCAGCGCCTTGGCCGCCGCGTTGCGCGTGAAGCCCGGCGCCTGGGTGGGCGCCCACACGGTCGCCTTGCCGTCCTTGAACTGCACGGTGCAGTTCATCGGCTCCATGGTCGCGTGGGCCAGGAAGGGCACGCGGTACTCGGCCTCGATGGTCTTGGCGGATGACCGGAACGCGGCGGCCACGTCGCCGTCGTTCAGTTGCGCGTTGCCGGGCCTGGTGCGCAGCGTCTGCGAGAGCCGCTCGATCATCTCGGCGCTCGAAAGGCTGGCGGCCGGGCCGTGGTCCCATTCGATGGCGAGCGCCTTCACGGCGCGCATCGCGTGGTACGGCGTGTCGGCGATCACGGCCACGCCGCCCGGCGTGGCGCCGGTGCCGATGAGCGTGGCACCGACCGGCTCCAGCGCCATCGCCTTGCGCACGCCCGGCAGCTTCTGCGCCGCCGTGGCGTCGAAGCTCGCGACGCGGCCGCCGGTGGTCGGGCACATCGCGATGCTCGCGTACAGCAGGCCCGGCGGGAGCACGTCGAGGCCGAAGGTGGCGGAGCCGTCGAGCTTGGCCGCGCCGTCCACGCGCCGCGCGGGCTGGCCGATGAGCTTGAAATCGGCAGGCTTCTTCAGAGCCACCTGCGCCGGCAGCGGCTGCTGCGCGGCCTTCGGGGCCAGTTCGCCGAAAGTGGAGCTCTTGCCGCTGACATGCAGAACGCGCCCGGCTTCGGCGCGGCATTCGGCCACGGGCACCTGCCACAGCGCGGCGGCGGCACCCAGCAGCATGGTGCGCGCCGATGCGCCGGCCTCGCGCAGCGGCACCCACTGGTCGGTGATGCTCGATGAGCCGCCCGTGCCCGAGAGCCCCGGAATCGAGCGCAGCAGCTTGCCGACCACGTGCTGCGTCGAGCGCTTCACCGCGCCCTCATCGCCGGGCCGGAAAGGCAGCGCGTCGAGGATCGCTGCCTGGTTGTTGTAGATGGCGTCGGGGCCGGCCGTCTCCAGCCGGATCTGCTCGAGCGAGGCGCCCATTTCTTCGGCGAGAAGCATCGACAGCCCGGTGTGCGTGCCCTGCCCCATTTCCGACTGCGACATCATCAGCGTGACCGTGTTGTCGCTGCCCACCTTGACCCAGCCGTTGAGCGCGACCTGCCCTGGGGCGGCCGGCAGGGGTTCGGCCGGCACGAGCCGCGACGCGGCCGGCGTTGCAGACCAGCCGACGACGAGGGCGCCGACGGCCCCCACGGTGCCAAGAACGAAATGGCGGCGCTTGAGCTTGGGCATGGTGTGGTTCTCTCTCGTGGGGGTCTGCGGGGGACTCAGGCGCCGGCGACGATGCCGCGCCAGAAGGTCTCGAAGCCGGCTTCGCAGTAGCCGGCGCGCCCTTTCCTGCTCTTGGTCTGCGCGACGAAGACCATCGTGGTCTCGGCCATCGCGCCCAGCATCGCGCCGAGGAAGGGCAGCGGCTGGTCGCGTATCAGCCCGTTGCGGATGCACTCCGTCGCCAGCACCTCCAGCCGCAGGAACGGCGCCATGCCCGCCGCCTTGCTTTCATCGCTCACCTGGTCCGACACCTTGAGCTGCGACATCACCTTGAATTTTTCCGGGTTGTCGACGCCCCAGTACACATAGCGGTCCCAGATGTGGCGGTACTTTGTCTTGGGGTCCGCCTCCTCGGGCCAGTCGGCGAGCATGACCTCGGCGAGCTCGGTCTTCAGCTGGCGGTAGAGCTCGTTGACCAGCACTTCCTTGTTCGCGAAGTAGGTGAAGAGCGTGCCCTCGGCCACGCCTGCCGCGCGCGAGATGGCCGAGGTGGGCGTGCTCCACGCGCCCCGGCTGGCGAACTCGGCAATGGCTGCATCGAGGATCGCGTTGCGCTTGTCTTCGCTTCTGGGTCTGGCCATGGCGGTCGGCTGCGGTCTTTATTGATTGAGTACGTGCTCAATTATAGAAACGCGATCCGGATGCTGGCAACCATGGCGTCTTCCCGTCCGGGGCTCCCAGGCGATGCCGACCGACTACCTCCGCCGCCAGGTGACCGTGCCGCGCAAGTGGGAAACATTGGAGTTGCCACTCTAGGCGCGACGCAGCTCCAGCAGGAACCCCTCCGCCGCGGCAAGGGTCCAAAACTCTGTCGCGGCGCCTTGTCGCGACAGGAGGTAATGACCATGAAGCAAGTGAAGCATTGGCAAGACCCCGTCAACGCCGCCGCCGGCGCCTGGCTGATCGTCTCGCCCTGGGTCCTGGGCTTTTCGGGCATGACGGCCGCCATGTGGACGATGGTGGCGACCGGCATCGTGCTCGGCGCGGTGGCCCTGGGTGCGACCTTCGTGCCCCGGCAGTGGGAAGAATGGACCGAGGTCGCGCTGGCGGCCTGGCTCGCGGTATCGCCCTGGGTGCTCGGCTTCCGCGGCACCGAGACGGCGATGGTCAACGCGGTGCTCGTGGCCGCGGTGATCCTGGTGCTGGCGCTGTGGGTTCTCGTGACCGACAAGGACTACCTGGGTCACACCATGGACCGCCCGGCGCATTGACGACCGCCCGCGCCGGTCAGGTATCAGCGCTCGCCGCGCTTACCGCGTGGCAGGCGATGTGGCGGGCTGCGCCTGCGCAGCGCCGTCCATCCACCCGGCCTGCCAGCCACCGCCCATGGCCTGGATCAACGCGATGGCCGTGGTCTGGCGGTTGACCTGCAGCTGCACCAGCGTGCGTCGCGCGCTGAGCGCGGCGGCCTGTGCCGTGACCACGTCGGTGTAGCTGACCTGCCCCGCGCGGTAGCGGTTGAGCAGCTGCTGCTCGGTTTTGTCGGCCGCCGCCGAGGCCTCGCGGCGCAGGCCCTCCTGCTGCGCGAGCGTCGCACTCGCGGTGAGCTGGTCTTCCACCGCCTGGAAGGCCGTGAGCACGGTCTGGCGATAGCGCGCCACGCTGGATTCGTAGCCCGCCTTTGCCGAATCGACATTGGCCGCGATCGCGCCTGCGTCGAACACCACCTGCGCAACCGACAGCCCCAGCCCCCACAGCGTGTTGGACGAGCTGAACAGGTCCTTCACGCGGCTGACGTTGCTGCTGCCGACCGACGCCGTGAGGCTGATGTTCGGGAAGTACGCCGCGCGCGCAATGCCGATCTGCGCATTGGCCGCCGCCACCGAGCGTTCGGCCGCCGCGATGTCGGGACGGCGCTGCAGCAGCGTCGAGGGCACGCCCAGCGGCACGCCGGGCACCGTGGGCGTCCATTGCGCGGCGGGCAGGCTGAAGTCGGCCGGCGCCACGCCGATCAGCGCCGCGATGGCGTGCTCGTAGGTGGCGCGCGTGCGCTGCAGGCCCACGCGCTCGGCCTTGGCATTCACCAGTTGCGTCTGCGCCTGAAGCACGTCGGTCTGCGCGGCGATGCCGGCGGCATAGCGATTGCTGGTGATGTCGAAGGCGCGCTGGTAGCCCTGGATGGTCTCGTCGAGCAGCACGATCTCCGCATCGGCCTCGCGCAGCGAGAAGTAATTGGTCGCCAGGTCGCCGATGGCCGACAGCCGCGCCGCGGCCAGGTCGGCCTCGCTGGCCTGCGCGTTGGCCTGCGCGCTGCTCACCGCCTCGCGCAGCCGGCCCCAGACGTCGGGCGTCCAGCTCGCGCCCAACGATGCCGAGAAGCTGTTCGACGGGCTCGAGGTGCTGCTGCCACCCACCGTGCCCGAGCGCCTGCCGCTGCCGTCGAGCGACACCGACGGGAACAGCGCCGCGCGCTCGCCGCGCACCAGCGCCTGGGCCTGCGTGTAGTTGGCCACCGCGGCGGCGATGTTCTGGTTCGACACCTGCACGCGGCCGGCCAGGTCGTCGAGCGTGGCGTCGCCGAAGAGCCTCCACCATTCGCCGCGGTCGAGCGCGTCGGCCGGCGCCGCGGGCAGCCAGCCTTCGGCGGCCTTCTGCTCCTTCCAGTTGGCCGACGCGGCGGTGGCCGGCTGTTCGTAGCGCGGGCCGACCGCGCAGCCCGCGAGCATGGCGGCCAGTGCGAGCGCCGAAATCGAAAAGCGGGAAGTGGAAGTAAACAGTGCGTTCATGTCGTTGTCGTTTCTCGCTCAGGCGGGCGTCACGCGGCTCAGCTCGCGCTCGTTGGCGCCGCGGCGGCGCAGCTTGTCGAGCAGCAGGTAGACCACCGGCGTCGTCAGCAGGGTCAGCAGCTGGCTCGCGATCAGCCCGCCGATGATGGCCACGCCCAGCGGACGGCGCAGCTCGGCCCCCTCGCCGAAGCCGATGGCCAGCGGCAGCGCGCCGAGCGCGGCCGCCATGGTCGTCATCAGGATCGGGCGGAAGCGCAGCAGGCACGCCTCGCGCACCGCCTCCAGCGGCGTGAGCCCGCGCTGGCGCTCGGCCTCGAGCGCGAAGTCGATGATCAGGATGGCGTTCTTCTTCACGATGCCGATCAGCAGGAACACGCCGATCAGCGCGATGATGGAAAACTCCATGCGGAACATCAGCAGCGCCAGCACCGCGCCCACGCCCGCCGAAGGCAGCGTCGATAGCACCGTGATCGGGTGCACCAGGCTCTCGTACAGGATGCCCAGCACGATGTAGATCACGATCAGCGCCGCCAGGATCAGAATCGCCTGCTGGCCCTGCGACTGCTGCGCGCTCGCCGCCGTGCCCGCGAACGCGCCGCGCACGTTGGTGGGCATGGCGATGTTGGCCTCGGCCTTGGCGATGGCCTCGCGCGCGTCACCCAGATTGGCGCCCTCGGCGAGGTTGAACGAGATGGTCGTGGCCAGCTCGCCGTCTTCGTGGCTCACCGAGGTGGCCACCGACTGCTCCTCGAACTTCGCGACCGCCGACAGCGGCACGAGCGCGGTGGCCGTGTTGCTCAGCACGTTGCCCGTCGATGCGTTGCGCAGCGCCGCGTTGGCCGACACCGGCACGGTGGCCGCGGTTGCGGCGGACGAGGACGAGGAGGAAGACGAGGAACTCGACGAGGAAGTAGACAAAGACCCCGTCGACGTGCTGCTCGCCGCCACCTGCGTGGTCACGGTCTGCCCGCCCACCACCGACGTCCTGGTGGCCGGCACGTAAACGTCGCTCAGCGAGTTCGGGCTGCGCGTGTAGCGCTGCGCCCATTCCATCACCACGTGGTACTGGTTCAGCTCGGTGTAGATGGTCGCCACCTGCCGCTGGCCGAAGGCGTTGTAGAGCGCGTTGTCGATGGCCGTGGATGTCAGGCCCAGGCGCCGCGCGCTGTCGGGGTCGACCTTGGCCACCGTTTCCACGCCGTTCTGGTCCTGGTCGGTGTCAATGTCGGTCAGCACCGGCTGCAGCTTGAGCTCGTCGGCCAGCTTCACGGCCCAGGTGCGCAGGTCTGCGACGTTGTCGCTCTTGAGCGTGTACTGGTAGGTCGAGTTGCTTGCCCGGCCGCCCGAGCGCACGTCCTGCACCGTGCCCAGGAACACGCGCAGGCCCGTCACCTGGTTGAGCTGCGGGCGCAGCCGCGCGATGACCGCCAGGCCGCTGTCCTTGCGCTGGTTCGCCGGCTTCAGGTTGACGAACATGAAGCCGCCCCCTGCCCGGCCCGCGCCGGTGAAGCCCACCACGGTGTCGACCGCCTCGTCCTTGCGGATGATGTCGACCACCTGTCGCAGTTTTTCGCCGAGCGCCTGCGAAGAGATGCTCTGGTCGGCCCGCAGGCCGCCGTTGAGCTGGCCGCTGTCCTGCTGCGGGAAGAAGCCCTTGGGCGCCGCGCTGAACAGGTACACGTTCAGCCCGACCACCGCCACCAGGATCAGCATCACCAGCGCCTTGCTGTCCAGAGCCCAGTCGAGGCTGCTCTCGTAGCGCTTGAGCATCCAGTCGTAGCTGCGCGCGGCGATACGGCCCAGCCTGCCCTGCGGCTTGTTTTTGTCGTGCTCGCCGCCGGGCTTGAGCATCCAGGCGCACATCATCGGCGTGGTGGTCAGCGAGATCACCAGCGAGATCAGCACCGCCGCCGACAGCGTCACCGCGAACTCGCGGAACAGCCGCCCCACCTGCCCGCCCATGAACAGCAGCGGGATGAACACCGCCACCAGCGACACGCTGATCGACAGCACGGTGAAACCCACTTCCTTCGCGCCCAGCAACGCCGCCTTCATGCGCGTCATGCCCGACTCGATGTGCCGGCTCGTGTTCTCCAGCACCACGATGGCGTCGTCCACCACGAAGCCGGTGGCCACCGTGAGCGCCATCAGGCTCAGGTTGTTGAGGCTGAAGCCCAGCAGGTACATCACCCCGAAGGTGCCCAGCAGCGCCGCCACCGTCGCCACCGCAGGCACGATCGTCGCTCGCACGCTGCGCAGGAACAGGCTCACCACCAGCACCACCAGGATGACGGAAATGACCAGCGTCAGCTCCACCTCGCGCAGCGAGCCGCGGATGGAGTTGGTGCTGTCCGACGCCACCTGCAGCGTCACGTCGGGCGGCAGCTGGGCCTGCAGCTCGGGCAACAGCGCCCGCACGCTGTCCACCGTCTCGATGATGTTGGCCGAGGGCTGCCGGGTGATCAGCACGATGATCGCCGGCTCGCCGTTGAAGAGACCCAGCGTGCGCGTGTCCTCCACGCCGTCGACCACCTCCGCCACGTCCTGCAGCCGCACCGCCGCGCCGTTGCGCCAGGCGATCACCATCGACGCGTAGTCGCTCGCGCGCAGCGCAGGCGTCTGCGTGTAGATCTGCAGCTTGCGCCCGTCGCCCTGCACCATGCCCTTGGGCCGGTTGGCGTTCGACGCCTGGATGGCGGCGCGCACGTCCTCGGTGCTGATGCCGTAGCGGTTGAGAGCGAACGGCAGCAGTTCGATGCGTACGGCGGGCAGCGAGCCCCCGCCGATCTCCACGTCGCCCACGCCGTCCACCTGCGACAGGCGCTGGCTGACGATGTTCGACACGGCGTCATAGATCTGGCCCGGCGTCTTGGTCTTGGACGTGAGCGCCAGGATGATCACCGGCGACGCCGCCGGGTTGGCCTTGCGGTAGGTCGGGTTGCTGCGCAGCGTGGCGGGCAGGTCGATGCGGCTCGCGTTGATGGCGGCCTGCACCTCGCGGGCCGCGCCGTCGATGTTGCGGCTGAGGTCGAACTGCAGCGTGACGCGGGTCGAGCCGACCGAGCTCGTCGACGTCATTTCGTTGACGCCTGCGATTGTTCCGAGGTGGCGCTCCAGCGGGGTGGCTACGCTGGTGGCCATCGTCTCCGGGCTCGCTCCGGGGATCGAGGCTCTTACCGAGATGACGGGGTAGTCGACCTGCGGGAGGGGGGAGACTGGGAGGACGAAGAAGGCTGCTATGCCGGCCAGGGCTACGCCTATGGTCAGTAGCACTGTGCCTATGGGGCGGCGGACGAACGGTAGGGATAGGTTCATCGCTGCTCTCCTTGCGGAGGGCGGAGGCCGGGTCTCGGCCCGGCAGCCGACCTACTTTTCTTTGCTTCGCCAAAGAAAAGTAGGCAAAAGAAAGGCGACCCCACTGTCTGCGACCCCTTCGCTGCGCTACGGGGCAACCTGCGGTGCTCGCGTTTCGCGGGGTCTCGC
>Ga0102589_1004997_pt1 | contig 11956 bp, 10 predicted proteins | sample AraplaMF_Col_mLB_FD_76858 | JGI IMG/M metagenome (GOLD analysis project Ga0102589, IMG submission 76858) | Arabidopsis root microbial communities from the University of North Carolina, USA - plate scrape MF_Col_mLB | ecosystem: Host-associated > Plants > Roots > Endosphere | place: USA... | reverse complement strand
TTTGTGCCGGTTATTAAACAAGCCGATGAAAAGACAATCAAAGGCATTGCGCGTGAAATTACAGAGCTCGCGCAAAAAGTTCGTACGGGTTCATTGAAGTCTGAAGACATGCAGGGCGGAACGTTTACTGTTAACAACACAGGCTCATTTGGTTCCGTGCAATCAATGGGGATTATTAATTACCCGCAAGCGGCTATTTTACAAGTGGAATCTATTGTAAAACGTCCGGTTATTATTGATAACATGATTGCTGTTCGAGATATGGTTAACTTATGTTTATCACTTGATCACCGCGTGTTAGATGGCTTGGTGTGCGGCAGATTCTTGGCAAGAGTTAAAGAGATTTTAGAATCTACGTCTAAAGAGAATACGTCCGTCTATTAAAAAAAGCAAATGGAGCTTTCTCCATTTGCTTTTTTATTTTGAAGCAATGATTGAACAATTTGTAAAAGATGTATTAAAATAAAAGAAGAATCGTCAAACTTCAAAGTGTAATCATCTAGGTCTAGCAGGCAGCTATTAACTGTAAAGGGGCATGGAAATGAAAACAAATACATTATCATTTCATGAATTTACACGTACACCTAAAGAAGATTGGGCACAGGAAGTTAGCAAAAACACCGCGCTCCGCTCAAAAGAAACGTTAGAAAACATCTTTTTGAAACCGCTTTATTTTGAAAGTGATACGGCACATTTGGACTACTTGCAGCAGAGTGCGGCGGGAATAGATTGTTTAAGAGGAGCGGGTAAAGAATCATACATACCAGGGGAATGGGAAGTCACCCAAAAAATTGACTTACCTTCTATTAAAGAAAGCAATAAACTTCTTTTACACAGTTTGAGAAATGGACAAAATACGGCCGCATTTACGTGCAGTGAAGCAATGAGGAAAGGAAAAGACGTGGATGAAGCAACTGAAGCTGAAGTAGCCTCAGGCGCTACAATTTCTACTTTAGAGGATGTTGCTCATTTGTTTCAGCATGTAGCTCTTGAAGCTGTGCCTTTATTTTTAAATACGGGATGTACATCCGTTCCACTTCTTTCTTTTCTAAAAGCATACTGTGCTGATCATAACTTTGATATGAGACAGCTAACAGGTACAGTTGGAATGGATCCGCTCGGCAGCCTTGCTGAATACGGGAGAGTTCCACTTTCTACTCGAGATTTATACGATCATTTAGTTTACGCAACGCGTTTGGCTCACAGTAATGTCCCAGAGCTCAAAACGATCATTGTATCAAGCATTCCTTACCATAACAGCGGTGCAAACGCTGTTCAAGAACTAGCTTATATGCTTGCTACAGGGGTGCAGTATATTGATGAATGCATGAAACGCGGTTTGTCCTTACATCAAGTTTTACCTCACATGACCTTTTCTTTTTCAGTTAGCTCACATTTATTTATGGAAATATCAAAAATTCGTGCTTTTCGCATGCTTTGGGCAAATGTGGTTCGTGCTTTTGATGACACGGCCGTTTCAGTGCCGTTTATCCATACGGAAACGTCACATCTTACACAGTCTAAAGAAGACATGTATACAAATGCATTAAGGAGCACGGTTCAAGCATTTGCTTCTATTGTAGGAGGGGCGGATAGTCTGCATATTGAACCATATGATTCCGTCACATCCTCACCTTCTCAGTTCGCTCATCGCCTTGCACGTAATACTCACTTAATTTTGCAGCACGAAACACATATATCAAAAGTAATGGACCCTGCCGGAGGCTCTTGGTACGTTGAAGCTTACACACATGAATTAATGACAAAAGCTTGGGAGTTATTTGGCAACATTGAAGACCACGGCGGAATGGAAGAAGCTTTAAAACAAGGGCGAATTCAAGATGAAGTTGAACAAATGAGAGTAAAAAGACAAGGAGATATAGAATGCCGAATTGAGCGCTTGATCGGAGTCACACACTATGCTCCTAAGCAACACGCTGCATCTGAAGAGATAAAAAGCACTCTGTCTAAAAAAGAAGAAAGAAAAATGAATAAATACAGTGACCAGAACACTTCGGAATTTTCATCAAATCTTTCGCTAGAGGACTATATAAAGCTAGCATCTAAAGGGGTAACAGCAGGGTGGATGCTAAAACAAATGGCGAAGCAGTCACAGCCTGACAGTGTTGTGCCGCTCACTAAGTGGAGAGCAGCAGAGAAGTTTGAAAAAATACGGGTTTATACAAAGGGAATGAGCATTGGCATTATGGAGCTCACCGATCCTAGCAGCCATAAAAAAGCTGAGATTGCCCGGTCTTTATTTGAAAGCGCAGGCTTTGCGTGTGAAACAATTAAAAACATAGATTCCTACGTCGAGATAGCAGATTGGATGAATGAACAAAAGCACGAAGCATATGTGATCTGTGGAAGTGATGAACTCGTGGAAAAGCTCTTAACAAAAGCGATGACTTATTTTGAGGAAGATTCGGTTTATGTGTACGTAGTGGGAGAAGAACATGTATCACGCAAAACGCAGTGGCAGCAAAAAGGTGTAATGAGCGTCATACATCCTAAGACGAATGTTATTCAATGCGTTAAGAAGTTATTATGTGCTTTGGAGGTAGAAGTTCATGTATAAAAAGCCTTCTTTTTCTAATATTCCATTATCATTTTCAAAGCAGCAAAGAGAAGATGACGTGACTCAAAGTTCATTCACTGCTTTTCAAACAAATGAACAAATTAAATTAAAATCATTATATACAAAAAAAGACAGAGATAACCTCGACTTTATTCACTTTGCACCTGGTATTCCACCGTTTGTGAGAGGACCGTATGCAACGATGTATGTAAATCGGCCTTGGACTATTAGACAGTATGCAGGATACTCAACGGCGGAGGAAAGCAATGCCTTTTACCGCCGAAACCTAGCTGCTGGACAGAAAGGGCTGTCTGTTGCTTTTGACCTGGCTACCCACCGCGGCTATGACTCTGATCATCCAAGAGTTGTGGGAGATGTAGGGAAAGCAGGCGTGGCAATTGATTCAATGATTGATATGAAGCAGCTGTTTGAAGGGATTCCGCTTGATCAAATGTCCGTGTCGATGACGATGAACGGGGCGGTGCTTCCTATTTTAGCTTTCTACATCGTAACAGCTGAAGAACAAGGCGTAAAAAAAGAAAAGCTGGCTGGAACGATTCAAAACGATATTTTAAAAGAATATATGGTGCGCAATACATATATTTATCCTCCTGAGATGTCAATGCGAATCATTGCGGATATTTTTAAATATACAGCGGAGTACATGCCGAAATTTAACAGTATCAGTATATCAGGCTATCATATGCAAGAAGCAGGTGCTCCAGCAGACTTAGAGCTTGCTTATACGCTTGCAGACGGACTTGAATATGTACGAACCGGCTTGAAAGCGGGAATTACAATTGACGCATTTGCTCCGAGGCTATCCTTTTTCTGGGCAATTGGAATGAACTATTTTATGGAAGTAGCGAAAATGAGAGCAGGGAGGCTGCTGTGGGCAAAACTAATGAAGCAGTTTGAGCCGGATAATCCTAAATCTCTAGCTCTTAGAACGCATTCTCAAACGTCCGGATGGAGCTTAACGGAGCAGGATCCATTTAATAATGTTATTAGAACATGCGTCGAAGCTCTGGCTGCAGTATCAGGACATACGCAGTCGCTTCATACAAACGCACTGGATGAAGCGATTGCTCTTCCAACTGATTTTTCAGCTAGAATTGCCCGAAATACGCAGCTTTATTTACAAAATGAAACGGAGATTTGTTCCGTTATTGATCCTTGGGGAGGCTCTTATTATGTGGAATCATTAACGAATGAATTAATGATAAAAGCGTGGAAGCACCTTGAAGAAATAGAGCAGCTCGGCGGAATGACAAAAGCAATAGAAGCAGGCGTACCTAAAATGAAGATAGAAGAAGCCGCTGCGCGCAGACAAGCAAGAATAGACTCGCAGGCAGAAATTATTGTAGGTGTGAATCAGTTTCAGCCGGAGCAAGAAGAACCGCTTGATATTCTTGATATTGATAACACAGCAGTTCGAATGAAGCAGCTGGAAAAGTTAAAGAAAATACGCAGTGAACGTAACGAACAAGCGGTAATCGAAGCGCTTAATCGACTGACCAATTGTGCCAAAACAGGTGAAGGGAATCTCCTTGCTTTTGCGGTTGAAGCTGCGAGAGCTAGAGCTACACTAGGTGAAATTTCAGAAGCTATTGAGAAAGTGGCTGGAAGACATCAGGCTACTTCTAAGTCAGTCAGCGGGGTATACAGTGCAGAGTTTGTGCATCGAGATCAAATCGAAGAAGTTCGAAAGCTCACGGCTGAATTTTTAGAGGAAGAAGGAAGACGCCCAAGAATTTTAGTCGCGAAAATGGGGCAAGACGGTCATGACAGAGGATCGAAAGTTATTTCAACAGCCTTTGCTGACCTTGGCTTTGATGTTGATATTGGTCCTTTATTTCAAACGCCTCAAGAAACAGCAAGGCAAGCTGTAGAAAACGACGTACATGTAATTGGCATAAGCTCTTTGGCAGCCGGGCATAAAACGTTACTGCCGCAGCTTGTTGATGAGTTAAAGAAATTAGAGCGCGACGATATCGTTGTTATTGTCGGAGGCGTTATTCCTAAACAAGACTACTCATTTCTTTTAGAACACGGCGCTTCTGCAATCTTTGGACCTGGAACAGTAATCCCAAAAGCGGCCGTTTCCGTCTTACATGAAATAAAGAAACGGTTAGAAGAATAGTTGGTGAAGACAATTGGTGAAATTAAAAACGGTACAAGATTATAAACAAGGGCTGCTTGAAGGGAAAAGAACAGCGTTAGCTCAAGCCATTACTTTAATTGAAAGTAAAGCGCCGAAGCATAAAGCAATAGCACAACAGCTGATTAAAGAAATCTATCCTCATACGGGGCATTCAGTGCGCATTGGTTTTACAGGCGTACCAGGAGCAGGAAAAAGTACGCTGATTGACAAATTTGGATCGTACCTATGCAAAAACGGCTATTCCGTTGCAGTTTTGGCAGTCGATCCAAGCAGTACTTTATCTGGAGGAAGTATTTTAGGAGATAAAACCAGAATGGAGCTGCTTGCCAAACAAGAGAATGCTTTTGTCCGTCCTTCACCTTCTCAAGGAACGCTTGGAGGTGTTCATCTTAAAACGAGAGAAGCCATTTTTCTTTGTGAAGCGGCTGGGTATAACATCATATTTGTCGAAACGATGGGTGTTGGCCAAGGTGAAATGATTGTAAAAGAGATGGTAGACTTCTTTGTTTTGCTTGCTTTAACCGGAGCAGGAGATGATTTGCAAGGAATTAAAAAAGGGCTGCTTGAATGGGTTAATTTGATTTGTGTAAATAAAGCAGACGGAGATAACCGGCTAAAAGCAGAAGTGACTGCAAAAGAATACAAAAGTGTCATCGGTTTTCTTCACGGTCATTCCGGAGGATGGAAACCACAGGTCATCACAACTTCTGCTTATGAAGAAGCATCATTTCAAAACTTGTGGAAGATAATTTGTGACTATAAGGAATGGATGAATAAAAAAGATCTGTTTTATGCAGTAAGACAAAAGCAAATGAAGGCATGGTTACAGGTAAGTGTTAATGAATATTTGCAAGAATCATTTTATGAACATCCTTTAGTTAAGCAAACATTAGGGGATGTTGAAAAACAAATGATGACGGGAGATGCCACAATGGCTGAAGCTCTCGAACACTTGATTAAAATCTATCAGCAGGCGATGAAAGAAATATAAAAAAGGATCCTGCATTTTATACGGATCCTTCTACACTAGGGAGTTAAGAGTATGGTTTTCTAGCTGTAAAAATAGTATTGCCATTTCTTTTCTTGTTTAATCTTGATTACCAAGAAAAAATGAGTCAAAGCAATCGCCTTTTTAGTTTTCGTTTGCTATGATAAAGAATAGATAGCAAAAGGGAGGTATGAAAATGAATATCGATTTTAACTTGTTCATGAACGACGTTGTTCGTCAAGCCCGTAAAGAAATTACAGCTGCTGGTTATACAGAATTAACGACGGCTGAAGCGGTAGATGAAACGTTTAAACAGCCTGGTACAACGCTTGTAATGGTGAATTCAGTTTGCGGTTGTGCAGGAGGTATTGCAAGACCTGCTGCAGCGCACGCTGTACATTATGATAAACGTCCAACAAACTTGGTTACAGTATTTGCTGGGCAAGATAAAGAAGCAACTGCACGTGCACGCGAATACTTTGAAGGTTATCCGCCTTCATCGCCGTCTTTCGCCTTATTAAAAGACGGAAAAATTATCACAATGGTAGAGCGTCACGAAATTGAAGGCCATGAGCCAATGTCAGTTGTGATGAAGCTGCAAGAAGCGTTCGAACAGCACTGTGAAGAAGTGTAAGAGAGAAGCCGTTTTGAACGGCTTCTTTTTTTATGCGTTTTTTTACCTATCTGTATGCAGGCTTTCTAACGAGTGGAAAATGTTGAGAAAAGGTATTTTCAAATAGTGAAACTTATATTTAAAAAAGATATTGCATATTTATAACGTTGTGTTAAAATACATTTATATGAATATATATTTAAATTTCGACATTTACTTGCAATAGTAAAAAACTTATTTCATAATATTATTAATTTTTAAAAAATAATGTAAGGAATAAACTAGGGGGAACGAAGATGAAATTGAAGAAGTGGTTATCGGTAACGGCAATTGGTCTTTTAACAGCAGGCGTTTTAGCTGCATGCGGAGCAGGAGAAGGAACGTCTAATGGCGGAGCAAGCAGCGACGACAAAGATAAAAAAGTACTAGTAATGGGAACATCAGCAGATTACCCACCATTTGAATATATTGATACGGCAAAAGGTGATAGTGAAGCAATCGGATTTGACGTAGATTTAGCAAAAGCAATCGGTAAAAAGTTAGGTTATGACGTACAGGTGAAGGATATGGAATTTGGCGGATTAATTCCAGCTTTACAATCTAATAAAGTCGATTTAGTTTTAGCTGGTATGACGCCAACTGAAAAGCGTAAAAAGAACGTGGACTTCTCAGACGTATATTATGAAGCAAAAAACATGATTGTATCGAAGAAAGATGCGCCAATTAAAAATGCAGAAGAACTAAAAGGGAAAACAGTCGGTGTACAAACTTCTTCTATCCAAGCAGACGAAGCAAAAGAAATTGCAAAAGAAGTTGACGGAGTAAATGTAACAACGCGTGACCGTATTCCAGAACTAATTCAAGAAATGAAATCAAATCGTATCGATGCAGCGATTATTGAAGATACAGTAGCTAAAGGGTATGTGAACAAAGACAAAAGCTTGCAAATGTCTGATACAGGACGTCCAGATTCAAGTAAAGGATCAGCAATCGCATTTCCTAAAGACAGCAAGCTAACGAATGACTTTAACCGTGAATTAAAGAAAATGAAAGAAAACGGTGAATTAGATAAATTAATCGTTAAGTGGTTTGACGACCAAAAATAAGAATGATAGTTAGAGAGGAATGGAACTAGGCATGAATTTGGATTTTTCGCAAATCGTGCCTTCTATGCCTTATATTTTAAAAGGGATAGGGGTAACGATACAGATAGTCCTAGCTTCAGCAATTTTAGGGTTTGTGCTGGGAGTTATTTTATCTTTATGTAAAATCAGCCGCAATAAACCTCTTCAATGGTTTGCGGATGCATATACGTCCGTGTTTCGCGGAACACCGCTAGTACTGCAATTATTATTAATATACTTTGGATTACCTCAGCTGCTCGGGTTTGATATTGCCCCGTTTCCAGCGGCCGTTGCTGCGTTCGGGCTAAACTCTGCAGCATATATATCTGAAATTATTCGCGCTGGTATTTTAGCTGTTGATAAAGGACAGCGTGAAGCGGCATTAGCGTTAGGAATTCCTTATCGCCGCATGATGGGACAAATTATTTTGCCACAGGCACTTAAAAATATTTTACCTGCTTTAATGAATGAGTTCATTACATTAACAAAGGAATCAGCTATCGTTACAGTTATTGGAGCACTCGACATTATGCGCCGTGCTTACATTGTAGGTGGAGAAAAATTCGCCTACCTTGAACCGTTAATTTTTGCAGGGTTGATTTATTATGTAATGGTAATGGGCTTAACGCTCCTTGGTAAAGCAGTCGAGAGGAGAATGAGAAAAGGTGATTAACGTTGAAAATTTACACAAATCATTTGGTAAAAATGAAGTTTTAAAAGGTATTTCAACTACGATTAAAGAAAAAGAAGTCGTAGCTGTTATTGGCCCTTCTGGTTCTGGTAAATCTACTTTTTTACGCTGTATGAACCTGCTTGAAGAACCGACGAGCGGAGTAGTTTCAATTAACGGTCAAGTGATTACAGATAAAAAAACAAACATTATGCGTGTGCGTGAAAACGTAGGAATGGTATTTCAGCATTTTCACTTGTTTCCACATATGACAGTGCTTGAAAATTTGACGTATGCTCCGATGACGGTAAAAGGCGTGTCAAGAGAAACGGCTGTTGCTAAAGGCAAAGAATTACTCCAAAAAGTTGGACTTGCCCAAAAAGCCAACGAGTTTCCAAGTCGCTTATCGGGCGGTCAAAAGCAGCGTGTAGCTATTGCAAGAGCATTGGCAATGGAGCCGAAAGTGATGCTGTTTGACGAACCAACCTCAGCATTGGATCCAGAGATGGTAAAAGAAGTACTAGATGTAATGAAGTCGCTAACAGAAACAGGAATGACGATGGTCATTGTAACGCATGAAATGGGATTTGCACGAGAAGTAGCGGATCGCGTGCTGTTTTTAGACGGCGGTGTGCTTGTTGAAGATGCGCCTCCGGCGGAATTTTTCTCAGCGCCTAAAAGCAAGCGTGCTAAAGATTTCTTAGAAAAGATTTTATAATAAAAAAAGTGCAGGAAGAGTACGATCTTTTCTGCACTTTTTTTATTGGAATTTATACGGTACAGCAAGATTTAAGGTTGTGTTATTTTTCTATTCGTGTTAATAAAGAATAGAGTATTTTATCACACTAAAAAGAAACCAACATGTAGGAGTCTAGAAAATGAAATTTAAAATTGGGTACCGGACAATTAAAACAGCCGTCGGTACATCACTGGCTATTATTATAGCTCAGTTCTTTCACCTCGAGTTTTTTGTATCAGCTGGAATTATCACCATTTTGTGCATTCAAAATTCAAAGAAAAAATCGTTGCGAAGTGCAAGCGATCGTTTTATTGCTTGTTCTTTATCCATTCTGTTTTCGTTTATATTCTTTGAAGGGATTGCTTATCATCCACTTGTTATAGGACTGATGCTGCTTTTGTTTATCCCGGTTACGGTTATATTCAAAGTTAATGCAGGCATTGTTACAAGCTCCGTTATTTTGCTTCATATTTACTCCAAAGGAAATATGACATGGGGAATCGTCTTTAATGAACTTGGCTTAATTGTAATTGGGATAGGTGTTGCCCTGCTTGTGAATTTATACATGCCAAGTTTAGATCAAGAGCTTCGCACGTATCAGCAAGAAATTGAAGAAAATTTCCGGTCGATGTTAAAAGAAATTGCCCTGTATCTCAGAACCAATGACAGCAGTTGGGACGGTAAGGAAATTGCAGATACGGTAAAAATTTTAGAAAAAGCAAAAAGCCTTGCGTTTCGTGATGTAGAAAATCATTTTGTGCGTGGGGAAAATTATTATTACCGCTATTTTAAAATTCGTGAAAAACAGCTTGAAATTATTGAGCGTACGCTTCCTCTTATTACCGCTATTGATTTGGTGTTAGAACAGCGATACATGATTGCCGATTTCATTGAAGAATTAAGTCTATCCATTCACCCCGGTAATACAGCAAAATTATTTTTAGCCAAACTTCAGCATTTACGAGAAGCGTTTGCGGAGATGCCGCTTCCTAAAACGCGGGAAGAGTTCGAAGCGCGGGCCGATTTACTGCACGTAGTCAAAGAAATTGAACAATATTTGGTTATTAAACAAACCTTAAAAATAAGTTAAAACAGCATGCATGTTGTTTATCTTGCTTACGAACACTAAAAAAGACAAGAGATCTTTCTTGTCTTTTACTTAGGACTAACGTAAGGTGGTGGATTACGTGCATGTGTTTGCTTTTATCCTTTTACTACTATCTCCGGTTTGGCCATTAGGAGAAAATCCGTTGCCAAATGATCCTTATATTATTATTAATAAACAAAGCAATGAGCTTGCTTATATCCAAAATAAAGAAATTAAACAAGTTATTAAAGTAGCAACGGGGAAAACAGTTAATCTGACGCCCGAAGGGGAATTCACGGTAACAGTAAAAGCTGTTAATCCTTATTATCGGAGAAGTAACATTGAAGGAGGCGCTCCTCAAAATCCTCTAGGTGTAAGGTGGATTGGATTTGATGCAAGAGAGACTGACGGACGTATTTATGGCATTCACGGTACAAATCAGCCGGACTCCATCGGTAAATATGTATCAAATGGCTGTATTCGCGTAGAAAATCGTGAAGTAAGCCATTTATATGATCAAGTCCCGTTAGGTACAAAAGTATGGATTGTATCTACAGATCAATCTTTCGAAGAGTTAGCTGCTCAAAAAGGCATTGTGAATATACAGCAAAAGACTGGTGACTAGTCACCAGTCTTTTTTATATGTTTGCATTGCACAAAGAAACAGCAGTGCAGCTATGTTTTTAGTCATCAGTTCCGATTAAAACCACATGGCAAGTCCCGCTAAAAGCGTAGATATTAACATGACAAGAAGCATTAAAAACACAATGGTTTTTTGGATTTTCTTATTAGACATACAACCAAAGTCCTCCTACACGTTTTTTTCTTATTTTACATGTCTTCCGCTGCTTAGACAAGCAACTTTCTGTAGATACGCGAGCAGGAGATTTCTTTTGTTTTCAAGAATATGTGTAAATGAAAACGCTTTTTTAAGAGGTGAGAAAGTGATAAAAGGAATTGATCACATAGGAGTAGCTGTAAAATCAATTGAAGGCAGCCTCCCTTTTTATGAAAAGGTATTAGGACTGTCTCTATTAAAAGTAGAGGAAGTAGAAGAACAAGGAGTAAAAGTTGCTTTTATTCAGTGCGGCAACGTAAAAATCGAATTATTAGAGCCGCTCTTTGAAGACAGTGCAGTCGGCGCGTTCATCAAAAAGAGAGGTGAAGGTCTTCATCATGTTGCTTTGGGTGTGCGTACGATTGAAGAACGGATTAACGAGTTAAAGGAAAAGGGTGTACAGATGATTGACGATGTTCCGCGAAAAGGCGCAGGGGAAGCATCCATTGCTTTTTTGCATCCAAAGTCAGCAAACGGTGTTCTTTATGAGCTCTGTGAAAAAACACAAGAGGAGGAGAAGAAACATGGTTGACATTTATGATAAATTAAATGAATTGTACGATAAGCGTCGGAAGATCGAGTTAGGCGGTGGAGACGAAAAAATTGAAAAACAGCACCATAAAGGAAAACTAACGGCACGCGAACGAATTGAAATTCTTTTGGATGAACATACATTTGTCGAATTAAATCCGTTTATTGAACATCGGTGTGCTGATTTCAGTATGAATAATCAAGTAGGGCCGGGAGACGGGGTAGTAACAGGTTACGGCAAGATAAACGGTCGCTCAGTCTACTTGTTTTCGCAAGATTTTACGGTATTCGGAGGCGCTTTAGGTGAAATGCATGCTAAAAAAATTGCGCACGTAATGGATTTAGCGGCTAAAACAGGCGTGCCATTTATTGGTTTAAATGATTCAGGCGGGGCTCGTATTCAAGAGGGCGTCATGTCTCTTGATGGATACGGTCATATTTTTTATCGAAATGCCATTTATTCGGGTGTCATGCCTCAAATCTCTGTTATTATGGGTCCTTGTGCAGGCGGAGCCGTGTACTCACCGGCGATTACGGACTTTGTTTTTATGGTAGAAGAAACAAGTCAAATGTTCATTACAGGACCAAAAGTAATTGAAACGGTAACGGGAGAAAGCATTTCCT
>Ga0102589_1004994_pt1 | contig 11957 bp, 13 predicted proteins | sample AraplaMF_Col_mLB_FD_76858 | JGI IMG/M metagenome (GOLD analysis project Ga0102589, IMG submission 76858) | Arabidopsis root microbial communities from the University of North Carolina, USA - plate scrape MF_Col_mLB | ecosystem: Host-associated > Plants > Roots > Endosphere | place: USA... | reverse complement strand
GTCTTCTGACAACTTATATGAATGTATCCTTCATCCAAAAATGATGCAGGGAACGATTAACGAAATCGCATAGGAGGTAGAAAATGTATCGTTTTTTCTTAAAATTAAAATTAGGATTTTACAAGCTATTAGTGAAACTTGGTTTGAAAGCCGATGAAGTTTTTTACATAGGAGGTAGTGAAGCACTTCCGCCACCTTTAACAAGAGAAGAAGAAGAAAAGCTATTACAGAAGCTACCAAATGGCGACCTTGGTGCACGCTCTTTATTAATTGAACGAAATTTACGACTTGTCGTCTATATAGCAAGAAAATTTGAAAATACGGGTATTAATATTGAGGATTTAATCAGTATTGGTACAATTGGGTTAATTAAAGCTGTTAATACCTTCAATCCTGAAAAGAAAATTAAACTAGCAACATATGCTTCTAGATGTATTGAAAATGAAATCTTAATGCACTTACGACGAAATAATAAAAATCGTTCTGAAGTTTCATTTGATGAGCCACTTAATATTGATTGGGATGGAAATGAATTATTACTGTCTGATGTGCTAGGAACTGAAGATGACATTATTACAAAAGATTTAGAAGCAAATGTAGATAAATCATTATTAACGAAAGCATTAGATCAATTAAATGATCGTGAAAAGCAAATTATGGAACTTAGATTTGGTCTTGATGGAACGGAAGAAAAAACACAAAAAGATGTTGCAGATATGCTTGGAATATCCCAATCGTACATTTCTCGCTTAGAAAAAAGAATCATAAAAAGACTTCGTAAAGAGTTTAATAAAATGGTGTAATAGACATAACGAATAGTAGATGAGAGTACTCATTTTCTATTCGTTTTTTTTAATTTGAATGTAAAATGTTAAATATTTTGTAAATATGTTTTCGTGCATAAATTTTCCACCGAAGGAGATACTTACCTATAGTACAGCAACTCCAAAGTAGGAGGGAACATCATGACACGAAACAAAGTAGAAATATGTGGTGTAGATACTTCGAAACTTCCAGTTTTAAAAAATGATGAGATGCGTAAGTTATTTCATGCGATGCAAAGCGGTGACCGTAGCGCAAGAGAAACAATAGTAAATGGAAATTTACGTCTTGTTCTTAGTGTTATACAACGTTTTAATAATCGTGGAGAATTTGTGGATGACTTATTTCAAGTGGGTTGTATTGGGCTAATGAAATCGATTGATAATTTCGATTTAAGTCAAAATGTAAAATTCTCAACGTATGCTGTGCCAATGATCATAGGAGAAATAAGAAGATACTTACGTGATAATAATCCAATAAGAGTATCAAGATCATTAAGAGACATTGCATACAAGGCTCTTCAAGTAAGAGAGCGCCTATTAGCTGAGAATTCAAAAGAACCAACACCGGTTCAAATTGCAGAAGTATTAGGTGTTACACATGAAGAAATTGTCTTCGCATTAGATGCAATTCAAGATCCAGTATCGTTATTTGAACCTATATATAATGACGGTGGCGATCCAATTTTCGTTATGGATCAGCTAAGTGATGATAAAAACAAGGACGAGCAATGGGTAGAAGAACTTGCACTACGCGAAGGAATGAAAAGACTAAACGATAGAGAAAAAATGATCATAAGCAAAAGATTTTTCCAAGGAAAAACACAAATGGAAGTTGCCGAAGAAATCGGAATCTCACAAGCACAAGTTTCAAGACTAGAAAAATCAGCAATCAAACAAATGAACAAGAATATTCAAGGGTAATTGAAAGGCGGAGGCGACTGTTCAGCTCCGACAAGCATAAGACAAGGACCAATAAAGGTGCTTTTTACCTTTAATGGTCCTTGTCTTATGACCTCGAGGAGTTAGGAGCCGGAGCTAGACATCAAGAAAGGCGGAGGCGACTGTTCAGCTCCGACAAGCATAAGGCGAGCCTAGATAAAGGTTGCACTTTTACCTTTAACTGGGCTTGACTTATGACCTCGAGGAGTTAAGAGCAGTAGCAAGACATCAAGAAAAGCGGAGTCGACTGTTCGTCTACACATGCAACAACTAATACATCATAAATACTTCTAAATTTTTCCAATCTAGATTAAATGGCCATTATACTTTAATTAGTCGTTGTATTTCCGATAATAAATGTGTTAGACAATGAGGCAAGGAACAATTCATTGTTTAACACATTTTTATTTTAAATAAAATCAATATTCGTCTCACTGCCTTCATATATTTGTTAAAAAGGAAGGTGAAGAGATAGTGGCAAGAATTTCTGACTTTCAAGTGAAAGATGTAGTGAATGTTGCTGATGGTAAAAAGTTAGGTAATATTGTTGACTTAGATATTGATCAATTAAGCGGGAAAATTACGTCAATTATTTTAACTAAGCCTGGAAAAGGACTTAATTTTTTTAGTAAGGAAGAAGAAATGACGATTTATTGGAGCGATATTGTAAAAATTGGTGAAGATGTCATCCTTGTAAAATATCGTTCGACAGTAGATTTAGACGGAAATGCAGTAAAACCAGTAAATTTACCTTAAAAAATATAGAGTCTTTTGTCAAAAATAATCAAAAATATGAAATCTATGGTAAAATATAGGAAACCCTAATAGTGGTTTAGATAGTAATATTTACTAAATACGTTTTGTGAGGTTCTTTAGATATGAAAGAATGTTTCATTCAATCGACTGAAAGTACTTTTAAGATACAACCTTGGGAAGACTCATACAAACATTTAGTTGCAGGTTTTACAACAAAAAATGGTGGAGTTAGTCAAGGTTGTTTCTCTTCTTTTAATGTAGGTTTACATGTAAATGATTCAGAAAACCACGTAGTTGAGAATAGAGAATTACTTGCGAAAGAAATAAACTATCCAATAACGAAATGGGTTTGTTCTGAACAAGTACATGGCAATAATGTAGTGAAGGTTACAAAGGACGAATGTGGGAAAGGTGTTACTGATTATAGTAGTGGCATCCTAGGCACAGATGGCTTTTATACGAATGAAGAAAATGTTTTACTTACTTCTTGTTATGCGGACTGCGTACCATTATATTTTCTTGAACCTACAAAAAAATACATTGGCTTAGCGCATGCTGGATGGAAAGGTACCGTTTCAAATATAGGTGGTGTTTTAATCCAAAAGTGGCTAACGGAAGAAGATATTAACGTAGAAAATATTCAAGTAGTAATAGGTCCATCTATTGGCAATTGTTGTTATGAAGTTGATGATTATGTCAGGAACAAGGTAAATGATGCATTTTCGAACAATGTACCACCTTCAATTTTGACAAATTTGCCAAATGGTAAATACTCTTTGGATTTAAAAGAAGCAAACAAACAATTGCTTATTCAATCTGGAATCCCAAAAGAAAATATTTACGTTACAACTTATTGTACAAGCTGTAATCCGAATACATTTTTTTCACATCGAAGAGATGAAGGGAAAACAGGTAGAATGATGAGCTTTATTGGTTGGAGGATATAACAGTATGACAATCAAACAAAACTACGAAAGAATAAACGAGCAAATCCTTTCGGCAAAAAGTCGATCAAATCGTGACGATCAAGTTACGCTAATAGCTGTTACGAAAGAAGTATCAGCAAATGTAGCTAAAGAGGTATTGGAGCTAGGAATTAACCAATTAGGCGAAAATCGATTTGAAGGTTTACAAGAAAAGCAAGATCAAATTGAAACTGACGTTGTTTGGCATTTTATTGGTTCATTACAAACAAGAAAAGTAAAAGAAATAATTCATCGAATAGATTACCTACATTCTTTAGATAGAATGTCACTAGCACAAGAAATACAAAAAAGAGCGAATGAACCATTAAAGTGTTTTATCCAAGTAAATGTTTCTGGTGAGGAATCAAAACATGGTTTATCACCTGAAGAAGTATTTAATTTTGCTCGTGAATTAGCTGAACTAGATAAGGTACTTGTTGTTGGGTTAATGACAATGGCTCCGTATACAGAGGATCAGCAAGTCATAAGAAATAGTTTTAAAGGATTAAAAGATTTACAGATGAAAATTAAAGAATTAGAAATAGCCAATGTTCCATGTACTGAATTATCGATGGGGATGTCAAATGATTTTGAAATTGCGATTGAAGAAGGTGCAACCTTTATTCGTATTGGGACAGATTTAGTTGGAAAGGGAAGGTAAATAGCTATGAGTTTTATCGGAAAAGTAAGAAACTTTTTTGCAATGGATGATGAGTACGAAGACGAAGATTATGAGTATGAGGAACAACAACCTGTTTCTAAGCATGTAAATGAAGAAGTACATCAAGAACGTAGTACTTCAAAGCAAAAATTAGTAAGTTTACCAGGAGGAGCATCCTTGACGTCAAAAGTTGTATTGTCACAGCCGCGTGAATATGCAGAAGCACAAGATGTTGCAGATCACTTGAAATCTAAAAAAGCTGTAGTAATCAATCTTCAACAAATGCAAATTGATCAAGCAAAACGCTTCGTTGATTTTTTAAGTGGTACGGTTTATGCAATTAGTGGAGATATAAAAAAAATCGGAACGAATACATTTATTTGTACTCCAGATAATGTAGACATTTCTGGAACGATTACAGATATGTTATTTGAGGAAGAACAATCCATTAAAAGGTGGTAAATAGATGGACTTTATTTTATCAATCTTGTATCATGCGGTACAAGTATATCAAACGATATTAGTGATTCACATCATTATGTCCTGGTTTCCACAAGTACAACAATCATCTTTCGGTCGATTTATCGGAAGAATAGCAGAACCATACTTAGAGCCGTTCCGTCGTATTATACCGTCAATCGGAATGTTTGATTTCTCGCCAATTGTAGCTTTAATTACGTTACAATTTGCAATGAGAGGTATATATGCGCTTAGTACTTACTTCTAAAAAGAGAATCGAAACGGTTCTCTTTTTTACTATTTATATTGTGTAGAAACAGAGGAATACATCAATGAGTATATACGATCATTATCGAAAAGAAGAACATGTATTTGTTGATCAAGTGATAAATTGGAAAGAGCAAGTAATTGAACGATACTCACCAAAGTTAACTGATTTCCTCGATATAAGAGAACAAAAAATTATGAGTACAATTATCGGGAATCAATCAGAGTGTATTGTAACTTTTTTTGGTGGTCGAAATGATAGTGAGCGAAAACGTGCACTCATTTATCCAAATTACTATTCACCAATGGATGATGACTTTTCTCTAACGGCATTTAATCTTAGCTATGCAGTGAAATTTCATTCATTATCACATAGACAAGTACTTGGAACACTTATGTCATTAGGTATGACAAGAGCAAAATTTGGTGATATTTTATTAAAAGATGATATGATTCAAATAATTGTTGCCGAGGAAATAGCAGTTTTTGTTGAGAATAACTTGAATTCTATCGGTAAATCGCCGATTAAACTAGAGAGAATTCCATTTAATGAACTAGTTGAAATTGAAGATGACTGGCAATCTAGACATGGCACAATTTCATCACTTCGTCTAGATGTATTAATTAGTGAGTTTTATCATATATCACGCCAGAAAGCACAGGCATTAATAAAAGCTGAACACGTCAAAGTAAATCAAAAAATCATTGATTCAACTTCATTTATTTGTGGAGAAGGAGACTTACTTTCCGTTAAAGGGTTTGGAAGAGGAATGCTTCTTTCGATAGATGGAATGTCTAAAAAAGAAAAGTGGCGGATTCAATACGGTGTCAAAAAATAGTCAGAAAATGTAGAAGGATATTCGTATAAACTGTCGAAAACTAATAATAACCTATATTTAAGAACTTACATGGAGGTGGCTTAATTGCCTTTAACACCACTTGATATTCATAATAAAGAATTTGGTAAAAGTTTTCGTGGATATGACGAAGACGAAGTGAACGAATTTCTAGACCAAGTGATCAAAGACTATGAATTAGTTATTCGTGAAAAGAAACAATTAGAAGAACAAATGTTAGATATGAAAGAAAGATTAAAACATTTTTCTACTATTGAAGAAACTTTAAATAAGTCAATTTTAATTGCTCAAGAAGCAGCAGAAGATGTAAAAGGAAATGCACAAAAAGAAGCAAAATTAATTATAAAAGAAGCAGAAAAAAATGCAGATCGTATTATCAATGAAGCTTTAATCAAATCTCGAAAAGTCACAATGGAATTTGAAGAGCTTAAAAAACAATCAAAAGTTTTCCGTACAAGACTTCGTATGGCTATTGAGACTCAATTAGAAATGTTAAGCCATGAAGATTGGGATCATATTTTAGATAAAGAAACAGAAGAAATTGCAAACTAATTTTAAGAAGCCTTGACGATTTGTAAAGTTTTACATATAATTTATTAAATATTAATAGTTAATCGGTGATAGGGAAGAGTACTTCTATAAAATCTAGTTAGCGAGTCAAGGATAGTGTAAGCTTGATGTAGAAAAATAGAACGAAAATCACCCTTGAGAGCTTTTCTGAACGTAAGTAAGAACAGCCGTTTCGTTCACGTTACGAATGCTAAGTGGACTGTAAATTTAATTTATAGTCAATTAGGGTGGTACCACGGGAAACCTTTCTCGTCCCTTTTTTGGGATGAGAAAGGTTTTTTTGTGCTCAATTTATGACCGATTGGGATTGTTTTAAACGATTCATTCCTATTCATTTATTCTGAAGAAACGAGTTTTTCATTGTCCGTACTAATTGTATGAACAAAAACCTTTCTAATAAAAGGTTTAGAAGATGGATAGAATGCGTTAATGTGGAACTGACTATTTAAAAAATGGATGAATACCATAAACAGGAGGAGTATCAAATGGAATATAAAGATACGTTATTGATGCCAAAAACAGATTTTCCAATGAGAGGGAATTTACCACAGCGTGAACCTCAAATTCAAGAGGAATGGAATGCGAAGGATATCTATTCAACAGTAATGAAACACAATGCTGGAAAACCATCATTTATCTTGCACGATGGCCCTCCATATGCGAATGGTGACCTACATATGGGGCATGCATTAAATAAAGTTTTAAAAGATTTTATCGTTCGTTTTTACAATATGAATGGCTATCGTTCACCTTACGTTCCAGGTTGGGATACACATGGATTACCAATTGAACAAGCGTTAGCGAACAAAAAAGTCAATCGTAAAGAAATGACTGTAGCAGAATTTCGTAAACTTTGTGAAGAGTATGCTTACGAGCAAGTTGAACGTCAAAAAGAACAATTTAAGCGCTTAGGAATTTTAGGTGATTGGGATCGCCCATACATTACGCTTGAAAAAGAATATGAAGCAGAACAAATTAAAGTATTTGGTAAAATGGCGACAAAAGGCTTAATCTATAAAGGCCTTAAACCAGTTTATTGGTCTCCATCAAGTGAGTCTGCATTAGCTGAAGCAGAAATTGAATATCAAGATAAACGCTCTGCTTCAATCTATGTTGCATTTGCAGTTGAAAATGGGAAAAATGTTTTAAATGGTGGGGAAAAATTCATCATTTGGACGACAACTCCTTGGACAATTCCTGCTAACTTAGCAGTTTGTTTACATCCTGAACTTAACTATGATGTTGTAGCTGTAAATGGCGACAAATTTGTAGTAGCAAGTGAATTAAGAGAGTCAGTATCTACTGAATTAGGTTGGGAAGATGCTGTTGTTGAAAATACATTTAACGGTTCTCAACTTGAAGGAATCATTTGTAAGCACCCATTATACGATCGTCAATCTGTTGTCATTCTTGGTGATCATGTAACGACTGATGCTGGAACTGGTTGTGTTCATACAGCTCCTGGTCATGGTGAAGATGACTTCCGAGTAGGTCAACAGTACGGCTTAGACGTGCTTTGTCCTGTTGATGAAAAAGGTGTATTAACAAAAGAAGCACCTGGATTCGAAGGTTTATTCTATGATGAAGCAAATAAAGAAATTACAAAAGCATTAGAAGAAAAAGGTGCTTTACTTAAATTACAATTTATCACGCATTCATATCCACATGACTGGAGAACTAAAAAACCAATTATCTTCCGTGCTACAGCTCAATGGTTTGCTTCAATTGAAGCAATTCGTGATCAATTAATGCAAGCTGTACAAGATACAAACTGGTTCCCTGCATGGGGTGAAACACGACTATTCAACATGGTACGTGACCGTGGTGACTGGTGTATTTCTCGTCAGCGTGTTTGGGGTGTACCAATCCCAGTATTTTATGCTGAAGATGGTGAAGCAATCATTACAGAAGAAACAATTGAACATGTTTCTAATTTATTTAAAGAAAATGGTTCTAACATCTGGTTCGAAAAAGAAGCAAAAGAATTATTACCAGAAGGATTTACACATCCTGGTTCACCAAATGGTAAATTCACTAAAGAAAAAGATATTATGGATGTATGGTTTGATAGCGGATCTTCACATCAAGCTGTGTTAACAACTCGTGAAGAATTATCATTCCCGGCTGATGTGTATTTAGAAGGTTCAGATCAGTACCGTGGATGGTTCAACTCATCATTAAGCACAAGTGTTGCTGTAACTGGTCAAGCGCCATATAAATCAGTCGTGAGTCATGGTTTCGTATTAGATGGTGAAGGACGTAAAATGAGTAAGTCTATTGGTAATATCGTTCTTCCTTCAAAAATCATGAATCAATATGGTTCAGATATTTTACGTTTATGGGTAGCTTCTGTTGATTATCAGTCTGATGTACGTATTTCGGACGCATTAATGAAACAAGTTGCTGAAGTTTATCGTAAAATCCGTAACACTTTCCGTTTCTTATTAGGAAACTTAGATGGCTTTAATGCAGAAACAGATGCATTAAAATTTGATGAACTTCGTGAATTAGATCAATACATGCTTGTTAAATTAAATGATGTTGTAAAAACTGTACGTGAATCTTATGAAAAGTATGAATTTGCAACTGTATATCATACAATTCAAAACTTCTGTACAACTGAATTAAGTTCATTCTACTTTGATTTATCAAAAGATGTATTATATATTGAGCCAAAATCAAATAAAGATCGTTTAGCAATTCAAACTGTATTACACGAATCATTACAAGCACTTACACGTTTAGTTGCACCAATTTTACCTCATACAGCTGAAGAAGTTTGGACACAGATGGCAGGAACATCAGTTGATAGTATTTTCTTAACTGAAATGCCTAACGTTAATAACTTCGGTGACACTACTGAGTTAGTAGCGAAGTGGGAAAAATTCATGGACTTACGTGATGATGTTTTAAAAGCATTAGAAGTTGCTCGTAATGAAAAAGTAATCGGTAAATCTTTAACTGCAGCAGTTAAAATTTATCCTAACGCAGATGTATCTGATTTATTACAGTCAATTAATGAAGACTTAAAACAATTATTAATCGTATCTCAGGTTGAAGTAGCTGATCGTGATGCGGAAGTACCACAAACAGCTCAAAAATTTGATTCATTAAGTATTGAAGTTACACCGGCAATTGGTGAGACATGTGAACGTTGTTGGGTTGTTACAGAAGATGTTGGAAAAGATGAAGAGCATTCAACATTATGCTTACGTTGTGCAAGTGTTGTAAAAGAAATGTAATGTAAAAGTGCCTGAAGCACTTGAAGAAAGAGTCGAAAGTTAAACTTTCGGCTTTTTTTCATTTTCAAAAAGGATTACGGACTATACTATCATTTCTAACTTTTAGAACAGTTAAGTCATTGATTTTTCATTTCGCTATTAATCATTAAAATTTCATTTTTTCAAACATTGTAAATATGGTTGTATTGGTGTATGTTATGTTTAATTAGTATGTACCTATAAAAGCGAGAAGGTTTGATAAGATGAATTACGAAGAAAATCCAAATTGGAATAAATTAACGGATTTAATGAAAAAAAGAGTGGAACTAAGAGAAAAAGGATATAGTTACCAAGAAATTGCAGACTTGGAGAAGAAAAGTCGTTCAAGTATACAACAAAGTATTAAACGCTCATATTTCCTGTTAGGACGAATTGAACCTGAAATAAATGAGGTACTACAAAACGAGATTGATCAGTCTGTTGAAGTTGAACGAGTAAGAGATGAGCTGCTTGCTGAATTAAAGAAACAAGGTATTAGAGAATTTTTCAAAGAGATCATGAAAAGAGAAGATGTACGAGAAATTCTAAAGGAAGAATTTAAGAAAGAATTAGAAGCAGAAAAACATCAGTAATAGTAAAATATTCCTTTTTGTATGTATTGTTGTATGTGTGTATGTATTGGTGTATGATTAATTTTGTAAACAATTACAAAAATTCAACTATTGAGGTGTACACCATGAATATTACTTTCAAAAAAGTTACTCAATCAGTTTTAGGGATTGCAGTAGCATTCACAATGATTTTAGGAATAGAAACAAAAAGTGTTGGAGCAACATCTGGAGCAGTAATAGCTAATAAATTAGCAATAAAAGAAAAGCCATATATTAGTTCTAAGACTGTTGGATATCTTACTAAAAATCAAAAAATTACTTACACAGGTTACAATAGTACTTTTGTGAAAATTAGTAACAAAGGCAAAACAAGATATATTCTTAAAAAGTACGTGAAATATATAGCAACAAAAGCTGTCACGACAACAAGATCTAGTTCTACAACACAACAGCAGATTTTAAACTTAGTAAATACTGAACGTGGTAAAGGCGGGTTAAAACCATTAACACTAACTAGCTATTTAAATGGAACAGCTCAACAATGGTCACAAACGATGAGTAATGCAAATAGTATGTATCATTCAACTTTATCATTCAATGGTGGATATAAAGGTGAAAACATTGCTCATGGTCAAACAACTCCATCACAAGTAATGTATGATTGGATGCATTCTGAAGGCCATAGAGCGAACATTATGAGCAAAAACTTCAAACATCTAGGTGTAGGTAAAGTAGGAACTTATTGGACTCAACAATTTACTGACTGATATACAATAGCGATATTTAACCTTTATTTTGGACTGTCTATATAGACAGTCTTTTTTTAGTTTCCAACGAAATATTTATTGTAGCAAAACCTTAAGTGCACTGATTTATAAATGGGAATATCTTTATCAGTTTCCTTTAAAGGAAAAACTTTCACCTATTATGAATGTCAGTTCTGGGAAAATTATATTTACAATCAAAAAAGGGAGTGAACAAGATGAGCAATGAAATTTTCCAAATAAGACAAGAACTCGAAATGATTAAAAATGAATTGCTACATCGTTTATTTTCTGAACCAATTCATTCAAATGGCATTGAACCTCATTTTTCTTTATATGAGGAAACAATGAAACATCAAGTTCTTGTTGATGATATGAAGAATGATTTGTATGATATAGAGCTTGCAATACAAAAAATTGATAATGGATTATATGGATATTGTGAAATAACGGGACAACAAATTCCGATTGAGAAATTAAAAGTTCTTCCTACAGGAAGAACAGTTGATGACTTTAGTTATGTCAGAAGCTATTACTGATTTGTATTTCATTGTATAAACGTCTCCCCTATGCTAAACTTTTATGAGATATCTAATAAGGTAGGGGATAAATATGGCATATATTATTGCACTAATTGTCATTTTAATTGACCAATTAACAAAACTTGCAGTATTAAAGAAGATGTATTTAGGTGAAAATATTGAAATTATTAAAAATATTTTTTACATAACATCTCACCGTAACAGAGGAGCGGCTTGGGGAATGCTTCAAGGTAAAATGGGATTTTTCTACATTATTACACTTGTATTCGTTGTAGCTGTCGTTTACTTTATTCAAAAGCATGCGAAAAATGATCGTCTTTTATCTATTTCTTTAGGTCTAGTATTAGGTGGCGCGATCGGGAACTTTATCGATCGTTTCTTCCGTAAAGAAGTAGTTGATTTTATACATGTTTATATTTTTGGATATGATTTTCCTGTGTTTAACATTGCCGATTCTGCACTATGTATTGGAGTCGTTTTATTATTTATTATTACTTTATTGGAAGAAAAAAGAGGAGTTA
>Ga0102589_1004993_pt1 | contig 11960 bp, 13 predicted proteins | sample AraplaMF_Col_mLB_FD_76858 | JGI IMG/M metagenome (GOLD analysis project Ga0102589, IMG submission 76858) | Arabidopsis root microbial communities from the University of North Carolina, USA - plate scrape MF_Col_mLB | ecosystem: Host-associated > Plants > Roots > Endosphere | place: USA... | reverse complement strand
TCGTAGGATAACCTTGGCGTATTGTGAGTAAAAACCGGTCTAACTGAGCATCTGGTAACGGAAATGTGCCCGCTGATTCGAGTGGATTTTGCGTTGCTATAACTAAAAAAGGTTCTGGTAATGAATGTGTCTGTTTCGCAATTGTAACAGTACGCTCTTCCATAACCTCAAGTAACGAAGATTGTGTTCTCGGTACAGCTCGATTAATTTCATCCACTAATACGATATTTGCAAAAATGGGGCCTAACCTCGTTTTAAAATCCGATTCCTTCACATCAAAATATTCAAGACCAATAACATCTCCAGGCAAAGTATCCGCTGTAAATTGTATTCTTTGAAATTTAGCGTCCACACTTTTAGCCAAACTTTTCGCTAACGTTGTTTTTCCTGTCCCAGGTACATCCTCTAATAAAATGTGTCCTCTTGCTATTAGAGCAATGGCTGCTAGTTCTATCGATTCGTCTTTTCCTATAATAACTTTCGAAATATTGTTAGTAATTTTCTTTAATGTACTCATATAGTAATCTACCACCTTTTAATTATCTAAAAATTAAGAATATATTTTTTCCAAATTATAACATGCATTTCAAAGATGAAATACAGTGAAAATGAATCTTTTATTTTTTCTTCATTGCACGCAAAAAAGCACCTATTGTCGTATATTGACAATGAGGTGCTTAACTCAATCCAACAGCTTTCTTTCCCTCTAATTTTTAGTAACAATACATCCTTTTTTCTCCCACGCATGCATTGTTTTCAATTAACTAGTAAAATGCATTCTAATATTACATATAATGAAAACCATTTCTATTTTATCGTTATAGAACTTCCTCTACATCGACACTCTCTATCTTTACTTCATACATATTTGGGATGTTTGCTTCTTTTGGTACCCATGCATAATAATTTTGATCATTTTCTAACATAAATTGAACTAACTTTGTTTCTGAAACATTCCAGAAATTTTTAAGATTATCAATGTAGTCCTCTAAATCTTCTTTATAGTCCAATTGTAATATATAATCTCTTAATGTCAGGGCAAACACAATTAAACTTCCTAATAGATTTTTTTGCTCGTTTTCTTCTTCATACTCTTGTGGTAAGAACCACACTTGACCTATTCCTATCGTTTTTTTGTATTTTTCATAAAAACTACTATCACCCATATTCTCATAGTCATGGATCAATTCATTGACCAATGAATGCCATTTTGGAGGAATAATGTTTTCCAATGCAGAATTATTTTCAATTCCTTCTACTATATCCTCGATTTCTTCTGTCTCATCTTCATAGTGATATTCACTTAGGTCTATATGCTTGTATTTCATTTCATTTTTATAATGTGCCAAATCATATGGATAATGGTTATTATCTTTTAAACTTGTATCATCAAGTTCGAGTATCTTTACTAGTGCAGCTGTCTCAAAGCTCCAGTACCCTACATATCCAGGTTCTTTATGTGCATTTTTCCATTCATAATCATAATGGCCTTTAAACCATTCTTTCTCCATATACGTTTGTAATCTTTTAGACGCTTCTTTTTTATCTGTTTGTGCAAGTTCTATAATCTCTCTCGTTTTTGCATATGGATTTTCTTTATAATATCTGTTCGTCATTTTTATGTATCCGATATCACTAGCGCATAAGAGGAAATCAATTACTGCGTCGTTCATATTTTTTGTATCAACTATCTTTTTTAATCTTTCTATATTCTTTTTATCCGTTTCTAACAAAATTCCTAAGGAAATCATCCAAATTAGACTTAAATATCCAATTTCCCTACTCCCTGTATTCTCTAAATCATAAATTGCATTATGAAAATCTTCTTCTATTACACTAATTTCTTCCCCTAAAGAATACTTTGCCCTAATATCCTCCATCTCATATCTAAAATTGGCTAGATAGGTCCCTTCTATAATACTCTTATTATCTTTAGAATATCTTTGAATTCCATTTTTAGTATCTTCTTCTAAACTTTTAATATCTTCTCTATTTTCCTCTATAAACTCTTTATTATATTCAATTCCTTCTCTACATTTTTCTTCTATACATAAATAATTTCTCATATCATTCAATTCCTCCTCGCTTCTAAATTATGGCCACTCTCCAACGATGTTACCCTTTGCATCTATCTTAAATGTTTTAACCTTTCCACTACTATCGACTTTTGATAATACTCTTTCTACCTTATCTCTCTCCAACGCTTTCGTAATCTTATCTGCTAATCTTTTATCTCCATCAACAGCTTTCAATATTCTACTTTTTTCAGTCTTCACACCTGTCAACCAATCATCCGACATTTGTCGTCCATCTTTAGTTTTCCCTAATTGTGAACTGCCAAATTTAGCTTCATCAATAACATATTTGATCTTTGATTCTGCATTTGTATTTTCGTATAATCCATCAATTCCTTTTACTATTTTATCATTTATGCCTGATGTTGCACTTTTTCCGACTGGCTTTAAATCAAATCCAGCATCTTTTAAACTTTGATTATTCAATAAATTGTCACTTGATTTTATTTCACCATAATTACCTTTTTGCTTATTTGTAGCTGTTTTTGCATCAAAATTATCTACAGTTGTATTTTTACTACTGCTAGGTTTACCGTTAGCCGTATCCTAAGTATCATCCTTAGCCCCTTTAACTCAACCAATTTCTTCCTAAAGCTTTGAAATCTTACTTTGAGTATAGGCTTTCGTGTCTTTATGACTTAGGGTGATTGCCTCTTCAAATATTAACTACTATAATTACAAGTAAATTAAAACAAACTTAAAAGGAATGAATTCTTTACTATACAGAATTCATTCCTCACTAGTTGCTTAAAATATTTATCTAACTCTTTAGTTTCAATTCACATTCAATATCCCCTAAACATACATTAAATTTAAATTTCCCTCCATATTTTTAAATTCCTAAAAATGATGGAAAGCTAGCATACCCTGCAAGCTTATGCTGAATACCACTCTTCCGTAGAAAAATTATCAGCATTTGAATTTCCTTCTAACTCCCATTCGCTAATAAAATTAATTATTTCTCCTAAAATTAGATTTATATCATGATTTTTTATAATCAAACCTCTATGATTATTCCAAGTCAAATCAATTTCGATATTTATATTCAACTCATCCTCACATTTACTTAAAAAGTCATTCATTACTAAGGTAAAACATAAATTTACAAAATTATCAGAAACCCAAATTACGGATGAATCATCATTAACCTTCTCTATTCTAAATCTTAAATTATTGTATGCAATCCACTTTATATTACCTTGTATTTTTTCTTCTTTCATAATTAATTTCCTCCCATACTATGAAATAATCCTGTCAAGACATCCATTGCTGGATTTGTTTTTAAACTGCCATATATCACATCTTCCCATGAACCATACTTTTTATAAAGTTGTTCAGGTGTAGGTCCTTCTGCCCTGCCATATTCAAGAATATTTCTTTCTTTCATTGCATTCAATCCATCTAAATTATTAGATTTTATATACGTTTCCATTCTTCCTTGATTTCGCTCTTCAACTTTCAATCTAGCAATTTCCTCCATAGATAGCCCATCATTTTGAAGATTTTTAATATCTTGTTCTAGTTGTATTCTTTTTTGTTGTATTTTTTCATGATACTTTATTCTTTCGCTTCTTGCATAACCTACTTCATCACCATTTGTCCAGTCTACCCCAAACTTATTTAAGGCAGATTCCTTCTTAGGTGAATATCCATATACAGCTTCAGTATTTCCCTCAATCTCCTTTGCTATCTTAGGATTATCTAATGGATTTCGAAGTTTAGAATTTATTTCTCTTCTGGTACCACCAGCCTCGACTATATCATCAAGATAATTGCTTACAGTTTTACCCGTACCCTATGTTGTAATCTTAAACTCTCACAATAAAAAAACAAACCATATAAAACCTTATTAAACTACTTCCTTCTCTTGTACTACCGGCAATTCATATGCTGTTTTATATTTCATCATGCCATATATAATATTTACAAGCCTTCTCATAATACATACCAATGCTTGTCCTTTTGTTTTGCCTTCTTTTAGTTTCTTTTGATAGTATGCATGAAACACCGGATTCCGTGGCGTCTTACTTCCTTTTGCTACTTGCACTTGCTGTACTGCTAAATTATAAAATAAAGCGTGTAACGCCCTGTTTCCTTGTTTGCTTTTATGCGCCTTACCTTTCCCACCAGAACCAAAGTAAACAGGCGCAATCCCCGCAAATCTTGCTAATTTATTGGCATTTAGAAATCGTCTTATATCTCCTATCTCAGCTATTAATGCTGATGCCGTCACAAGTTCTATTCCCGGCATCGTGTCTAATTGATAATCTAGTAGATTTACTAACCGTTTTAATTCTCTTTCGATGTATTTCATTTCCTTCTTTTTAAACTCAATATCCCGTACAATACTTCTTACTAAAAAGTCTCGTGTTTCTTGATATTCCTTCATTGTATGTCCATCTTCTTTTACAAGTTTTAATATGTCGCTTGCTTTCTTTACTGAACATGTATTGTTGCTAACATCTAATAAAAATGCTGTTAATTGCTTTATATTTGCCCCCCTCTAAACAAGAGGGTGACGGATATTGCTGCCAAAATGCTAATGCTGTTTTTCCATCTAACTCTGAGAAAAACTTTTTATAACTTGGATAATGGTGGTTTAATTGAATATGTAATTGGTTCTTTAATGAACTTTGTGCTTTTACTAATGCATTCCTTCTTGAAACCAGTTGTTGTATTGACCATAATAAATCGTTTGGCTTTGCATCTGGTAATTGATTAAATTTGTTTATCAATATGCGTGCCACACATTCCGCATCCCAACTATCATTTTTGTGTATCATCACTTGGCTTTTTCGTTCTAAAAATGATAAAGCTGGGTTTACCTCTTTTACTACCTGTTCGTGATCTACTAAATATTTCGCTAACGCTCTTCCATAACCACCAACATCTTCTAAACCAAATACAACTGATAAACCATCACTCACATATGTCTCTACTTCTAATAAGAACTTCGAAAATGCAGATGGTTTATTATCAAATTGTATTTCTCCTAGTTTCTCTTGCCAACAATTAATTATAACAGCCGTATGATGCTCCTTATGTAAATCTACTCCTACATACAAATAGTTCTGTCTATTATGCATAACTCATCCCTCTATTCAATAATTTAATCATATATAAAAATGTCGGCAACCTTAGTTCGAGCGTTCATCTTCCGATGCGCATAGGTACGCAAGCCTATCCATTTTCATAATTTCATAAGTACATATAGTAATATGAGCTAATTTTTTAAGTGAGTTTATAAAATAATTGCTGAATGTTTCCCATTTGTCTGTATTTGACCATATGTGTATATCCCTCGATAAAAGCTCTCCCGGTCTAACATGCGTTTCACTTGTACTTTCGTAAACCGTTTCCCTTTCTCTGTGCGATAGCCTTCTGCATTCAGTCTTTCTGCCAATTGAGTTAGCGACCAATGTTTAAAAAAGTGTCGTAATTCAAATAGTCTCCGTACAACTACTGCTTTTTCCGCATCTACTTCTAGTACTTTTTGTCCTTTCTTGACTGTGTAACCAAACATCACACCGCCACCTGCATAGCCACCTTGTTCCGCTTTTTTCTTTCTACCTCGACTTAGCTTTAATGCAATCTCGAGACGTTGGTATTGGTCTAATAGCTCTAACATGCCATTTACTAAAAAATCATTTGGGTCATGTGTGTATATACTGTAATTTGATTGTTCAATTGCTTTTACATCAACCTCATGTTTCTTTAGTTCTCGTTGTATTAACACTTTTGCCATATCAGAGCGCCATAACCGAGATGTATTTAGTACAATCACGTGGCTCACTTGTTGATACGCCAAATCTGACAATGGCTCTTGTAATCCTTCACGTTCAACTGTTAATCCATCTTCATCTACTGTCGCTCCGCTAATTCCTTTATCTTCGTATATGTGAAGCAGTTGTAATTCATTCTCGTTACAGTACCGTTCAATTTCTTCTACTTGATACGCCAAGCTGTACCCTTCACGTGCTTGTCCTTCTGTTGAAACTCGTACATAACCAACTACTTTCTCTTCCATATTGAGTCCCTTCCCGTTACAGCAATTACAATCCCTGTAACGTTTACCCGTTTTTTGCGGATAACGTGTGCATAACGTCCATCCGTTAAAACGTACTTTACGATGATTTCCAAAAATAATACAACCCTTTATTTTTTCCTCTACTATCGTCGTACGCTGTACATAGCCATTACAATCTATAAAACAACAATAAAAATTTAACACTTAATGCACTTATAAAATTATAGTGCTCTTTTAAATTTCTACGCTAAAACGCAAAAAAAACACTTGTTGCCTCTAGTTGACAATCAAGTGCTTTCAGTTCATATGTTTTTAAGTAGCATTAAATTTGTAAGTTTTATGGCAACAGTATGACACCTTTTATATGTCGTGACAACTACTACGTTAAAACTTACGAGTTTGTACGAATTCGTTAGTTTTATGTCCATTCCATGCCTTAATATTCATCATCCAGTAAAATGTCATCTCGCCTAAGCTCGTACTTCGTTTTCTATTCTATCATTGCACACAGTACTCCATGATGGTACAACCATCATGGAGTACTTACTTTCAAACACCATATATTTTTTCTATCCACATCAAAAACAAATTCGTTTTCATTCTCTTTTCTTGTCTACCTACGTATTAAACTTTAAATATCCTCATATAAAAAATAAAAAATATAATAATAATACTTATAACTTCTATTCATCATAAACAATAAATGACCTTATTCAGCTTTAAGCTAAACAAGGTCATTTATCTATATTAAAACTCTTCTTCCCATGCTTCTTTTGCATCCAATAACCTTTGTGATAAAAACTCATAAAAATTCTTTGCTGTATTGTAGTCATCAAGTCCACCTTGTCTATCCCATGCTATTACTGGGCACTCATTGTTTTCCATATTACTAGTGTCTAGACAATAAGCATATTCCCCAATATCTTCAATAACTACTAAATTCTCACTCATTCCTAAATCCCTATAACTCTCTGTTTCAATAACAACAGAAGCTATATTAGACTTAGCCACCCCTAAAATATCAACACCAAATAACCCACCAGAGCCATAATTAGTTAAAAACCACTTATAACTTTCTGGCAATTTTAACTGTAGGGTATCTTGAACATAATCAACTTGTTTTTTATCTACTCCACCAGTAAAGTCATCTGATTCCATATTTACCTTAATAAAATTGGTTAATTCCTCTTTATTCATTCAAAATTCCTCCTTTTATAATTCAGCTTTATCTATTTGTTTAGCTCTCCATCTCCAATATTTCGACCTAAAATTTTCATATTGCTTTTTTAACACAGGGTCGTTTCTAAAGCTTCCACCATTCTCCACTAAGCCATGCAATATTTTATAATATTCCTTATGCATACTACCCGGGAGCTCCACCATTGATCCGGGCTCTCTTTGAATTAAATGATGAAGTTCTATAGCAGTCCCATCTTGCCAAATTGGTGCTCTTCCTTTTTTCATCAATTGGAGATTTGTCATACCAGTTTTAGGGTCAATTCTCATATAATCAATATCTAACCTTTGAAAAACCCGTCTGCTAATATCCCTTACTTCTCCATTAACTTTAGTTGTTCCAGTATATTCTACATCCTTATAGTTTTTATATTCTTTACCCGTACCCTTACCACCATCTTTAGACTTCGCAAACTTATAATAAGCTTCTAATAATTCGCCTTGTGGTATTTTGGTTATAATAGTTCCACCAACATTAGAGAATGCATAGGAAGCCTCTTTCTTAAATGATTGTAACATTTCAAGCGTAGGCTTCAATTCTTTTGCTAGTTTTACTGCATTAGCAAATGTACTTACTCCACTTGATGCTTTTGCTCCTTTTGTGATATGGCCTACTTTATTTAGTGCCTTATCGCCTAATATTGTGGTAGCTATTTGTGTTAATCTCAGGAGTAATATAATATTTGTTTTAAAATGGTAGAAAAAGAAATCAACACTTATGAATTGTAGTTTCATTTAATAGATAACTATTATTCTGTAAGTTTTGTCGCTATATTTGAATATCAATTTACTATTATAAGTTTTGATTTACATGTGAAATTTTCAAAAAGTAAAACCTTTTAGTTTACTAAAAAACCTTGAAAGGCATTTAGCCAGTCAAGGTTTTTAACTTACTTTAAAAAATCTAATATTGAATTTACACTTTCTTCAAAACGACTTGGGTTTCTTTCTTTAATACTAGTTAATTGAGAAACAACATATTTCTGAATATCATTGTTTAATGTAGGGATGATTTTTTTATAAATATTCCTCGATGGTTCATGATTCAATATTCTTTTGTGAAGTATCTTTAACCATTCCTTAGCATGAGGAATCATCTTAGGAATAGAATTAGCTAACACTTTCAGCGAAACTTCAGAACTAACAATCTTGTCATACGACTCTATAGCATGAATTAAACCAAACATTACTTCATCATTTTCAGTTAAATCATCAAAGCCTTGACACAATACTTCTATATGGTTAACATCCTCCATTTCTAAAATATTCCCAATAGATTTTTCAAATTTTTCTACTTCATTCTCATCTCTTAATAAACGACTATTCTTTAATTCGGTAAGTTCGACTAAAATGTCCAACTTTCCCCACCTCCTATTGTCTGTCAAAAATATTTGGGTACTTTGTTTTATTTAATTTTATTACTTCCAATAGTCCTGAACGTATCTCAGGAGTGTAAAGTCCTTCTTTTATATAAATATTCCTTGCATCAATTATATCACGTGCTAAAGCGTCACGTGGTTCAAGGTTAAGATAGGCATCTAATTTCTTACCAGTCATTCCGTATGTTTCAGTTTGACGGTGCCTGCCCCCTTTCCCTGGATGAGGGTGCTCCATATTCATACTTACTCCATCATTTTTATGTACCTCTGCTTTTGTTTTCATATATTTTGCAGACGGCATATGGTGAGGAGTTATATTGTCTCCACGTGTTCCTGCATCAATTAATTCTTCATATGTTCCAACTTTCCCTTCACCTGGTAGTAAAGGATTATCTATCCCCTTAGCAACCCCCGCACTCCCAGACGTTGCTTTCTTCACATCTCCAACCTTTTTTAAATCATGAAGTTTATCAACTATTTTTACACCTTTCCCATATGGAGTCATCATCCCAACTGCTAGGAGTTTTTCACCATAGGTAGCTTCTGGGTCAAAGAGTGTGAAAAGATCACCAAAGAGAAAATCGAATCCAAACTTCGCCACACCGATTAAAAAAGGATCGAGTACTGGCCTTCTACCACCGACTGGCTGGCCAAAAATGTTATGCTCCATTTCATAATCATCGGTTTCAACTTGGAAATCCTCACCTATATTCCCTTTTATTGTACCATTTTTAATTCCTTCAAGGTATTTTTGTGTCGCTTGTATCTCATCTTTTGTAAATCTATTATTGATAGATTGATTTTCGCTGCTTATTCCTTCAAAGTCGTTATACACATTGTGCTCTAAATCTACACTTTTTCCAATACCATTGTCAGATTTCCGTATTTTTTCTTCTATAATTATTTGAATTTGCTTTGCCCATTCCATATTTAACTTTTCACTATGAAACGTCCCACTCACAGGACTAAACCCTTTCCCGCTTTGCACTTCAGCGAGTCCGGCTGTGATGCTAGCGGCTAATTGGAGGGCGGTGCTGTAGTTGTTGCTGGATGAATGATTGAATTCATATAGACGCTCTAGTTTTTCTTCCAGTTTTTTTCTCATTGCACCTAATACCGTTACAATCGCACTTACTCCGAGCATCGGTGTAAGTACTTCTATTGCTTCTATACTTGTAATCGATTGATTAATTCCCCGTATTTGTTCTCTTATTTCTTGTTCGATCACATCTGTCGAAGCAACTTTCGCTTGGAACTCGTTTGGAAATGCTTCGTTTTGGCGAATTAATTCTTCACATAAGCATATGATTCCTTGCGCTAATGGCCGAAATGTTTGGACAAGGTAGGCTTTTGCACTACTGTATGTTTGTCCTTGTAATACTGTGTCTATCGCAAAGGCATCAATAGATTGAATGGCTTGTTCCATACTTTGAATCGTAGCATTACATATAGCGTTCATACTTTGAGTTTGACTTTGTACTTCTCCCAAATACATGTTTAAACTCATGTATTGGCCTCCCTTTGTAGTTGCTGCTGTTCATAGGAAAGGTTGTTTTCTTTCTCGCTGAGATGCCGTTTTTCTTTAAGCAACGTCTCTTTTTCGTTTTCTAATTCGAATGTAAGTTTTCTTTCGTACTGCCCGATCTCTTGCCGCATATTCGTAAAAAGGTGAAACACTTCTTTGTCGTCTTGCCAAGTTTCTAGTATTCGGTTAAATAAACGATTGCTTCTATTTTTCCATTCATGAAAACTAGCCTCAGCTCGTTCTTGATTTTGCAGCGCGATTCGGTTTTCATTTTGTTCTTCAAATATAATTCGTAATTTTTGATTACATTGACTGATTCTCGTTTCAATTTCTTGACTCATCTTTTCTCCCTACCTTTTCCCCTTTACGTAGGTTGTTACATTATTGAAAAGTCTTTTGAAGTCCAGTATCCATTTTCTCAAATTCATTTGCTACGGAATGGATATTATCAATCGTTTGTTGAAAAGTAGCGCAAAATTGTTTCGTGATTTGTAAATTTTGTTGATTTGCTTCTTGTGCTTTGAAGTTCACAGATAGTGTCGTACGCGTTGCCTTATTTATAGAGCGACTAGTAGCACTTTGCATCCTATCTGAAGCATTTCTCATTTTCGTTGCAAGTTGCGTTGCCGTATGCAAATTACTTTGAAATTCTCCCATTACTTACTCCCCTCTACCTTTTATTTACAAGAAAATTATACCACGGAAAAATATCCCAATAAACCGAATGTTCGAATTTAACATACAATTCAGCACTGTTACTGAGGATGCGAGCAACGCTTATCTATCAACATAACTGAGTCCAAAATGGATTCTACTTATACAAAAAAGATGACTTCAGCCATATGCTAAAGTCATCTTTTTCTACCTTATTATTTTACTAATTCTCCATTATAAGCTTTTATATTAAGCGGAGCAGTTAAAAATTGTGCTGCTTTACTAACGAAAGATGTGAAGTGTTCACTCGTATTATGGCTCGCAACTGCTGCTTCATCTTTCCATACTTCTACCATCGTATAAACACTTTCTTTTTCTGTATCTTTATATAAGTCATAAGATACATTTCCACTTTCTTCTCTTGAACCATGAATGAGTGGCTGAATTTCTTCTAAAAATGATTGTTGTTTTGCTGGGTCTACTTGAAATATTGCGTGAATAATAATCATGGTGTTTCCCCTTTCATATTCCATATATTTCTATGACCTAATTAGATTACTTCCACTCAGCAACTTTGTCAATTGGAAGACGTACTGATTGGTAACCACTGTCAGCAGCTTTCCCGATTGAAATTAGCATTACTGGTACGTAGCGTTCTTTATCTAGTCCAAACGCTTCTGCGATTTGGTCTTTTTCAAATCCACCAATTGGACAAGTGTCATAACCGTGCGCACGAGCTGCTAGCATAAATTGCATCGCTACAAGACCACCGTCAATTAATACTGTATCTTTCATTACTTCTGGTGTAACCATAGAGAAGTAAGCTGAAAGTTTTTTCATTTGATTTTCTTTTACTTCTGCTGGCATAAGTCCGCGCTCTACAGCTGTACCGTAAATTTCTTCTGCGTTATCAAAGTTGTTTAAATCACCAAATACAGCAATCATTGCTGAAGATGTTTCTACTTGAGATTGATTGAATTTCGCAAGTGGCGCAAGTGTTGCTTTCGCTTCGTCACTTTCAATCACTACGAATCTCCATGGTTGCATGTTTACTGAAGATGGTG
>Ga0102589_1004991_pt1 | contig 11965 bp, 16 predicted proteins | sample AraplaMF_Col_mLB_FD_76858 | JGI IMG/M metagenome (GOLD analysis project Ga0102589, IMG submission 76858) | Arabidopsis root microbial communities from the University of North Carolina, USA - plate scrape MF_Col_mLB | ecosystem: Host-associated > Plants > Roots > Endosphere | place: USA... | reverse complement strand
CGGGGTCGCGCAGGTCTATGCCTATGCTTTTTTTGTTGCGGTTGAACAGCGGGAAAAAGCCCGAGCCCGCGCCCAGCAGGTGGCGCGTGCGGTCGCCGTCTATGGGCTCGACCTTGATCACCTCGGCGCCCATGTCGGCCAGCAGCATGCCGCAGGTCGGGCCCATGACCATGTGGGTGAACTCCACGACGCGAAGGCCGGCCAGCGGCTGGGGTGGGGTGGAAGAAGCAGTGTTTTGCATGCGGGTGTAGCGAAAGAAAAAAAGCAATGCCGGCAAAGCCTGCCAGCGAAGAGTTTAGGCCGTTGCGGTGGCGGGCCGCATGGTTTTGGGCAGGCCCGCGCGCCACAGCGTGCCGTGCAGGCTTTCGCCTTGCAGCCAGCCCGCCACCTGGCCGCGCAAGGCCATCAGCTTGTCGAAATCAATGCCGGTCTGTATGCCCATGCTGGCGAACATATACGCCAGGTCTTCGCTGGCCACATTGCCGCTGGCGCCGGGCGCGTGCGGGCAGCCGCCTATGCCGGCCAGGCAGGCGTCAAAGCGCGTCATGCCGGTCTGCAGCGCGGCATACACATTGGCCATGCCCAGACCGCGTGTGTCGTGGAAATGGCCGCAGGCCAGCTTGTCGCCCACCAGGGCAAAAGCGGCCTCGAACAGGCTGTGCACCATGGCCGGGTCGGCATAGCCCACGGTGTCGGCCAGGCTCACGCGGTCTGCGCCGGCATCCAGCACGGCCTGCAGGAGGCGTAGCACCTTGGCCGGTTCAACCCGGCCTTGTAGCGTGCAGCCAAAAGCCGTGCTCATGCCTACCTCCAGCACGATGCGCGAACCCGAAGCGTCACGCACCGCGCGTATGCGGCCAATCTCTTGAACGACCTCATCAGGCGTCTTGCGCAAATTGGCCAGACTGTGGGCATGGCTGGCAGACAGCGGCAGCAGCATCAGGTCGGCGCCCGATTCGATGGCGCGCTCCGCGCCCTTGAGGTTGGGCACCAGTACCGAGGTCACCAGGCCCGGCAAGGTTTTGGCATAGGCGACCAGCTCGGCCGTGTCGGCCAGTTGCGGCAGCAGCCGCGCGGGCACAAAAGAGCCGACCTCGATTTCGCGCTGGCCGGCGTCGTAGGCTTGGCGGATCCATTGCAGTTTGTGGGCCGTGGGCATGACGGCGGCAATGCTTTGCAGGCCGTCGCGCAGGCCGACTTCGCGAATGATGGCCCGGGCGGGCAGGGGAGATGCGTGGGTCACGGGGCTTGTCTCCAAAAAAACGGGGTCTGTCGTTGCTCCAGTTTAGAATTTCCTGAATCGTCTGGTTTGTCAATTTTGGAAGCTTTGGTGTTCCTATTTGGAACATCAAAAATCCACGGACGCCGGCAAGGAGGCAAGCATGAGAGACCTGGACCTGACCACGCTGCGGCTGTTTGCCGCCGTCTGCGATGCGCGCAGCATTGCCCGCGCGGCCGAGCAGGCCAACATCGTCGGCTCGGCCGTCAGCAAGCGCCTGGCCCAGCTGGAAGACACCGTCGGCACGCAGCTGCTGGTGCGCCGCCGGCGCGGCGTCGAGCCCACGCCCGCGGGCGAAAGCCTGCTTGAGCACGCGCGCACCATGCTGGCCAGCGCCGAGCAGATAGAGCGCGAGATGGGCGATTACGCGTTGGGTGTGCGCGGCCAGGTGCGCATCCTGGCCACCGCCTCGGTCATGGCCGAGTCGCTGGCCGACGACGTCGCCGGTTTTCTGCAACTGCCGGCCCACCACGACATCCGCATCAGCATGGAAGAGCGCGTCAGCCCCGAGGTGATACGCGGCATCAAGGAGGGCGTGGCCTCCGTCGGCATCTGCTGGGATGCGGCCGATCTGTCGGGCCTGCAGTCCTGCGGCTACCGGCACGACCACCTGGCCATCGTCACCCATCCCTCGCACCCGCTGGCGGCACACGAGACCTTGCGCTTTGAGCAGACGCTGGGCCATGAACATGTGAGCCTGCCGGCGCAAAGCGCGGTGCAGGTGCTGCTGCAGCGCGCCGCCGCGCTCCAGGGCAAGGCCATCGTGCACCGCGTCATCGTCTCCAACTTCGAGGCCGCGCTGCGCGTGGTGCGCGCCAACCTGGCCATCAGCGTCGTGCCGCGCGAGGTGGCCGAACCCTATGCCCGCACCTTCGGCCTGCGCGTCATTGCGCTGAACGATGCCTGGGCCAAACGCCGTTTTGCGATCTGTTTTCGGGACGAGGCGGGCCTTTCGGCCGCGGCGAGGCTGCTTGTCAGGCACCTCACCGGGATCCCGCCCGCCTGAGGCGGTGCAGCCTGCCGCGCGCCCCTAAAACCCCCTGCCGGGCACGGTGAAAGCGGCCGCCGGCCTTTTGCGTTAAAATAAGCCTCCAACCCACGGCAGACAAGCGTCATCAGCTATAGAAAATATAGCGTACAGGGCTGATCCAGGCTAGGCTCTTTCGGGGCCGGCAGCCGCCGCAAGGCGGGTATCCTGGCCAGTCACGGCGCTTGATTTTGGGGAAGGAACCCCCAGATTCACTGCATGAACGCCACCCACACCCACCCCCTCAAAACCGACCTCACGGTCACCCATGTGCTGGCCGAGTTGCTGGAGCGCCTGGAGCACAGCGCGGAGCCCGTCGGCCCCGAGCAATACCGCTCCGTTGTGCTGCACCTGCTCGACGAGCTGGGCGAGGTGGAGCAGGGCGTGGCATTGGGCGCGTTGCTGGACACCCATCCGGCCGCCGCCGAGCTGTATGAAAACGTGAACTACCAGTACGCGGGCCTTTGCCGGTCCGCGCTGGACGCTTCGCTCGCCGCCGAGCAACTGGCCAAAGAGGCCCTGAACCGCGCGATGGGCAAAGCCCTGAACCCGCAAAACCCCCCAACCAAGGAAGATCCAAACCATGGCAAGAGCTGACGCCAAAACCGCTGTCCTCGCAGACGGCCTGCGATACAAGTCCAAGGTCTCGGGCTCCCCGTTCGCCGCCACCACCTCCTTCGGTGCGGCCACCATGTCCTGCTTTATGTGCGGCAAGCACCGCGCCCGTTCATTGATGGGCACGCGCAAGGTGCTGGGCAAATCCCAGGCCGTGTGCTCCCCCTCGTGCAAGGCGCTGGACGAAGCCCTCGCCAACGCCGCCAACCAGGGCTGATTACACAGACTGTTTCACCGCTTCCCGCGCCCTGGCCCTCGTATCGTCTTGATCACGTCACGGGCCAGGGCGCATACTGTCCCAATCCAGCATTGAACAGTTAAAGAAGAAAGGTGAATTCATGGCCTCCCAGCCCACGCCGGACCCGCTTCTGGAACCCGACGAAGCCATAGACCACATACGCGGCCGCTCGTCCGCCCCGGTCACCCTCGTCGAATACGGCGACTTCGAGTGCCCCTCCTGCTTCCAGGCCTACGGCGCTTTGAAAGTCATGCTGCCGCACTTTGGCCAGCAACTGCGTTTTGTCTACCGCCACTTTCCGCTGCGCGAGGTGCACCCCCATGCCGAACTCGCCGCCGAAGCGGCCGAGGCCGCCGGTGCCCAGGGCAAGTTCTGGCCCATGCACGAGCTGCTCTTCACCCACCAGCAGCACCTCAAAGAGAAGCAATTGCTCGAATACGCCGCCCAGGTCGGCCTGGACATGGCGCGCTACCAGAATGAAATGAGCGACCACGTCTACCTGCAGCGCGTGCAGGAGCACATGCAAAGCGGCCGCCACCTGGGCGTGCGCTCAACACCCACCTTCTACGTCAATGGCGTGTTTTGCGACGTGTCTTTCGGGCTTCAGCATTTGCACGAAGCCATCGACAAGGCGCTGGCGCAATCGGACCAGGCCTAAAACAGCTCTTAACCGTCCACAGGCTGCAAGGGCGTCACCAGCGTCTTCTGCAAAAACGCCACGTCCAGCCAGCGGCCGAACTTGAAGCCCGCTTGTTTGACGGTGCCGCAGTGCTCAAAACCCAGGCGCTTGTGCAGCTCCATGCTTGCGCTGTTGTCCAGATCGATCGCGCCCACCAGCACATGCATGCCTTGCTCTTCGGCCCTGGCGACGATGGCCTCCAGCAGCTTGCGCCCCAGCCCCTGGCCGCGGCAGCTTTTTTCCACATAGACCGAATGCTCGACCGTGTATTTGTAGGCCGGGAATGCGCGAAAGGTGCCGTAGCTTGCAAAGCCCAGCAGCTTGCCCGCGTCGTCCTCCAGCCCTATCACCGGAAAGCCGTTCGCACGTTTGGCGGCAAACCAGGTCACCATGCTTTCGGGCGTGCGCGGCTTGTAGTCATACAGCGCCGTTGAATTGGCAATCGCCTCGTTCAAGATGGCCAGAATCTGGCCGGCATGGCGTTCTTCGGTGCACAGCACGGGATGCATGGGACTCCTTGGTTTTTATCTGTGTAAATCTGCGAAATCTGTGGATATAAATTTATCCGCAGATGACGCAGATTTCCACAGATTGAAGAGAAGGAATGGTGTTCAGGATTTCATTCCAATCTCCATACACCGGCCACATGGCTTTGCATTTTGAAAGTCTTTATCTGTGTAAATCTGCGAAATCTGCGGATGATTGTCTTTATTGGCGAGCGCCTCAGGCCGCGGCAGACCCCGGCAGCGGCACCGCCTGCGCCGCATGGCGCGCGCGTATGCGCCTCACCTGCAACGCCGCACCGATGATATAGAGCAGCAAGAGCACACCCGTGGCCGCCTTGAGCTCGGGCGCATCGGCATTCGGCAGCAGCGGCGCACCCAGCGGCAGGCGCGTGGAGGTTTCAGTGATCGCCGGGATCATATGGAACAAGAAGGTGATCGAATAGCTCAGCGTTTCGACATACGCCGAAGCGCGGCCCAGCACCTTGGTATTGCCCGCCACCCAGGCAATGCCCAGCACCAGCAAGGTGATGACACCCAGCGCATGCGGCTTGCCGAAACCGCCATGCTGGAAGATGCCAAAAGCCGTGAGGCAGGTCAGCACCGTGGTCCAGATATAGACCCGGCCCAGGGTAGAGGCCGCGATAATTTCCTTGTCACGGAAGAAGGCGATCAGCGCCGCCGCGACGGCCACCAGGCTGATGAGGGTGTGGGCCACGCCCAGGTAAGTGAGACCATAAATCATCGGAATCTCCTTGAGGTTTGGAAGGGACGATGTGGGGCTGCATTCGTTGGCGTGTGGATACAAGCAAACGCCATGCCGCGCAGATTGTGGCGTTCGCTGCGGCCTTTGCCTATGGTTTTGCGGGGCAATCTGGCTGCGGCCCGATAATCGGTAGCAAGCGTGGCCGCAGCGCGCCACAGAACTACACCAAAGTACTATGAAAAAAACTTTTCAATTAAAGGTCGAAGGCAAAAACCGCGACCGCTTGCTCGAAGCCGCCAAACACGACATCCGCAAATATTTCAAACGCGAACGCGCCAAGGCCCTGCCCAAGGGCGTGGACTTCTGGGACTTTGATTGCAAGTCAGGCTATAGCGAAGCCTCGGCGACTGTTGTGCCGGAAGCCGGCCTCATCAAGTCGATTGACGAAATCGTGAAAGACGGCGGCGAGCAGTTTTATGTCGAGGTGCTGGCCAAGCCTGGGGTCAAGGTGGCGCAGGTGAGGAATGAGGGTGAGGATGATTTGATGGATGGTGAATAAGCTTGCGAGATTGACAGCGACAGCTCCATATTGAGTTCTCACCATGCCTAGCCACATCATCCCGCGTCCCGCGACGGAAGCCGAGCAATCCTTCTTGCGAGAGACGTATGCAAAAGCCCCCACCACAGCACGCCGAAGGAAGATGGGTATTGAGGATGCGCTGGTGATGTGGGCCTCGAGCTTGCTGGCCACCGTCGTCATCTGGTTAGGCATCGCCTGGCTTGCACGCAAACTGTTCGATGCTGATTTCGGCATACACAGTCCTGTGGCGATCTGGATTTGGGGCATTGCAATATTCCTCACCGCCGCCTTTGCGGTCGTCTCCAGCGTCCGATGGATTTCGGCTTGGAAGGACCATCGCCCCTTGCTGCAAGCCGATATCGATGCGTCGCAGGTTGCCGAGGAGCACTATGTCTTCACCGCGGCAAAACGATTCCAGGAGTCCGAGTACGGTGGCTTCATCTATTTTTTGCGCACCGCGGACGACAAGGTTTTCACGCTCTTTGACCACGAGAGCCAGGACTTGGGGGCTCAGGGTAGCGATCCCCTGAAAAGCAGCTTTGTGCCAAGGTCCTCATTGATCATGGTGAAGGCCCCAAAGTCGGACTGGGTCATCAGCAAGAATTTTTCAGGCGAAGTGCTGGAGGCCGGCGACCCAATAGAGCTTGTTCTGAGTCCGAAGGAATGGCCGGAGTCCGAACGTTATTGCAAGATTCCCTGGGCTGAGCTGGATGCAAAGTTAGGGGGCGGCGAAGGCTCGACTGCCCATGGATAGAGACCCACAAGCCCCACAAGGCCCTTACCCCGACACCTTCAAGCAGGGCGACATATTCTGGATTGAAGCAGACCCATCACGCGGCTCCATCCCGGGCTCCCCGCATCCCCATGTCGTCGTGCAGGACGACGTCTTTAACCGCTCCCGCATCAGCACCGTGATTGTGTGCGCGCTGACCTCGAATTTGAACCGCGCAACCGAGCCCGGCAATGTCTTGCTGGATCCTTGTGAGGGGAATCTGCAGAAGCAAAGCGTGGTGGTCGTGTCCCAAGTCTCTTCGGTTTACAAGACGCGCCTCGGTGAACACATAGGCACCTTGTCCGCTGAGCGGGTTCAGCAGATACTGGCGGGCATGCGATTTTTGCAGGCGTCGTTTCTCCAGCGATAGTCCGGGGCATCGTGCCCGATAGTTCCCGCCGCCTGCGCCCATTCTTCGCCATTTGAAGGCCCACACCATGCCAGCGTCGAGTCCCTCCACCCTCACATTGCTTGTGCTTCTTCCGCTGGTCGCGTGGCGTGTCTATGCCCGCTTTCGCCGCATGGTGGGGCGCCAGCGTCTGTCGAGGATTCGTCCCTGGATCACGCTGGTGATCTTTCCTGTCCTGATAGTCCTGCTTGGCTTTGCCGCGCGCGAGCACCTGGACCGGCTTTGCTGGCTGGCCGGCGGTCTGGGACTGGGTGCCTGGCTTGGCGTCTTCGGGCTGGGCAAGACACGCTTTGAGCCGACACCCCAGGGCCTGTTCTACACGCCCAATGCGCACCTGGGTATCGCGCTCTCACTGCTGTTTGTCGCGCGCATTGTTTATCGCCTGGTCGAGGTCTATGTCATCGCACCGGGCATGCCCAACGGCATCGGTGACTTCGCGCGCAGCCCGCTCACACTGGCTGTTTTTGGCCTGCTGGCGGGCTACTACATCAGCTACGCCATAGGCCTTGTCCGCTGGCGGTTTGGTGTTCTGCGGGCCAAGAGGGAGCGTGAAGCGCGGGGTGATGCTTAGTCTTTCATAGATAGTGTGAGGTCTGGCAAGGTTTGTCAAGTTGATTGACGAGATTGGGAAAGGCGGCGGCGAGCAGTTTTATGTGGGAGTGCTGGCCAAGCCTAAGGTCAAGGCGACACGGGCGATGAATGAGCGAGTGATGATTTCTCGGGTGAAGAGCGAGTGACGGTGTAACTTCAAAGCGCGGCGCATTCTTCAGTGAGCTACCGTTCAAGTCGAGTATGCCAATGCAGAATGTGCTCTACCGAATTCGAGTCGCAGGCTCACGCTCACGCTCACGCTTAGCTTAGATATGTGCAGGAAAGACGTTGTGACGCACTATTTCGATATTCGTGATCTTGACTGTATTCGTGCCTGTCGTGACCGGTTGAGGACGGAACTGACCACCTGTCGCCTTAGAGGTGACAGACTCAGTTATGTGGTGGTGGATTGCCAGCTACTAAAAAGTATGGTGAAACTATCGGACTGGCACTCTGATGGCGTCGTTGGGCTTGGTGGTAAGTTAGATCAGCTTCGCGGCACTGCTGTAATTGGAAAGGAAGCCATGGGATCGAAAGCAGAGCTTCGTTTTCCAACAAAGAAGCTTCGGTTAATTGATTTTCAGGTGAAGCTGATCGAGGAGAACGAATGATGCAACAGAGAGGCGGCAATCAGGTGCAGTGTCGCAGGTGTCCTCGGTCTACAAATGCGTCTAGGGCGCATATTGGAACAATCTTCGATGAGGGGCCAGCAGATATTTGCCGAAATGAGCTTCCTGCAGACTTCGTTTCTCAATCGATAGCGATAACTACCAGGGCAAATGGTTAGGTCGTGTCAGTATTGTTGTTCCGACTTTGCGAAGGGGGCTCATACTTCCCCTTATCAACTCCTTCAGGAGAAGTATTGTCGTCAAGTACGTAGTCAATAGTTTCTCGTATGTCTGAGGCTGCATTGACTATCTTTATCTTTTTGTATGCAGCCATACCCATGCGTCTAATGGGGCTTGCTAGCAGTGCATTGAGAAAACTATGGGTTGACGAAGCAACATTGGAGAAGTCGAGTATCAAGGTTTTTCCGCTGTCAACTTCCGAAAGCAAGTACCGATTTCGGTAATTGATGGCAGCTTGCTTGTCATCCGCGTTTTTGCCGAAATAGTTATAGATGCTAAGGTAATGCTTATTGTCAATTTCTGCAGTTTGCCGTGTCGACACCTCTGTACGAGCTTGCTCTCGAAATTCAGACATCATCTGGTCGTAAGCGAATTTATACGTTTGGTCCAGTTTCACAATTAAAAGCGCGAAGCACCCATTCCATCGATGTTGAATGGTTTGGCTTGTGAGGTCGTTTGGTGATACGTGTAGTACGCCGTCACCGGAAACGAGGTACATATCTGCTCGTAATCGTCTAACAATGTTTGATGACAGAAACAATCCCATCCCGGCATTGTTGCGGTTGCTATAAGGATCTTGCTTCCCAAAAGTACCGGAAATTTCGGGTTGAATTGCTAGTCTCAGAGCCTCTTCTTCACTTGCTGGCTTAGGGTAGGCTTGAGCTAAGTGAGCCTGGACTCCTATACCCGTATCTCCTATTAGTATGGCTATTTCTTCTGCTTTGTCATACCAAGATAGCTCTAGTAGTGAAGGACTCGGAAATCGCTGACCACGCCAGTTAAAGAAGGATTTTCCGTGTTCGAGGGTGTTGTAGATCAATTCAGTGAGGACATATCGGAGCGTTTTTTGGTACTCAATGCCAAACTTCTCTACGAATTCATCTGTTTTCCCAATCCCAAGCTTTCCATCCTGAAAATTTCGTATCGCGACTAACGGTTTTGCTGCGATGCTCTTAAAGTTGATGGAGGAGTCTGTAGAAACGGCAAATAGTCCTTGAGCTCCCATCAGGTGCCACATCCGACTTGCGCTCTGCTCGGTTTTTTTATCCAGTAAAAAAGTGATCGAGCACTTGTGCTGCTTGAGATACCAGCAGTAGAGCACCAGGAGTGACAAGGCCTGATAGTTAGCACTTGAACAACCTGTGAAATCGATTTCTACTGGGCAATCTTGAAGTGACCAATCAAAGAATGAGAGGACAGGGTCAAAAACCCTAATTTCGCCGCGATTAAATGAGAAGCCAGCGGGCAGCTTGAGCGTAACTTTTTTTTGCTGCCGCAGCTTTCTTTTTATGAACAGAAGCTGATCCTGAGAATGACTTAAGACTCGTTCTTCTTTGTTGATGGTCTCCCATTTTTTCATGGTGTCCCCGATCCCAGTTCTACCGGTCACAAATGCTAAGAGATGGTTTCATCGTAAGTAGCTTGAGTGAGCAGTATGAATGGTTCGTCGTAGGCTGTCACTCCTGCAAATTAACTAGATCCCTGGGAATTCTCTCCACCGCTACGTTAAAGCGATGTTCTCAACAGCTTTCGAATCGAAATTCTGTGACCGACTGCGTGTTTGGCTTCTGATCGTTGAAACCATGCACGTCTAGAGCTGCAAGACTACTTGCGAACCATCCCTTTAATCGAGGTTTTTGCTCCCCGTTCGGTAACCAATTGATAGAGCAGCACGGCGTGGGGTTCGATGTTCTTCATGGCTGAGATGGCGACTTCGGCAAGATACCCTTTCTCGAGTTGAGCCGATGCCTGATCGCTCGCAACATATCGAATAGAGGCGATTAGCATTCTGACGTTTGACTCAGCGGCTATCGCGGCGACAAGGAGTTCAAATTTATATAGTCGAGAAATATCTATTCGCTGAAGGGCCCCCAGCATTGCTTCAAGCTCAGCGAGCATCTGATTCCGTTCGTGCGGAGTCCCCGGGGCAATGGTCTCTATGTCAATGATTTTCCCTGCAATCCCTCGAACACCGCCGACTAACTGAAATAGTCCCTCCAGGAATTTCAGCTCAATGGATTTTTCTTCAGCTTCGCGTTGTGCGTTGTTGAGCAGATGAGAAATTCCCAACACCAACAATGTTGCCAGTATTGCGCCGATGGAACCCCAAGCCTGCACCCAAGAGGCACATTCTGCAGATGGAATGGAGACCCCAAAATTCAGGCACAAAGTGCTCGTATCTGTAGCCATATTTTTATCCCTTTTGCAAGCTCAACTCCATGAGTCGTCCCTTTGAAACGCGCTTCCCGCCAATGGCGGACCTAGTCACTATTTTTAATTAACTTAGCCCGCAACTTATCCTTCTTGCTAGGCCGCTTCCCCTTGATCCCACCGGTCCCCGCAGGGTCCACCGGGTTCACCGCCGCGACCTCCAACCGCTCAAAACCCGTGACCTGCGCGCGTGGCACCTTGAGGCCCAAGCGCTTTTCAATCAGCTTGAAATGCGCCTCGGTGTCTGCACTCACAAAACTCACCGCCACACCCGATTCACCGGCGCGGCCGGTACGGCCTATGCGGTGGGTGTAGTCGGTGACCGAGCGCGGCAGGTCGTAGTTGACGACGACGGGTAGCTGGGCGATGTCTATGCCGCGCGCGGCGACGTCGGTGGCGACGACGACCTGCACGGCCTTGATCTTGAGGTCCTGCAGCACCTGGGTGCGTTTGCCCTGGCTGAGTTCGCCGTGGAAGGGTTCGGCCTGGATGTCGACTTTTCGCAGCTTGTCGGCGACGATTTCGGCTGCGTGTTTGGTCGCGACAAAGACCAGCACACGTTCCCATTTTTCGGTTTGCACCAGGTGGCGCAGCAGCTGGGTGCGGCGGGGGGCGTCGACTTCGATGGCGCGCTGGGCGATGTCGGGCACGGCTTGTACGACGGGCGCGACTTCGACGCGCAGCGGGTTGCGCAGCAGGCTGGCGGCCAAGGCTTCAATGGCGGGCGGGAAGGTTGCTGAAAAGAACAAGGTCTGGCGCTTGGCTGGCAGCAGGGCCAGGATGCGATTCAGCTCCTCGCCAAAGCCCAGATCCAGCAGGCGGTCGGCTTCGTCCAGCACCAGGCTGCTGGTATTCGCCAGACTCAGGGCGTTGTGGTCTATCAAATCGAGCAGGCGGCCCGGTGTGGCGACCACGATGTCGGCGCCGCCACGCAAATTCATCATTTGCGGGTTGATGGAGACGCCGCCAAACACCACGGCCACTTTCACGCGCTGCGGCAAATATTTGGCAAAGCTCACGATGGCCTCGCCGACCTGCGCGGCCAGCTCGCGTGTGGGCACCAGGATGAGCGCGCGCACGGGCCGGTGGCCGCTGGGCGCGGCGCTGGTGGCCAGGCGCTGCAGCAGCGGCAGAGCAAAGGCCGCGGTCTTGCCCGAGCCCGTCTGGGCCGAGGCCACCAGGTCGCGGCCCTCCAGGATGGCCGGGATGGCGGCCTGTTGGATGGGCGTGGGGGCGGTATAGCCTTTTTCGTCGAGGGCGCGCATGAGCAGGGGCAGCAGCGCGGGCGAAAAGCCCAGTGAGGAAAATGGCATGGGGTGGTGTGGAGGAGGGTGGGAGGACGCGGTGTTGGCCGCGTGGAGCGGGCCCGGCAAGGCCGCCTGGAGCCTCAAGTTTAAGGCCGCGTGCTTTTAGCCCTTGCCGGCGCCAGAAACAGCAGCGCGCAAGCCGACGCCCCCAGCGCGCACAGCACACAGCCCAGCACCACCCAGCGAAAGGCCGCCACCAG
>Ga0102589_1004990_pt1 | contig 11967 bp, 8 predicted proteins | sample AraplaMF_Col_mLB_FD_76858 | JGI IMG/M metagenome (GOLD analysis project Ga0102589, IMG submission 76858) | Arabidopsis root microbial communities from the University of North Carolina, USA - plate scrape MF_Col_mLB | ecosystem: Host-associated > Plants > Roots > Endosphere | place: USA... | reverse complement strand
GAACCTGAACAGGTACTTGCCGGTGTACATCGCAAGGATCAGCGGAACGGACGTCGCAACCACACCCCAGAGGAACAGGCTTACTCCAAGCTCCTTCAGCCCGGCAACGAAGCCGGGGCCGGCGCTGATGCCGACCACCGCGATGAAGACGTTGAGGCCGACCGAATTCATGAACCATACGGTCGAGGATGGGATCCGTCCGAAGGTCGGATGCACCGAGCGAAGCCAACCGAAGACGAGGCCGGAAATCAGTGCGCCGCCGGCGGTGGACAGCGTCAGGGGCACACCGCCGACGTTGAGGACGAACGCGCCGATCAACGCGCCGAGGACGATCGCGGCGCCGATGAAGGCGACGTCGGCGACGTCGGTGGCGCGATCGGGGTAACCGATGCCTTTCGTCGCCGCGGTGATGTCCTGCGGGCGGCCGACGAGCGTGAGAATGTCGCCGCGGTGGATCTTCGTATCGGGCAGGATCGGGATCACCGTCGCGGTCGCACCGCGAACGATCTTGCGCAGGAAGACGCCGCGAACCGTAGGCGACTTGGCGAGTTCGGACAGCGTTTTTCCGTCGACCGCCTTGGACGTGACGTAGATGTCGACGCCCTCGGCGCGGACATTCTGAAGCTCGGGATCGTTTACTTCCTCGGCGGCCTGGCCGAGCACCTCGACCAGCACGTCACGTGGGCCGGCCACGGCTACGACGTCGCCGGCCTTGAGTACCGTATCGGCGTTCGCCTCCTCTATCTGCCCGTCACGGCGGATGCGCTCGACGAAAACGCGCGCGTCCGGCACCATCGCCTCGGCTTGCTTCGCGGTCATGCCCACGGCGCGGCCGTCTGGCTTGATGCGGTAGGCCCTGAGTTCGAAGCGGTGCCAGGCCGATCCCGCTCCGCCGAACTCCGCCGCGGCGCTGTGGCGCGCCTCGTAATCCTTGCAGGCGGCGACGAGGTCGATCCCGAGGAGCCGCGGACCAACAAGCGCCAGAATGACCGCCGATCCGGCGGTACCGAAGATGTAGGTCACCGCGTATGCGATGGGCATCGCGTTGAGCGTCGCCTGGGTTTGTTCCGCCGTCAGTCCGAGCCGGTTTATCGCGTCGGTGGCAAGGCCCATGGAGGCAGAGATGGTCTGCGAGCCGGCATAGAGGCCGGCGGCCGAGCCGATATCGTAGCCGGCGAGCATCGCCACGATCACCGGGATCGCCAGGCAATAGAGGCAGACAACCACAGAGAAGGCTGCCTGCGGCAGGCCGTCGGAAGCGATACCGCGCACGAACTGCGGCCCAACGCCGTAGCCGACCGCGAACAGGAACATCAGGAAGAAGACCGATTTGACGTTCGGCGATATGACGATGCCAAGCTGCCCGATGACCACGGCGGCAAGCAGGGTCGAGGTGACGGCACCGAGACCGAGACCCTTATAGGTGAACTTGCCAACGAAATAGCCGATCGCAAGCGACAGGAAGATGGCGATTTCGGGATATTTCTGAAGCGTTGCGGCAAACCATTGAAGCATGGTGGCGATCTCCGGCGTAGGATCTCTTCGGCTGTCTCTTCTACAAATCGAATAGCGTCCGCCCTACGGCTGAGCTGTCTCGCCCTTGGCGGCCCGGTAGGCCTGCAGATAGCCTCGCGCCACCGCGCGAATGGCCCTGCCGATCGAATCGTAGGCTTCGTCCGGCAAATTGGCGAAGGACACGCGTACCGACCAGTTGGGCGCATCGAAGCCGGACCCATTGAGGACGACGATGCCATGGTCCTCGGCTAGCTTGAAGGCGATATCGAGCGGATGAACGTTCTCCTTCACCCAGTCCGTCACCTCGTCGCCGACGTACTTACGTGCCCAATATTCATAGTCGATGATGCCGTAGTAGCGGTCGAAATAGGGGCGAGCCTTGAACTCGATCCCCATTCCGTTCATCAGCTTGTCGAACCGGCGCTGGCAGATGGCCATGCACGCCTTCTGATAGATTTTTTCCTCGTCCATCATTTCGACAAGGCCGAACAGCGACATCATCACCTGCTGTGGCAGCGACAGACCGGCCGTGTGGTTTAGCGCCACATCGCGGCTGTCAGCAACGATGCGATCGATGAACTTGAGATCACGCGGATGTGGCGTCAGCGCCTTGTAGCGTGCATCGAGGAGCTTTTGCGTTGCAGCCGGCATCTCTCGGATCATCTTGTCGAAGATGTTGTCCTGGGCGACGGCGACGACGCCGAGGCGCCAGCCGGTGCATCCGAAATACTTCGAATAGGAATAGACGCCGATCGTGTTGTGAGGCAGATGGCCCATGACGGATTCGAAATTCGGCACGAAGGTGCCGTAGACGTCATCCGTCAGGATCATCAGGTCTGGGCGCTTTGTTTTGACGAATTTGACCAGCCGGTCCATGCTTTCCGGATCGATCGCGACCGCGGAGGGATTGCCGGGATTGACGATGAACAGCGCCTTGACGGACTTGTCCTCGAGCGGTTTCAAGTCTTCCTCGGTCAACTGGAAACGGTCTTCCGCCTCCGCCGAAACATGGATCTGCTTCAGCGAATAGTCCTCGAGATGCGGCATCTCGAGATAGGGCGTGAAGATCGGCGTGACGAGCGCAATCGTATCACCGGAGTTCAGAAGGCGCGCATTCTTGAGCGCCTTGAAGATGTAGCACATGGCCGCGGTGCCGCCTTCGACCGGGTAGAGGTCGAATTTCGCGGTCGGGCGGTGGCCAGCGCACATGGCCCACATCAGATATTCATGAGTGATCGCTTCGTTGTGCACCAACGCGCGGTCGGGAACCGGATAGTGGTCGCCTATGATCGAGTCCGTGAGTTCGTTGACGAACTTATCAGGCTCGAAGGCAAATTTCTTGATGGCGAAATCCACCACAGCGTCGAGCGTCTCAGCGCCGGGCGTGTCCGGATCGCCCTTGCGTTTTTCCACCCATGCCTTCAGCCGCTTGTAGCATCCTTCGACGGGCGGCATTCCCGCGAGACCCGCTTCTTCATCGAAGGAAACACGCTTGGCCTCGGTCAGCGCGAACTGACCGAGAAGGAAGAAAGCTTCGCGCGCCTTGGTTGCGATCCAGTTGGGGTTGCCTCGCCCGGCGTTGAGATATGCACGCCCCGACTTGTCAGCCTGAGCCAGCCTGATGAGTTCGTCCTTGATCTCAAAAGGGCTGAGATCGACAAATTTTGCGTAGATTCCCGCTTCCGTCATTATCATTCCTCCCACTGTGGTATGCCTGCCGGGCATTGGACACATCGAAATGCGGACTTCGAGTTCTGCTAGTTGGAATGGTATCTGATGAGATTGCAACGGCAAAGAATGTTACACCTTCAAGTGGGGTAGTATACGGTATCCTACGCCCTTTAAGGCATGCATCACCGATGTGCTCTCACCCTTTTATCACTGCCGCATACCAATAAGATCGCCGACAACCTCGACGCCACGGTGACAGTCGACGATGTTGATCCGGACGATTTCGACGACGTAATGAAGGGTTTCTCCCGTCTGCAAGCTTCGTCCTAATACGAGACCCTCGCCCCGGACCAAGCGGGAAGCCATTTCGCCGGCACCGGTTTTCGAGCGGTTAAGGAGCGCACATGCATTGACCAGCATAGGAAGCAGAAGCCGGCTGGAGACGGTTAGCCTGGCCACTCGTTTCCGAGAGCTGATATCTCCAGCACAGGGCGTAGCCTATCCTTGGGGCCGCGACGTCGCCCCCGCTCCGAATGGGGCTGTCACAGCCGCCGCGATTGATCGCGCGATGGCCATCTGGGCGTCGAGAATGCTTCGACCCTTTATATTGACGTCGTAGTCGCTCGACCACACGACTGCACCGTCTGCCGCTCGGACCAGGCGTGCGATTGCTCGCATATCATCAGCCTCCATGCGTATGCTACCTTGCAGAGTGTATGTCGCGTCGGCCTCATTGGCGTTGGTTTTTGCGCCCTCCGTGATCACGACCAGTTCTTTGGACTTCACGAGATTGACGACGATTTCATTTTTCAGCCCACTCAGGACTTCATTCGAGACCCTCGTTTCTTCGTTGGTCGCAAAGGGCTTGACTAAAATCGTTGCCCTGCCGCCGCTCATGACTGGCTGCTTCGATGCAGTGTTGTTCCTTTCGGTGAACGACGCCATCACCACGGCGGCAAGTACGATCATTCCAGCGGTGATCATGATCCAACGAGGCAATCTGCTTTCGCGCTTTGGCGGCTCGGTTGGCGGCTTCTCGGGCAATGACGCGCTTGCGGCAGAGAGCGTTTGCGCTTCATCTTCAGTCCTGGTGCCACCCTCAATCGCCCGTTTTGCGAAAGTTGGAACGTAACCGCCAGCCGGAACGGCAATCAGTACTTCATCCGCTGAGCCGCTAGTCAGATAGTACCGCTCAAGAGCGCTACGAAGCTGGCGTGCTGCCATTCGCACGCAAGGATCATTCATTGCATCAAATGACGCATCACGACCGAAAACGCTGATTGCAATGGTGAATGCCTTCAGATAAGCGGCGCGTCCTTCGAGGGTCTCGTTCACGATGAACTGCAAAAATCTGTGCCCGCGATCGGGGAGAATGAACTCTGAGCTCGACAGTATGCGATCCAACTGTTCTCGGACCTCGGCGGGAGAGGTGTGCGAGTGTACGCCGTCGGGTTGACTTCTCATCTGGGTCCTTCCGACAAGTGGACAACTAGAGGCATGTCGATGTTAGATTATCGACATGGAGTGACATGGCAATTGGCTTCCTTAATCACGCCAAAAAAAAGGTCGCGCAATTTCACGGCGGCCAGAACGGGCACGCAAACAGAACATACCGTAATTTACTTCCGCGTGGGCGCGCGGTTGTTACACTGTTATCGGGTAGAGGATCGCCAATGGGGAAGGATTGGATAGAGGAGGACGGCTGCCGTGGGACCGCGCAATCTGGATTGCGTCGGTTGATGCTCAAGCTGCCTGCGCAACGCCAACTGCTCCAGAAACTGCCCGCGTCCAGTTCATGGCCGTTCTTTTGCAATCTTCTTGAAGCCTACGATGAGGGTTGCGTCGCACTGGAAGCCTTCCGGCGTGATGGTGCGGGCTTTTATATCGAGGAGTATGAGACGATGGTTGCTGAATTGGAAGCTGATATCGTCAGGGACCTTGCGCGCGTTGTTTGGCCACCGGACCGGTAGAATAGGATGTCGGGAAAGACAGAGGCCGGGGGGAGGCTGCAGCGCGAAAACCATCGGTCGAGGCGGAAGTGAGTAGGTTACAGACGGTCTGCGGTATACTACCGTATTTTACTTCGCATGTTGCAGCCGTTGAGTGATCCTGAGTTCGGCCCGCTAGGGCTGTGATGCTGTCCCGTCGCGCACGACGCCGGCTAGCTACGGCTCCGCTTCAGGGCTGACGGGACGGAATGCCGATACTGAGTCTAGGCTACACTGCCGACAATAGTCCATTCGCGACCTGGGACTGGTGCTGACGTTGGCCTGAAATGGATGGGGGTCGGTATACGGCTCCGCTCGCCTTGCAGTGCCTTTAGAAGCTGGCGACCTGCAGCAGGCCACTCCAATCGTCTGTGCAGTGACAATTCGTCAACTGTAGCGAATCTTCAATAAAAGGGTGTTGGGAGCATCAGATGCCAAAAAAAACCGCAGACAATCAGTCTCTGCTGATGCATTCGGGGCGTGCCGACAACTGGCGCGAGGTCACGTCTCTGGCCGACGCGTGGGCCGCACAACGGGGAGGGCGGGAGGCGCTGGAGGCAGCGCTCACCGCCATGGATGCCGTAGAGGAATACCACGCTTATCCCGGTGCGCGATTGCGCCAAGCCCTGGCCGAGCGCATTGCTTCAAACGACCCCAGCGGGGCGGCCCGACTGGCTCGGCGCATCTCCAACGGCCTTCTGACGGATGCCTATCGCAGCCGTCCCGAGGAGTGGGATGTCAATGACCACCTGTCGCCAAACGAGGTGGTCGATATTATGCCGCCAGCCACGGGTGACACTCGTGCTCATCGCCCCTATTTCGAGGTCCTGTTCGTCAACAGCCAACCTGCCGCACGATGGCCCGCCTTGGCCTCCGAGCTCCGCAGGATGCGCCGTCACGAGGATTCCTTCATCTACGAGCCCATCTTTGTCGGTTCGTTCGAGGATGCGGTTTGCGCTGCGGCATTGAACCCATCTATCATCTCCGTCGTCCTTGCGGAGGGGTTTCCTTACCGCTCGCGCCATGACGCGCCAGTATTGCGCTCCGTGCTAAATCCGCTGCTTGGAGAGGCGGAAAGCCCCGAGGTCTCGGCGCTTCACTTGTCACGGATATTGAAGCGGATCCGGCCGGAACTCGACATCTATTTGCTTTCCGACCGGCAGGTCGAGAAAATTGCCGGTGATCCGGCGGCGGATTCGATACGGCGCATCTTCTATGCCGTCGAGGAACCGCTGGAACTGCATCTCGCGATCATCGAAGGCGTGCAGGCACGGTACGAGACGCCCTTCTTCGACAACCTGAAAAAATATGCACGGCGGCCCATCGGTACGTTCCATGCCCTGCCCATTGCTCGCGGCAAGTCTGTCTTCAAGTCGGACTGGATCCGCGACATGGGCGAATTTTATGGCCTCAACCTGTTCCTGGCGGAAAGCAGCGCGACAACGGGTGGCCTCGACAGCCTTTTGGAGCCTACCGGCAACATCAAGCGATCGCAGGAAATGGCTGCCCGCGCATTCGGTGCCGACCACGTCTTTTTCGTTACCAACGGCACGTCCACCTCCAACAAGATGGCCGTCCAGGCGCTGCTGGCCCCGGGCGACATCGCGGTGGTCGACCGCAACTGCCACAAATCGCATCACTACGGCATGGTTCTAACGGGTGCGCAGCCATACTACGTCGAGGCTTTCCCGATGACGGAATACTCGATGTACGGGGCAGTGCCACTCGCCACCATCAAACGTGCATTGCTGGCGTTGAAAGCGGAGGGGCGGCTCAATCGCCTAAAGCTGCTTGACCTGACCAACTGCACCTTCGATGGGCACATGTACAATGTCAGGCGGGTGATGGAGGAATGCCTTGCCATAAAGCCGGATCTGATCTTCCTCTGGGACGAGGCGTGGTCGGGATTTGCCCGGTTCTCTCCCTTCCTGCGACCTCGAACCGCCATGGGAGCCGCCTCCGACATCGAGGAATGGTTGCGCGATCCCGCCTCCATCAGTGCCTATGAGAAGCAAAGCGCCAATCTCGGAGATAACCCTTCCGACGAGACACTTCTTGCCACCCGGCTCATCCCCGATCCGCGGCTTGTACGCCTTCGCGTCTATCAGACGAACTCGACGCATAAGTCGATGTCGGCGATCCGGCAGGGCTCCATGCTCCTCGTCAAGGATGTGGACTTTCATACGGTTGAAGCTCAGTTCCACGAGGCAGTCTTCACGCATGCATCAACGAGCCCCAACCAGCAACTGATCGCGAGCCTCGACGTCGCGCGTCGACAGATGGAACTTGAAGGCTATGGCCTGGTGATGAACGCAATCGAAATTGCGTTGAAGATCCGTCGGGCAATCAATGAGCATCAGCTGATCTCGAAATACTTCCGTGTGCTTGGTGCCGATGAGATGATACCAGCCGCGTACCGCCAGTCGGGCTTCCAGGACTATCTCGCGCCAGGTTCGAACTGGGCCACCGCGGTCAAAGCGATGCAAGAGGACGAGTTCTATCTTGATCCGACGCGCATGACACTTGTCTGCGGAACCGCTGGTTTCGACGGAACGCAATTCAAGGGATTGCTGGCGAGCGAGTACGGCATCCAGCTCAACAAGACGTCGCGCAATAGCGTGCTACTCCAGTCGAACATCAACAACACGCGTAGCGACGTGGCCCACCTGATCCGCGTTCTCGTCGAGATTTGCCTTGGCATTGAGAAGCGCCTCGCCGACGGTGGACAGGCAGAAAGAGCCGCCTTTGATGCGCGGGTCAAATCCCTGATGACTGACGTGCCGGACCTGCCCAATTTCAGCCATTTCCACGAAACCTTCCGCGGTGATGCGGGTAAAGCAACACCCGAAGGCGACATGCGGACTGCTTTCTTTAATGCCTACGACGCGGCGCGTTGCGAGTATGTGCCGCTGCTCGGTGCTGAGTGCGATCGCAGACTGCGGGAGGGACCGGAAATGATTTCGGCCAATTTCGTCATACCCTATCCGCCCGGGTTTCCGATCATGGTGCCGGGTCAAGTGCTGACGCAGGAGACGATCGATTTCATGCGCAAATTGGATGTGAAAGAGATTCACGGTTACGAGAGAGCCAGGGGGCTAAAATTGCTCAAACCGAAGGCTGCAGGCGCAAAGCGCTGAGTCATTGCTTCACGAGCGCTGGCTTCGCGCTCCATAATGCCGCCTCGCTACGGCATGCCGTAGCGAGGCACCGCTGACTTCTGGCGTGCGGACAGTTGGCGATCATATCTGGCCTGGAGAAGGGGAGAGGGGGCAGTCTGGTCATGTCTTGGGTCGCGCAATTCCTTGTCAAGTATCCGGAACTCGCAGTGTTTCTTGCGATCAGCATCGGATATTTGGTCGGGGGCATCAAATTCGGAGGTTTTACCCTTGGACCCGTCACAGGCTCCCTTTTTGCGGGCATCCTGATAGGTCAATTCGCCGATGTCCCGATTGCCGCCATGGCAAAATCCTTCCTGTTCCTTCTGTTCCTCTTCGGTATTGGCTATTCCGTCGGACCTCAGTTCATGCAAGCCTTGAAACGAGACGGTCTCAAGCCGGTATTGCTTGCGGTCGTTGTTTGTGTGACCGGGTTGCTGACGGCGGTAGCAGTTGCCAAGGCTCTTGGTCTTGATCCGGGCTTTGCGGCGGGACTCGTTTCGGGCGCGCTGACCGAAAGCCCTGCCATGGGCACGGCAACCGAGGCGATCAATGGGCTGGCACTGACGGAAGCCGATCGCGCAAGGTTGGTGGCACATATCGCTGTCGCGGACGCGGTGTGCTATGTATTCGGCGCCGTTGGAGTGATCCTGTTCTGCAGCGTCGTCGGCCCGAGGCTGATGCGCATCGATTTGCGTGCAGAGGCACTTAAGCTCGAGCAGGAACTCGGCATATCCCGCAAGACGCCCGGCGTGGCATCTGCCTGGCATCGCTTCGAAATCCGTGCGTATCGGATCGCGGACGCCGCGCCGATCGCTGGTCTGACATTGAGTGCCGCGGAGGCGAAATTTCCCGAGCACAGGCTCTTTGTCCTGCGCCTGCGACGGGGGAGCACGATCATCGAGGCGGAGACGCAGATGGTGATTGCTGCCGGCGATGTCGTGGCCGTCTCGGGGCCGAGGGAGGCACTCGTGGCCGTGCTTGGCCCACGCGCCGAAGAGGTCGAGGATCGTGAACTTCTTGATGTCCCGATACTAGCCGCAGACGTGCTGTTGACCAACCGTGAGCTGGCGGGCCGAAAGCTCGATGACATTGCCAAGGAGGGGTGGACACGTGGTCTATATCTGCGTGCCATCAGCCGCGGTGGCGCGGCGATCCCCGTAGGGCCGGGGATCCGCCTTGAGCGAGGCGACATTTTGTGCCTGGTCGGGCCCGAGGCGACGGTGTCGCATGCGGAAAAACAGATCGGTGTCGTCATCGCACCGATAACGACGACGGATTTCTTCGTTCTCGGTCTTGCGATATTCTTCGGTGGACTTGTCGGCATCCTCGTCACCTTTCCGATCGGCGACATGCGGATTTCGTTGAGCACAAGTGTGGGCACGCTGCTGGCGGGCCTGCTGGTCGGGCATTTGCGCACGCGCTTCCCCCTCTTCGGGCGGATTCCAGATGCTGCTGTATCGCTTATGACTGCGCTTGGCCTTGCCGCGTTCGTCGCAATGACGGGGCTGCATGCTGGACCACTCTTTGTTGCTGCAATCGCCGAAGCGGGTGTGGGGCTGCTGTTTGGCGGCATGATCGTCACCATTGCCCCGATGATTGTAGGGCTCTATTTCGGCCGCTACGTGCTTCGCATGAACCCCATCCTGCTACTCGGGGGGCTGGCCGGCGCGCAGACGATGACTGCCGGCATGGCCGCCGTCCAGGATCGATCGGGAAGTACCGTTGCGGTTCTCGGATACACACCGGCTGTACCAATCGGCCATATCCTGCTCACGACCTGGGGAACCGTGATCGTGGGAATCATCGCGAATTAGCCGTTGATCCGATGCTGTTATCTGTGTCGATAGCGGGCTGCTTGCGGCAGGCCAGATACCGAGCTTGTTAGCATCGAGAAACCGCATATCGTGCGCTGATTGGAATGAAATCGGCGCCGGAGATCCAACGTGGAGAAAACGGTATGAAGTCGACCATCGCGATCTGCATTGCCTTACTCGCCCTGTCCGGATGCGCCAACACCGCGTACGGCTTGAAACAGGATGGCGTCCAAACAAGCCATGCGCTAGACGATGCAACACAACGGATGCTATCGGCTGGTGCGAAGAGGTAGCCGCCTTACCAGTGTGCCTTAGTGCATTGCCCTTCGCCATTTCGGCCGCCTTGCGGAGCAGCGTCTTTAGAGATTGTGATCCGGTCTCTTCGAGTGGCGTGGTGCTTGCCGGTCGTCTTGCTCTTTCAGACGCGCCCAGCGACTTCAGGAGAGCTCACCCGTTGGTCGCGCGGGTTCATTGCTTTTCTTTAACCTGTCGCCGAATTCGTTCGGCTACGGCTGGATCAATAGGATTGTAAACGACCAGGTTCAGATCCGGTCTTCCATCGACCGCAAACCCCGAATACTCCAACTCGATGTCACCCAATTCGGGATGCTTCAGTCGCTTGGTTCCTTCTCCGTGAGAGATCACTTCGTTTTCACGCCAGAGCCTGTCGAAATCCGGACTCGCCCGGCAAAGTTCGTTGACCAAATCCGCAATCTCCGACGTGGCCCCGGCGCGCGCAGCGTCCGCGCGGAACGCACCGACCACAAATCGTGCCATCGCCTCCCAGTCGTGCTGAAAAGTCCTGATTGTCGGATTGCAGAACAGCAGACGCAGGATGTTTCGCTCGTCCGGAGCGAGCCTGTCGTAGTCAGTCATGACGATAGTGGCAGCCCGGTTCCAGGCGACGATGTCCCACGCGGCGGTCCGCACGAGAGCGGGGCTTGCGTCGAGCGTGTCGATGAGCCGCTGGAGGCGGGGGCTGACGCCCGCAACAACACGATAGCAAACCTCGGGCGGGCGGCCGAGACCAAGCATGAAGAGATGTTCCCGCTCCGGTTCAGTGAGCATCAAGCCGCTCGCGATGCGGTTAAGAACATCTGCCGATGGGGCGCCACCACGACCTTGTTCCAACCAAGTATACCATGTCGGGCTGATGTTGGCCCGTTGCGCGACCTCTTCCCGACGCAAACCCGGCGTGCGCCTCCGCCCCGAAAAGCCGAATGTCGCCGGGTCAAGTCGCAAGCGGCGGTCTCTGAGGAACACGCCAAGCGGATTCTTTTCAGTGCTCATGGTACCTGTTAGCCATTATAATAGGATAAGATCACTACTTTAACAGCATAAGTAATAGCCCGATAGTAGCGTCTCCAGCAATACGGAGACATCCCATGCGAGTTTTCCTTACCGGCGCGACTGGTTTCATCGGCTCGGCCATCTTGCCTGAACTCCAGAACGCAGGGCATCATGTTATCGGCATGACACGTTCAGATGCCGGCGCAAAGGCACTCGAAGCCGCGGGCGTTGAAGTTCATCGCGGCACGCTCGAGGAACCCGATACACTGCGGGCAGGTGCGGAAAAAGCGGATGGCGTCATACATACTGCTTTCGACCATGATTTTTCGCGCTTTGTCGACAATTGCCAGAAAGACAGTCGCGCAATTCGTGCGCTCGGCGAGGCGCTCAAGGGGTCGAAACGCCCTCTTGTAATCACCTCAGGCACGGGACTGGGCAACGCCGAACTCGGCAAACCTGAAAGCGAGAATATCTGCAACACGGCTCATCCCAACCCGCGTGTTGCTTCCGAACTCGCCGGGAATGCCCTGC
>Ga0102589_1004988_pt1 | contig 11970 bp, 12 predicted proteins | sample AraplaMF_Col_mLB_FD_76858 | JGI IMG/M metagenome (GOLD analysis project Ga0102589, IMG submission 76858) | Arabidopsis root microbial communities from the University of North Carolina, USA - plate scrape MF_Col_mLB | ecosystem: Host-associated > Plants > Roots > Endosphere | place: USA... | reverse complement strand
TATATGAAGTTTACGGTAAGAAAATTGTAAACGCAGCTGGTCCTTGGGTAGATACACTTCGTGAAAAAGATAACTCGAAAAAAGGAAAAGTACTTCAGTTATCAAAAGGTGTTCACTTAGTAATTGATCAAAAACGTTTCCCATTAGGTCAAGCGATTTACTTCGATACACCAGATAAACGTATGGTGTTCGCGATTCCTCGCGGCGGAAAAACATACGTAGGTACAACAGATACGTTCTACGATAAAGACGCAGCTGTACCGCAAATGACAACAGAAGATCGCACCTACATCATTAATGCGATTAACTACATGTTCCCAAGCGTGAAAATTACAGAGAAAGACATTGAATCAAGCTGGGCTGGTGTACGTCCGTTAATTTATGAAGAAGGTAAGAGTGCATCTGAAATTTCTCGTAAAGATGAAATTTGGACTTCTGAATCTGGTTTAATTACAATCGCAGGTGGTAAATTAACAGGATACCGCAAAATGGCTGAAATGGTAGTAGACTACGTAACGAACTTACTACAAAAAGAAGGTCATAGCGCATATCCGAAGAGCGACACGAAACATATGCCAATCTCTGGTGGACATGTAGATGGTTCACACGGATTCCCAGCATTCGTTGCGAAAAAAGCTGGCGAAGGTACGAAATATGGTTTAACAACAGCACAAGCAGAAGAATTCGCGAAATTCTACGGTTCTAACGTTGACGTACTATTTGACTTAGCGAAAAAACATAAAGACGAAGCGAAAGAATACAACATGCCGCTTGACGTTCTAATCCCACTTGTATACGCAATGGATTATGAAATGACAGCAAAACCAGTTGACTTCTTCGTACGCCGCAGAGGCGCTGTATTCTTCAACATCCACTGGGTATACGAGTGGAAAGAAGCAGTAATCAACTACATGGCTGCGAAACTAGGCTGGAGCAAAGAAGAGCAAATGAAATACACAGCTGAATTAGAAAAAGCATTAACAGACGCTGTCATTCCTGTAGATCAACAAGAACAGGCAGCTGCGTTAGCGTAAAATAGAGAACCACCTGAAGGGGAGCCTTTAGGTGGTTCTTTTTTTTTTATGGAATATTCTTCTAACTATATTGCATAACGACATATGTTGTTATACGATGTATATAAGGTGGTGGTATTGTTGGACAAAGAAATCTTAAAGGGAAGTATAGATATTTTATTACTTTCTATCATTGCAAAACGTGATACATATGGATATGAAATAGCTCAAAGTTTAAAGGATGCAAGTGAAGATTTGTATAGTATGGGGCAGGGAACTTTGTATCCTGCTTTAAAGAGATTAGAGAAAAAGGAGTTTCTTGAATCTTATTGGAATGAATCTGAGAATGGGATGAAAAGGAAATTCTATACTATTACAGATAAAGGGAAAAAAGAATTGCAGAAGAAAGTGAATTCTTGGGAGAGTGTAACAGCATTAATTCAAGCTTGTCAGAAAGGAGTTATTTATGAGTGAATTTGACGAGTATATTAAGTCTATTTTAGCCTATTCAGAACTTAGTGATATTGAACAGGATGAGTTATTTCTAGAAATGTATGATCACTTGAATAGTTTGAAAGAAGAATATATGGAACAAGGTATGAATGAAAAAGAAGCGATTTATAAAGCGATTCAAAGTTTTGGAGAATCAAAAGTTATTGGCGTAGAGATTAATAAATCGGTATACGAAGTTCCTAGGCCATTAAAGGTATTATCAAAAATTTTATGTATTCCTTATATAATCATTTGTTTTATTGTCTTTTTAGGAACATTTATTTCAACTTCTACATTTGACTCTGTTCGCAGTTTGACAGGTGGGACTGTCTATCATCCCATTGAATTTTGGCAGCAATTTTTACATATATCTGATTTAGAAACGTTATTACAACTTTTTGGAATAACACTTTGGCAAGTTAAAGATTTTATTGCACATCCAGGTCCTTGGGGAAACTCAACTTATTGGTTAAGCGTTTTACAACATATAATATTAGTAGTTCCATTCGGATTTTTCGTTCCAGTGCTCATTAATAAAGTGACTAACTATAAGAAAGCTCGTAAGTGGTATGTTATGACCTTTCTTGTTTGGGAGATATTACATTTACTAACTTTGTCTGATGTTTTTGATGTGTGGCGGATTGCTATAAATATGCTCGGTGCGTCGGTAGGATATCTTTTATTTATAAGCATGATACAAATAGATAATAAATTTAGGATAATGCGCAAGAAGATATTTGAAAATTAGCTTGCTATTCTGTAGTTTAAATTATACAAATTTAGTTTGATGGTAATAGAGTATTGCTGAAAACATAGGTGCTATATAGTGAGAGGATTTTTTATATTCGTAATAGGTGTTGTTCCTTGTTTACTCATTGTTATGAAGCGGGTACATAATCCGTCTTTATTGGTGCTATAAATGATGAGAGCGGCACAGCTGAACTTGAAAAAGTCTAGCTGCGTTAGCGTAAAATAGAGAACTACCTGAAGGGGAGCCCTTTAGGTAGTTTTTCTCTTGACTAAAAATAAATAAAATGTGTTACAATAATGATAGAGTATGTAGTGTGAATTTTGCATAAAATAAAAAAGACAGAAGCCTGAGAAACTTCTGCCTTGTGTAACCTAACTTGCTATTGTGGTGGTAGTAGGTGCGGTTATAAGACAATTACATTAACGTTTTAGCCGAGAACCGCCCTTACCTTTTCCACGAAGCAGGGTGGTTCTCGCTTTTTTGTATACAGAAATTAGCCACGGACCGACGTATCTTCTACCGATGACAACGCCAGCTCCGGTTAGGATACCATACACTAATTTAATTACAAACATCGCGATTATATTATCACCTCCCCCTTTTTTCAAAATGGAAGAGATGATTGCCACACCTACTAGTTATAGCTTATTAAGTTACGTATTCATTGTATTATGTTTTAAAATAGGGAACAAGATATATGGATGAAAATTCCTGTTTTTAAGCAGAACATTAGTGTCAGGGGACAAGAAGTAAATAAATATTCATAAAAAAACGGTATGGACATTACCATCCGTATTTTTTTATGTATTTATAAAACTTTTCCATACAGTGCGTCGTCTAATATATGGGAAGGAGGAAATGATGTGGATGAATTAACGATAGAAGCGTTTGAAATAGAAGATAAGGAGGAACTTATCGACGAAATAATGAACAAGTATGGGCAAGAAGTCCTGCAGCTTGTGTATTCATATGTGAATAATAAAGAGATTGCGGAGGATGTAACGCAAGATATATTTGTAAAATGTTATAAATCTCTTCATACATATAAAGGGAAATCGAATGTGAAAACGTGGTTATGGAGAATTGCGATTAATCAATGTAAGGACTATATAAAAAGTTGGTATAACAAAAAGGTAATCGTTACAGAGGATGAATTTGCGTATATTGGGATTCAAAATGATAGTGTCGAACAAACTGTCATTCAAAATGCGGAGGATAGTAGGTTGGCTTCTGCGGTAATGAGTTTACCGATAAAATATCGAGAAGTCATTTATCTATTTTATTATGAAGAATTATCAATTAAAGAGATTGCTACAGTAATAGAAGTAAAGGAAAACACGATAAAAACGAGACTGAAAAAAGCGAAGGAGCTTTTGAAGAAAGGATTGGAGGAATAATCAAATGGAAGATCGATTAAAAGGCTTGCGAAAATCAATGGAGAACACAACGTTTAAACATTTGAGTTTTTCTGATCAGCACCAGAAGCAGGTGCGCGAAAAAATTAAGCAATCGTCCGAAAAGGAAGAAGATATCCTTTTAGCAGTGTTACAACTTCTTATGAATGAAAAAACGGGTTATGAATTGATGCAGTTGCTAAGAGGGAGAGGGATTCAAAAATTCGAAGGTGGTGAAGGGTCTCTATACACTTTATTACATCGTCTAGAACAAAATCGCTTTATCCAATCTAGCTGGGATCACGCGGGAGCTAAATATTATCAATTAAATGATAAAGGAAATAAAATGCTGCGAAAGGCAGAGAAGAATGCTACGAAGGCACGATTTATATTAAAAGGATTAGTACAGGAGTGAGAAAAAATTGAGCAAAAAAGGGGAGCGTTTTTTAAAAGAAGTTACGAACCATATTAAATCAAAAGAAGCAAAGGACTTGGTGGCAACAGAACTAGACTTTCACTTGAAACAGACGAAGAATATGTGGATAGAGAAAGGCTTAAGTGAGGAAGTTGCTGAAGATAAGGCTGTTGAACAAATGGGAAGTCCAATTAAGCTTGGCCAGGAACTTAATAAACTACATAAGCCAAAGGTTGATTGGTTCTTAATTGGTTTATTAGTGGCTGCGATGGGGCTAGGATTTTTGCCAGTTATAGCTTTTGGATATACGAATGATGTAATAATGAATAAGGTGATATTTGTTATTCTCGGTGTTGTAACAGCTTTTGGGATGATGCTGATTGATTATCGGAAATTAGAGAGAATGGGAGGGTTGTTTTACACAATCGGGGTACTCATTCTGTTAATGCTATACTGTTTTCCGAACGCTTCGTTGACTGGAGAACCGTTAATAAAAATCGGTCCTATTGAAATTGATTGTTTAATAGCAGTACCGTTCTTTTTTCTAGCGTGGGCGTCTTTTTTCAATAATAGTAGGTTAAAGGTTATGCATCTTGTGGTTTTATATTTATTTTCTTTGTATTTATTTTTGATTGTATCAACCCTTTCGTCAATTTTTGTTTATATGACAATGGTATTCGTTATGCTTTGGTGGAGTAAGTTAGGAAAGAAAACGGCGTTGATTATTACGATTGTACCCATTTGTTTATTTATTATCAGGGCATCGGTATCCTGGTCTTCAGGATATCACTTAGATAGAATTTTAGGGTATTTAAATCCGGAGAGTGATGCAGGTGGTGCAGGATTTATGTATATACGTTTAAAAGAGGTAATGTCGTCGGCTGGTTGGTTTGGTACATCTGGAGATACAAAATTCATTCCTGCTGCGGATACTGATTTTGTATTTGCAAGTTTGACTTACTATTATGGGTATTGGCTTGCGCTAGTTCTTATCTTCGTGCTTTCTCTTTTTGTAGCAAGATTAATAGTCATATCTTATAAAATAAATGATCGGTATGGTAAATTGCTGCTCGCTGGTGGAGTGACTCTTTTTGTATTCCAATTCATTTATAATGTTGGAATGATACTAGGATTATTGCCGCATGCTGCTATATCCTTACCTTTTATTAGCTACGGATTAACGCCAACTGTATTTCATGCGCTTATAATGGGGATCGTGCTGAGTGTGTATAGGCGTAAGGATATTTCAATTAGAATGAGAAAAACACCTTGAATCATCAAGGTGTTTTCGTTATAAGCTTAAAACTCTCCGAATTAGCCCCAAGCACAAAAGGACTAACCTCGCCAACACTATAAAGTTGCAACTCATGCATCGCGCGCGTACAAGCAGTGTAGAACAATCTACGTACGCTCTCATCACTGTATACATCTTCAGAAGCATCATAAATAATAACAGCGTCAAATTCAATACCCTTCGCTAAATAAGCAGGGATCACGACAATACCTTGCTCATACTCGGCTGAGTTACTCTTCACGAGTTTAATATTCTCGATATGACGGAGTGCTTCGTATGCAGCGGCGCTTTCAGTTGCGGATTTACATATAATTGCGATTGTATTGTGATTTTGTTTTTGTAGTTCGGTAACTTTTGTAATAATATGCTCGTGCAGTTCGCTGTAATCAGCTACTTTCGTTACTGTAGGTTTCTCGCCGTCGCGTTCAAAGGCGTGAATGTTCTTCCCTTCCGGTACGAGAGCACGTGTAAATTCAATAATCGGTTTTGTTGAGCGGTAGCTACGAGTTAAGTTAATACCGTTCGTTTCATCTGGTCCGTATAAGCTAGTAAGTGTATTGAAATTCACTGCCTCACTCGCATGGGCAAATATCGCTTGGTTAAAGTCTCCGAGTACCGTCATTCTTGCAGCAGGGAAGAGACGTTTTAAGAACTCGAACTGAAACGGAGAATAATCTTGCGCTTCATCTACGAGTACGTGTTTAATCGATCTGTTCGTTTGGAAGCCTTCAATTAATTCTTTTAAAAGTAAAAATGGAGTCGCATCCTCGTAATATAGCTTTCCTTCATCAAGCATGTTCACCGTTAGAGAGCAAATGTCATCCCATTCTTTCGGTTTTTCTCCAGTAACCCATGATGCGTCTGTGAAGAGTTGTTTATAGATTCCTGTGAAATTGATGAAGCGCAGTGTTTGAACGCCTTTACGAAGCGGCTTCAATTTTTTGCGGACAATCATACGTCCCAGGACTTTCGTTTCTTTCTCATAGTCATTAAAAGAGTTGTCGTCAAACTCGCCTTTTTTCTGCAAGTATTTATAAGCCTTTTGATATTCATCTTTACTAAGTAATTCAATTTCTTCTTCTACCCAAGGCTTTTTCAGTTCTGCTTTTTCAAGTGCATCTATTTGTTTATTTAGCCAATCCGTTAACTTCTCAATTCGACTATGGAAGCGGAGGGAGGAGTCAGTATTGTAAAATTGCTCTGTAATTTCTTTAGCTGAGGCGATCAGTTTCCCTCTAAATTTCATTCCTCTAAATAGCATGCCTGAAGTTTCAAGAGATTGTCTGTACGCTTTAATCATTTCGAAAAATTGAGTGGATGCTTTAAATCGGATGCTCGCATTTCTAATTTTGTAATTTGCGCTATTTGTTTCAGTTAGCATATATTCTAATTGTTCGTAAGGATCTTCCACATCAAATGACTTACTTAGTCTATGGTTTAAATATTCTTGGAATGTTACTTGCTGCATATTTTCTTCACCGAGTTCAGGTAGTACGTTAGAAACGTAGCTATTGAACATAGAGTTAGGGGAAAAGAGAATAATTTGATCCGCTTTTAGCCATTCGCGATATTTATATAGTAAGTAGGCGATTCGCTGCAGGGCAGCTGATGTTTTACCACTACCAGCAGCTCCTTGAACGATAAGGAGTCGGCCTTCATCGTGACGGATAATTTCATTTTGCTCACGCTGAATCGTAGCGACGATGCTCTGCATATGTTTGTTTGTACCTTTTCCGAGCGCTTGTTGCAGAATTTCATCACCGATTGTGAGGCTCGTATCGAACATGGAATCAATCTCGCCATTTTGAATAATGTATTGTAATTTTTTCTCCACATTACCGCGAATTACGCCGCCTGGTGTGTTGTATTCAGCCGGTCCTGGTGGATAGTCGTAATAAACACTTGAAATTGGGGCGCGCCAGTCATAAATAAGAAAGTTTTCTCCGCTTGCATCAGTAAGGGTAGAAACACCGATATAGATTTGTTCTGCGGCAGGGTCGCCTTCTTCAGTAAAATCGATGCGTCCGAAGTAAGGTGCTTTTTGCATGCGTCGCAGCGCTGTAAGTCGATTAAAGGTGTGTTTATGGGTGATTTGTGTAACAGCTAGTGACTGAGCTTGTTGTCTTAAGTTGATAACTGTTTCAAGGTAATCATCAAAAGTATCTGTATTCACTTTAACGTCATCCCAGAAGTGTTTACGGATGTTGATTACTTCTGCCCGGCGTCTGCCAGTTTCGTTTTCCAGCTTATCAATTTGCTGCGTAATCGTTTCGATTACGGTATCCAATCGTTTTTGCTCTAGATCAAGTTTTTTGTTCATACGTAAGCACTCCTTTAAAAGTGAAAAATAGAGGTTGACTGAAGAAAGGTTTTGTTGTACAATTAAGATACGGATAAATACGTTCTGCGTATTTTAGAAAACGTGTTTCTGTACTAATTTAACATAGTTTCTTAATTTAATCAATAATGATGAGAAAAACCCTTGGTTCCACGCGTTGTGAATCAAGGGTTTTTTGTTTTTCTGTAAGAAATAATTGCAATTTTGCCGAGGATAATCTAAGTAAAGTATAGAAACAATCAGGAATAGGGGGATACTGATGGGAAAATATTTTGAGGAAGCACATCGTTTTTGTTCTCGTAATAGAAAGCACTTAGAAAAGGATGTTATATGTGGTTGTTTCTATTGTTTAGAAATTTTCCATCCAGAAAAAATTACAGAGTGGTGGGATGATGATAACACAGCAGTTTGTCCGTATTGTGGGATTGACTCTATTATAGGGGAAAATTCAGGATTTAGAATCACAGAAATGTTTTTAAGTGAAATGCATAAAAGATGGTTTTAGTTAAACGAATGACAAAATAAACTTTCGGTAACGAAGATAGTGTAAAACTAGCTAAGATTGTACACTATCCATAAAATGAAAAAGACGTTATCCTTTCTATAGAATCGAAGAGTCAATCATGTAATTTCATTTACTCAATCTGTACACAATTTCCCCCTGGAAGAGGGGATATAAAAAAGCTCGGGCTTAGCCCGAGCTTTTCATTATTTCTTTTCGTCTTTTTTCTCGTCAGCTTTTTGCTCTTTGAAAAGATCTTTTAAATCTTTATCGTCAACTTTTACGTCAGCTTTTTTGATTTCTTTCATCATAAGATCGTTCATGAATTGAGCATCTTGCGTTTTTTCTTGAGCTAGTGATTTTTTAATATCAGCTTTTGCTTTATCGAAAGTAGCATCTGCGTGATTATCAGTTACTTTAATAATATGGTAACCAAATTGTGTTTTTACAGGTTCGCTTACTTCATCTTTTTTCAACTTTTGAGCTGCTTCTTCGAATTCTTTTACCATTTTCCCTGGTCCGAAGAATCCTAAGTCGCCACCTTTTTCTTTTGAACCTGTATCTTCAGAGTATTGTTTTGCTAATTCTTCGAAAGATTTACCTTGAGCAAGTTCATCTTTCACTTTTTTAGCAGTTTCTTCATCTTTTACAAGGATATGACTTGCTTTAATTTCCTTTTTATAATCCTCGAATTTTGCTTTTACATCTTTATCAGTAATCGATTGTTCAACCGCTTTTTCTTGAGCTAATTGAGCACGTACACTATTTTTTATAGTTTCTTCTTTAATACCTTGTTGTTTCATTAGGGTATCGAATTGATCACCGTATTGTTTTTTCATTTCATCGAACTTTTTGTCTACATCTTTGTCTTCAACTTTGTAGTTTTTAATAAGTACTTTTTCCATAACCATGTTGTTTAGTACTTGTTTACCAGCTTGTGTCTTCATTTGATCGTAGAATTCTTCTTTTGTAATGTCACCAGCTTTAGATGTAACAATTTTGTCTGATGATGATGTTCCACATGCTGATAATGCGATTACACTTGTTGCGGCTAAGGCAAGCATAGCTTTCTTCATTCGATAAACACTCCTACTATTATGTATTTTTAATTTATCCTACACCAATGAATTTTGATTCATAAGAGCCCGATTAAGTCTCACTGATACTTTTGCTTTTTTATATTGGTAAAGCGCGCTTAACAGGGCTTACCGTGGCTGAGGATAAAGTTTTGATGAATGTTTTGTTCTATAGTATAAGCAATATGTACAAAATTTAATATATCATATTTCGAACCGTTTTCATATTGATAAAGAAAAAATAACCAGCACGTGTCAGATTTTGAAAGTGTGCCATATTGGGCGCATGCCGCATATACAGAATAGAGGAGGGGATGGGGATGAATTCTCAACTTATTTTATTACTTGTACTGTTTATTTTATTGGTTATTGTAGGTATAATTTGCTTATAGAGGAAAAAAGTGAGGAAGGGGCTTTCCTTCCTCACTTTCCATGAAATATAATTTCTATATAACTAGAAATTAATAAAATTGTTATACATACATTAATAACCCGAAAGACACCGGGCTGGCGGCTCGCAGCTATTTGTTTTCGTTCACACAGTGTATGTGTCATGAAATTCGTGTAAAATATAACAAGAAGTGCGAATGCGACAAAAACAACTGTTATAAGTGTCATGAGGCGAGACCTCCTTTTGGCTAAAATACATATACATATATTGTATCACACGATATTTTGTTCGTGTTACAAAATTCAGAAATAGAAGACTTTGTGTTAGAAAGTGAGGGAGAAAATGGACGTTGTTAGAAGATTAGAACAAGCTGAATACTACGTAGACCTACTATTTAAAATGATTGATGAAGAGAAGTGTCCATTTTATTCTTTGATCATAAAGAAAAAAGCTCGTAAAAAAGATATTGAACGTATACTAAATCTTTGTGAAAAACTGAACGAGCAATATGTAGTGGAGAAAGCAGAAGGGCTTCTTTTGTTCGATGCGCTGTTAGATCAATTTGAAAAAGCGCTTCCACATCAGCTCGAAGTACACGAAACTGCGGAAGCGCTAGCAAAACAAGGTTTATTTAAGCCGCTTATGAATGAATTCTTAAGCATGATTGCGAAAAAATAAATAGATTATTTCTTAACTAACTTTTGATCGGATTCTGTAAAGTTCTCTTCAATATCTTCTAATGATTTCTCAAAAATATCGATAAAGTCTTGTCCGTAAATATTACGCAGGATTGCAATCAGTTCGATATTTTCTGGGAACTTCCCATAAAAATTACGAAGTGCAAGAGCCCCATTAAACACTGAATTATTTTCAGGATCATACTCCTCCATTAAGCGAAGTAGTAATTCTTCCCCTTTGTCTGTAATTTCAATGTACGTATTTCGTTTATCATCTTCCTTTTTTGAGAATACAAGATAGCCACGTTCTTCTAGCTTTTTAGAGAAGTTAAACGCCGTTGATACGTGCATAACTCCAAACTTAGCAATCTCAGAAATAGAAGCCCCTTTTAAATGATAAGCGATTGTTAAAATATGATGTTCATTAATATTTAAATCGTAAGGTTTAATCCACTGCTGCCAATCTTTCTCTACACATTTCCATAACGCTTTCGATAATTGAGCAATGCGTTGGCTGAAAATCATCGCTTCTTTTACCGAGTAATCTTTTTCTCCACTTTTCATTTACTCACCCACTTTAACATTCTTTTTCATTACTATCTATTATGCCAGTAAAATAAAAATTAATAAAGTCTTTTTGTAAGAATTGTGAAAATTTTTTAACAAAATGACATTCTATACAAATCATGCATAACTATGGAAGCGTTTTATGAGTCGTGAATACATGCGTTGTCCTTACATGTTAATTGATAACATATATTGTAAATGCATAAAAACACGGCATATCTATACGATATGCCGTGTCAAGGTCAATTTATATAAAAAATATTTGTTATATGCAAAAAACTAAGCAGGAATTTGTTTACGCTTTTTCTGGAACAGCTTCTTGTAGTTTCTCAATTGACTTTTGGATGTCCAAAATTTCTTTCTCAATATGGCGCTTGTTTTGAGAAATATCTTGCTTCCAGTTAGAAAGTGTATCGTGCATATCGTCTTTTAATTCTTGGAACACTTCTTTACCTTCTGAAGCAGTTTCAACGATTTGACGTTTTAATAATTTCGTATCAGCTGTAATATCAGCTAAAGTCTTTTTAATATCATTTCCTTTTTCTTTTAACTTGCCGCGCATGTCTTTACCAGAAGAAGGAGTTGAGAAAAGAACAGCTAGTCCAGCAACTGCTCCGCCGCAAATAACACCTGTAATAAAGGATTTAGCTTTTGACATAAAAGGAGACCTCCTTATTTTTTGTTCGTATTCATGATGGGAAAATATGCATATCTTTCTTATATGTGCTATGCACAAACAATCATCCCTGAGCATTTTAAGTAAAGAAACAAGCCATGCGGAATTTGATGACTTCAGGGAAGTGGCTTGTTATGTATTACGCCTTCTTATAGTGTCATTATTTCACACTATTTGCAATTGTACTTGCGATGTTTTGTAAATTTTCCATAGTGTATTCATTTTGGTGTGATTTCCAAACAGCACCGAAACCATCTTTTTCACCGTAGCGTGGAATTAAATGAAGGTGGAAGTGGAACACAGTTTGTCCAGCTTTTTCACCGTTATTGTTAAGTAGGTTAAAGCCAACTGGATTAAACTCTGCTTTAATCGCATTTGCGATTT
>Ga0102589_1004985_pt1 | contig 11978 bp, 11 predicted proteins | sample AraplaMF_Col_mLB_FD_76858 | JGI IMG/M metagenome (GOLD analysis project Ga0102589, IMG submission 76858) | Arabidopsis root microbial communities from the University of North Carolina, USA - plate scrape MF_Col_mLB | ecosystem: Host-associated > Plants > Roots > Endosphere | place: USA... | reverse complement strand
CGCCGGGGTTGGCATGCGCGGTGACATTGGCCACCTTGCCCTTGTTGGCCGTGACATTCGCACGAACGGGAGCGCCGTCCGCCAGGCCCTTCAGGCGACCGCCGGCGAAGTCGATCACGACCTGGCGCGACGCGCGTTGGGCCTCGGAAGCGGCGACCACCGCACCGATGCGCGTGCGCGTGACCGTCGCCAGCTGCGGCAACCAGGCGTGCTGGTCGCACCAGTGCATGCGGTAGTCGAAGCGATGCTCGGTGCCGGCTGCCAGTGCCTGCTTCGGGCGCCAGAACGAAACGATGTTGTCGTGGAACTCGTCCGCCGTCGGCAGTTCGAACAGGTGCACCGCACCGGCACCCCACTCGCCCTGCGGTTCGATCCACAGGCTCGGACGCTTTTCGTAGTGCGCCTCGCTGTCGGCGTAATCGGCGAAGGCGCGCTTGCGCTGCATCAGGCCGAAGCCGCGCGGATTGACGTCCTCGAACGCGCTTTCCTGCAGCACCGACGGGTTCTGCAGCGGGCGCCAGATCTGCTCGCCGCTGCCGTTGACCAGGGCCAGGCCGTCGGAGTCATGCACCGCGGGACGGTAATCGTCGATACCGACGCGGTCGTTGGAGTCGAACTGGAACATGCTGGTCAGCGGCGCGACGCCGACCTGGTCCAGGGCCACGCGCGGGTACAGGCGCACGGAAACGTCGAAGACGGTCTCCACGCCGGGACGAATGACGAAGCGGTAGGCACCGGCGACACTCGGGCTGTCCAGCAGCGCATGCACGACCGCGTGATCGGCGCCGCTCGCCGGCCGCTCCAGCCAGAAGCCGCGGAACACCGGGAACTCCTCGCCCGCCGGCGCGCCGGTCTTGAGTGCCAGGCCGCGCGCCGACAACCCGTAGGCCTGGCCCTTGGCCACGGCACGGAAGTAGCTCGCGCCGAGGAAGGCGCAAACCTCGTCGAAGTAGTCAGGGCGGTTGATCGGCGAATGCAGGCGGAAACCGGCATAGCCGAGGTCGTTCTCCTTCGGCGCCGCGGTGCCGTCGAAAGTGAACTGCGCCGGGCGGTACACCACCGGCGTGGCGACGCCGCCGACCACATCGTAGATGTCGACCCGGTCGCGGAAGAAGAACCCGCGATGGAAGAACTGCGCCTGGAAAGGCACCTTGTCGCCGCGCCACAGCGCCTGCGCCGGATTGAAGCGGATGCTGCGGTACTGGTCGTAGCCGATCTTTTCCAGCGATGCCGGCAGCTGCTTGCTCTGGGCGACGAAGGGCTTGGCCGCCAGCGCACGCGCCAGGCCGGCCACCGTTTCGGCGTCGAATGGCGTCGACGCCGCAGGCGCGGCCATGGCACGCAAGGGCACGCCGGAGAGCAGCGACATCAGGGGCCAGGACAATCCGGCCAGCAGCACTTCGCGTCGGTGCACACGCTCTCCCAGGTTTCGGTGACAGTTAACCATTCATTTTAGGGTTTCGTTTGTTAACGCCACCGCGACGCAGGGCGCAACGCGGCGCATTCGAGCACCCCAGGCGCCGGGTAACCGTTTTCAGCGCCGCCGTCATCGCCACGTCACCGTCCTGCCATCCCGGTTTCACCGCGCGCGAAGAACCTTGTGCAAACCGGGAGCCGCGCATGCGTTATGCGATCGTCAGCGAAACCTACCCGCCGGAGATCAACGGCGTCGCCCTGACCGTGCAGGGGTTGGAACAGGGCTTGCGCGCGCGGGGGCATGACGTCCATGTGGTCCGTCCGCGCCAGGGTGAGGACGACAGCGCCAGCCTGCACGAGCTGCTGGTGCCGGGTGCGCCGCTTCCGCGATACCCGGGCCTGCGTGTCGGCTTCCCGGCCACGCGACGCCTGCGCGATGCGTGGCAGGCGCTGCGGCCCGACGCCATCTACGTCGCCACCGAGGGGCCGCTGGGCTGGTCGGCGCTGCGCGCGGCGGCGCGCCTGGGGATCCCGGCGGCGACCGGTTTCCATACCCGTTTCGACGAGTACATGCGTGATTACGGCGTGGCGTTCCTGGCCTCCACCGCGCTGCGCTGGATGCGCCGTTTCCACAACAGCGCCGATGCGACCCTGGTGCCGACCCGCGAGCTGCTCGACTTCCTGCAGGACCAGCGCTTCGAGAACGTGATGCGACTTGCGCGCGCGGTCGACAACACACAGTTCGATCCGCAGCGGCGGGATTTCGGCCTGCGTGCGCAGTGGGGACTGGGTGACGACGGTTTCGCCGCGATCTATGTCGGCCGCATCGCCGCCGAGAAGAACCTCGACCTCGCCGTCCGTGCATTCCGTTCGCTGCAACGCGCGCGGCCCGACGCACGTTTCGTCTGGGTCGGCGACGGCCCGGCGCGGGCGAAGCTCGAAGAAGACAACCCCGACTTCATCTTCGCCGGCGTGCAACGCGGCGACGATCTGGCGCGGCACTTCGCCAGCGGCGACCTGTTCGTGTTTCCCAGCCTGAGCGAGACCTTCGGCAACGTCACCCTGGAAGCACTGGCCAGCGGCGTGCCGACGGTGGCCTTCGATTACGGCGCGGCACGCGAGTACCTGCGCGATGGCGTGCATGGCGCGGCGATTGCCAGTGGCGATGACGCCGGCTTCATCGCCGCCTGCACCCGCATCGCCGGCGACGATCTCAGTCGTGGCGCCATGCGCATGGCGACCCGCCAGGCCGTGGCAGGCCTGCGCCCGGAGCAGGTGGCCAGCGATTTCGATGCGCTGCTGCAGGGCCTGGTGCAGTCGCGACGCGACACAGGCCTCACGGCCCTGTCCTCGACACCACCGGAACGGGAGGCGTCATGAACCGACACTCGCTGCAGCGCATGCTGCACCATCCCACGTTGCACAAGCGCCTGGTCGATCGTGACAGCGGCTGGTGCCTGCGCGCCAACCGCTGGGGGGAAGGCGAACGCTCGCGATCGTACTTCGCCCTCGTCAGCCGTCTCGGCGATGGCGTGTTCTGGTATGCGCTGATGGCCGCGTTGATCGTGGTGGACGGCCTCGACGGCCTGGCTGCATCGGCACACCTGGCCGCGACCGGCGTGATCGCGCTGGCGCTCTACAGGCTGCTCAAGCGCTGGACGCGGCGGCCGCGTCCGTTCGCCTCGGATCAGCGCATCCACGCCTGGGTCGCGCCGCTGGACGAGTTCAGTTTCCCCTCCGGGCACACGTTGCACGCGGTCGCCTTCAGCCTGGTGGCGATGGCGCATTACCCGCAACTGGCCTGGCTGCTGGTGCCGTTCACCGCCAGCGTCGCCGCATCGCGCGTGGTGCTGGGGCTGCACTACCCCAGCGATGTTCTTGCAGCGACGGGCATCGGCACGTCGCTGGCGGGGGTGTCGTTGTGGTTGGTGCCTGGGGTGACGCTGTTCGGGTGACGGTGGGTCCCGGGTGCGCTTCGCTTACCCGGGCTACGCATCGTGACGGTGGGTCCCGGGTGCGCTTCGCTTACCCGGGCTACGCATCACACCTGTAGCCCGGGTAAGCGCAGCGCACCCGGGGGCGTCACATCGACAACCGTCGTCACGCCGCTACGGCGCGAACGACCTTGGCCCGGGCGACACTCGGGAAATACTGGCTGGCCCAGTCGCGGTCGTTGGCCACCTGCGCCTGCGCGCGGCTGGCCTCCAAGGCGGCGAAGTCGAGCGTCGCCACGGCCCAGTGCTGGTCGCCGCGGGTCTGCACGATCATCCCGTCGTGCGGCAGGCCGACGTCCATCGGGGCGATCAGTGCCGCCTCGCCGGTGTTGGCATCGAGCGCGGGACTCCACGGCGCCTCGCCGGCCGTCACCGACTGGGCGACGAAGCAACGGTTCTCCAGCGCGCGCGCCAGGCAGCCCACGCGAACGCGGGTAGCACCGGCCTGCGTGTCGGTGCAGCTGGGCACGACCAGCAGGCGGGCGCCGGCTTCGCATTGCGCACGCACCGGCAACGGGAACTCGCTGTCGTAGCAGACGGCGACCGCGCTGCGCACCGGGCTGGTCTCGAAAACCTTCAACTCGTCGCCGGACTCGATGACGCCGGCGGCCTTCTCGAATCCCGTCAGTCGCAGCTTGTCCTGCCAGACATGGCTGCCGTCCGGCGCGAACGTGTAGCTGCGATTCCGGTAGCGGCCGCGCCCCAGGTCGAGCAGGAAGGTGCCGGCCACCACGTGCATGTGCCGTTCGCGCGCCAGTCGCGAGAACAGCTCCAGCCAGGGCCGATGCCAGGCCTGCAACGCTGCGAGCGACGCATGCAGGTCGGAGCGTGTTGCTTCGTCGAACATGGCCCCCAGCTCCAGCGCCAGGTATTCCGGCAGCACCGCCATCTGCGCGCCCTGCTGGCGCGCCTCGTCCAGCCAGCGCGCCTGCTTGCCGGCGAAGGCGGCGAAATCGTCCGGTGCACCGACGGCGTACTTCGCCACGGCGACCTTGAGCACGCGGTTGTCGAGCACGCCCTCGCTCATCGCGTCCGCTCCAGGGGGCGCAACCAGAACGTCAGTGCGTGGTCGACGACGCCGCCGCCGACCTCGCGCCAGGTCAAGTGCGCCTTCAGTTCAGGGCGCTGCCGGTAGCCGCGCTTCGTCCAGAAATCCTCGTTGCCACGATGGAAGGCCGGGCGGCGCGGATGGCCCGGTTCGCGGTCGACCGCGCAGAACGCGGTCCATGCATAGTCGCCGTAGCTGCGCGCATGGGCTTCGCGCGCTTCGAAGAAACGATGGCCGATGCCGCGCCCGCGGTACTGCGGCAGCAGTACCGATTCGCCGCAATAGAACACCTCCTGCGGATCGATCGAGACACCGTCGAACGCGTCCAGGAACGTGCTGGACTCCGCCGCCAGCGGCATCCCGGTCGAGGCGCCCACGACCTGGTCACCGTCGAACGCCAGCGCGACGATGCTGCGCGGCGAGTTCAGGTAGCTCTGCAGGTACTCGGCCTCGTAGCCGGCATCGCCGTCGTAGAGGTAGGGCCAGTCGCGGAAGACCGCGATGCGCAACCGCGCCAGGTCGGCCAGCCACGGCGAGATCGCCGCGCCGCTGTAGCTGCGCACTTCAAGCGCGGAAGGCGTTTCAGGGGCTTTGGCATCCATCACGTACATCTGGGGTTCCCTGTCGCGGTTGGAGGTGGATGGGTCGGATCGGCGGAACGTCCGGGCAGTGCGGTCAGTCAGGTTCACAGATCACGCGGCGCCGGTCGCGATCCGGCCAATTGATACCAGTCGACCCGGCGGGTGACCACCATGATCGCGGCCAGGACCAGGAACAGCAGTCCGGCGCCGAGCACCAGGGCGTTGTCCTCCGACACCAGCAGCCCGTACAGCGCAGCATAGAGCGTCGCCAGCATGCCGGCGAAACCCAGGCCCCGTCCGACGCTGCGCAGCACCGCGACCAGGTAGAAGCCGATCAGCCCGATGCAGGCGACGCTGGCGACCAGGTAGGCGATGGCGAAGGCGATGTGCTCGCTCAGGCTGACCAGCAGCAGGAAGAAGATCGCCAGCGCCAGGCCGACCAGGCCGTACTGGATCGGGTGGATCGGCAGCTGCTTGATCAGCTCGAAGATGAAGAAGCCGACGAAGGTCAGCAGCACGAACAGCAGGCCGTACTTGGTCGCGCGATCGGCCTGCGTGTAGATGTCGACCGGGTCGATCAGCGACACCCCGACTGCGTCGATGCCGTCCATGCCGGCGATCCCGCTGCTCAGGTCCGGCAGGATCTGTCCCTGCTGGAACTGGCGCTGGGCATTGGTCGCGACCGAGGCGATTTCCCAATCGGCCTTGAAGCCGGATGCGTCGGTTTCATGCCGCGGCGAGCTGCCGCCGAAGCTGGGGTGCAGCCAGCTCGACTGCAGGGCGAAGCGGTTGCTCTTGCCCAGCGGCACCAGTGCCAGCGACTCGGTGCCTCCCAGCACCAGGTCCAGCTGGGTGTCGAGCTTGATCACTTCCCCGGCCTGCGGCTCGGCCAGGCGCGCATGCAGACCCGAACCACTGCGGCTGCCGAGCCCCTCTTCCACCAGCTGGCTACGGCCATTGATGCGCAGCTGCGGCGAGGCGCGCAGGCCGCGCACGTCGGCGATGGCATAGCTCAGCCAGGGCTTGCCGATCTTGCGCGGAACCGTATCGGCTGCCGGGATCTGCGCTTCGAAATGCGCCGTGGCCTTGCCATGCCATTCGTACACGCGCACTTCGTGCAGGCCGCGCTTGCGCGTGCTCGGACGCATCGGTCCGCGCACGTCGAGCGTGGTCGGGAAGAACGTCCAGTGATGGGTCACTTCGCGCTGCACCTTGTGCACGATGTTGTACTTGTCGGGTTCTTCGACCTCGACCGTCTCGGTATAGGGCACCACCAGCACCGGACCGGCGAAGGACTGGGCGCCGGCATAGCTGCGGGCGATGTCGGCAACCGCCTGGGCGCGGTAGTTCTGGCGGTCCTGGATGACGCCGCGGATCATCAGCAGCGGAACCAGGATCGCAATGGTCATCGCGACGACCATGACGATCTTGAAGGCAAGGCGCATGTGCAACTCCTGTCGGGTATTGGCGACAGGATCCAGGGCGAACGCGGGGCGACGATGGCGCCACGGTGAAGCGAGGGTGAAGTCAGCCCGGCAGCGACAGGCGCGCGACCGCGCCGCCACCTTCGCGATTGTCCAGGGTGGCCTCGCCCGCGTGCAGGGTCGCCACCTCGGCGACGAAGCAAAGGCCAAGGCCGCTGCTGCGGCTGCCATTGCCGGGGCGCGGCAGGGAGTAGAAGCGCTCGAACACGCGATCGCGCGCGTAGTCGGGGATGCCGGCGCCGCGGTCGCCCACTTCCAGCACCTGGCGTTCGCCCGCATGCCGCAGGCGCAACTCGATGCGGCTGCCTGCCGGGGCGAAATCGACCGCGTTCTCGATCAGGTTGATCAGCGCCTGGCGCAGCAGGAACGGATCGCCCTGGACGGCGGGCAAGCCGGCTTCGAGGTCCGCATCCAGCACGACTCCGGCACGCGCCAGGCGCGTAGTGCATTGCGCGATGGCCTCCTCGGCCAGGCCCGCCAGCATCACCGGCTCGGGCTGTTCCAACCGCTGGCGATGTTCGACCGCGGCCAGCGCCAGCATCTTGTCGATCATCTGAGCCAGCCGTTCGCTCTGGCTGCGGATGCTGGCCGCGAAGCGGACCCGGTCGGCTTCGTCGAGCGGGCCTTCGAGCAGCTCGGCACTGCCGCGGATCGCCGCCAGCGGGCTCTTCATCTCGTGCGTCAGCGTGTGCACGTACTGCTCGACGTATTGCTTGCCTTCCAGGCGCACGCGCATGGTTTCCAGCGCCTGGCCAAGCTCGCCGAACTCGCCGGCGGCGCGCGGCACGGTGACTCGCTCGCCCGCCGTTACGCCGTTCGCATACCGGCGCAGTTCGCCGAGCTGGCGCGACAGCCACCAGGCCGCGACCAGGCCCACCAGCAGCGATGCGCCCAGCAGCACCGCGCCCCAGCGCAACACCACGGCCTGGCTGCGCTCGATGAAGGGGGCGATGGCGCTGTTCGGCTTGGCCACCGTCAGCACGCCGATCACCTTGCCCTGACCATCGCGGATGGGCGCGGCGACGTGCATCACGGTCGAGTCGGGGTCGGCGTATTCGCTGCGGGTGGAACGCGCGCCGTACTTGCCGCGCAGGGTCAGGTAGACGTCGTTCCAGCGCGAATAGTCCGCACCGACGTCGCGGCCGCTGCTGTCGAACACGACCCGTCCGCGGGCATCGGTGACATAGATGCGGTACTGCGAGGAGCGCTTTCCGAATCCCCAGATGCGGGCACCGTAGTCACGCCGCGCCATCGCCCGCACGCGGTGGGCGAAGACGCCATCGTCGATGCGCCCGGCGATGAAGTCGTCGGTGGCCAGTTCGGCGAGCACGTTGGCGGTGTCGACCAGGGTGTCTTCCATTGCCTGGCGCACGCCCGGCTTGACCTCGGCGACGAACACCTGGGCCAGCAGCAGCCCTGCCAGCGCGACGATCAGGAAGTAGCCGAGGAAGATGCGCAGGCCGATCTTCATTCGCGCGCGGCCTTGCCGTTGCCATTGCCCGGCCCGTTGGCAATGTCGAGCGAATACCCGAGGCCACGGTGGGTGCGGATCGGGTCGAGCTCGGGCGCGACGTCGCGCAGCTTCGCCCGCAGGGTCTTGATGTGGGTGTCGACGGTGCGGTCGCCGCTGTCGAGGGCATTGCCCCAGACACGGTCCATCAGCTGCGCGCGCGACAGCACCGCGCCGGGACGCTGCAGCAATGCCGCCAACAGCCCGTATTCGTAGCGGGTGAGGTCGAGCAGCTGCTGGCGGTAGGTGATGCGCTTTCCTTCGGCGTCGTGGACGAAACCGCCGGCCCCGGCCGGCGCCTCGTGGTGCACGCGCCGCAACACCACGCGCACCCGCGCAACCAGCTCGCGCGGCGAAAAGGGCTTGGTCACGTAATCGTCGCCACCGATTTCCAGCCCGAGGATGCGCTCGGCCTCGGCGTTGTGCGCGGTCAGGAAGATCACCGGCAGGTCGCGTCCGCGCCGCAACTCGCGGCACAAGGCGAAGCCGCCGATGTCCGGCAGCCCCACGTCCAGCACCGCCAGGTCGAAGGACTGGCCCCGCGCCAGCGCCAGCGCGTCGCGACCGGTCAGGCAATGCGAGGTTTCGAACCCGTCGGCACGCAATGCGTGGACGACGATGTCGGCGATGGCGGGTTCGTCTTCTACCAGCAGGATGTGCATGGGGGGAAGCGTAGCAGCCCCCTCGCCGAGCCCGGAACGGCGCGTGCGTGTAGATTGTGCGGGTCCCCGCTCCCCCGCAGCCCATGAATTACCGTCACGCGTTCCACGCCGGCAACCATGCCGACGTGCTCAAGCACATCGCGCTGCTGGCGATCTGCGATGCCCTGGTCGCCAAGCCGGCCGCGGTGTTCGCACTCGATACCCATGCAGGCCGTGGCCTGTACGCGCTCGACAGCAATTCGGCGCAGCGCACGGGCGAGGCCGAGGGTGGCATCGGTCGCCTGATCGCCGAGGCGCCCAGGCACCCGGCGGTGGCGCGCTACCTGGCCGCGATCCGTGCCTGCCGCCACGAACACGGCCAGGCCAGCTATCCCGGCTCGCCCTGGCTGCTCGCCCACGCCCTGCGCGAGCAGGACCGCATCGCCGCCTGCGAACTGCAGCCGGAGGAAGCGGGCCAGCTCAAGGCGGTGTTCGAGCACGATCCGCGCGTGGCCATGCATCAACGCGACGGCTACGCGGCGATGAAGGCGCTGCTGCCTGCGCGCATTGGCGAAACCCGCTACAACCGCGGCCTGGTGCTGATCGACCCGCCCTACGAAGCGCAGCTGGAAGAGTTCGACACCGCCATCGCGGCATTGCGCGAAGGCATCAGCCGCTGGCCGCAGGGAACGTTCGCACTGTGGTATCCGATCAAGTTGCGGCGTGCGCTGCAGCCGTTCTACCGGCGCGCGGCCGCGATCCCGGCCAAGTCGTCGTTCGTCGCCGAACTGCAGGTCCGGGCCGACGATTCGCCGCTGCGCATGAACGGCAGCGGCCTGCTGGTGCTCAACCCGCCGTGGCAACTGGACCAGGCGCTGGCAGGCGCGCTGCCGTTGCTGGCCAAGGTGCTGGGCGAAGGCCCGGGCGCGGCCAGCCGGGTGGAGTGGCTGGTGCGGGCGGCGTAGACGGCAACGTCCAAATGGGTCCCGGCGTTCGCCGGGACGACGGTCAATCCATCTTCACGTCGGGCTCGAAGAAGCTCCAGCGCACTTCCGGGAAGCTCTGCTTGAGCGCGCGCTCGACCGTGTTGATCTGCTCGGTCAGGGCCGCGACGCTGTGCTCCTCGCGCATGTGCGCCTGCACGGACACCAGTACCTCGTTGCCCAGCTGCAGGGTGATCAGGCTGATCACCTGGTTGATTTCCGGGCGCGCATCGAGGAACTCGCGCATCTGCTGCTGACGCGCCGGGTCGACACTCTGGCCGATCAGCATCGCCTTGACCTCGATCGCGACGAACACCGCGACCACGATCAGCAGCGCACCGATGGTGATCGTGCCGATCGCATCCCACAGCGGGTTGCCGGTGACCGCCGCCAGCAGCACCGCGATCAGCGCGAACACCAAGCCGAACAGCGCCGCCAGGTCCTCGCCGAAGATCACCACCAGTTCGGCCTGGCGGCTCTCGCGGAACCACTGCCACAGGTTGCGGCCACCGCGCGCCTTGTTGACCTCGACCAGGCAGGCCCGCATCGATACCGCCTCGGCGATGATGCCGAAGGTCAGCACGCCCGCAGCCCAGTACCAGTGCTTGATCTGCTCGGGATGCTGCAGTTTGTGGATGCCCTCGTACAGCGAGAACATGCCGCCGACGGTGAACAGCATCACCGCCACCAGGAACGACCAGAAGTAGATCGCCTTGCCGTAGCCCAGCGGGTAATCCGGCGACGGCGGCGCCTTGGCCTGGCGCATGCCCAGCAGCAAGAGCAGCTGATTGCCGCAATCGGCGAGCGAGTGGACGGTCTCGGCCAGCATCGCGCTGGAACCGGTGAAGAACGCGGCCAGGCCCTTGGCCACCGCGATCGCGAAGTTGGCACCAAGCGCGAAGAAGATCGCGCGGGTCGAATCACCACCACCAGCCATGCGTCATCGTCCCTAAAGAGTGTTCGGTTGAGTGCGTCGAAAGCGGCGCGAGTCTAGCACCGGGGCCTGTGCGCCCGACGCAGGCGCCGGGTGTGCGTTTCGTCAAGACGCGCGGCCCGCTGCCACGCGGCGAGGATCTCAATCGGCCAGTTCGCGCTGCGTCTTCTTCGGCAGCTTCGCGCGGACCAGTTCGTAACTGCGGCGAAGCATCGCACGCAGCTCCTCCTGCGGCAGGCGACCGGGCTGCGCCACCATCACCCAGTGCGAACGCGCCAGGTAGGGCGCCGGCTCGAACCCGGGGCGCTCGGTCAGCTCGAGGAAGCGCTCGTCCTCGACCTTGAAGCTGATCGCCCCCGTGCCCTGGTCGCGGGTCACGCAGAACATCTTGCCGGCGACGGAGAACACGAGGTCTTCGCCCCATTTGATCGAGGCCTCCACGCCCGGCCAGCCCCCCACGTACGCCCGCAACGCCGCCTGATCCATCCCCGCCCCCCGTGAAGAATGTGAATACGGGCAGTGTGCCAATATCCGTCCATGGCCGCGCGCGAACGACTCCCGCCCTGGCACGAAAGGATGCGTCTTCCCAACGGACGCGAAGTATTGATTCGTCCGATCCGCCCGGAAGACGCAGAACCCATTCGCGCCAGCTTCTCCCTGCTCCAGCCGGAGGAGGTGCGCCAGCGCTTCTCGTCCGGCATCCAGCGCGACGCGCTGTCGGAGATGACGCCCGAAGCGGCCGAGCGGATGACCCGCATCAACCCCAAGAACGAATTCGCGCTGGTGGCGGCCGAGCCCCTGCCGCCCGGCGAGGCGTTGATCGGCGCGGTCGCCCGCATTTCGGTGGACGACAACGGCCGCGACGCGGGCTTCGCAATCCTGGTCAGCCATTACGTCGCGAACATGGGCCTGGGCCGCTACCTGATGACCCGGCTGGTGAAATGGGCCCGCGGCAAGAAGCTCGACTGCGTCTACGGCGACGTGTTCGAGCACAACGAGGCGATGCTGTCGCTGGCCGAATCGCTGGGTTTCGAGCGCAGTGGCGGGGAGGACGCCGGCGGCCTGGTGCGCATGCGGCTGGACCTGAAGCCCAAGGCCGCCTGATCGGCCCTGCCGACCCTGAATCCGCACCCGCCTGACGAGCGGCCGCAACTGGCCGCTCCGGTCGGGCGCGCGCGTTGTAAAACAACGACCGGGGGGCCTTGCGGCAGGCACAACCGCGTCCGTCCACGGATGGATCGTTTCCGGGACCGCAGCGATGAACACCACCATCAACGAAGAGCGCCTCAACCAGTTCCTCGGCCACGCCGTCGGGGACCTCGGCGCGGCGATCAGCGCCACCCTCATGCTCGTGGGCGACCAGCTCGGCCTGTACCGCGCGCTCGCC
>Ga0102589_1004984_pt1 | contig 11979 bp, 9 predicted proteins | sample AraplaMF_Col_mLB_FD_76858 | JGI IMG/M metagenome (GOLD analysis project Ga0102589, IMG submission 76858) | Arabidopsis root microbial communities from the University of North Carolina, USA - plate scrape MF_Col_mLB | ecosystem: Host-associated > Plants > Roots > Endosphere | place: USA... | reverse complement strand
AATTGGTTTAGAAAAACCTTAGTCGCATTAATTACCGTATTTACATTTGGTTTAGTGACGCCTCCTTCCATATTGCTTGATAATGCCAAAGCTGCGGACAAGCCTACGAGCACAGCTGGGCAACAAAATTTGGAGAGTACGTCCTATACATATGAAGAAACGAATGACAGGTTAACCACCGATACTTTTATTACTTATGCAATGCAGGAAGCAGAGAAGCAGTCAATGCAAAAGTTTGGTACTAAAATTGGTCCAGTAATTGAAGATGAGTTTAAAGATGTAATATTACCGAAAATCGAAGAGGCAATTGCTGAACTGGCAAATGATGTACCAGAGGAGTCGTTACAATCATTAGCGATTTCTCAAAGACCGGCTGGTGGAAATAATGAAAAGATTTTTCACGTTTATGATACGAAATCAGGAAATGATTTACTTCGATTTCATGTAAGAAGAGATCATCCACCGCAAGATGGTTATTATTTTAATTTCCATTATCATCGTTTTGATGATGGATACAATGGGCATCATGAATTAGGAAATATTTATTGGAATACGAATGTGCCGCCGAAATGGCTTTCTTAAAAAGAACAAGAGAAAATCTTGTTCTTTTTTTATGTTGATAGAAGGGTAAGACGAATATGTTGTTGAATAAAATAGGTTTAGGAAAAAGAAGCAAAGGGAGTATGGGAATGCAAAAATATATTGTTTTTGACTTTGATGGCACATTAGTAGATTCACAAAATATATTTGTACCAATTTATAATCAACTTGCTGAAAAGCACGGATATAAAATGGTAAGGGATGAAGAAATTGAGTATTTACGTAAATTAACGATGCCAGAGAGATGTAAACAACTCGATGTACCACTGTATAAATTACCGATATTAGCGCTGGAGTTTTATAAATTGTATCAACCCGCCATAAAAGATCTTATATTGTTCCATGGGATGAAGGAAGTATTAGATGAACTGCATAAAAAAGGCTATGGAATTGCAGTTATTTCATCAAACTCGGAAGAGCATATTCGGGCATTTTTACACAATAATGATATAGAAAATATACAAGAAGTGTATTGTTCTAAAAATTTGTTCGGTAAAGATAAAATGATAAAAAGGTTTTTAAAATCGAAAAAAATAACAGAGAAAGATATGTTATATGTCGGTGATGAACAGCGAGACGTAGCAGCGTGTAAAAAGGCAGGGGTGAACGTAATTTGGGTATCTTGGGGATATGATGTCATTGAAACAGTGAAAAAAGATGCACCTGATTTTATGGTTCATACGCCGATGGAAATTGTGCAAGTAGTACAAGGGGCGTATTCTTAATATGAAGACACTTCGAGCAGGTATTCATCATATTGAATTTTGGGTAGCAAATTTAGAGGCATCCATTTCTTTTTACGATATGTTGTTTTCCATAATTGGATGGAGAAAGTTGAATGAAGTATCATATAGTACAGGAGAAAGCGAAATATATTTTAAAGAAGTAGACGAGGAAATCGTAAGGACGTTAGGGCCTAGACATATTTGTTACCAAGCTATTAAAAGAGAAGTGGTGGATGAGGTAGCGGAGTTTCTTTCTAGTGCGAAAGTGAAAGTAATACGTGGTCCGATTGAAATGAATCATTATTCAGATGAGTACTATACGATTGATTTTTATGATCCGAATGGGTTTATTATAGAAGTAGCGTATACACCAAATGTAGAAATGTAAGGGGAATATACATGGAGACAATTACAGCAGGGCAAAACAATATACAAATAGTAAAAGATGCAGTGAATATTGAAGAAATTTCCAAAGGGTTCTCACCTGATAAGAAGTATGTAATTACGAATGCGAATAATGAAAAATATTTATTGCGGACAGGCGATATAAAAGAGTATGAAAGAAAGAAAATAGAGTTTCAAATTTTAAATGAAATGCAAAAACGTAGTGTGCAAGCACAAAAACCAATTGAAATGGGTTTGTTGGTAGAAGAAGGTTTATGCTATGGCATTTTTTCATATTTAGAAGGGGAAGATGCGAAGAAGCTATTGCCTACGTATTCACCAAAAGAACAATATGAAATTGGTATAGAGGCAGGAAAAGATTTAGCAAAAATGCATACATATGAAGCTCCTAATGTTATACTTCCATGGTATGAAAGAGCCATGAAAAAACATCAAAAATATGTAGAGGCATACAAAACATGCGGAATAAAAATAAAAATAAAAAATGATGATAAAATCATTAAGTTTATAGATGAAAATGAAATATATTTACAAAACCGCCCAAATCGATTTCAACACGATGATTTTCATTTAGAAAATATAATTGTACGGGATGGAAAATATGTAGGAGTGGTTGATTTTAATGGCTACGATTGGGGCGATCCACTTCATGATTTCGTAAAAATTGCGCTATTTGCAAGGGACATTAGTATTCCGTATTCAATCGGACAAATAGAAGGATACTTTAATGGGAGAATACCAGAGGAGTTTTGGAAACTATATGCAGTATACGTTGGAATGACAGTTTTCTCTTCAGTTGTTTGGTCTTTACGAGCAGCACCGCATATGTTAGATGATACGTTAGAGCGTCTTACTATAGTTTTAGAGGATCATAAAGATTTTGAGCTATTAAAGCCAATTTGGTTTCAACCAGAAAAGATTAATATGAAATAGAAAAGGTAGGTGTGGTTCGCACCTACCTTTATTTTTTACCATTCTTCTTTTTGAAGCAGTTGTAATGCTAAATTTAAATCTACATCTTCTTGTATATGTCTCGGAGTCCACGGGATATGTATATGCGGTTGTATACCAATTCCGGACATTCCTTCGCCTTTATCTATAATAGAAAGCCCTGTAGTAGGATCGTCCCATCCTTTCTTATCTATACAACCTGAATAATCGTGATGAGTAATTGAAACAACTTCTTTAAAAATTTCTGCGTACAAGGCTTTTCCTCCTAATAATTTAATTAGTTGAATAATAGAATTCTGTATCTTTTACGTATTATCCTTTATTTGGATGTGAATTTTAATGAAAAATAGAGGGAAGTGTTATCATCCCTCTATTAAAAATTTATTTCATTTTTTTAAATGCAAGTGGCTGAGTACTTAGCGTAGCTGGCACATGTAACTGAAGGAATGGAAATTCACCACTCACACTCATTTCATAAGCGAATAATAAACTCATTTTCATTTGAAATAAGTCAACTTTTGCAGAGAAGACATCGTAATGATGATGCGCTAATGGAATGTCCATCTCCATAAATTGTACAAATAATAAATCATCTCGCTTGTATACTTGTAATGTTCCGTATGCAGGATGTTCGAAAGTACCAGTATAATCCTCTAATTGGTGAGAAGGTGTGGTCCCCTTAATTTTTTCAGGAATGGATTGAGTTGCTTCTTTCATCATTTCTTTCATTTTTTCGGTATCTTCTACAGCACGTTTATGCCAATCAATAGATTCTAATTCAAGTAGTTCATCATAAATTTGATTAGCGAGATAAGTAGGCAGTAATGTGCCTCCAGCATTCGTTAAAATGACAAGGCCTATGTTTTCTGTTGGTATGAATGAAACAAGCGCTGAAAATCCATCAATATTACCGCCATGATGAATCACCTTATTACCACGATAAGCGCTAATAAACCAACCAAGACCGTAACTATTTAATGGAGATTCAGGAAGTGATAAAACTGGTTGATCTGGAATTGAATTGTGCGGTGTATACATTTGTTGTAATAATTCAGGAGAAATTAATTCATGATCTCCAAACTTTCCTTTGTTTAAGTGAAGAAGGACCCAATTGGCCATATCTTCAATTGTAGAATTAATACAACCAGCAGCGCCGACTGTATCGATGTTACGGAATGGAACTTCTTTTATTTCACCGTCATTTTCGATGTAAGGTAAAGCATAATCATCTGTATTTTGTGAATCTGTAACAGAGAAGTTTGTATGTCTCATATTTAAAGGTTCTAAAATATGTTCTGTAGCGTATTGCTCCCATGTTTGATTTGTAATGTTTTCTACAATATAGCTAATTGTTGCATACATTAAGTTGTTATATAGAAATGCTGTGCGGAACGGTGCATCAAGTGATAAATGTTTTATTTTTTCTACTATATCTTTTCGGGTTAAAGAAGAGCTGTACCAAAGAGCATCATGGCGACTGACCCCAGTACGGTGAGAAGCTAAATCTCGTCCTGTAGTTTGTGAAGAAGCAAGTAGTTCAGATAAAGCGAAGTTAGGTATATAAGACTGGACTGGAGTATCCCAATTAAACTTTTTTTGCTGTGCTAACAAACTTAATGAAAGTGTGCCAAAAGCTTTCGTTGAGGAACCGATTGCAAACCGAGTACTCGGTGTAACAGCCTCTTTCGTCTCTAGATTGCGATAGCCAAATCCTTCTGAAATAATAACTTCGCCGTCTTTTATAACAGCCACAGCAGCACCGGGAACATTTAAATCTTTCATCATTTTTTCAACCGTTGTTTGTAAAGAAGCCATAACAGGAGTTTCAATTTTAGACATACTTCTAACCTCCAAATATAATTTTTGTTCTACCGCACTATACTTTCGGTAATAGAAAATGAAACCCTTTTTAATTATGGAAAGTTAATAATTTTGTAAGGATGAATGAAATTATTATTTATTTAGAATTTTATTTTCATTATAATTAATTTAAATTAAGATTTAGAAAAGATGGTGAAGCAGTGTGCTAACAATAAAGAAATTGCTTTGTGATAATAAAAATAATCCGATAGGTATAGATTCGAAAGTTGTTAAAATTAGTTGGCAACTCGAGTCGGGTAACCGAAATGTAAAACAACTTGCGTATCAATTGCAGGTTGCGAAGGATAGAGAGTTTAAAACTATAGTATTTGATTCGCAGAAAGTAGAAACAGATCAAAGTTTATATATACCAATCAATTCGTTTTCATATAGTAAGGAAACACGCTATTTTTACCGAGTGAAGGCATGGGATAATCATGAAGAAGAGTCGCCATGGTCAGAAGTAGCATTTTGGGAGACTGGATTACAAGGGAAAGACAATTGGTGTGGAAACTGGATTGCTGCGAAAAAAGAGCGAACGCAGGTTATGTCTTTTCATAAAAGCTTTTCTATTAAAAAATTAGTTAAAAAAGCACGTTTATATATCACAAGTTTAGGATTATACGAGGCTTCTATAAATGGAGAGCGTATTGGAGATTGTTATTTTACCCCGGGATGGACAAGTTATGATAAGAGGGTATTGTATCAAACGTATGATATAACGCATGTATTAAAGATTGGGCAAAATGATATTTCTGCAATGGTAGGAAATGGCTGGTATAAAGGGCCGATTACAATGCATCATGTACGTAATTATTACGGGAGAAGGCGAGCAATAATTGCTCAATTACATGTAACGTATGAAGATGGAACGAAAGAAAAAATTGTAACAGATGAAACATGGAAGGTAACCCCAAGCCCCATATTGTATTCGGAAATTTATGGAGGAGAAGTTTATGACGCTAGGCTAGAAAAAAGTGGTCAAGAGCTAGAAGATGTTGAAGTAATTGAGCACTCTAAACAAATAATTGTTGCGCAAGAAAACGAATCGATTCGTAAAATGAAAATTATAAAACCTATCTCTATTTCAAACCTACCTAATCACGAATGGCTCATTGATATGGGACAAAATATGGTAGGCTGGGTGCGTTTTACAGTCCGTCATGTTTATATTGGACAAAAAATAGAATTACATCATGCTGAAATATTAAATAAAGACGGTAGTTTTTATAATGGAAATCTCCGAAAGGCAAAACAAAAAATAGTGTATATAGCAAAAGGAGAAGAGGAGGAAACGTTTGAACCTCATTTTACCTATCAAGGTTTTAGATATGTGAAAATAAGTGGATTAACTCAGTCACCTCAAATAGCAGATTTTGAAGGGATTGTATTACATACGGATATGGAAAAAGTAACTGAATTTGAAACGTCCAATCCATTAATCAATCAACTTCACCATAATGTAGAATGGTCTCAAAGAGGGAACTTCTTTGATGTGCCAACAGATTGTCCGCAGCGAGATGATAGACTTGGTTGGACCGGAGATGCACAAATGTTTATTGGGACCGCTACACAAATTATGAATGTCCAATTGTTCTTTAAAAAATGGCTTCAAGATTTATCGCTAGACCAAAATAAAAACGGAGCTGTGCCTTTAGTTATACCAGATGCGTTTGGGAAAAGAGTGGATTTTGATCTGGATACTTCTGGAGGCTGGGGTGATGCAACAATTATTTGTCCATGGGTTCACTATCTGCATTACGGAGATGTATCGATTTTAAAAGAACAATATGAAAGCATGAAAAAATATATAGATTACATACGTTCACAAGGTGAGAATGAGTATATATGGGATACAGGTTACCATTTAGGAGATTGGCTTGCATTAGATACGAAACCAGATGTATTTGAAGGCGGAACAGACAAATATTTTATTGCGACGGCTTTTTATGCGTATTCTACATCGCTTTTACGAAGAATTGCTGAGATTTTAGGTGAAAATACAGATGCTAAGTTTTATGCAGAGTTACATGGAAATATTGTTCAAGCGTTTCAAAATGAATTCGTTACACCGAATGGAAGGTTAATTTCAAATACCCAAACAGCCCATATTTTAGTACTGCTTTTTGAACTAGTGAAAGATAATGTGAAGGAGAAAGTATTTAATCGGTTAATTGAGCTTTTAAAAGAAAGTAAAAATCATTTAACTACTGGTTTTATAGGAACACCGTATTTAAATTTAATATTAAGCAAGTTTAACCGCCATGACCTTGCTTGTAAGCTTCTATTTCATGAAGATTATCCATCATGGTTATACCAAGTGAAAAAAGGGGCCACAACGATTTGGGAACACTGGGATGGCGTGAAAGAGGATGGAACACTTTGGAATGATAGTATGAATTCTTACAATCATTACGCATATGGCTCTATCGTTGACTGGATATATCGTTATATTGTTGGATTAGAAGTGGATGAAACAAAGCCTGCATATAAACATTCTTATGTACAACCGCATTTTGATTCGAATTTAGAATGGATTAGAGTAAAACGTGAGACAGCTTATGGAGAAATTAAGATTGAGTGGTGTGTAGAAAATGAACAAGCCTTTCTACAGATTTCTGTACCACCAAATACAAGCGCTACATTGCGGATAGACGAAACGAATTGGAAAGCAGAACATAACATTGAAAAGGATTTAGGATCAGGCGATTATAAATTTACCTTTTGTAAAAATATAAAGGGGTAGAATTCTGTTAATATAGAAATATTTTTTATTGATTAGGATGATTAAATTTACTATTTTTCATGTTATGATAAATTTCATACACGATTGAAAGAAGGTTTTACTACATATGAAACATGCTGAAAATGAATACTTAAATTTATGCCGTCACGTAATGGAGCACGGTACGAAGAAAGAAGATCGTACAGGGACAGGCACTGTATCTGTATTTGGATATCAAATGCGTTTTGATCTAAGTAAAGGTTTTCCTTTATTAACGACAAAGAGAGTGCCGTTTCGTCTTGTAGCAAGTGAACTGCTTTGGTTTATGAAAGGTGATACAAATATTCGTTATTTATTGCAGCATAATAATAACATTTGGAATGAATGGGCATTTAAGAGCTGGGTAGAAAGTGACGAGTATACTGGTCCTGACATGACAGATTTCGGTCTTCGCTCACAACAAGATGAGGAATTTAAAGTACAGTACGATGAGCAAATGGAATTATTTAAAAAGAGCGTTCTAGAAGATGATGATTTCTCAAATAAATATGGTTATTTAGGAGACGTATACGGTAAGCAGTGGCGTGCTTGGAAAACGACAGCTGGTGAGACACTTGATCAATTAACAGATGTAATTGAAATGATTAAGAAAACGCCAGATTCACGTCGCCTAATTGTTTCTGCTTGGAACCCTGAAGATGTACCAAGTATGGCATTACCACCTTGTCATACGCTATTCCAATTTTATGTAGCGGATGGCAAACTTTCTTGTCAGCTATATCAAAGAAGTGGAGATATATTCCTTGGAATTCCATTTAACATTGCAAGTTACTCACTACTAACACATTTAATTGCACATGAATGCGGACTTGAAGTGGGAGAATTTGTTCATACAATTGGAGATGCACACATTTATACGAATCATTTTGAGCAAGTAAAAAAGCAATTGGCACGTGAACCACGTCCATTCCCGAAACTTACATTAAATCCAGATGTGAAATCTGTGTTTGATTTTGAAATGGAAGATTTAACGATTGAAGGATATGATCCACACCCAGCAATTAAAGCACCAGTTGCAGTGTAATTGTAGAGGAGATGAAAAGATGATAGTTTCATTTATGGTCGCAATGGACGAGAATAGAGTAATTGGTAAAGATAATAATTTACCTTGGCGTTTACCAAGTGAATTACAATACGTAAAGAAAACAACGATGGGTCATCCGCTTATTATGGGAAGAAAGAACTATGAAGCGATTGGTAGACCACTGCCTGGAAGACGTAATATTATTGTAACTCGCAATGAAGGGTATCAAGTTGAAGGTTGTGAAGTTGCTCATTCTGTAGAAGAAGTGTTTGAGCTATGCAAAAATGAAGAAGAGATCTTTATTTTTGGCGGGGCGCAAATTTATGATCTCTTTTTACCTTATGTAGACAAGTTATATATAACAAAAATCCATCATGCATTTGAAGGAGATACATTCTTCCCAGAAATGGATATGACAAATTGGAAAGAAGTTTTTGTTGAAAAAGGTTTAACGGATGAAAAGAATCCGTATACGTACTATTATCATGTATATGAGAAGCAACAATAATAATAAGGATTGATGTGGTATTCACATCAATCTTTTTATTTGTATTCATTAATATAAGTTTATAGATGATGTTCAATAGTGCTATAATGAAATCTAGCATGTAAAAATGCTAAAATTTTCAAAAGTATTCCTATAGAAAGAGGAGGAGAATCGATTGAGAAAGATATGGGGGATTCTTTTTCTTTGCTTAACGTTCATGTTAGTTGGATGCGGTAAAGAAGAAAAACCACAAGAAGCGTTTGATACATATACAAAAGCATGGAATAAACAAAAATTTGCAGATATGTATGATCAATTATCAGAAAAGGCAAAAAAAGATATTTCAAAGAAAGAATTCACTGAGAAATATGAAAAGATTTATTCTGGTATTGAAGTGAAAGATTTAAAAGTAGAAACAGGGGAAGTAAAAGAAGATAAAAAAGATGAAGGTCCTGTTCCTTTTAAAGTAAGCATGGATACAGTTGGTGGTAAAATTACTTTTGGCCATGAAGCAAAAATGGTGAAAGAAAAAGATGGAGATAAAGAATCTTGGAAAATAGATTGGACTCCTGATTTTATATTCCCAGGTATGACGAAAGATAGTAAAGTGCGTATGCAAACGACGCAACCAAAACGTGGTGAAATATATGACCGTAACGGTAAATATCTTGCGGTAAATGGTAAAGCTTCTGAAATTGGATTGATTCCTGAAGAACTAGGGGATACAGCTCCGCAAACGAAAGAAACGGTTGCGAAGTTGCTAAATATGTCTGTTGAGGAAATTGATCAAAAACTAGCAGCTAAATGGGTAAAACCAAATTACCTTGTACCAATGGGAATATTGCCTGAAGGGGCAACGCAAAATACGTACATTGATTTACCGGGTGTTGCAACAAAACCAGTAAATGTTCGTTCATATCCATTAGGAGAAGCAGCAGCACATCTTACTGGTTATATCGGAAAAGTGAATGCTGAAGATTTAAAAACGCTACAAAAGAAAGGCTATCAAGCGGATGATCCAGTAGGTAAAGCAGGTTTGGAGCAAGTACTGGAAGAAAAGCTGCGCGGTAAAAAAGGTGGCCGTGTCTTTTTAGAAGATGCACAAGGAAAAGAAATTAAAAATTTAGCAAAAACAGATGCTGTTGATGGGGAAAATGTAACTTTAACAATTGATAGTGCTGTTCAAGACGAAATTTATAATGAAATGAAAAATGAGGTAGGCTCAAGTGCAGCAATCAATCCAAAGACAGGAGAAACACTTGCACTTGTAAGCACGCCAGCTTATAACCCAAATACTCTCACAAGAGGAGCGTCAAAAGCGCAACGTGATGCGGTAAATAATGATCCAAAAAAACCAATGACGAATCGTTTTACACAATTATCGGTTCCAGGTTCTGTATTTAAACCAATTACAGCTGCAATCGGTCTTGAAACGAAAACAATTGATCCGAAAGAAGAGTTGAAAATTGAAGGATTGAAATGGACGAAAGATTCTTCTTGGGGTAATTATTATGTAACGCGTGTAAAAGATGCAAACCCGATTGATTTTGATAAGGCAATGAAATACTCGGATAATATTTATTTCGCACAAGAAGCTTTGAAAATAGGGAAAGATAAATTTATGAGTGAAGCGAAAAAATTCGGATTCGATGAGAAACTGCCAATTGAATATGGATTCCCTGCTTCTAAAATCGCAAATGATGGTATTAAAAATGATATTCAAATGGCAGATACAGGATACGGACAAGGCCAAGTGTTAATGACACCTCTTCATTTAGCGTTAACGTATGCGCCGATTGTAAACGATGGAACGATTCCATCACCGTATATCATTAAAACAGATAAACAACCAAAAGCTTGGAAAGAGAATGTGATTTCTAAAGGAAATCAAGATATATTGAAAACTGCTATGACGAAAGTAATTAATGATCCAGATGGTACTGGGAAAATTGCTAAAATTGATGGCATGACACTTGCTGGAAAAACAGGTACAGCGGAATTAAAAGTATCCAAAGAGGCCGAAGGAAAAGAACTAGGCTGGTTCGCTGCATTTGATTTAAATTCACCAAATATGGTCATTACAATGATGATTGAAGATGTAAAAGGTAGAGGCGGAAGTAATATTCCAGCTGAAAAAGTAAAACATGTATTTCAAAAATAATATGTAATAAAAGGCTAGCTCTATAATTTGTAGAGCTAGCCTTTTTATACGAAAGAATTCTTAATATCTGTATACTAAATTTTAAGGAAACAAAATAAATCATTAACTTACGAAAAAAAAGTAGCTATTTTTTATTGACATCGAACACAACTTTTTGTATTATACTTACATAAGGTAAGTTATTTACTTTCAAATTATAAATCTCAAATTAAAGATAAAGTGTAGAAAAGGGAGAGAATACAATGACAAAAGTACTATTTATTACAGCAAATCCAAATTCAGCAGAAGGTTCTTTCGGAATGGCAGTAGGGGAAGCTTTCATCGAAGCTTATAAAAACGAACATCCACAAGACGAAGTTGTAACAATTGATTTATTCAATACTACAGTACCAGCAATTGATGCAGATGTATTCGCTGCTTGGGGTAAATTTGCAGCAGGTGAAGGCTTTGAAACTTTAACTGAAGTTCAACAACAAAAAGTTGCAGCAATGAACACAAACTTAGAAACATTTATGCATGCGGATCGTTATGTATTCGTAACTCCAATGTGGAACTTTAGCTATCCACCAGTAGTAAAAGCATACTTAGATAACGTAGCAATCGCAGGTAAAACATTCAAATATACTGAAAATGGACCAGTTGGCTTATTAGAAGGCAAAAAAGCACTTCACATTCAAGCAACAGGTGGCGTTTATTCTGAAGGAGCATACGCATCTGTAGACTTCGGTCGCAATCACTTAAAAACAGTATTAGGATTCGTTGGTGTAAATGATACTGAATATATTGCAGTTGAAGGTATGAATGCAAACCCTGAAAAAGCACAAGAAATTAAAGAAGCAGCAATTGCTAATGCTCGTGAATTAGCAAAACGTTTCTAATATAGAATACTTAAAAATGTCCAAACACTTGTTGTTTGGACATTTTTTCTTCTTTTTCCTTCGTTTGTCTAGTATAATGAAGGTCGGAATGATAATAGGTGGG
>Ga0102589_1004982_pt1 | contig 11980 bp, 12 predicted proteins | sample AraplaMF_Col_mLB_FD_76858 | JGI IMG/M metagenome (GOLD analysis project Ga0102589, IMG submission 76858) | Arabidopsis root microbial communities from the University of North Carolina, USA - plate scrape MF_Col_mLB | ecosystem: Host-associated > Plants > Roots > Endosphere | place: USA... | reverse complement strand
GAAAAAGAAGGCTCTTCATTTTTTAATAGCGCCGATTCTTTTGCAATGATTCGCGGAGGGCATATCGACGTTGCCATACTAGGCGCATTGCAGGTGGATCAAACAGGATTAATCGCTAACTGGGCTGTACCCGGCAAAGCAATTTTAGGGGTTGGTGGCGCTATGGATTTGTTAGCTGGAGCAAAACAAATTATTGTCGCTATGACACATTGTTCAAAGGACGGGAAAAGTAAACTTGTAAAAGAATGTTTGTATCCAATAACTTCAACAAGGGCTGTTCATATTATTGTGACAAATTTAGCGGTATTTCATGTGAAAGATCATGAACTATATTTGGTCGATTTAATGCCAGGGGTGACAGTAGAAACTGTACAACAACACACCGAAGCTACGTATAAAGTTGCACTTACGCAAAACCAAATATAAACAAATACAACCGAACCTACATTCTCCAATATTAATGTAAATAAAATTAGAACGGACGCACTTTATACTATTTATAGATGTTAGGAGGCGAGAATGTGAATGAAGCTAATACAGTGCTTGTCACTGGATATGCCAAAGCACCTCAAGGGACTTCAATGTATGAAATATACAAGTATGCAGGGATTGTACTAGAAATAGATAGAGAGACACATGTAATTGTAGAAGCAGAGTTTACAGTAGTTACAGGTCTTACTCAATCTTTCTTCAAAAAACTATTAGTAGGATATTGCTTAGTGGGAGGATTAGAGGACTTAATTGAAAAAATAAGGAGAAAATATTTTGCCCCTAGCCAGCAAGCAATAATCGTCGCGTTACAAGCAGCTGTACAACGTTATTGGGACAATGTAAATGATTAATAAGGAATGTGGGCTCCCGTTCACATGATTTTCGTAAAACCGTTCAAGCGTAGAAAAATATAGGTAATTTTATTTAACTATATCAATACGTTTAGTACGGTTTTTATTTTTTACCTGCGCGAAAGCAAAGCCACGGCTTCCATTACGCCAAGGCGAAATGGATACTACACTACAATTACTAATAATAGCAAGGAGGATATAAATGGTAGTTATAGTAAATGCATTCCGAACACCGATCGGTAAACTTGGAGGATCTTTAGCACAAACTTTGCCAGAGGATTTAGTGGCCCATGTTATGCAAAATAATTTATCTTCTGTAGGGTATGGGGAAGAAATTTTAGACGAAATTATTGTAGGACAAACGAAGCAAAGTACTCACGCTCCAAATATCGCAAGAGTTGCAGCATTAAAAGCAAAATTCCACGACACACTATCTGCATATACAGTACATCGTCAATGTGGTTCGGGGATGCAAGCTGTTATGAATGCTGCGATGGCCATTATGTCGAAACAAGCAGATGTAATACTCGCTGGTGGTGTAGAAAGCATGTCTCAAGCACCCTTTTACTTCATCCCAGACCGAACGACAACATTAAACGGAAATTTGACTATTTATGACTCTAATATAGAAAGTCAAGCAAAGTCTCAGCCAGAATCGATTTACGGTACATTTTCAATGGGAGAAACCGCAGAATGGTTGGCAGAAAGTTATAATATTTCAAGAGAGGAACAAGATTATTTTGCATATGAGAGTCAGAAAAAAGCAAAGGCTGCTATTGATAAAGGAGATTTCGAAAGTGAAATCGTTACAATAGAAGTTAGAACAGGAAAAAAGAAAACCATCCATTTTGCAGTAGATGAACATCCGCGTCTATCAGATATTGACGTTTTAGCAAAATTGCAACCTGCATTCAAAAAAGACGGTAGCGTAACAGCGGGGAATGCGTCTGGACGAAATGATGGGGCTTCAATGCTGTTACTTATGGATGATGAAAAAGCACATTTACTTGGATGTAAGCCACTTGCTAAAATTGTATCATTTGCTGCAGTTGGTATTTCGCCAAAAGAAATGGGTCTTGGCCCGGTTCCGGCTATTGAGCGCGCTTTAGCAAAGGCTGGATTGAATATCCGTGAAATCGATTTATTTGAAATTAATGAAGCTTTCGCTGCACAAGCATTAGCATGTGCAAAACAATTATCTCTTCCATTATCTAAACTTAATGTAAACGGTGGAGCCATTGCATTAGGACATCCTTTAGGTATGTCAGGTGCTAGAATCTTAACAACATTAGTTCATGCTCTAGAAAAGCGCAAGTTACGGTATGGCGTAGCTGCTATCTGTATAGCAGGTGGACAAGGATTGGCAATGGTTGTAGAAAGATGTATGGAGTAAATAAACGAAGAAAAAAGTCTAGTATGTAGAATTTTGCTTAATAGACTAAATGTATAAATACTTTCCGTAAAATTCGTCTGGAGGAGAGTTAGGTTATGGTGAGAAGAATAGGTATTGCTATGTTTTATCACGAATCACATAGTTTTGTTCCTTATAAAACTGATATTCCACAATTTGGAAACTTTGGCTATTTTGAAGGTGAGAAGCTAGTTGAAGAATTTCGCAATACAAAAACAGAGTTAGGTGGATTCATTGATGTTTTAGAAAGATATAATGATATCGAAATCGTACCATTGCTTTGCGCTGCAGCGATCCCATCAGGTATTGTAACCGCAAGTGCTTACTCTCAAATTGAACATCAAATGCTTACGTTACTTCAACAAGAAAAAACATTGGACGGACTATTGTTAGCTCTACATGGCGCTATGGTAGTTGAGGGATTACAAGATCCAGAAGAGCAATACATGAATAAGATTAGGAGTATTGTTGGAAATATTCCTATAGTTATTACCCTTGATATGCATGCTAACATCAAAGAAAGCTACGTAGATTTAGCGAATGCAATCATTGGTTATAAAACATACCCTCACGTTGATATGTATGAGACGGGTGAAACTGCAGCTAACGCTCTCATCAAATTACTTTCTGGGCAGCAATTTAAAGTTAAAATGAAAAAGCTCTCCTTAATGCCTCCTTCTATTAATATGAGAACATCTGAGGGACCAATGCATAAATTGATGGAAGAATCTAAAGTATTCGAATCAAAAGTAGGCATCTTTAATATTACGATATTAGGGGGATTTCCATATGCGGATGTAGCACACGTGGGAGCAGGCATTATCGTGACGGGGACGGAAGAAGAAATCATCAATCAAGCACTTGAAAATTTAACAAACTTATATTTGGCCGTTAAAGAAGAGTTTTTAGTCACTCTACCGACAACTAAAGAAGCCATTTCACAGGCTATTCAACTTTTAGGAGATAAGCCAGTTGCGCTAGTTGATATTTCAGATAATCCCTTAAGTTGTGGAAGCGCCGATACAACAGAGCTTATGAGAGAAGTTTTAGCGCTAAACATTAAAGATTGCTTAATTGGTGGGATTTACGATGTTGAAAGTATCGAAAAATGTAAGGAAGCAGGAATAGGATCTACAGTACAGTTACAATTAGGTGGTAAGATTAATCCTCAATACGGACTACCTATTGATGTAATAGCAGATGTTATAGCTATTTCGGATGGTGTATTTTATAATTCTGGTCCTTTTCAGAAAAACTATCGTATGGACTTAAAGAGTGCAGTGCATATTAAATGTGAAGATGTGGATGTTTTATTAATTGGTGTGCCGATGTCTGCGAATGACCCAGAGATGTTCCGCCATATTGGCATAGAGCCTTCAACTAAAAAATTACTAGTATTAAAAGCGAAAAATCACTTTAGAGCAGCATTCGAACCAATAGTGGGAGATATTATTTATGTGGATGCAAGAGGAGCAGCCTCAAATTATTTAAGAAATTTCCCGTATCAAAATGTCCCTGCCTCAATTTGGCCCCTCAATATGGAAGACTACTAATACAAAATAGTACAGTCACATCTATTTAGGATGTGGCTTTTATTTTGTACTTCTAACGGAAAAAATAGTACCAACTACTAATAATTAATGATAGAATTAGGTAATAAAATTATTGGAGGTTTTTTGATGCTAGATATTCAACAAATACAAGAGGTTTTACTACATCGCTATCCTTTTCTGTTAGTAGATAGAGTATTAGAATTAGAAGAGGGAAAGAGAGCAGTAGCCATTAAAAACGTAACGATAAATGAAGAGTTTTTTAATGGACATTTTCCTAATTACCCAGTAATGCCAGGTGTATTAATTGTTGAAGCATTAGCTCAAGTAAGCGCTATTATTATGCTCACAAAAGAAGGGAATCAAGGGAGACTTGGATTACTAGCAGGTATTGATAACTGTCGCTTTAAAAAACAAGTAAAACCTGGTGATCAATTGCGTCTTGAAGTGGAAATCACTCGCTTAAAGGGTGCCATTGGTAAAGGACGCGGAGTTGCAACGGTTGACGGAGAAATAGCTTGTGAAACAGAGCTTATATTCGCATTCGGAAGCTAAGCCAATTCGATTTATTTAAGAGCACTGCAATAAAACAATGCAGTGCTTTTGTTCTGTTATAAGGGATATTTGAAATATTTGTAGAATATACATAATAAGTGGATTGCTTTAGAACGGTGGTGATTACATGAACCATTCCTTAGTTCTTTATATAGCAATTTGTATCATGCAGCTAATTATCCTCACAAACATCACATTATTAAATGGTCAATGGAATGGCATAACATTGTGGCTATGTACAGGTATTTTTATTTTTTCATCTGCAATTTTCGCCTTAAGTAGATTAAATAAACAAATTCAAATGTCTAATAAAGATAATCCAAAATAAGAATCAAGAGTTGGTAATTACAAACCAACTCTATTTTTTTGACCATTTATCTTTATACAGCAGATGTTTTTCGAAAGTGTAGCGACGAGGTGCAAAAAAACGCCCTGGCGATGGTGAAATGAATGCGAATGTAGTTTCTTTTCAGTGGGTGTCCAAATACAATTCAAAATCCCGAAGCAAATACGCCGAGGTGAAATTGCTCTAAATGTGAACGTTAGGGTGACATGTTTTTTGTTGGACCTAATTCATTTTAAACACAGTGTTAATGTTGTTGCGAAATAGACATAAAAACCCAAAAATAAAATATTTAAGGGAAATGGATGGATGTATACTTAAATTGAAATTATGTGAACTAATTATGAAGGGGAGATTTAATATGTCGTTAAGTACACCATTTATAAAAGATGTTCCTGATGAAAATGTGAAATTTTCTATTATCATACCTGCACATAATGAAGAAAATTATATCGGTGATTGTTTAGCATCTATTGCAAAGTCTGCACAACCTTATAAAGATCAAGTAGAAGTTATCGTTGTGCTAAATCGTTGTACAGATAAAACGAAAGAAATTGCACAGTCCTACAATTGTGTGACATTAGAAAATAACGATAAAAACTTATCCAAAATTAGAAATGCTGGGGTTGCGTTAGCAAAAGGCGAAATTCTGATTACTATTGATGCTGATACTCGAATGACAGAACACTTACTATCTGAAGTTGATAAGCATTTAGCATCTAATCAATACATTGGTGGAGGCGTGAATGGGAATTTTGAAAGAATGTCCTTAGGTATTGTAGTTTCTAGCATGATGCTAATTGTTCCTTTACTGTTCAAGTACGGTTTTATCTCTGTAGGAATCTTTTGGTGCTATAAAAAAGACTTTCAGGAAGTAAAAGGTTTTAACGAGAATATGTTAATGGCAGAGGATGCTGATTTTGCTAAGCGTTTAAAAGCATGGGGCAAAAAGAACGGGAAAAAATACGGAACAATTAAAAATGGGATGGTAACTTCTTGCAGACGATTTGACCATTATGGCGACTGGATGTTACTGAAACGTCCAGATATAGTTTTTGCTTATTTGAGAGGCACGAATAAAAAGGCTGCAAATGAAGCCTATTATGATGATCAAGCAAGGTGAAATTTGAATAATTCATTTCTCGATTTGAGAGAATCATTTAAACCACTTCGTTGTAAAAGAAGTGGTTTTGTATATGTAATTCTTTATATTTCCTAGATGTTCTTCGTAGATAATAAACTTCAATAAAGTTTTGTCGAAAATAACATACAACCTTTCTGTCCCTACATATACTTTAATTATCTGAAAGATTTGGGTGACTATAAACATGTTTTCTATTCTATTTAAGGTCATTAAATCTGGTAAACCAGTATGAGAGGATGAGGGGGTTGAAGCATCCCGGCGCAAATGTTTTTGAAAATAAAGAGGAACTATTCATACCTGAAAAAGCATTAGATAAAGATTTTTGTGATCGATTAGTGAAAAAAATCCATAAAAATATTCTAAATGAAAATATAGCAAACGATGTTTATATGTCATATTTCGTGATCTTTGATCAACAATATACATTGAAAGAAATTCAATTTATACTAGATGTTTTAAAATTGCAAGCAAATGAAATTATTAGATCAAAGCCGATGTTTATTACATTATGTGGTGTACTATTATCGTTAATTACAATTATTGCCTCTGCCATTAATACAAAGCTCATGATTGGAATCTCATTTGTCCAAATTGTTGCTCTCGCAGTATTAAGTTTTAATGTAGCTGTATTGTTTATTTCCTATAAAATAGAAAAAGAATATAAAAAGATATACGAAGTCATTAAATTAATCGATTATTATTTAAGTTTTTATAAGTAAGGGTGGGAATTATGGAAAATATTATTGATCCATTAAATTTATGGCTAAATAAGTTGCCTGTGGAGTTCCGCTTAATGTCTGAATCAGAGATTTCACGACGACTAGCGCCTCAAAAGTGGTCGAAAAAAGAAGTATTAGGCCATTTATGTGACTCTGCCATTAATAATCTGGAAAGATTCATAAAAATACAATACGAAGACCAACCATTTGTACTAACTCCATATCATCAAGTTGAGTGGGTAAAAATCCAACGGTATCAAGAGCTACCGATTGATGAAATATTGAATTTATGGGTGAGCTTAAATAAAAAAATAGTAAATGTTATTAAAAATATCCCCAATGAAAAGCTAGCCCTTCAATGTGATATTGGAAGTAATGAACTCAAGTCTCTACAGTGGCTTATCCAAGACTACCTGGAACATATGGAGCATCATATTAAAAAACAGATTTTAACTTCACTCAGAGAGTGTCCAAACAAGAACTCAGTTTAAGAACGCCGCGGCCTATGGCGATTTATATGTGCGACAGCAACACGCTTTCGCACAGACAAGTATTTTACAATCCCAAGTAGGACAACCTGTAACTTCAATCTGTTTTAGCTTCAAATATACACCAACAAAAAATTAAAAAAGAGCATTTTTTTTATCATTCCTCAAATAATAAGACTAAATATTTTTAGTTGAGGAAGTGAAGAGTTGAAAAAAATCTTGTTGATATTACCGATTTTCCTATTAACGGTTTCCCTTTTTTATGTAAAAGTTGGCGCAGCAACCTATGAAAATAAAGGAAGAAAGTATTATGAAGAAGCAGGACAAATTGTTTGGGAAATCAAAACGGATGAAAAAGTTGTTGCTCTTACCTTTGATGATGGGCCACATCAAAAGTACACATCTCAGATTTTAGATGTATTAGCCAAATACAATGCGAAAGCAACTTTTTTTATTGTTGGTCAAAATGCAGAAAAAAATCCTGAAGTGATATCAAGGATGTATAACGAAGGCCATGAACTAGCCAACCATACTTTTACGCATCCCCTAAGGACGAATGTCTCGAATTTACTTAAGGAGATCAAACAAACAGATGATACTATTCAAAATATCACTGGCACTAAACCTACTTTGTTCCGACCTGTTGAAGGTCAGTATTCAGATGCAATGATTGAAGCGATTGCTAAAGAAGGATATAAAGTGGTTATGTGGTCATGGCATTTAGATACATTAGATTGGAAAAGTCCAGGTACGAATAGAATTGTGAATACTGTGTTAAAGGGAGTTAAAGAAGGCAATATCGTTCTTTTTCATGATGGAGGCGGAAATCGTCATCAAACTGTGAAAGCAATGGAAAAAATATTAGCTGAACTTGAAAGTCAGGGATATCGATTTGTCACAGTTTCTGAATTACTCGACGAGCAGAGTGAAAAAAGCACAAAAAAATAAGTATCAGTAGTGTTTGAAGCAATATGTTATTTTAAAAATCTTTTTATTTGCTTTAACTCAGAAATTAAATAATCAATTTGTTGTTGCATATTTGCATTTTGTTCTGCTTGATTTTTTGAATTTTCACTTTTAGAATTTAGTAATGCTTCTAAGGCAAGACCTGCTGCAATTGTCTGAATGCCATCACCTAATGTAGAAATAGATGTTCCAATATAGGCAAGCTTAGCAGCATAAATTTCCAGTGAATCATTATTACACTGATTTTTAAATCTATCCCTATCTCTGTTCCTGTCCCTGTCCCTGTCCCTATTTCTGTCTCTATTCCTATTCATTATTAAAACCTCCTTAAATAGTTCAAATCAGTACTCATTTATCATATGTACGAAATATTGACAACGAGTAGTCCAATGTAAGGCACCATAAAATATTAAATTTCTATCCTTTATCGAAATCAGGCTAAAATGTAAAAATAGCCTGATTTTTTATGTTCCAAAGGGTATCTTTGGTGTTAGAAGCTTTTTTCAAAACGTACTTTAAACACTTGAATAAAAAGGATATAATTACCATAAAAACAGGGGGAATTGGCTATGGTATTTTTTCGGTCATTTTTAAAGGACAGCTTCTTAAATTTCATAGGTTAACAATACATTCGGTGATAAAAAAGTTAAGAGAACTTACACAATAACAACAGCCATATAATAGGATAGATGCATAAGAGTATATGTAATTTTTAATATTCTATGAGGATTTTAGTTGACTGCTTCGAGGAAACGAGTAAAATAGAAAATCAGTACCATTATATACCTACAACTTAGCAGATTAATGGGGTCTCTTTAAATGAAGCACCTCTATTTTTACAAAGTCTACAGCAATATCACCTACATAGAATATAGAGCTTATAATGAAGTGATTAGAAATGATGGATTTTATGAAGATTGTTGTGAGACAAGATTTGTCATGAAATTTTGACAGTCTTTTTCTTTTCGTCTTCTCTATAACCTGTTAAGATGGTAATAGTGTGACAACAAGTTAGTGTATATGAGAGTGGTGACAATCAAGATGGATGAACAGAAAAAAGATGGTGTAGAACAGCAGCCAGAACAAACACCCCCCGCTGAAATAAAACCAGCAGTACGATTTGTACAAATGAAACCGTTTAAATTTATCATGATGATGTTCTTTACAATCCTTATTACTGCAGGCTTAACGATATTTGCGTTAACATTCGGTGAAAAGAAAGTAGTTGAAGTGAAAGTACCGAGTGGGCGTGCAGAATTTGCAAAATTATACGAAGCCTATGATTTACTTAAAAATAAGTATTATAAAGATATCGACGATGTAAAAGTGGTCGACGGTGCTATTAATGGCATGTTCGACGCATTAGATGATCCATATTCTGATTTTATGGTGAAGGACGAAGCAGAACAATTTCAGTCTGGATTGTCTTCTAGTTTCCAAGGAATCGGTGCGGAAATTCAAGAACGTAACGGTTTTATTACTGTTGTGTCACCTATTAAAAACTCACCTGCTGAAAAGGCAGGGCTTCTTCCGCAAGATATTATCTTAACTGTGGATGGAAAAAGCATTCAAGGATTAAGTGCATCTGAAGCGGTAGCGCGTATTCGCGGTGAAAAGGGGACGTCTGTAAAATTGACCGTGAAACGGGGAACTAACGCGGATCCTATTAATATGACGATTGTCCGTGAAGAAATTCCGGTTGAAACGGTTTACGGTGAAATGCTTGAAGGGGATATTGCCCATATTCAAATCACGTCATTTAGTGAAAATACAGCAAAAGAATTTGAGAAGATTCTTGCAGATTACGAAGGTAAAGCAAAAGGCATCGTATTAGATTTACGTCAAAATCCTGGCGGCTACCTAGATGCAGCTGTAGAGATTTCAAATTTATTCGTTCCAGAAGGTAAAGCGATTGTACAAGTACAACAAAAAGGCGAGGAGCCGAAAATTACAACAGCTGTTGATGGTGAAAAATATAATGTTCCAGTGACAGTACTTGTCGATAGCGGCAGTGCTTCTGCTTCTGAAATATTAGCTGGTGCATTAAAAGAATCTGTTGGTGCTAAAATTGTTGGAGAAACATCGTTTGGTAAAGGTACAGTGCAAAATGTCGCACCTTTAAAAGATGGCTCTAACCTTAAATTCACAACAGGTAAATGGTTAACACCGAATGGTAACTGGATTCACGAAAAAGGCATTGAACCAGATGTGAAAGTAGCATACCCACCTTATGCATCATTACCATACTTAGATCCAGCTATGGAAATGAAAAAGGGTGTGCAATCTAACGCTGTAAAAGCGGCACAAGAGATGCTAGAAGTTCTAGGATATGAGCCTGGGAATGCAGACGGTATTTTTGAACAAAATACAGAACGTGCAGTGAAAAAACTGCAAGCTGCAAATGGTTTTGAAGAAACTGGTGTTTTAACTGGCGATACAACGTATGCTTTAATGGATGCATTACGCGCTAAAATAAAAGCAGATGATCCTCAATTGTTAAAAGCGAAAGAACTGCTTACAGGTACACCAGCAAAAACTGAGTAAACTACAAACTAACAAAGTAGCTGTCGCAGTAGGCGTCTCTTATGGCCTCTTGCGACAGCTTTTTTAATAGGAGGAAACAATGGTGAAGGATGTATATTTATTTAGTGGTTTTTTAGGTAGTGGAAAAACATCCATGCTAACTGATGTTATTCGACAACTAAAGGAAAAAAATTTAAAGCCTGCTGTCATTATGAATGAGCTTGGGAAGCTACCGTTTGACTCGCAGGCTGTGGAAAAGGATATACCGTTAAAGGAAATGCTAGAGGGCTGTATTTGCTGCTCTGGCGCCGAAAAAACAGAGGCGCAAATTCAATCTCTTCTATTAGATAGTGACTTTGATGTCCTAATAATTGAAACAACAGGTGCTGCACATCCTGTGGAAGCATTAGACGCTGTTTACTCACCTTTATTTGCAGAAAAGCTCAATGTCAAAGGAATTGTCACAGTTGCTGATTCAAAGCTGTGGTTGAACCGAGAAACATTAACGCCACAAGTGCGCTCTTTATTTATGGAACAAATCCGCCACGCACATTTATTACTAGCCAATAAAACGGATTTACTAACAGAAGCCGAGCAAGCACAAGTTGTTTATGAGTTACAGGGCTTTAATCCTCATGCCTTTATTTTGCAAACTACAAATGGACGCGTGCCGTTACGTTTATTAGAAGATTTAAAGGCAACGGTACAGGTGGATAAACAAGATATTGTGAAAGCTCCTATAGCATCGATGCATCTAGGCTCACGGTTAGTTGAATTTAAAGACGTTAACTTTACACAAGAGCAATTTGAGGATTGGGTACGTACATTGCCTGAAACTGTGTATCGAATGAAAGGCTACGTGCCAATTGAAGGTGTAAAAAATCCAATGCTGTTTCAATATGCATATGGCATGGTCCAGTGGCTTCCAGAGTACGTAAAAATGCCCGCAAAACTCGTGATCATTGGTGAAGAAGTAAGTAGATTAAACGTCATTGGTATTGAGTAAACGCTAAAGCTAGTTAAAATAGAAATCCTAAAGCTGCCAAATTCTACTTGTCAGACGAAAGTTTTGTTCGTTTCGTCTTTCTCAAAGTAGGAATTTTGGCAGTTTTTTTTTGTGAATGCGCACGAAAATCTATTTGAATATTGAAAATACTTAATAGTTTTTAAGAAGTGTCAACCCTATTTAAAACGTAAGTATTTCATAGGTTGGTGAAACTTGCTAAAAAATGATGCCAAAAACCCTTTGTTTGACGCGAATCTATTTCTTTAATGGCGTTGCTAGAAGATGTTGGTAAGAAATATATTAAAATCGTACTTTACGATTGTTTGCAGAGAAGGAGGAATTGCAAAAATGAAAAAAACACTAACTGCAATTTGTGCAACATTTTTATTAGCAGCTCCAATTCAAATGGCTTCCGCTGCAGAAAATACTACAG
>Ga0102589_1004981_pt1 | contig 11985 bp, 11 predicted proteins | sample AraplaMF_Col_mLB_FD_76858 | JGI IMG/M metagenome (GOLD analysis project Ga0102589, IMG submission 76858) | Arabidopsis root microbial communities from the University of North Carolina, USA - plate scrape MF_Col_mLB | ecosystem: Host-associated > Plants > Roots > Endosphere | place: USA... | reverse complement strand
AGGTGTCACCTTTTCGTGACACCTTCAAATTAAAAAATCTTTCTAAACAATCTGGACAGATTGCTGAATAAGGTTTCCAATAATCAGATGAACACTCTATACAAAACTAGTTACCATAATGTTTTTTATCGGAAATAAAAAAGCTTACTTTTTCTAGTAAGCTTTTTAGTACGAAATAGATGAAGATCTACCTTAAGTACCCTCCATTATTAATATCAAATGTAGATCCTGTATAATGCTTAGCTTTATCTGATAACAGAAATACAACTGTATCAGCCACATCCTGAGGGGTTACAGGGGATTTAATTAACTGGTGATCTAGATATTCTTCTTTTCTCCAGTCTGGTATCGTATTCATCATCTTTGTATTTACCATAGTAGGTGCAACAGCGTTTACTCTAATATATGGTGAAAAGTTCATTGCACAACTCTTAGTTAGCCCTAAAATTGCTGCCTTAGATAGCCCGTAGATAGCGTCTGAACTGCCTTCCATTCCTGACACTGATGACATATTTACAATAACTCCGTTCTCTTTTTTACCAATTACTCTCTTTCCAAACATTTGAGAAAAGTAGATGAAACCTTTAATGTTAATATCCAGCACCCTATCAATATCTTCATCAAGATAATCTAATATATTTTTAGCTAAATAAATTCCAGCATTGTTAACTAATCCATTTACATCACTGTGTTTTAAGTCTATATAGCTAAAAAACTCTACAACATTTTCATACTTACTCACATCTAACTGATATGTATATAGGCTATTTAAATCCCCTAAGAAGTGTGCATTTAATTCATCTAAAGAATATTTATTAATATCACATGCAATTACAGTAGCGCCTTCATCTAAGCACAATCTAACGATATCTTTTCCTATACCCGAACCTGCCCCTGTTACAATTATTTTTCTATTTTTTAACAATTTGAAAAACGACTCCTTTATACTTTTAAAAAGTAGATTAACAATTGTTAATTTTACTAAAAATAACCATATCCTGAAAGGGGTTTATTTCTAGTCAACATAATCAGCATTATCGGCAACCATTTATAAAAAGGAGCAAATCAAAGTTTGATTCGCTCCTTATAATCCTTCTTCATATCTAACGTATAAAATTCTATAATGTTATCTTCAGTATCCTTAAAATACACTCTTCTTTCCTTTAACATATCGGTATTAACCTCTTCTATAACCTTATAATCAATACTAGCACTTTGCAGTACTTTAATAGCGAAATCAAAGTTCTCTTCTTTTTTAGTTTACATAAAACATGTTAACGATAGAAAAAAGCGCAGACCTGTTTAATAAAAACAAGTTGACGCTTTTTTCTATTATGAACGAGCATAATGGTCCTATCCATCACTTACTTTTAAGTACATTGCGACTCTATAAAAAACGCGCGCAAACAGATAGTTCGCAAGATGAACGTCCATAAAAGTATATCTTTTCGATTTAAGTTTCTTATCCTTGACTTAGAGTAAACTCTAAGCATTATTCTTTCTTTATGTCACAAATTAAAAAGGAAAGAAGAAATAGATCTATCAGATTTAATGGAGGCGGTTATATTGACATATTCTATTGGAGAATTTTCTAAAATCGTTGGGTTAAGTGGACATACATTGAGATTTTATGAAAAAGAAGGGTTAATAAAAGTAAACAGAGACGAGAACAATGTCAGAATCTACTCGGATGAAAATAAATTATGGATTGAATCTTTGCTTCACCTAAAAAATACGGGGATGTCACTTAAAGACATGAAACGATTTGCCATGTGGGGACATATGGGGGAAAAAACAATGGAAGAAAGGTTAGATTTGCTTAGAAATCATCGCAAAAAAGTAGTGGAAGACTTGGAGAAACTTCGTCAAAGTTTAGAGCATCTAGATAAAAAAATAGATTTTTATGAAAATGAAGTAGGAGACTGTTTCTCTTAGAAATTAAGTAGCTAATTGTTTTTTCCATTTGCATCTTTTGGATAAACCTCGTACAGACAGCTTTCTACATCGTGTTTTTATCGAAAATAAAAAAAATACTTGCGTTAGAGTGCTCTCTAAGGAGTAACCTTTTCTTGTACCATTTAAATACATGAAGGGTTAATCAACCTTTACAACATACGACAAACTAACAATGTTAGATCAATACTATTCAGAAAGAGGTTAAAAAAATGAACGAAAAATATAGCAACTTATTTAAATCTTTTACATTTAAAAACGGGATTACCCTTAATAATAGAGTTGTTATGGCACCAATGACAACTTGGTCCAGTAATGATGATTACACGGTTTCAGATGAGGAATTAACCTATTACAAAAAAAGAGTAAACGGAGTAGGACTTGTGATTACAGGTTGTACACATGTGACTCCAAACGGGATCGGTTTTACAAATGAATTTGCAGCTTATGACGATACATTTATGCCGGGCTTACGTAAATTAGCTGAAGCTGCGAAAAGTGGCGGAGCTCCTGCGATCCTTCAAATTTTCCATGCAGGTAACAAAGCACTACCAGACCTTATACCAAATGGTGAGGTTGTTAGTTCCAGTGCTGTAGAGACTGAGGCAACTGGATTTGCTCCTTCAGTTTTGCCCAGAGAACTTTCACATGAGGAAATTTTAGACATCATCCATGCATTTGCAGAAACAACAAGAAGAGCAATTGAAGCAGGTTTTGACGGCGTTGAGCTTCATGGTGCTCATGGATTTTTAATGCAAAACTTCTTCTCACCTTTCTTCAACAGACGAGAAGATCAATGGGGAGGATCATTAGAAAATCGCATGCGTTTCCCATTAGCAATCGTTCAGGAAGTGAAAAATGTCATTGAAAAGCATGCAACCAAACCGTTTATATTAGGATACAGAATCTCTCCTGATGAACATGAAGAAGGCGGTTTGAGAATGAAGGATACTTATGCATTTATTGAACGCCTAATTGACGAGGATGTTGATTATGTGCATGCTTCATTGCCTGATGCTCTTTCCTCAAAACCAGTCGATAGTCAAGATGAAAAAACATACCTTGAGTTAATTGTTGACCATGTAAACAATCGAGTTCCGGTACTGGCTGCTGGTTCTATGGTAATGCCGGATGATGTTGCAAAAGCATTAGATAAGGGTCTTACCTTAGCTGCAATTGGCCACGGGTTAATCATGAATCCTGACTGGGTTGAAAAGGTTCAAAATGAACAAGAGTCTGAGATCCAAACAGCGATAAAGGCTTCAAAGGTTAGTGAGCTTGAGCTTCCAGAAAAACTTTGGGGCGTCATTCAAGCTTCAGGCCCATGGTTTAAGATTGAGGAATAATCTAGAACCAACGGTTGATTAACTGAGGGCAAGAGAGGTTTGCAAGGGGGATGCCTTCAGTTTCTGCGCCTCTTGTCAAAAATCGGAGCGTCAAAGAGCTCCTCAAGGGGGAAAATAAAATGAAAACACGAAAACTCGGAACATTAGAAGTATCGGAATTAGGATTAGGGTGCATGAGTATTAGTGCAAATTATGGGCCCCCAGCAGACAAAGACCAAGGGATCAAGACAATTCGTACAGCCTATGAAAAAGGCGTCACGTTCTTTGATACAGCCGAAGTTTACGGTCCATATACTAACGAAGAGCTGGTTGGAGAAGCTGTCGCGCCTTTCCGCGACGAAGTGGTTATCGCAAGTAAATTTGGTTTTGAGCTTGAAGGTTCAGAAGGTCTTAACAGCCGACCAGAACACATCAAGAAAGTTGTTGAGGAATCGCTTAAGCGCCTAAAAACGGACCATATTGATCTCTACTACCAGCATCGAGTAGATCCGAAAATACCAATCGAAGAAGTGGCTGGTGCAATGAAAGATCTAATCAAGGAAGGGAAAATTCTACATTATGGTCTCTCTGAGGCGAGTGAGAAAACAATCCGCCGAGCGCATGCTGTACAACCTGTTACAGCAATTCAGAGCGAATACTCGTTTATGGAAAGAGCACCAGAACAAAATGGCGTACTTAAAGCTTGTGAGGAGTTAGGAATTGGCTTCGTCCCATGGGGTCCAGTTGGAATGGGTTATCTTACTGGGAAGCTAGATGCTCGCACAAATTTTGACCCGAAAACGGACCTTCGAGCTGAGTTCTCTCGCTTTACTCCTGAAAACTTAGCAGCAAATATGCCGGTTGTTGAATTGCTCAGAGAGTTTGCAGAAAAAAAGAATGCTACACCGGCTCAAATTTCCCTTGCATGGCTTATGGCACAGAATCCATGGATTGTTTCTATTCCAGGTACAAGCAATATAGATCACCTGAACGAGAACTTAGGAGCAATGAATATTCAGCTGACTCCAGAAGAACTTCGTGAGCTCGAAACTGATTTCTCTAAAATCAAAGTGCACGGTGGCCGTATGAATGAAATGCAGATGCAGATTGTTGAAAAGTGACAGTTTAATCTTTGGCGTGTTGGAGAACGTGTTTCTCTGAGGCTCATCGTGATTTACGTATAAAGTAGAAAAGTTTATTGTTTTTATGAGAAAGGATGTCATTTATATGTCAAATATTCAAGATAAGGTTGTCATTATTACAGGTGCTTCTAGTGGGATTGGAGAAGCGACTGCAAAAGAACTTGCATCTAAAGGTGTGAAGCTGGTACTGGCGGCTCGTCGCGAAGATCGATTAAAGAAATTGCAAGAAGAGATTCAAAAGAATGGTGGGCAAGCTATTTATAAAGTGACGGATGTTGCCTCACATGAACAAATGGAAGAGTTGGCTGAGTATGTTCTTACAGAGTTTGGAAAAATTGATGTAATGGTTAATAATGCAGGAGTAATGCCACTGTCACCTGTTTATCAGAAAAAAATCAATGAATGGGATTCGATGATTGATATTAACATCAAGGGTGTACTTTATGGTATTGCTGCTGTTCTTCCTTCCATGAGAGAAAGAAAAGAAAGGCATATCATTAATGTTTCCTCAATAGCTGGTCACTTAGTATTCCATGCTAGTGCAGTTTATAGTGGTACAAAATTTGCTGTACGTGCCATTACAGAAGGTCTCCGTAAGGAAGAGGCACCCAATAATATTCGTACAACTATTATTTCGCCAGGAACTATTTCTACAGAATTACTAGAATCCATTTCAGATGAGGAATTAAAATCTGAAATCGTTGAAGTTAGTAAAATTGGAATCGATCCTGCTAGTATTGCTCGTGCCATTGCATTTGCTATTGAACAACCATCAGAGGTAGCGATTAATGAAATGATTGTTCGTCCAACAATTCAAGAACTCTAAAAAGAAAACTTTTGTAATGAAGAAGCACCACTTTTCTTGCGGGCGCTTATTCATTACCTTCTACTTTGCCAATAATGAAAGCAGAAGTTACATTCATTTGTATAATCGAAAAACATAGTAATTTTCTAAAAGGAAAATAGAAGATAGAGTGGTATATGATAAGAAGTAAAAGCAAGCACTCTTCCGGATTCTTATTCTCTTGCTTGAACACTGACCACTCATCTATAGTAAAAAGAGAATTTATGTAATTTAGACAACAAAAAAACCAACTATGTAAAATAGCTATCGATAATGCCAAACAAACCTTTCAAAAGAATATATGTATAAAGTATAAAGAGAAAGACGGACGAATAATTTCGTCCGTCTTTCTCTAAGAATACACTCCAATAATAATCTATAAATCTCTTTCATACAACTCTACTCTTTGCATCAGAAGCGTTTAAGCTACTGTTGATTGAGGCATTTGCTGTTTTTTCTTTTTCTGTTTGTTTTTGCGTTTGTACCACCACATATAGGTTCCTGTAAACATTAAAATAGAGGGAGTGAGACCACCAATTACATATAAAATTTTTGTGAATACTCCTCCATAACTACCGGTATGCAAGGGTAAATGCCACGTTTGATAAAATAGACCGGAGTTAACTTTAGGGTCTAATTTACCAACTACTTTTCCACTATATTGATCTAGCCATACTTTTACATTCCCGTTTCCAGGGTCATATGACCGGCTTAATCGAATTTCAACCGCACCTTCTGAGGATCCTTTTTCAGGTTTTTCAGGGAGACGAACTTGCATGATTGTCCCGTGTGGTACAGCTTTTTCAGCGTTGCTTAATAGGTGATCCAGTGGAACCTTGCCCGAAGCAAGGGGAGTAGAAATTAAGTTTTCTTTTGGAGGTGTAACTTTTGCCTGTCCTCCAAACCAACCGAAAATGGTTTCGTCAAAGGCAAAAAGCGCGCCTGTTAATGACACAACTAATAGGAAAGGAATGGACACGCCTCCAATGACCTTATGTACATCATATTGTTTTACGTAAGGGTTTTTACTTTGCCTCATGATAAAACCGCGCGACCATTTTTTTAAACCAGGCCACCATAAATAAATGCCGGATAGTGAAATAAAAAAGAATAGAAATCCAATGATACCAACGATGCTTTCTCCATTAAATTGTTCTAATAACAAGTATTCGTGAAAACCAAGCACAACATTGAAAAATGCTTTATCGCCGAGTGTACCATTTATTTTTCCAGTGCCAGGGTCTATATAGATTGCCTGCTGTTTTTCATTTTGATTTACACGGAAAACGTATACTCCACGCCCAGTCGGTTCTGCTGGTGTGTACACACGATCTATTTCACCTTTTGGATAAGTGTTTGAGACGGTTTTTAATGCATCTTGATAAGAAACCTTTTCACCTTTTGTTACTTTATAAAAATCAGGGTGTAACATGTTATTAATTTCAGGTTCAAAAACGAGCAAACTGCCAGTTAGACCGATTAATACGATAAATATACCTACAATCATGCTGAGCCATAAGTGAATCTTAGCAATCACTTTTCTTGGTTTCATAAAGAAGAGCCTTCTTTCTATAAATTGCTACCTTATAATAGACGGAAAATTAAGTTTTTTTCATAAAAAATTATCATAAAAAGGTAACCTTTGACTCTAAAAGAAGAGAATCAAAGATTACTTATTTTAGTTGTTTGTATAGAGTAAATATAAAATGCTAAACCCAATTATTAAGCTTCAAAAATATCTTTTCCAATGTACGAACCCTGAGAAACGCCTTTTGGACAAGCGAACATAGCACTCCCTATATGAGAGATGTATTCATTGAGTGCGTCTTGATTTCCAAGCACTTTTAGCATAGGAAGAATTTGTTTTTCAGGGTTTTTTTGAAAGCTGATAAAAATAAGTCCCGCATCCACATTTCCAGTCGCTTCGTCCATGCCATCAACATATGAATAACCGCGACGTAAAATTGGTTGAGCAGCTTGCTTTGCTAAACGAACATGAGAATTTACCGGCTGTTTTTGCATATTAACGGAGTCCGATTCTTTTTTTCTTCCGTATGGAGCGCCTGTATCTTTTTTGCGTCCAAATGTATCCTCTTGATCTTGAAGAGATGTACGGTCCCATACTTCCAAAAACATGCGGATTTTCCGGTAGCACATATACGTGCCGTCATTCATCCAGCTTGGTTCATTTTCTTTTGTCCAAATATAGCTTTTATGAAATGCCTCATTTGTCGGTGCTGCGTTTGCCGTCCCATCCTTGAATCCAAATAGGTTTCTAGGTGTTTTGCCACCTTCAGATGCAATGAATCCCTTTTGAATCCAGTGTACAGACGCCGTACCTGTACTTGCTTTAATGAACTGGCGAAGAGCGTGAAATGCAACTTGTTCATTGTCAGCACATACTTGAATACAAATATCGCCCCCACTTGCTTTTTTATCTAAATTATCATGCGGCATATGAGGGATATCTTTTAAAAATGCAGGCTGTTTATCCGAGATGCCAAACCGATCCACGCCATTTACTTTAAAAAAACTAGATCCAAAGCCAAAGGTGACAGTTAACTTTGCAGGAGATAAATCAATGGCTTCTCCAGTATCATTAGGCGGTAAAAGCTTGTTGTCTGTACTACTTCGGATAGCTCCTCGCGTCAACACATCACTGAGTTTAGTCCAATCTTTTAATAAGGCAATGACTTGATCTTTGCTGCTTGTTGTAAGATTAAAAGAACCTAAGTAAATAAATTCTTGCTGCGGAGTAATAATGCCTGCCTGATGTTTCGCGTAAAAAGGGATTGTATCATCAGCTTTCGACGTAGCAGCTGTTTCTTTAGCAGGAGATAAAGTTTTTCCTATACTTAAAACCGTACCAAGGCCACTCGCTCCAATAGCGATCCCCGCACCTGCCACTGCAGACACTTTTAACATCTCACGACGTGTATATCCGTTCTTTTTTTCTTCTGTCATTTCTCTTTCACTCCGTTTATAAAATCTGTGCTGTATCTTTCATTAAGTTAGAAAGCTGACTAAGCTCATCGCTTAGTTGACGAATTTGATCTTTTGACATTTCATTATAAGGTAGATATTCACCATCTTTTTTCAACGTGACAAGAGTTGCTTCAATTTTATTAAACTGTGCATCTAATTGATCTGCGAGCTTTTTATTATTTTCAACTAAAGCAGGAAGAACAGCTTGATACACAGCTTTTGATCCTTCTTCATTTGCTGCAAGGTCGATTAAGTCAATGCGTGAGTAAGCTTCTTCTTCACCTGTGATTTTACTAATAGCAGCCTCATTTAAAAGTTCCTGCGCGCCGGCTACCATTGCTTCTGGTTTCAACGTTAAACTTTTGGTTTTAGTCTGCAGTTCTTTAACATCTGCAAGCAGCTGGTTTGCTACTTTTTCTTGCCCTGCAGCAGAATTATCTTTCCAAAGGGCTTTTTCAATGCGGTGGAAGCCCGTCCATTTTGCTTCAGATTCGACATCGGCAATTCGAGCATCGATTTTAGGGTCTAAATCTCCAAAACTTTCAGCAATAGGTTCGATTCGTTCGTAATACACGCGTGCTTTTTTATATGATTCTTTTGCTTGATCGATGTTTTGAGCTTTTACTGCTTCGGTAAATGTCGTTGTTTCTTTCACAAGCTCATCCATTTGTACATTTACATAAGACTGATAGTTTTTAACAGCTTCATTTAATACAGCTGACGTTTTGGATTTTGATTCTTTTGCTTTTTCAAGCTGAGCTAAAGCTTTTTGAAGTTTTTCTGCATCCTGTGCTAATTTTTCTATATCGGGTTTATCATTGAAAGCTTCCATAAAAATTGGCTGTTCATATTTTTCAATCTCTGTATAAAGAAGAGGAAAAGAGTCTCGTACGTTATTCTCAAATGAAAGCCAATCGTTATTTACTGTTTCCGCAGTCTTCTTAATAGCCGAATTGTCTTTTGATTCAATAGCCGTCTGGAGTGCTTTTGTTTCCTTTTGCATTCGAATTGCATCCTTTTTAATAGACGAAGAAGTTTTCGTAGATGATTCCGAAGAAGCACTGCTTTGTTGTTTTGAAGTTGTTTCTGTTTGATTTGACTGACATCCTGCAATACCTGTTGAAATCATAAATACTGTTGATAGTGATAAAATTGCTTTTTTCATCGTAAACCCCCAAAAATTAAATCGTTTGTTTTTGTTTGATATGTGTCATTTCCACTCTTTTTAGCTTTGAGAAAAGTAACATTAAAATAGCTCCAAGTAAGAATAAAAGCTGAGGCAATGCGCTATACCACGAAGGGTAAAAGCTAATCCAATTAATTGAAGGCAAATAATCAGTTACTGTTGAAGGCAAGACGTTTGCCAATTGTAGACTATGAATTCCCGAGCCCATGAATTTGAAGCATAAATAAAATACGACAATGCTTGAAAAAAGAAAGAAAGGTCTTAATGGAAGTTTTGTTCCAAGTTTCATCATTAAAATCGCAATAATGAATAAGACTCCAAAACCTACTCCGATACCAGAAACCAATTGAGATAAGTTCATCTTTCCAGCCATTCCGATTAAAAAAAACACCGTTTCTAACCCTTCTCGTAAAATAGCTAAACAAGCTAACACTGCAAAACCAACCATTTTTTTCTTATTGATAGCCTGCTGGCTTTTTTTATCCAAATAAGCATTCCAGCGTTTTATATCAGAATTTTTGTGAAGCCAGTAGCTAACGTATAAAAGAAGAAAGCTAGCAATAACGCCTGACCATCCGTTGATGAGCATATTATTTGTGCCAAAAGCTGATGATGTAAACAGCACTACGACAAGAATACCTAAAATGATACTGATAACTGTTCCAACAACTGATCCGCCAATTACCCAGCGACTTGCCTGCTTCGACTTTGCTTTTCGGCTAAGCGTTAGAAGGGAGCCCACAACAAGAATAGCTTCCATTCCTTCACGAATTGGAATTAAAGCTGCGTCCCACATGGAATATTCAGCTTCAGCAAGAGGCTTTAATGATTCAATCATATTTTCGAGCAGTGGTTCCGCCTGATCCTGTTTAGACGGTGTGTTTACATAAGAAGAGAGTAAAAGTAAATCTCGCTCTGAATCGTTATAGACTGCTTGCGATTGACTAACCACGTCACCCTCTACGCTGAGCCATTGGCTAGACAGAAGCTGTACATTTTGTTGAGCTTCGTTCCAATCTTTTTGCTGAAGAAGCTTTTGCGTCTCTTCCATTTTAAGTATGTACGTACGCAGTGTTAATTGAGTATTTCCCTCATTATCAACGTAAGCACCATCTCGATAGTTTTCGAGATCTTGGCGCAATTTTTTTAAATGCGTAGACGCTTCGGTGGAGCGTTCCGTTACTAAAGCAAGAGATAGGTCAGCAATTTCTTTTTCTACATCGGTTGCCATAGTTAAAGAGGTATCTTTTACTTTTTGTTTGTTGAGGTTCCACCATACTTTAATTGAACTGCTTTCTTGTTTAGCCATATCTAACTGCTTATTTTTTAAAGCAGTAGAAGCCTTGCCTACATGCTTTAAAACTTCGTCCACATCAGGACTAGTTGCTTTTTCAGCGAAAGCATGTTGATGTAAGGGCAAAAAGAAACAGCTGAGAAAGAAGAATAAAATAAGACCGTACGTATGTATGTTTCTTTTCAAAAACCCACCTTCTTTTGACTAATAATTGATAATGATTTTCATTATCTAAATTAAGTATAGCTTCAGTTTTAAAGGTGTCAACATCTTTTTTTATTGGTAATATTTTCAGAGAACATAGGAGTGAAAAATGAGTTAAGAGAGGAGAGAATGCAATTACTTTATTTGTTATTGACATACAATCAATTGAATTCTATAATTCTCTTGAATATTTCACGCTAATTGAGAAGTGTTTTCATATTAAGAGGAGGGTATACCATGGTAGGTCCAGGAGGTTTAGTTTTAATCGGTGCGGTTGCGCTCATTGTTTTTGGTCCCAAAAAATTACCGGAGCTCGGTAAAGCAGCAGGAGATACGTTAAGAGAATTTAAAAATGCAACGGCAAATCTTATGGAAGACAAGGACGAAAAGAAAGATAAGGATACAAAATAAGTGAACAAATGATGGATGATAAACAATTCAGCCTTACTCACCATTTTAACGAATTGCGAATGAGGCTTATTTTTATACTTATTATGGTTGTAATGACGTTTGCTGTTGGTATGTTTGTTGCCAAGCCAACTATGATTTACCTTCAACATGCAGGTATAGGAAAAAGCATAACAATGAATGCCTTTCAAGTGACTGATCCGTTTCAAGTATATATTCAGCTTGCTTTTGTAATTGGGCTTATACTCGTGTCACCGTTCTTTTTTTATCAGATTTGGGCGTTTGTAAAACCTGGTCTTTATGAGAAAGAACAGAGGATAACGCTTTTTTATATCCCCGTTATTGTGTTGCTTTTTTTAATTGGACTTGTTTTTTCATATACGATCGTGTTTCCTTTTACATTTAAATTTATGTATCAACTAAATAATGATCTTAAGATTCACAATACAATCGGTGTTTTAGAATATTTTCGTTTTTTACTTCAAATGACATTGCCGTTTGGTTTTTTATTTCAAATGCCTCTACTTATGATGTTTTTAACAAGAATCATGTTAATTACACCAGCTCTTTTGAAAAAATCTCGCAAATATGCTTATTTTATTATGCTTATTGTCGCAGCAGTCATTGCACCACCAGAATTGATG
>Ga0102589_1004980_pt1 | contig 11987 bp, 12 predicted proteins | sample AraplaMF_Col_mLB_FD_76858 | JGI IMG/M metagenome (GOLD analysis project Ga0102589, IMG submission 76858) | Arabidopsis root microbial communities from the University of North Carolina, USA - plate scrape MF_Col_mLB | ecosystem: Host-associated > Plants > Roots > Endosphere | place: USA... | reverse complement strand
GATACCCCGCGCGGCGAAGTTCGGCGCACCACACGCGTCTGCGATTGAGCGAGGCGATAGCCAGCTTTCGACCCGGCATCCACGGATGCCGGGTTTTCTTTTGTTCGGCCTCCGGCGCGCTCTGAACCGGGAACCTTTGCCGGCGCGCCTCGTTGCTTCCCCCAACAATGGAGGAGAAGACGATGAAACTGCTTGCTTCGACCCTTGCCGCGGGTCTGCTGCTCGCCGGCTCCAGTGCCTTCGCACAGTCCGTGGATATCGGGCCGGGTGGCGTCAGGATCGATCCGCGCACGCCGCATCAGCGCGCAATGGACCGCGAGGATCGCTGGCGCGAGCGTGACCGTTGGGAGCGCCGCCGGGCCTATCGCGCCGAGCGCGACTGCCGCACCGAGACGCGAATTCGCGAGACCCCGCGCGGGGAAATCCGTCGCACGGTCCGCATCTGCGACTAAACGTGAGTTGAGTTAAGTCTGGTCGTGTCTGTGAGACCGCCGCACCCAGTCGGTGCGGCGGTCTTGTTTCGCCTGGTGGCCAGGGGAGCGCTTACTTTGCGTTGCGCGCCTTCACGGCCTGATCGGGGAAGTCCGAGAACAGCCCGTCGATGCCGAGCGCCAGATAGGCCTTGTACTCGGCAGCCGGCTCGCCCTTGAAGTCCGAGGCGAGGCGCTTGGGCTCGCTGCGGAAGGTCCAGGTGTGGACGAAGAGGCCGACGGCATGGGCGTTCTTCACCACGTCGGTCGGCGGCAGCAGCACGCGATCGCGCTCGTCGATGGTGCCGTCGCCATTGAGGTCGCGCGGCTTGCCATCGTCGCCGAGCACCTGCTTGGCCGGCATCAGATAGGGCTTCCAGGGGCCGACGCCATCGGCATAGGTCCTGACCTCCTTGAGCCCCTCGGCGGTGACGAGGTCCTTGAAGGTGCGCTTGTCGCCGGTGACGACGAAGTCGTAGGGCTTGTCGAACGGGGCGGCGAGCACGATGCCGCCATCCTTGTCGACATCGTCGGCGTCGACGAGCTGGATCAGGCGCAATTGCGTCTTGCCGCGCAGATATTTGAGGTTGGCGGTCTCGAAGCTCTGGATGATCACCGGCGAGCTCTTCTCACTCCATCCGGCGGCCTTCAGCTGCTCGAGCAGCTTGTCCTCGATCGCCAGGCCCATGGCCGAGTGATAGGTCGAGTGCTTGATCTCGGGATAGATGCCGATCGTGCGGCCGGTGCGGGCGCTCTCGGCCTTGGCGAGGTCGATGACCTGCTGCAGCGTCGGGATCTCGTATTTGCCGTTATGCGACTGGTCCCGGTCGGCGAAAGCCTGCTTGGCCCGCAGCGTCTTGATTTCGGCGAGGGTGAAGTCCGAGGCGAACCAGTCGCTGGTGTCGACGCCGTCGATCTTGCGGCTCGTCTTGCGCGCGGCAAATTCCGGCCGTGTCGCGACATCGGTGGTGCCCGACATGATCGGTTCGTGGCGGACCACGAGGTGGCCGTCCTTGGTCGAGACCAGGTCGGGCTCGATGAAGTCGGCGCCCTGTTCGATCGCCAGCTTGTAGCCTTCGAGCGTGTGCTCCGGCAGATAGCCGCTGGCGCCGCGATGACCGACGATCAGGGCCGGCTTGCCGTCGAGGGTCGGGGCCGGGCTCTGCGCCAGGGCCGGCGCGGCCAATACGAGGGCAAAGGTCGCCAGCATGGTCGCCGGCTGCAACAGGGGCTTCATCTCGTCCGATCCTCGTTTCCTACGGGAAGGCCGCGAAACTGCTCGGCAGATGTGACAGGCCGGTGAAGGCCTTCATGCCCCTGCGCGGCGCCCGGACATCGTCGTCACCGGCGCCGCGAAGGAGGAGATGGGATGTGCCGGGCTTCGCCTGCTGAACGCGCTGCGAAGACCCGGCTTATCGCCTCAGCGGCGGCCTTCCAGGGTGGTCTTGGCGTCGAGACGCTTCGCCGGCGGCGGCGTGGTGTCGACTGGCTGGGTGGCGCAGGCGGCGAGCGAGAGGCAGAACAGGCCGGCAAGGGCGAGGCGGGAGAGGGTGGTCATTGCAGGAATCCCAGGCGGTTGGCGTTGCGGAAGGAGTTGTATCGTCTTGCGCCCTGTGGGACGAGGGCGTCAAGGGTGCTTTCGCGCATCGGAATCGTTCCAGAGCGCGTCGGCCCCGCGAGCCGCAATGACGAGCCATCACAGGAACCGCCGGACATGACCCCCGCCGCCCGCATCAGCGCCGCCATCGAGGTCCTGGCGGACCTGATCGAGCGCAGGCGCCCGGCGGCCGACGCGCTGAAGGATTGGGGGCTGTCGCGCCGTTTTGCGGGCTCGAAGGACCGCGCCGCCATCGCCTCGCTGGTCTATGACGCGCTGCGCCGCCGCGCTTCCTCCGCCCATGCGCTCGGAGAGGAGACGCCGCGGGCGCTCGTGCTCGGCATGCTGGTCAGCCAGCGTGGCATGGGCGTCGAGGAAATCTCGGAGCTGTTCAGCGGACAGAATCACGCGCCGGCACCGCTCACCGAGTTCGAGGTCGCCGGGCTCGCCGCCTTCGACATCAACGCCGCGCCGGGCTGGATGCAGGCCGATGTGCCGGACTGGCTCTGGCCCTCGTTCATGGCCGGCTTCGGCGACGACGCGATTGCGGAAGGGCAGGCTCTGGCGGGCCGGGCGCCGGCCGATATCCGCACCAACCGCCTGAAGACCGACCGCGACAGGCTGCGCGCGGCGCTGGTGCATCTTCAGCCTGAGCCGGGCGCCTGGTCGCCTGACGCCTTGCGCTTCACGCCCGGTCCTGACGGCCGCGGCCCGTCGCTGCAGAGCGAGCCGAGCTTCTTCAACGGCGAGTTCGAGGTCCAGGACGAGGGCTCGCAGCTCGTGACGCTGCTGGCCGGTGCGCAGCCGGGCATGAGCGTGGTCGACCTCTGCGCCGGTGCCGGCGGCAAGACGCTGGCTCTCGCCGCTGTGCTCGGCGGCAAGGGCCGCATCTTCGCCACCGATCTCGACAGCCGCAGGCTGGCGCCGCTGCACGACCGGCTTGCCCGCTCGGGCGCCGGCAATGTCGAGGTGCGCGTGCCCAAGAGCCGCGGCCATGACGCGCTCGCCGATCTCGCCGGCACGATCGACCTCGTGCTCGTCGATGCGCCCTGCACCGGCTCCGGCACCTGGCGGCGCAATCCCGATGCGAAATGGCGGGTGCGCCCCGGCGCGCTCGCAGAACGTGTCAAGGAGCAGGCACAGGTCCTTGGTCGTGCCGCCAGCCTGGTCAAGCCTGGCGGGCGCATCGCCTACATCACCTGCTCGATGCTGCCGGAGGAGAACGACGGTGCGATCGAAGCCTTCCTGGCGCGCCATGCCGGCTTCTCGCCGGTCGCGACGCGTGCGCTGCTCGATACCGGCGAGGTCGATTTCGGCCTGCTCGCCCGTTTCGCCACGCGCTTCGGCCTGCAGCTCTCGCCGCGCCGGACCGGTACGGACGGATTCTATCTGAGCTGCCTTGCCGCGCCGGCCTGATCCGCTCTCAGCGCCGTTGCGCGCTTGCGCGCGATGGCGTAACCGGGCGCGATGAGCGCCCAGCCCCAGAACCCCGCCCTTCACGACTCCATCCTGATCATCGACTTCGGCAGCCAGGTCACGCAGCTGATCGCGCGCCGGGTCCGTGAGATCGGGGTCTATTGCGAGATCGCGCCGTTCCAGTCGGCCTCGGAGGCGTTCCAGCGCCTGAAGCCCAAGGGCGTGATCTTCTCGGGCGGTCCGGCCTCGGTGCCCGACGCCAATTCGCCGCGCGCACCGCAGGAGGTGTTCTCCTCCGGCCTGCCGCTGCTCGGCATCTGCTACGGCCAGCAGACCATGGCCCATCAGCTCGGCGGCAAGGTCGAGGGCGGCCATGCCGCCGAATTCGGCCGAGCCGATGTCGAGATCGTCACCCCCTCGGCCTTGTTCGAGGGCGTCTGGGAAGAGGGCGGGCGCTATCCGGTCTGGATGAGCCATGGCGATCGCGTCACGCAGCTGCCGGCCGGCTTCACCGTCAAGGCGACCTCCGAGAACGCGCCCTATGCCGTGGCGAGCGACGAGGACAGGCGCTTCTACTCGACCATGTTCCATCCCGAGGTGGTGCACACCCCGGATGGCGGCAAGCTGCTGCGCAACTTCGTCGTCGATATCTGCGGCTGCAAGCCGGATTGGAGCATGTCGGCCTATCGGGCCGAGATGCAGAAGAAGATCCGCGAGCAGGTCGGCACGGGCCGGGTGATCTGCGGGCTTTCCGGCGGCGTCGACTCGGCGGTCGCGGCCGTGCTGATCCACGAGGCGATCGGCGACCAGCTCACCTGCGTCTTCGTCGACCATGGCCTGATGCGCATGAACGAGGCGGAGGAGGTGGTGCGCCTGTTCCGCGACCACTACAACATCCCGCTGGTGCATGTTGAAGCCGAAGAGCTTTTCCTTTCCGAGCTGGCCAAATGCGGTGCCGATCCGGAGGCCAAGCGCAAGACCATCGGCCGGCTCTTCATCGACGTCTTTGACGCCGAGGCGGCCAAGCTCGGCGGCGCCGACTTCCTCGCCCAGGGCACGCTCTATCCCGACGTGATCGAAAGCGTCTCGTTCAGCGGCGGCCCCTCGGTGACGATCAAGAGCCACCACAATGTCGGCGGCCTGCCCGAGCGCATGAAGATGAAGCTCGTCGAGCCGCTGCGCGAGCTCTTCAAGGACGAGGTCCGCGTCCTCGGCCGCGAGCTCGGCCTGCCCGAGGCCTTCGTCGGCCGCCATCCCTTCCCGGGGCCGGGCCTCGCTATCCGCTGCCCCGGCGAGATCACCAAGGAGAAGCTCGACATCCTGCGCAAGGCGGATGCGATCTATCTCGACGAGATCCGCAAGGCCGGCCTCTACGACGTGATCTGGCAGGCCTTCGCCGTGCTGCTGCCGGTGCGCACCGTCGGCGTGATGGGCGACTATCGCACCTACGACCATGTCTGCGCTTTGCGCGCGGTAACCTCGGTCGATGGCATGACGGCCGATTTCTACCCCTACGACATGGCTTTCCTCGGCCGCACCGCGACCCGCATCATCAACGAGGTCAAGGGCATCAACCGGGTGGTCTACGACGTGACCTCAAAGCCGCCCGGCACGATCGAGTGGGAATGATTCAGCCCCATCCAAACGCCGCCGAATTTGCATCAGAATTCGACATAAGTAGCTGAGATAAAATAAGTTTTATTCTATTTCCTATCGGCTTTTATCGATGAGCAGAGATTGATTGTACCGTCACGGCTGACGGTCCTCGCCCATATCGATCCTCGTTATTTTTGAAAGTACCGTCACGAGAATTGAGGCTCGTGACGGTGCTTTTTTGGCTTAAGCCATTGAGGAAATGAGTATTTTATCGCCATGAGCCTCCCAAAACTGCTTGACGGTACTTTTTCGGAGGATGACGCGGGATAAAAACCCGGCAGTTCTGCGATTTGAGAGGGGGCTCGGCGTGGGTATCGACGAAAGCTTTGCTCTTGTCGGAGCAATACCGCTATGCCTGATGACCTGACAGGAACTGTTTGAGGCGCTGCGAGGCCGGCCGGGCGAACACCTCTTGCGGGCAACCCTCTTCCTCGATGCAGCCTTGATGCAGGAACACGACGCGGCTGGAGACGTCGCGTGCGAACGCCATCTCATGCGTCACCACCAGCATGGTGCGCCCTTCCTCGGCGAGCGAGCGCATCACCCGCAGCACCTCGCCGACGAGTTCGGGATCGAGCGCCGAGGTCGGCTCGTCGAAGAGCATCACCTTCGGACGCTGGGCCAGCGCCCTCGCGATCGCGGCGCGCTGCTGCTGGCCCCCTGAAAGGTGTCCAGGATAGTGGTCGTGCTTGTCGGCGAGGCCGACGCGGGCGAGCAAGGCCCGCGCCTCCTCGATGCATTCGGCTCGCGGCCGGCGTTGAACATGTACCGGTGCTTCGATGACGTTCTCCAGGATCGTCATATGCGACCAGAGATTGAAGCTCTGGAACACCATCCCGACTTCGCTGCGCATGCGGCTCAGCTGCCGCTTATCGGCGGGCTCCAGCCCGGTGCCGCGACGGCGCATCGCGATCGGCTCGCCGGCGATCGAGACCGTCCCGCCGCTCGGCACCTCCAGCATGTTGATGCAGCGCAGCATGGTGGATTTGCCGGAGCCGGACGAGCCCAGGATCGAGACGACCTCGCCCTGTTTCGCCGAAAGCGAGATGCCCTTCAGCACTTCGAGGCCGCCATAGGACTTGTGCAGGTTGTCCAGGGCGACGACCGGGACGGCATCCTCGGCGGGGGAGCTTTCAGGCATGGGGGCTCACCTTGGCGAATGGAACCGGCCGGGGGCGCAGATGCGGCGTGAGGCGGTGCTCCAGCCGGGACAAGGCCCAGCTCAGCGCGAAATTGAGCGAGAGATAGATCGCGCCCGCGACGACGAAGACCTCGACCGCCCGGAAGGTCTCGGCGATCAGCTTGCCGGCGAGCCCCGTTACCTCCATCAGCGTGATGATCGAGGCCAAGGCGGTGGCCTTCACCATCAGGATGATCTCGTTGCCATAGGCCGGCAGCGCGTGGCGCAGTGCGATCGGCATCACGATGCGGCGCATCAGCAGCAGGCCCGACATCCCGCAGGCACGCCCCGCTTCGATCTGCTGGATCGTCACCGCCCGGAAGCCGCCGCGGAGGATTTCGCTGCTATAGGCAGCCGTGTTGAGGCTGAGCGCGATGATCGCGCACCAATAGGGCTCTCGCAGGATGCCCCAGAGCCCCATGGCTTGCAGGGCAGGGCGGAACTGGCCGAGCCCGTAATAAATCAGGAAGATCTGGACGAGCAGCGGCGAGCCGCGGAAGACGAAGACATAGGCCGCGACGAAGGCGCGGGCCGGACGCCCGCCCGCCAGCGCGCCCAGCGCGAGCAACAGGCCCAAAACGCCGCCGATGAGGACCGAGGTCGCTGCCAGGTTCAGGGTCAGCGGCAAGCCGCCGAGCAGCACTTTGAAGGTCTCCCACATGAAGATGGGATCCATCAGGCGGCCCTCCTGAGACCGCGCATCGTGCGATCCTCGGCCCGGCGGAACAGCAGCGTCGAGACCCAGGTGATCGCGAGATAGAGCAGGATCGCAGTGAAGTAGAACTCGAAGGGGCGCCGCGTCGAGCCGGCGGCGATCTGCGACTGGCGCAGCAGCTCGACCAGGCCGGTGACCGAGATCAGCGCAGTCTCCTTGAGCACGAGCTGCCAGGTGTTCCCGAGGCCGGGCAGGGCGAGCCGCAGCACGAGCGGCGCCACGATGCGCCTGAGCATCGTCCCGGCGCGCATCCCGACCGCCTTCGCCGCCTCGATCTCGCCGCGTGGCGTGGCGAGGAAGGCGCCGCGCAGCACCTCGGCTTGATAGGCGCCGGAGACGATGCCGATGGCGAGCATGCCGGTGACGAAGGCCGGCATGCCGATGAAGCCGTCGGAGCTGAAGAACCCGGCGACGGTGCCGAGCGCTGCACTCCCCCCGAAATACAGCAGATAGATCACCAGCAGATCGGGAATGCCGCGCAGCACGGTGGTGTAGGTGGTGCCGAAGCCGCGAAGCAGCGGGCTTCGCGAGAGCTTCGCCCAGGCGACGAGCGTGCCGATGATCGAGCCGGTGAGGAAGCCGGCGACGGCGACGGCGCAGGTCATCGCCGTCGCGGTGAGCAGAGCCTTGCCCCAGCCATTCTCGCCGAAGCCGACCAAAGCGAGATAGGCTCGCAGCGCCTCCATCAGCGTTTCGCGCCGGGCTTTGTGCCTGTCGCCACGGGCCGGATCGTGCGGTTGCGCCGATGCTCGAGAACGGCCTGCACCTTCTTCATGTTGGTCAGCGAGCTGCGCACATGCGCCCGCGCCGCGCTGGCGGCAGCCGCCGCATTGCGTGCGCAGATCGCCTCAGCGATGGCGCGATGCTCGTCGAGATCGGAATTGCCGAAATCCACCCATTGGACCTCGAGCCACAGCGCGAGCTGGAGCTGCTGATAGATCTGGTCTGTCATATCGATCAGCGGCCGGTTGCGCCCGGCTTCGGCGATGACCTTATGGATGTGCAGGCCCAGATCGAGGCTGCGCGCGATGTCGGACGGCGGGTTGCCGTCGCCGTCGCGCAGGCTCTCCATCTCGGCAACGACCTGCCTGATCCGCACGAGGTCCTCCTCGGTGGCATGCTGGCAGGCGAGCTCCGCCGCGCAGGCGTCGAGCGCTTCCCGAACGACGAGCAGCTGGCAGACCGCCTCGACGTCGAGGCTCGTCACCGCATAGCCGACATTGCGCTGGCCGACGACGAGGCCTTCCTTCTCCAGCTTCATCAACGCTTCGCGCAGCGGCGTGCGGCTAACGCCGAGGCGCCGCGACAGGGAGGCTTCCGACAACCGTTCCGCCGGCCGAACCTGCCCGGTCAGGATCAGCTCCTTGAGCTGGTTGTAGGTCGTGAGGCGGACCGATTCCTGGATCTCGGGAACACCGGCCTCGTCCTCGTTGCGTTGAGCCGCGACTCTTGCTGACACCCAGTCACCTCTTGCCATCCAAGATTGGATACGATTATGTATCCCATATTGGATATCGTAATCAAGCGATCTCCGACGGTTTTTGCCCGGCTTTTCAGGCTGGGAACTGCGAGCGAAGCATGGATCGCGCCAATCTCGAACGCCTGCGCTCGCGCTACGGACGAGCCTCCGGTGCCGATATTTTCGATCCGGCCTTCCGCGCGGTGGCCGACCTCGTCTTCAAGGACGGCGACAAGCGGCCGGCTCCCTATTGCGGCGTGCCGACGCTGCTGAAGGCGCCGTATCGCGCGGACGCCGCGCCGCGCTTCGCCGATCTCGACGTCGCCTTGATCGGCGTGCCGATGGATCTCGGCGTCACCAACCGCGCCGGCGCCCGGCATGGCCCGCGCGCGGTGCGCAACATCGAGCGCGTCGGCCCCTATGAGCATGTTCTGAAGGCCGTCCCGACCGCGGCGTTGCGCGTGGCCGATGTCGGCGACGTGCCGTTTCGCAGTCGCTTCGATCTTGCGGCCTCGCATGAGGATATCGAAGCCTTTTTCGGCGACGTCGTTTCAGCCGGCGTCGTGCCGCTCGCGGTCGGCGGCGATCATTCGATCGGCCTGCCGATCCTGCGCGCGGTTGGGCGCGAACGTCCTGTCGGAATGATCCACATCGATGCCCACTGCGACACCGGCGGATCATTCGAGGGCTGCAAGTTCCACCATGGCGGCCCGTTCCGCCAGGCCGTGCTGGACGGCGTGCTCGATCCCCAGCGCACGATCCAGATCGGCATTCGCGGCAATTCCGAATATCTTTGGGAGTTCTCCTTCGAGAGCGGCATGACCGTGATCCATGCCGAGGAGGTGCAGGAGATGGGCATCGCCGCGGTCGTCGCACGCGCCCGCTCGGTCGTCGGCGATGGCCCGGTTTATGTCAGTTTCGATGTCGACAGCCTTGATCCGGCCTTCGCGCCCGGCACCGGCACGCCCGAGGTCGGGGGGCTGAGTTCGGCGCAGGCGCTCAGCATCCTGCGCGGGTTCGCCCGGCTTAACGTCATTGGCGGCGACGTCGTCGAGGTCGCCCCTCAATACGACCCCACCACCAACACCGCGCAGATCGCGGCCCAGGTTCTCTTCGAGCTCCTGTGCCTCGTCGCGCGCGGCCGGAACCGGTCCCGCGACGAAAAAGCGACCGCGCAGGGCTGAAGGGACGACGTCGCACCAGCAAAAAGAGAGGGGTTCACATGACAATCAGCACTTCGAAATGGGCGGGCCTGGCCTGCGTCATCGGCCTTGCGGCGGGCAACGCCGGTGCGCAGGCACAGACGAAACCCACCTCGATCACCATCGCGACCGAAGGCGCATACGAGCCCTGGAACTTCACTGCGCCAGATGGCAAGCTCGCCGGGCTCGAGGTCGATCTCGCCAACGATCTGTGCGGCCGCATGCAGGTGACGTGCAAGATCGTCGCGCAGGATTGGGACGGGCTCATCCCGTCGCTCACCGCCAAGAAGTTCGACGCGATCATGGCCTCGATGATCGTCACGCCGAAGCGGTTGGCGGTGATCGCCTTCAGCAAGCCCTATGCGCCGACCTCGGCAGCGATCATGGTCGAGAAGACCGGCCCGCTCGCCAAGCTGCCGGGCACCGGTACCACGATCGATCTCGGCGCCGATCCGGTCAAGGTCGAGGCCGAACTCGCGCCGCTGAAGGCGGCGCTGAAGGGCAAGACGGTCGGCGCCCAGGTCTCGACGGCGAACGTCGCCTTCCTCGACACCTACTTCAAGGGCGTCGCGGAGACCCGCGAATACAAGACCGTCGAGCAGCATGATCTCGATCTGCGCTCCGGCCGGATCGACGGAGTGGTCGCGCAGAAGACCTCGCTCGACGCCACCCTCGTCAAACCCGACTTCAAGGACTTCGCCATCGCCGGGCCGACTTTCGTCAACGGCGTCTTCGGCCAGGGCATCGCCGCGGGGCTGCGCAAGGACGACACCGTGCTGAAAGGCATGTTCGACGAGGCGATCACCTCAGCCCAACAGGACGGAACGATCGAGCGCCTGGCCAAGAAGTGGCTGAAGACCGGCTTCTGATGCTGCGCGGCCGGGCGTTTGGGGACGCCCGGCCTGCCGACGGAAAGACGGGCGCCGCGGTCATCCGCGACCTTCGCGCCCGAGCGCATTGAACTTCGTCGCCCTGCAGAAGGCGACACGGGAGGACAAGACCATGACGATCCGGCCGAACTCGTTCGAGGCCCGAGACATCGCGCACCATCTGCATCCCTACACCAACGCCGCGGCGCATCGCGAAACGGGGCCCCTCGTCATGACGAGGGGGGACGGCATCTACGTCATCGACAGCGACGGCAACCGCTATATCGAGGGGCTGGGAGGGCTGTTCTGCGCGTCGCTGGGGTTCAGCGAAAAACGCCTGGCCGATGCGGCTACGCGCCAACTCAACACGCTGCCCTTCTACCACACCTTCGGGGGCAAGGCGAACGAGCCAGGTATCGAGCTGGCCGAGCGGCTGATCGCTCTGGCGCCGGTGCCGATGTCGAAAGTGTTCTTCGCCAATTCCGGTTCGGAAGCCAACGACACGGCGATGAAGCTGGTCTGGTACTACCACAACGCCATCGGCAAGCCGGAGAAGAAGAAGATCATCTCTCGCCAGCGTGCCTATCATGGCGTGACAATCGCCTCCGCAAGCCTGACGGGTCTGCCCAACAACCATCGCGATTTCGACCTGCCGATCGCCCGCGTGCTGCACACGGACTGTCCAGGCCTCTATCGCTACGGCTTGCCCGGTGAGACCGAGGAGGCTTTCGCCACGCGCTGCGCGGAATCGCTGGAGCAACTGATCCTGCGCGAAGGCCCGGAGACGATCGGCGCTTTCTTCGCCGAGCCGCTGATGGCGTCGGGTGGCTGTATCGTTCCCCCGGCGACCTACTACGAAAAGGTCGAGGCCGTGCTGCGCCGCTATGACATCCTGCTTATCGCCGACGAGGTGATCTGCGGCTTCGGGCGGCTGGGCACCATGTTCGGCTGCGAGAGCTTCGGCATGACGCCCGACATGATCACAATGGCCAAGCAGCTTTCCGCCGCCTATCAGCCGATTTCGGCCCTGATGATCAACGAGGCGATCCACGAGGCGATAATCGCGGAAAGCGCCAAGATCGGTACCTTCGCCCACGGCTTCACCTATGGCGGCCACCCCGTCGCCGCCGCGGTCGCGCTGGAGACGCTCAAGATCTACGAGGAGCGCGACATCGTCGGCCATGTCCGCCAGATCATGCCGCGCTTCCAGCAGAGGCTGCGCGCGCTAGCCGATCACCCCCTGGTCGGCGAGGCGCGCGGACGCGGGTTGATCGGCACGCTCGAACTCGTGCGCGACAAGGCGACCAAGGAGCCGTTCGACCTGGCCGAAGGCGTCGCGATCTATGCTGGCCAGCGTGCCAGGCCCATGGTGTGATCACCCGCGCGCTCGGCGACACCGTCAATCTCTGCCCGCCGCTGATCA
>Ga0102589_1004979_pt1 | contig 11994 bp, 11 predicted proteins | sample AraplaMF_Col_mLB_FD_76858 | JGI IMG/M metagenome (GOLD analysis project Ga0102589, IMG submission 76858) | Arabidopsis root microbial communities from the University of North Carolina, USA - plate scrape MF_Col_mLB | ecosystem: Host-associated > Plants > Roots > Endosphere | place: USA... | reverse complement strand
CATCCTTGGCCTCGCCCGGTGCGCGCGAGTCGGTGACGATCGAATAGATCAGCTTCTTCAGCGTCTCGCGCGGTACGAACAACGGGATGGTGTTGTCGTAGCTCTTGCTCATCTTGCGGCCGTCCAGGCCCGGCAGCGTCGCCACGTTCTCGTCGATCACCGCTTCGGGCAGGTCGAAGAATTCCTCGCCGTAGAGATGGTTGAAGCGCTGGCCGAAGTCGCGCGCCATCTCGATGTGCTGGATCTGGTCGCGGCCGACCGGCACCTTGTTGGCGTTGAACAGCAGGATGTCGGCGGCCATCAGCACCGGGTACATGAACAGTCCGGCGCTGATGCCGGCGTCGTCGTCCTCGCCGGCCTCGCGGTTCTTGTCGACCGAGGCCTTGTAGGCATGGGCGCGATTGAGGATGCCCTTGCCGGCGACGCAGGTCAGGAACCAGGTCAGCTCCTGCGTTTCCGGCACGTCGCTCTGGCGGTAGAACCAGACCTTGTCCGGCTCCAGCCCGCAGGCCAGCCAGGTCGCGGCGATCTCCAGCGTCGAGCGCTGCACGCGCGCCGGGTCCTGCACCTTGATCAGGGCGTGGTAGTCGGCGAGGAAGTAGAAGCTCTCCACGCCGGCGGTGCGACTGGCGGCCACGGCCGGGCGGATCGCACCGACGTAGTTGCCCAGGTGCGGGGTGCCCGAGGTGGTGATGCCGGTGAGGATGCGGGTGGGGCTCATCGAACGCTGACGCCGGGGAAAACGGCCCAACAGTGTACCCAACCCCGCAGCCGCGACTGATCCGTTGACCCGGGCAACCGATCTGGAGAAACGACCATGTCGCGCGCCCTGCCCCGCCTGCTTGCCACGCTTGCCGCCTCGGCGGCCCTGACGTTTGCCGCTCCGTCGCCGGCCCGGGAGCTGCCCATGTACCGCCCCGGCGGTCCGGTCGACCTGGCCGTGGTCGACCGCGACAACGGCCAGTGGCTGTCGCCCACCGTCCACCGCGGCCAGCGCTGGATCGCCGGCACGCCCGGCCATCGCTATTCGGTGCGCCTGGCCAACACCAGCGGCCGGCGTGTCCTGGTGGTGCTGTCGGTCGACGGCGTCAACGCCATCAGCGGGCAGACCGCCCACCCTTCCCAGACCGGCTACGTGCTCGCGCCCTGGCAGACGATGGAAGTCGAGGGCTGGCGGAAATCGCTCGACCAGGTCGCCCAGTTCGTCTTCACCGACCTGCCCGACAGCTACGCGGCCCGCACCGGGCGACCGGACAACGTCGGCGTGATCGGCGTGGCCGTGTTCGAGGAAGCCGGAATGGCGCTGGAGGAGCGGCGCCGGGGCGAGGTGCTGGATCGGATCGAGCGCGGCGACGCCGCGAAATCCTCAGCCCCGTCGGCGGCGTCCCGTGAATCGGATGCGGCCGCGCAATCCATTGGGACGGGTCACGGCGAGCGCGAGTGGTCGCCCGCCAGCCACACGCAATTCATCCGCGCCACGCGCGCACCGACGCAGGTCAGCGAGCTGCGTTACGACGATTACGACACGCTGGTCGCGCGCGGCGTGCTGCGTCCGTATCCGCGTCATGCGCCTGATACCCGGCCACACGCATTCCCCGGCGGCTTCGTCGCCGATCCGCCTCGTTACAGCGGGCAATGAAAGAGCCGGCCTGGTGGCCGGCTCCATGTTTCCATCGCGCGCGTCGGTTGCGGCCCCAAGCCGCACCGCCCGACGCGCGCACCGCGTGCGTGGATCGACGGACTGCTGCTTAGTTCAGCGTCTTCTCGAAGTCACGCACTTCCTGCTGGGCGCGGTCGCGCTCCCAGCCATAGCGTTCCTGCAGTTTGCCGGCGAGATATTCAGCGTTGCCTTCGGCCACTGCGAAATCGTCGTCGGTCAGGTCGCCCCAACGCGCCTGGGCCTGCCCCTTCAACTGCGTCCACTTGCCAGCAATGATGTCTTTGTTCATCACTCATCCTCGGTTTCGGGTGATGCGACGCATCTGTCAGATGCCGCACGCACAGCATCGCAGCGCGCGCATTCGAACGAAGTCGCGATTGCGTTAGTCGAGGATTGATGTCGGTGAATACGATATTCAGCATGCATGCGTTGCATGCGAGCGTGCGACGCGTTGCGAACACGAAAAGAAGGACGCAAAAAGAAAAGGCCGGATCGCTCCGGCCTTTTCTTTCACAGCTTCGCGCGATCGTCAGTCGATCAGCACTTGCCGTCCTTGCAATTGGTGGCCGCATCTTCGACCTTCTCACCGGCTCCCTTCACGTCCTTGCCGGCGCCCGCCACGGTGTTGCAAGCGGTCAGGGTACCCATCGAGAACAGGGCAAGCAGCAACAGTGCCATCAAACGCTTCATGGAAATCTCCTCGGATCATGGGAAGCAAGGACACGCACTCAAAGCCGCGTGCCGTGAATCCATCTGACGCGAGGGCATGTGAAGCCGAGGTGGATATGGGCGAAACCGGCTGCTCCCGATTCAGGCGGCAGCCATCGACGGCGGGCGGGCTTAGCCGCTGGCCTTGTCCTCGACCTTCTGGCCGAGCTTCTTCACGTCTTTGCCGAGGCCTTCCATGGTGTTGCAGGCGCTGAGCAGGGCCAGCGACAGGGTGGCGAGCAGGAGCATTGCGGCAAAGCGTTTCATCGGGTCCCCGGGGACGTTGGCAGTGATGGCATAAGGATGGCATGGCGCCGCCGGGGCCGCACCATGGCCCCGCCGGGCCGGGGCTCGGCGATGTCAGCCAGAATTCAGCTGCCGGGCCGGGTGTCCGACTCCGGGCGCCCGTCTCAGTCGCGCATCAGGGTCGACTTGCCGAACAGGCTCTCGACCAGGTCCACCGCCAGGCGGGCGGTGCGGTTGCGCTTGTCGATGATCGGGTTGAGCTCGACGATGTCCAGCGAGGCCATGCGGCCGCTGTCGGCGATCATCTCCATCACCAGCTGCGCCTCGCGGTAGTTCGGTCCGCCCGGCACCGTGGTGCCCACGCCCGGGGCGATGCTCGGGTCGAGGAAGTCGACGTCGAAGCTGACGTGCAGGTGGGTGTTCTCGTCGACGCCTTCCAGCGCCTCTTCCATCACCCGCTTCATGCCGATCTCGTCGATGTAGCGCATGTCGTACACGTCCAGGCCGTACTGCTGGACCAGGCGCTTTTCGCCTTCGTCGACCGAGCGGATGCCGATCTGGCGGATCTCGTCCGGCCGCAGCGCCGGCGACGACCCGCCCAGTTGCGTCAGCGCATCCGGGCCGAGGCCGCACAGGCACGCCACCGGCATGCCGTGAACATTGCCCGACGGCGTGACCTGGCTGGTGTTGAAGTCGGCGTGCGCATCGAGCCATAGCACGCGCAACTGCTTGCCGGTGTTGCGGCAGTGCTGGGCGACGGCCGTGATCGAACCCAGGCCGAGGCAATGGTCGCCGCCGAGCAGGATCGGCAGGCGACCTTCGGCGAGTTCCGCACCCACCGCATCCATCACCGCGCGATTCCAGGCAACGACTTCGGCCAGATGGCGATAGCCCTCCACCGGCTTCTGCCACGGATTGCGCGGACCATCGAGATTGCCGCGATCGATGACGTCGACTCCGCGCTTGGCCAGCGCTTCGCCGATGCCGGCAATGCGCAGGGCCTCCGGCCCCAACCGCGCACCGCGGTGTCCTGCACCCACGTCGGTCGGTGCACCGATCAGCGAAACCCCGGGATAGCTGCGACTCATGCTGTGACGTTCCTGTCTGTTGCCCATGCAGGCACTGCGTTGCGTTGCGACATAAGCCTATCATCGTCGCCGGGACTGCACCGGGACGCGCGCATGGGAACCATCTCGAACCTGATGGATCGGCTGTCGAGGAAATCCACCGCCGAGCGCCCGGCGATCGTCGTCACGTCCTTCGGCTTCACGGTCGGGCCTGCCTTCGTTGCCTGGCAGGGTGTGTCGGAAATCCAGGGTTTCAAGGTCGACCTGCTGACCACCGACGAGGCGTACCTGCAGTTCACGTGCAACGGGCATGACGTGCTCGTCAGCGAAGAACAGGTCGGTTTCGAACAGCTTGAGCAGGCGATGATCGCCGTTTTCCCTTCGACCGCGGGCTGGCGCGGCAAGGTGCTGCAGCCTCCGTTCGCCGAGTGCCGGACTGTGCTCTACCTGCGAACCTGATCGCGCTCGCAGGGCCGCAACGTATCGCAAACGAAACATCGCGGGTTGACGGCCTGTACACGCTGTCGTGAGCAGTATCGGTGCCTCGTCGGGCCAGCTGGAAGGCCCCGGTGCGTCCAGCGACGGACGCCGGCGTGAGGAGGAGCAACCTTGCCTCGTATGCGGACCCGGAACCTTGCGATGCGTCCGCTATGGCGGGCCATGCGTCCCCTGCTGATCGGTGGTGCCGCCTGCGCACTGATCACGCCGACGGGCCTTGCCCAGACCGTCATCGGCCCCGGCCCCGTGCCGCCGCCGCCCTTGCCGATCACTGTGCCTGCCGGGCAGACCACCACGGTCGTCGGCAACACCATCGTGACCGCCACGACCAACGTCAATGCCACCAGCATCGGCGGCACGCTGGTATTCGATGCAACTGCAGGCCCCATCCTGGTGCAGACCTTCAACGGCACCGGGCTCAACGTCATCGCCGGCGGCGTGCTTGATGTGAGAGGTGGCACCACGGTCACCACGACCGGGATTGGCACGGCCGTGCTCGTGTCCGGTGGTTCAGCCACGTTGACTGGACTGACCGTCAACAACACCGGCGTGCTCAATGGCGGACACGGCATCATCGCAAACCCCGGCGCGACCATCTCCATAGGTGTCGGCAACTCGGTCAGCGTGACCGGCAACAACGCGATCGGTATCGCTGCAAACGGCGGAGGCGTGGTCACGGCCACTTCGCCGGTACCGATCAGCGCCGGTCGCGCGGACGGCTTCGGCGCATTCGGTATCTACGTGCGTGGCGCCGGCAGCGCGGTGAACATCCCCGCGAACTCGGTGATCAATCTCTTAGGCAGGCAAGCCGTTGGTGTCACGGCGAATGGCGCCACGATTTCGCCCGTCGCGATTGGCTCCGGCCTCACGCTCAATCTTGGCGCAGCAAGCCTCTCCGGTGCCGGAAGCACGGGCATTCTTGCCACCGGCGGCGGCAACCTGACCATCGACAACTTGACGGTGCAAGGTCCCAACGTAAGTTCCGGCGCCTGGGCGCAAGGGACCGGCAGCGTGGCCACTCTGACCGGGCAGAACCGCATCACCGTAAGCACGGCTGCGAATCCCGGGTTCAACCCGGTTTCCTCATGGACTCCGACGGGCACACCCATCTTCGGCGGCGTGTTCGGGTTCTCTTCCGCGGCCGGCTTGCTCGCGACGCAGGGGGGAACCGTCTTCAGCACCACGACCACGGTCGATGTACCGGCGTCGCCGACCTCATCGCAAAGCCCCGCCGCCGGTGCGCACGCATCCTCGAATGGCTCGATCGACCTGACCCGCAACACCATCACCACTACCGGTGCCGGCTCGTACGGCTTCCGCATCGATTCGGGCCAGATCACCGCGCGCGACAGCAGCGTCGCCACCAGCGGCGGCGGCATCGCGATGTTCATCAACTTCGGGCCAGGCACGATCGACCTGACCAACACCACGGTGGCGGCCACCGGCCCCGACACCATCGGCCTGTTCTCGCTCAACCTCACCAACGCGGCCACCGATGTGGTGAGGATGTCCGGCGGCAGCCTGAGCAGCGCCGAGGACATCGCCATCGGTGCGCAGGGACCGCTTGACTTCATCGCCAGCAATGGCGCACGCGTGACCGGCGCCGACGCGCTCGTCGTGGCATTCGATCAGGACCCGCAGGTGCCGCCGACCTTCCTGTTCCAGCCCACGCTGATCCGCCTCGATGCTTCCGGTGGCAGCGTGCTTACGGGCGATGCCTTCGGCGCGCCGGCCAGCACCGTCAACATCAGCCTTGCGACCGCGTCGAGCTGGACCGGCGCCGCCTCGCCGACTGCGCCGATCACCAACGTCACCATCGACCCGACCAGCATCTGGAACGTCACCGGCGACTCGGTGCTCACTCAACAGTTGAGCAATGCGGGCCTGGTCGATTTCATGCCGCCGGTGGCTGGCGTCTTCAAGACGGTGACCACGCGCAACTACCTGGGCCAGGGCGGCACGATCGCGCTCAATACATTCCTCGGCGACGACAGCTCACCGTCCGACAGGCTGGTCATCGACGCCGGCGCCGCAACCGGCAACAGCCTGCTGCGGATCAAGCAGGCCGGTGGCGCCGGTGCGTTGACACTGGCCAATGGCATCCTCGTCGTTGATGCGATCAACGCCGGAACGACCACGGCCGATGCGTTCGCACTCGGTACGCGCGTGATCGCCGGCCCGTACGAGTACACATTGCATCGGGGCAGTGTCGACGCGAGCGCGCTGCAGAGCTGGTTCCTGCGATCGACGATCGATTGCTCGTTACCGAATGCACCGTCGCCGCCGTGCCCGGCGCCGCCAGATCCAGGACCCGATCCAGGACCCGATCCAGGACCAGACCCGGGACCTGACCCGGGACCTGACCCAGGTCCAGGCCCAGACCCGGAGCCGCCGCTTCCGAACATCCGTGCAGAGGTGTCGCTGTACGCCGCGCTGTCGCCCACCGCGCTGAACTACGGCCGCTCGCTGCTCGACACGCTGCACGAGCGCGTGGGCGAGCAGGAACTGCTGTGGGCGCGCCCGGACCTGGACGAGAACCGCAGCACGACCGACGGCATGTGGGGTCGTTTGATGTACGTCAACGGCGATCGCGACGGTTCCGACATCGGCATCCTCGGCCGCGGCCCGAGCTACGACTACGTGTTCGGTGCGGTGCAGATCGGTTACGACCTGTACCGCCACGAAGAACCGGACGAGCACCGCGACCACGCCGGCCTGTACGGCGCGATCGGCTACGCCGAAACCGAAGTGGACCATTTCGATGGCCGCCGCGCCGGCGACAGCCGCATCGACGGCTACACGCTGGGCGGCTACTGGACGCGCTACGGCCAGAAGCAGTGGTACGTCGACAGCGTCCTGCAGGCGACCTGGTACGAGGCCTCCGCCAACCCGGCCGATCGCGAGCTGCCGCGCCTGCGCACCGACGGCCTGGGGCTCGCGGCATCGCTGGAAGGCGGTTACCCGTTCCGCAACAAGCACGACTGGGTGCTCGAGCCGCAGGGCCAGCTGATCTACCAGTGGATCGACCTCGACGACACCTCCGACTTCGCCGCCGACGTGCGATTCGACGATACGACGTCACTGGTGGGCCGGTTGAGCGCGCGCCTGAGCCGCGACTGGGTGCACGAAGAATCCGACTTGCCGCTTTACAGCACCGGCTGGGGGCGCGTGAGCGTGTGGCACGAGTTCAAGGGCGACCCGGTCACCGAATTCTCGTCCGATGCCGGGTTCGTGCCGTTCCACGCCGACCTGGGTGGTACGTGGTGGGAGGTCGAACTGGGCACGACGCGCGAGATCGACCGCAACATCTTCTTCTACTGCAACGCAGGCTACTCCCAGGGTTTCGATGACGATCGCCATTCCTGGGAAGGCAAGCTGGGTTTGCGCGCGAACTGGTAACTTCCTTACGCCGCCATGTCGAGCACGATGCGGCCTTCGATCTCGCCCTTGCGCATGCGGTCGAAGATGCCGTTGATGTTCTCCAGCCTGTCGGCGGCAACGGTCGCGGCGACCTTGCCCTGCGCGGCGAACTCCAGCGACTCCTGCAAGTCCAGTCGCGTGCCGACGATCGAACCGCGCACGGTGATGCCGTTGAGCACCATGCCGAAGATGTCCAGCGGGAAGCTGCCCGGCGGCAGGCCCACCAGCGACATCGTGCCGCGCCGACGCAACATCCCCGAGGCCTGCTCGAACGCCTTCGGCGACACCGCGGTGACCAGCGCGCCATGCGCGCCGCCGATCTCCTTCTTCAGGTAAGCCACCGGATCGGTGGTGCGCGCGTTGACCGTGACAGTGGCGCCAAGTCGACGTGCCAGATCGAGCTTGTCGTCGTCCACGTCCACCGCGGCGACGTTGAGGCCCATCGCCTTCGCGTACTGCACCGCCATGTGGCCCAGTCCGCCGATGCCGGAGATCACCACCCAGTCGCCGGGGCGGGTGTCGGTCACTTTCAGGCCTTTGTAGACCGTGACGCCCGCGCACAGCACCGGCGCGATCTCGACGAAACCAATCCCTTTCGGCAGGTGGCCGACGTAGTTGGCGTCCGCCAGCACGTATTCGGCGAAGCCGCCGTTGACCGAATAGCCGGTGTTGCGCTGCTGCTCGCACAGCGTCTCCCAGCCACCCAGGCAGTGTTCGCAATAGCCGCAGGCCGAATACAGCCAGGGAATCCCGACGCGGTCGCCTTCCTTGACGTGGCTGACGTTGGCGCCGACGGCGACCACATGGCCCACGCCCTCGTGGCCGGGGATGAAAGGCGGCGACGGCCTCACGGGCCAATCGCCCTCGGCCGCGTGCAGGTCGGTGTGGCACACGCCGCACGCCGCGATCTTCACCAGCACCTCGCCGGGGCCGGGCCGCGGCACCGGGACTTCTTCGATCACCAGGGGTTGGCCGAACGCACGCACCACGGCGGCCTTCATGCTTGTGTCCATTGCGCGATCCTCCGGGGGGAAAGGAATCCGTCGCTTGGTGCCGGCAGTCAGAATCGAACTGACGACCTACCGCTTACAAGGCGGTTGCTCTACCAACTGAGCTATGCCGGCAAGGCTCGCATTCTAGCCTGCCGCGCTGATTCGCGTGCGGTGTTCAGCGCGGCGCCGGCGTCAGTCACTTCAGGCGCGCGCAGTCGAGCGGGCGCGGTGCGATCTGCACGGCGGCCTGCGCGCGGGCGGTATCGAACGACGGCCCAGGCACCAGGTCGAGCCAGTAACTGGCGCGGCCTTCGCCAAGCGGTTCGGCGCGCGCGGGGAAGCCCGCCGCCACCAGCGACTGGGCGCGGCGGGTGGCCGACTCCTCGCTGCGGTAACGTCCGAGCGCGATCGAATTGGCTTCGCTGCCTTCGCGCACGATGAAGTAGTCGCCAAAGCCGGCCGCGGAGATCCGCTGCGTCGTTGCCTGCGCGTCGGCCAGGCTGGCCGCTGCGGGCAGCACCACGCGCCAGCCGCGGGTGGTTCCGCTGCGCGTCTCGCGCGGCACGACCCTGGTCGCCACCGCCATCAGCACTTCGTGTGCATTCTTCGCTGCCGCGGCATCGGTAAACGGGCCGAAGCTGTAGCACTGCGCAGGCATGGCGACGGCCACCTTCTCCGCGGCGACCTCCTTGGGCGGCACGGCGGCCGGCGTCGGCGCTGCGGGCACGGCTGCCGGTGCCGGTGCGGTGGAGGCAGGGAGAGGCGCGGGCTTCGCCGGCGAGCGTGCTTCGCTGGCCAGTTGCAGGCGCGCAACGCCCAGCGGTTGTTCGATGGCAGCCGGTGCCGGCGGCGGCGCGCGCAGCGTCCACCAGGCGGCAACGCCAAGGTTGAGCACGATCAGCAGGACGACGAGGGCGCGTATGAGCATGGGCTGATTCTAAGCGCCGCTTTCGGCGCCGGCCCACTGCGCCAGGCCTTCGAGCACGAGCGTTGCGACCTGGGTCGCGTTCGGCAGGTGGGGCAGCAGTGCGTCGGCACCGCCGCCATGGACGATCAGTTGCGGCGTCCGGCCCAGTCGCTGGCTGGCGGCCTCGAGGCTGCGCTCGATCAGCGCCAGCGCGGCGCCGTCGCAGCCGGAGGCCAGTGCGTCCTCGGTGTCGCTGGCGAAGTCGGTGTAGTCGCCGCCACTGTCCGGCAGCTGCGGCGCGCGTTCGTGCAGCGCTTCGCGCATCAGCGTTGGCGAGGGCGCGATGCGGCCGCCGAGGTGGCGACCGTCGGCGTCGATGAGGTCGATGGTGAGCGCGGTGCCGACGCCGCAGACGAGCGCGGCGTCGTCGATGCGCGCGTGTGCGGCGAGCAACGCCAGGAAGCGGTCGACGCCGAGCTTGCGCGGGTCGGCATAGGCGATTCGCACCGCGCCGAATCGCAGCTGCGTGCGGGCAAGCGAAATCCGTCGGCAGCGCGCGGTCAGCGCATCGAGCACCGCCACGCGCAATGCCGGATGGGCAACGCTGGCCAGGTAGGCGACCTCGATCCGGCCCGGCAGCAGCTCCGCCAATGCAGCGGCGACGTCGTCCTCGCGATGCGGCAGGGCCACCGCCTCACCGGCGCGGCCGTCGGCGCGCAGTGGCGCGCACTTCAGCCGGGTATTGCCCAGGTCGAACAACCACGCCGTCATGCCTTATCCCCCTGCCCTGCGCCACGGCGCACACTGACTTCACCGGCATGGAAATGCCGTTCCTCGCCGTTGTCCAGGCGCACGCGCAGCGCGCCGTCGTCGGCCAGGCCCAAGGCCATGCCGTGCGCCGTCGCGGTGGCGCCGTGCACGCTCACGCCCTGCCCGGCCAGCGCATCCAGCGCGGCGTAGCGTGCGCTGAAAGCGGCCAGTCCGTGCGCGTCGAATTCCTCCAGCGCCGGCAGCAGTCGCGCCAGCACGGCGGCGGCGATGGCATTGCGGTCGGGTGGCGAGGGCGCGAGCGTGGCCAGGTCGCACCACGGCTGGTCGATCCGGGCGGCCGCGGCCGCCGGCATGCGCACGTTGATGCCCAGGCCGATCACGGCGCGCACCGGCCCCGCATGCTCGCCGCCGCCCTCGACCAGGATCCCGCCGAGTTTGCGCAGCGCGCCGTCGGCATCGGCCACCACCAGGTCGTTGGGCCACTTCAGGCGCACTCCGTTGAAGCCCACGTCCTGCAGGGCCTCGGCCGCGGCGATGCCGGCGACCAGGCTGAGGCCGCCCAGACGGGCCAGGCCGCCGCCAAACTGGCGTGCCAGCGAGAGATACAGGTGCGCGGCCAGCGGCGAGGCCCATTCGCGCCCGCGACGGCCGCGGCCCCCGCTCTGGCGTTCGGCCAGCAGCACCAGGGCGCCGCGCTCGGGCGTGGGCCGGCGCAGCAGCTCGGAATTGGTCGAGTCGATGGTCCAGGCCGTTTCCAGCCCGGCCAGCGCCAGACCGGCCTGGTCCGGCAGCCGTGAGCGGATCGCGGCCGCATCGAGCAGGTCGATGGGCTGGGCCAGCCGATACCCGCGGCCGGCCTGGGCTTCGATCGCGACCCCGGCCTCGCGCAGCGCTTCGATCCGCTTCCAGACCGCCGCCCGGGTCTGGCCGCTGGCCTGCGCCAGGGCGTCGCCGGAGGCCGGCCCGGCCATCAACCGCTGCAACAGGTCACGGTCGTCCATCAACCGCGCCCCGGGTGTGCAGAGCGTGGGCGGCGATCGGGCAGTGGCAACGGGAAGTGCAGCCGCGGGCGCGGATGCGGGCGGTGGGCACGCGTCATGGCGCGAATTATGCGCGACGCGGGCCGAATGAACCGACGCCATCCGGCCATGGCCGGGCGCGGCCGGCCGGGCCGTAAGCGGGGATGCCGGTGGTCGAAGGGGTTGGCCGGGCAGACCGCACTGGGGGGGAGCTGGCCGCCCCCTCCCCTTCGTCACCGGTGGCGTTGCGGCCCCGAATCGGCAGGACGACGCCCCGGCGCGCCGAGCGGTTGCAACCATTCGTCCCGCAGCCGCATCGATAGGAGAAGATACCCATGCAGCATCGCCCCGGGCCTGCCCGGTGGAATTACGGACACGCTGCCCCGTTCGAGCAGTGAGCACAGGGAGAGTTGCTGCAATGCACCACGGCCCCGGCCGCCCAACGGCCAGTAAGACCCAACGTTTTCGCGCTATATTCCAGCATTGCCTGAAGCCGTCGGCTTCAAGCCCGTCCGAGGAATCCGTCATGTTCCGGATCTGCCTGTGCCTGCTGATCGTGGTCGCCAGCTCGACCTCGGCTGCGCGCGAGATCAAGCTCAGCTCCGCCAACGGCGGCAGCTGCCCGGAATCGACCGCGATGGAACGCGAAGCCGCACGTCCCGGGGCACGTGCAGCCGCCGCACCGGCCCGCACCGCCAAGCCGGTC
>Ga0102589_1004975_pt1 | contig 11998 bp, 14 predicted proteins | sample AraplaMF_Col_mLB_FD_76858 | JGI IMG/M metagenome (GOLD analysis project Ga0102589, IMG submission 76858) | Arabidopsis root microbial communities from the University of North Carolina, USA - plate scrape MF_Col_mLB | ecosystem: Host-associated > Plants > Roots > Endosphere | place: USA... | reverse complement strand
AAATTTTAAACGTGTTAATACTTCATCGTTCCAATCTACATATACATGCTTTGCCCCTGATTTATATGCTTTTTCTGTAACAAGGCGGACAAATGGAGCTGCCTCAAGTGGCGCATTAATAGATAATATTTGTCCAGGCTGAATATTAACACCGACATTTACTGCAAGAGTAGCATACTTTTCTAATGTTTGTTCAAATGACATAGGTATAATCTCCTTTGTGTGAAAGAATTTATTATAAACATAATACACAAAATATTCAAAAATACGACCTGTAATCTCTAATCTTACAAAAATGTAAGATTTCTGGTTAGCTTGATGGGCATGGCTCTAAATCCCCAAACGAAAGAAATTAAATGGCAACATGCGGTAAGTTGGCTATTATTTCCGCTATTATATGTAATTTATAGTTTAATACAAGGAGCTCTTATTAATTGGCACTCATATTCGTTCTTGGATCCAAGAATAAATGGTTACGGAAGTGTCTTTTTATATAGTGTAGGAATCGGGATCGCAATTGGATTCATTTGTGTACTTGTAAAAACCCTAGGAAATCGATCTTTAAGATTCCAAAAAATTTAATATGTCTATTCTAAAAGTAAAAACCCCTCTGTTTAACATTTGTCAACAGAGGGGTTTTTACTTTTGATTGAAAGCCAATGCATGTTATCTACTGGTTTTCTGAAATATAATCTTCAAAAATTTCTCTGTTTTTGTATCAAACTCTACATCAACAAAAACGCCATATTCCTTTCCATCTTCACGCAGCCATAATTTAAATTTTTCTGTTGTTACATTTACTGTCTTTGGTTTTCTTCCAATATGAAGGTAATCAATAATTTGCGCTTTTGGATATTTTTCTTTCGTTTTTTCTACCGCAAGTTTACCCCATTTTGCATATGGTGGTTGAGCGTGAACAACTGATGAGTGCATATATATATTGCAATATGTTGTAGCAAATACAATTCCTAATACGAAACATGTAAAAATACGCTTCATAATAAACTCCTTTTAGCCGTTTTTCTTATTGTGTACATGCTGTCTAAATCATATAAGTTTGGATTTTTTTGTCTTCATTACATAAAAGAGTTTTATTTACAAAACATAACCATGAAATCATCACTGCAAATAAGGAGGGAATTATATGCGTTCTACCGCAATTTTTAAAATACTGATTTTATTTGTATTAATCGGTATATCTGTAATTGTAAGTAGTGGGCAAACAAGAAATGTGCAAGCTTTTTCTAATCAAGTAATTCAAAGAGGTGCCTCTGGAGAAGATGTCATTGAATTACAGTCGCGATTAAAATCTAACGGGTTTTATAAAGGAAAAGTAGATGGTGTGTTTGGCTGGGGTACATATTGGGCACTACGAAATTTCCAGCAAAAGTTTGGTTTACCTGTAGATGGCTTAGCGGGAGCGAAGACGAAGCAAATGCTTGCGAAAGCAACAAAGTACGAGAAATCGACTGCTAATAAAGGAAACACAGGTGGTGGACAAGGTAGCAAGCCAACTCAAAATAAAGGTACAAATGTGCCAAATGGTTACTCACAAAATGATATTCAATTAATGGCGAACGCAGTATATGGTGAATCTCGTGGTGAACCATATTTAGGACAAGTTGCAGTAGCGGCAGTTATTTTGAATCGTGTAACGAGTCCATCATTCCCAAATACAGTATCTGGGGTGATTTTTGAACCACGTGCCTTTACAGCAGTTGCTGATGGTCAAATTTATTTAACACCGAATGAAACTGCGAAAAAAGCTGTATTAGATGCGATTAATGGCTGGGATCCTACTGGAAATGCACTTTATTATTTCAATCCAGATACTGCAACGAGTAAATGGATTTGGAGTCGACCACAAATTAAAAAAATCGGCAAACATATTTTCTGTAAATAGAGTGGAGGTGAAGAAATGTTAAGAGGTATCATAATTGTATTGTTAACAATCGGCGTAGTTGGAACTGGGTATTGGGGCTATAAAGAACACCAAGAAAAGAATGCGGTTTTAATCCGGGCAGAAAACAGCTATCAGCGTGCTTTTCATGATCTAGCATATGAGGTTGATTTATTACACGATAAAATTGGAACAACACTCGCAATGAATTCGCGAACATCGTTATCACCGGCATTAGCTGATGTATGGCGTTTAACATCAGAAGCCCGTTCTGATGTAGGACAACTCCCTTTAACATTAATGCCGTTTAATAAAACAGAAGAATTTCTCGCGAATATTGGTGATTTTAGTTATCGTACTGCAATTCGTGATTTAGAGAAAGAGCCTTTAAACGATCAAGAATATAAAGCATTGCAAGGTTTATATTCTAATGCAGCTGATATTCAAGACGAACTTCGGAAAGTACAACATCTTGTCTTAAAAAATAATTTACGTTGGATGGATGTAGAACTTGCGCTTGCTTCAGATAAAGATCCAGCGGATAACACGATTATTGACGGGCTTAAGACGGTTGAGAAAAATGTAACATCCTATTCTTCAGATAATTTTGGTCCAACTTTCACAAGTATGCAAAAGGCGAAAAAAGGCGGCTTTGAAGCAACAGGCAAAGCGATTTCAAAAGATGAAGCGGCAAAAATTGCAAAATCATTTTTAAATTTAAAAGGCGATGAAAAAGTAGAAGTTGAGAAAAGTGGTAAAGGTGCGAAAGAATCATTTTATAGTGTAAAGATTCAAGATCCTAAAACAAAGAATGAATTTTATATGGATATTACCGAAAAAGGTGGATATCCAATATGGGTAATGAATAACCGTGAAATTAAGGAACAAAAAATCAGTTTACATGACGCAGGAAGTAAAGGATTAACCTTTTTAAAGGACCATAAGTTTACTAATATGGAGCTCTTCGATAGTTCACAATATGATAATATTGGTGTGTTTACGTACGTTGTGAATGAGAATGATGTGCGTATTTATCCAGAAGCGATTCAAATGAAAATTGCCTTAGATGATGGATCGATTGTTGGTTTTTCGGCAAAAGAATATTTAGCATCTCATCAAAAACGGACCATTCCAGCTGCAAAATTAACAGCTGCTGATGCGAGAAAGAAAATCAATCCAGATGTGAAAGTAATGGAAGAACGTAAAGCGATTATTGTGAATGCTACTCATAAAGAAGTTTTATGTTATGAGTTTGTTGGAACATTAGGAAAAGATACGTATCAAATTTTTATTAATGCAAATGACGGAACGGAAGAAAAAGTGAAAAAGATGCAGGCTGTAGAAAAAGTTTATGACTAAACATCAATGATAAAGTGGTGAAAATAATGAAAATTCTTATATACATGCTTATGATTTGTCTAGCTGTTACAGGATGTAGCATCGGGAAGCAAAATAATGCTCAAGAAAAACCAGAGCAAAAAAATATTTCCATGAGAAATGTTAATTATCAGGCAAATAATAATAAACCCAATGAAAAGGTTGCAGATCATTTAGCATCTTTAGCCTCTAGTATACCAGGGGTGAAAGATGCAACTGCGGTAGTTATAGGGAAATACGCTGTTGTTGGTATAGATGTAAAAGCGAAATTGGATCGCTCTCGCGTAGAGTCCATCAAATATTCTGTAGCTGAAAGCTTAAAACATGATCCAAATGGTGCAAATGCAGTTGTTGTGGCTGATATTGATACGTATGAACGATTAAAGCAAATGGGGAATCAAATTAAGCGTGGAAATACTGGCGAAGGAATTCTTGAAGAACTTGCTGCAATTGTTGGACGTGTTATGCCACAAGTACCAAATGATTTGATAGAAAATAAGGAAACAAATCCGATTAAAGCTAATGATAAACAATTACCGAAGGATGAAGAAAATGAATTAAGAAAAGAACAAGAGGATCAATCGAATAATCATCTGAAAAGGTAAGAAACACCCCGTGTTATAGGAACACGGGGTGTTTTTGTTGATTGTTAATATTCAGCTTATTGAAAGCGGAATATATGATGTAATAATATTTAAGAGGGGGATAGTTGCAATTATGAAAAAGAAAATCGTATCTATAGTTTATAGTCATAGTCTTTGCTTAAGCTTAATCGTTGGCTGTGAACAAAAGAAAGAAGAAAAAACGCCTTATCTTTTTATTTACATTTATTGATATCGTTTTGAAACAATAAATTCTACTAGTGGAATAACAATGAATGAAGAACAAAGTGCAATAAATAAAGGGAGATTTTGAATATTATCAAGTGAATATAAGGTCGAAAATCCTTCTGAATAAATCAATAAAATAAACATAATAATGACTAATACAAAATATCCAATTTTGAAACTTTTATATGTAATTTGTTGTCCCATTTCATCTTGACTTTCTTTTGAAACGCCGTTTGGATCGCCCCATGTAATATGATTGATTAAATAACTAAGTATTAAAGAAGCTCCCCAAATCGTCCCTCCTAAAATCGCTCCCTCAGTTATATATTTATATGTACCATGTATGAATAGCCCAAGCAATGATAGTACAGAAATTAGAAAAATAAACTTCTTCTGATTCAATATAGTCCCTCCTTACTCACTAACTGTAAAAAACTCTTTACAAATTAATAATATAAAATTGGTAGAGGATAATGTCAAATACATTTTACACAAAGATGGAATTTATGGTGATTCTTCATATTGTAATTTAGTAATGTATTAGAAGCTAAAAAAGATTTCACTCTAATTTGAATGTAAAAGTTAATGTTCGCATATATTTGGAAGGGATGTCAGATAAAATCAGGGGGTATATATGTCCACACTGTTAAAAGCTGGTGCAGATGCTGGAAATAACGGATTGAAACTAATGGTGAAAGGGCAACAGCCGATTTATATTCCAAGTATTTATTCACTATATATTGGGGAGCCTACAGGTTTATTAGACGAAGAGGATGTACCGATTTCTGAAATTGAAAAACATATTGATGTAACAATTTGTTCCCCATCCCTTATGTTAAACAACGTGCGTTATATTGTGGGGCAGAAAGTGATTAATGATCAGCTAAAAGGAACAGAGATTGAGAAAAAATCTGATAAATCTACAGATGAATTAATGGTATTAACGATTTTATCAGGTTTAGCAATTAGTGCTATGCGTCATAGTCCCAAATTGGATCATATTAATATTCGTTACGATTTATCAGTTGCTCTTCCGATGCAAATTATTACACAAGAAATTGCATCGGAAAACGCTAACCGTTATATGGGAAATCATAAAGTTATTTTTCATTATCCGAACGGAAGAGATGTAACGGTAAATGTCTCCATTGAGTTTTGCAAATGTTTACCTGAAGGTGCATCTGGTACTTGGGGGATTATATACGATGAAGATGGAAATGTCTTAAAACATAAAGTGGAAGGTGAAAAAAGTTCAACGACTGAGATAGATTTCGTTGACAAAACATTATTATCATTTGATATAGGAGCGGGGACAACCGAAGAAGTCGTTTCGTTTGGAGTGAATTTTAGACCGCAATTAAGTAAAGGGCTGTCATACGGTGTGAAAGAAACCTTATTACAAATAATTACGAGATGGAATCGGAAGTATCCAACAAAAACAATAGATAGTATTACAGAGTTCAATCAAATTTATTTATATGAGAAACACCCAAGGCATGCACTATTAGTAGCAGAATCCCAACAAGCACTTCTAGGCTTAGCTGCACGGGTTGCGACAGATATTATTAATAAAATTGATGATATGAAAGATGATCCATATGTATTTATCTATGGTGGAGGCGCGGTTATCATTAAAAATAGTTTGGAACTTATTTTAAAACAAAAAGGCCGTTTAAAAAATGTGATATTTGTAGATAATCCTCTTTTTACAAATGCACGCGGATTACTAGTTTATACATGTTCACCGCGATATAGAGAACATAAACAAAAAGAATTAGGATTTACAAACTTAACAATTAGTTAGCTGGTGTGAGTATGCGGTGTAAGAGGTATAAATGTGGCGATCGGGTAAAAGTATATTTAAATAAATCTGTATCTCCTGAGATGCTAGCTTGGATTAATAAGCAATCTGATATAACGAGATTTTTTTTATATGGCGCCGAGCAATTGTTTAAACAAGTAGGAGATATTGATGTATCTAAAACTTTACCAAGTGATCATGTTTTTTTTACGTATGTTGAACCTACTTCTATGTTTAAAATCGAAGTAAATCCTTTAAGAAACGTAATCAGGAGAAAGAACAAAAATACCGAATGTGTAGAAAATACACCTTGGGAGTCAATTAATGAGTTGGATTGTCCATACTTTTAAAGTAAATCAAAATAGATTGCCCACCACTTTACATATGAAATTAGGGGTGGGCTTTTTTGTTGATTACAGTTTTGAACAATAAGGGGGTATAGCAACGATCCATTCTTTTGGGGTCACTAAAAATAGCCACAATCTGTTTTAGAAAAGATTGTGGCTATTTTTAATCTAATTTGCAACTTTTAATCGCAATAAGGGGTGAAAATTTTTAATTTTTTTTACAAATAACTCACAAAAGTAACATATTTTTATCTTACTTTATATATAAGGATTATTTGGTAAGTATTATTACTCAAAATAGTTACTACATATAAGGGAGACTACAAAATGGATATGGATTCATATTATTGGGAAATGGTCAAGAAGAATATTGGTGTATATTCTGAACAGGAACAAGAATGTCTTCGAAATAAGAAGGTCATTATTTTTGGATTAGGTGGGGTAGGAGGATATGAAGCAATTCTCTTCTCTCGGATGGGGGTTGGACATATTACTGGTGTTGATCCAGATGAATTTGAAGTCTCTAATATTAACAGACAAATGTTAGCGCTTTCTAGTGTTGTAGGTGAACCAAAAGCAAAAGTTGCAGAACAGGTAGTGAAAGATATACATCCCTATATATCAACAAACTTCTTACAAACAAAAGTAGATGAAGATAATGTAACCGAACTTATAAAAGGGCACGATATTGTAGTAGAAGCTGTTGATGATATGCCTTCAAGAGTTATTATTCATAGAACTGCTAGAGAATTAGGTATACCAAGTGTAGGGATGTCAGGTAGTCCTCCTACAAGAGGGTTTGTTTCTACATTCTTCCCAACAGGAGTTCCTTATGAAGAAGCATTGAATGTATCAATTGTAGGACATAAATTAACAAATCCAGAATTAAGACAACAAGTTGCGGATATAAAGAAAAGTCGTGCTTGGTATTCTGTAGAAAAAGGGGCACCAAAAAAGTGGGCACAAGATTTTTGTGATGGAAAAGTGGGATGGATCATTACACCAATGCGTGCTCATCTATTATCCCTATTTAGTTTTCATGAAGCAATACAAGTATTAACTGGTCGTGAACCTCTAGCTAGAGCCCCTAAAGGAATTGTTATTGATATGGATAGTCATATCCCTGTTCAAGTAAAAGAAGCCCCAAAGGATGGTTGGGATTATAAAACGCTGTAGGAGGAAAATAATATGTTAACCAAAAATAAAGATACGCAAAAGATGTATGAAGAAAGTTTCACGCGAAATATTGGTGTTATTTCTGTAGAAGAGCAAGAAAAATTAAAAAATGCTCGCGTTACTGTAGTTGGAGCAGGGGGGGTAGGAGGAATTACACTCATCCAACTGGCAAGAATGGGCGTAAGTTCTCTACATGTAATTGACCAAGATGTATTTGAAACAAGCAATATCAATCGACAAATGCTAAGTTCTATTAGTAGATTAGGAAAATCTAAAGCAGACGTCGCTTTAGAAGTTTTAAAGGACATTAATCCCTTATTACAAGTAGACGTAACAAAAGAATTTGTTACCGAAGAGAATGCGTTAGAGCTTCTGAAAAATACAGATCTCATTATAGATGCAACTGATAATTTAGTAGCGAGAGTCATTATCCATCGTACAGCCAGGATATTAGGGATTCCTTCTATATGGATTGCAGTTACACCTCCTTTTAGAGGTGGCGTGATGTCTTTAACTCCTGACTCTGTGCCCTATGAAATTGCATTAGGATATCCATCTTATCAGCAAGAGCTAACACCAGAAATGAAAAATATAATTCATGAATTAAAAGATGGACGTGCTCTTCATTCTGTCAAGCATGGTGCGGATGAGAAATGGGCAAATAGTTACGTACAAAAAGATCTTCCATGGACTGTACTGTCTCCTGTTGCAAATATTGTAGGTATTCTAGCAAGCTTTGAAGCATTTAAATTTATAATAAATCGAGAAGATTTAAAACCTGTCATAAGTCCAAATCTAATACAAATTAATCTTTCCAATCAAAATATGGTACATGTATCTGCACCTGAAAATGATAGTTGGGATTATACAACATTATAGATGAGGTAAGAGAATATGCTTCCTTTTTTGTTACTTGGAATTATTGTTATACTTTCTCTGCTTGTAAAGGATTATGTGCTAGCTGGTGTAGCTTGTTTATTAGGCGTTTTACTTGCTGTTGGACAAAGAACTTTATTACATCTTATTCAACAATATTCTTTTCCAATTGGTATTTTCTTTCTCATGCTCTTCCTTTTAGTGCCAATTACATCTGGAAAGATTACAAGTGAAAGCGTAATAAAATTAATTACTTCTCCTATCGGCTTAGGTTCCATTCTAGCAGGTTTTACTGTGTCATACATAGGAGGAAAAGGAGTAGGAGTTTTAACTATGAACCCTACGATTTTGTTAGGTGTCTTAGTAGGGACTCTTGTTGCCGTATTATTTACAAAAGGGTTACCGGCAGGATTAATTATTGCTGCTGGAATAATAGCTATCGTTTCTATGAAATGAAAGGAACATTCTAAATGAAGATAAAATGGACACATATTAGTTTAGTAGGTTTATTTTTGATAATTCTTATGTCGGGTTGCTCTAATAGTACAGAAACTTCTCAAAACGCTCAAACTTCTAAAGTGGTAAAAGAAAAATTAGAAATTCAGCAAGGAGAAGAAAAATTACATTTACTTCATAAAAACTTAAATAATAAAAAACAGTATACATCCGATGAAGTAATCTTATTTTTAGAACCATTTAGTGTACCGACTGCTCAAGCATTTGATGTACCAAAATATTCGTGGATGGATGAGTATGCTAGAAAAGGGTATGATACTTGGGCTATGGATTTCAGAGGGTTTGGTCATTCTTCTCACCCTCAAGAAATGTCAGAACCTCCTTCCAAAAATCGCCCGGTTATTCATTTGAATGATGCGACAAAGGATCTAGAAACAGTCGTAACTTGGATCAAAAAGAAGAGAAATGTGAAAAAAATTCATATCGTTGGATGGTCATATGGAGGCGTTGTTGCTGGTAATTATGCGATAACCCATCCTCAAGACATTAATAAAATCATTCTATATGGATATATGCATGGATTCGAGCTACCTATGATGACAAAACCTCTTGAAAATCCATTACAACCTAATCAATTTAATCCTGAGGCATCAGCCTATCAAATGGTGGACTTTGATAAAGGAATGCATCATTGGCATATGATGATGGGAAATAAAAAAATCGTTACAAATGAAGCGATGGATGCCGTAAAACAAGTATTTATCAATTCGGATCCTATGAGTGAGAAAAACAATCAAATGATCCGTCGACCAGTTGGTCCACTAGAAGATTTATATTCTATTTGGAATAATCGTCCTTTATATGATGTATCTAAGATTACTGCTCCAGTACTTGTCATTTATGGAGAAGATGATCTATTTGCAGATCGAAATATGATGTCAAAATTAACAGGCGCAAAACAAAAAAAAGAAGTTGTCATCCCTGATGCAACACACTGGGCTGTTTATGAAAAAAATCATTCCATCCTATTTGAACAAGTATTAAACTTTATAGAAATGAAAGAAGGAAAAAAGAAATGAACAAGCACATAACAATATTAGATGCAACTTTACGTGAAGGGGAACAACAATGTGGTGTTCGTTTTTCTAAGGAAGACAAAATTACACTACTTCATATGTTGGAAAATTTCGGAGTACCCCTTATTGAGGTTGGACATCCAGGCATTTCTAAAGAAGAAGAAGAAATTTGCAGAGAAGTTGCCGCCTCTGCAAAGCAAGCTGACATATTGATGCATGCTCGTGCGAAAAAAGAAGAAGTTCATGCGGTTTATCGTGCTGGGGCTGATTGGGTAGGAATTTGGGCGTCTATTAATCCTATTTCTTTACAAACAAAGTATACGAATCGATCAAAAGATTACGTTGTAAATCAAGTGAAACAAGCGATTGAAGAGGCTAAATCTTTAGGAATGAAAATCCGATTTACGATTGAAGATGCCTCACGAACCGCATGGGAGGATATCTGCCACCTTGGAGAAGTTGCTTATGAAGCTGGAGCAAATCGAATTAGTTTAGCAGACACTGTAGGAATTTGGGAGCCGAGTCATTGTGCGGAAATCGTGAAAAAGGCTGTTGAGGCATTCCCTTGTGAAATTGAAGTTCATCTTCATAATGATTTAGGACTAGCAATGGCAAATGCTCTTGCTGCTATTGATGCCGGAGCATCTGTCATTGACGCGACTTTGTGTGGAATAGGTGAACGGGCCGGGATTGTTGATTTACTAAATTTATCAGTATTGTTATCTCAAAAATATAATCAATACTTTCAACTAAAAATGATTCCCGAATTAACCCAATCTCTTCAATTGGCAACGGGTTGTAAGGTAGATCATTGGAGACCGATTATTGGAAAAAATGTATTTACCCATACCGCACCATATCATAAAAAAGCTGTTAAGCAAAATTCTTCTGCCTATGAAGGTGTTCAACCTGAAATGATAGGAAGAGTACGGAGGATGCAACAAAAAAACATAGAAAGAAAAGGACCTCAGCTTTCAAAGTCTTTTCGAATTAGTAAACCATTTGTAAAGGGAGCATCTGAACTTTTATACCATCGCGATGGTCCAGGAGAACGTTGGGTACAGATGGATTATAGAACTGATGAACGTGCTTCATTTTATGTCATACAACGTGTATTTTATGACAACCATATGGATGAGAACTTAGCGGGACATGTAGATACTCACGCACATCATTGTGATAGTGCTTTTATTTTCTGGGGGAATAGAGTAGATGGTACAGGTCTTATATGTGAAGTGGAAATTGAAGAAGAATTACAAATCATTGAGAGTCCTGCATCTGTTTTTATTCCAGCAGGGTTAAAACATAGGTACAAGTACCTTTCAGGTACAGGAACGTATACAAACATTGTACTAGCGCCTAATTATAACTCTAGTTTGTTAGAGGAAAACTCGTCAAAAGCATTCGTATATTGATTAAATATAGGACAGTTTTTTTATCTGTTACTGTTATGATGATGTTTTAGTAAACCATCTGACTGATAAGAATATAAACAGTCTCAATGTTCTTTATGTAAAAAAATAAAAACAGATCGTATTCAATATGTTCTTTGAATGCTATCTGTTTTTTTAATGGCTCCAAAAAGAAAGAATTGTTGCCGTACCCTATTGCTATCAAGTTAAGAAACATATTGTTCTTCAATACGAAAAAATGAGGATACCTCAAAATAATAGCTTGATGGACATGCGGCGATCCCCTAATAAACTATCCTAATAGTCCAGAAAGAATAAACTCTTTATGGGTAATTGAGCATCTTATTAAGGGAGCAAAAAATAATTGGATTTCAAGGTTAGAATCTATTTTTTATGACAGATGAATTATCAAGAGAAAATCTAGAAACTGATATCTTAGCAGAAGAAGGTGTAGAGTAAAAAGGAGAGAGGCAGCTGAGATGCACGTATCTCAGTTGCCCCTAGTAGAGGTTGTCCACTATTTAACAATCGGGACATGCAGAAAGTAATTGATAATCGATATAGCTAGGGTCATAGTAAATGAATTGGTTTCCACCTAAGTTTAGCCATCCATTTTGTTCGTAATATACTTTATAAGCTTCGTTATGATGTAATGTTCGAATCACATTGCCACTCATAGAAGGTTGATCTCGTAAATTTACATTATCGCCTGTAATTGTAGCAATCCCTATATAGTTACAGTAACAA
>Ga0102589_1004974_pt1 | contig 11999 bp, 15 predicted proteins | sample AraplaMF_Col_mLB_FD_76858 | JGI IMG/M metagenome (GOLD analysis project Ga0102589, IMG submission 76858) | Arabidopsis root microbial communities from the University of North Carolina, USA - plate scrape MF_Col_mLB | ecosystem: Host-associated > Plants > Roots > Endosphere | place: USA... | reverse complement strand
CATCTTAGAAGCCACAAAGTAATACCAGCTTCCTTTATAACTTAGCCAACCATTATGAGTATTAAAATGCGTCCGGCTTTCTTCGAAGTAGTACCATTCATTATTAATCAAATTCCAACCAGTTGCCATTGCTCCATCAGATAAGAAATAATTACCATCAGGATGTGAACCTATCCAATTGTTTACTTTCATATCTCCAGAGCCTGGATTCATGTAGTATATCTTACCATTATATTCAAGATAGCCCTCGTGTAAGTTTCCTCCTTGGTGAACGTAATACCATTCTCCTTCGTACTGAACCCAGCCTTCGTTCGTATATAACGCACCGTCTGCTCCTAATAAATAACATGAACCTTGATTAAAAATATTACCCGTTTTCATTGCTCCACTTTCAGCAAAGTAGTACCACTTTCCTCCATCACTTAACCAGCTATTACTTTTCATTGCCCCATCCGCATTCAAGTAATACCATGTACCATTATCTTTTAACCACCCTGTTTTCTTCACACCATTTTGATCATAGAAATACCATGTATTCCCCTCTTTTACCCAACCTGTTTTCTGCATTGCCTGTTCTGTTTTTGGAGCAAGTTGTTTTACAGCTTCTTGGTTTTCAGCATGAGATACTGCAGGAACTACAAACATTGCAGACATTAAAACTGGTAAAATAGTTTTCTTCATTTTCCATATCCCCCAAATAATGAATAATTTTAGTTTTTATTTCCACAAGGAGAATTATATTACGACATTTCAATATAATCAACATTTTTTGTAATATATTTGTAATATATTTTATTTAACCGAAATAAAAATTAATTAAAGTTAATTTTTATTACATTTTTGTTATATTTTTATTTTAATAAATTTTCAAACTAGTTATTTCTTTGAGACATTAAGAATAGACAGAGAGCCCATATTCTGAAAATCTATATTCAAGTTAAATAGCGAAAAAAAGCGGCCCACAATGATTGTGAGCCGCTTTTCACTATTCTTTAATATTTACTCCATACTCCTTAAACCACACATGAATTTGTGCCAAATGTGCCAATAGTTGTGGCCCGGTCATCAACTGACCAAACCATGGCGTTTGAAACGCACTACCACCTGATTGAATCAACCCTTGTAATTGTTCTTTATCAAACAACTCATGCAAAATTGAGTTGTTATCCGTTAACAGATTCTGTAACCACACTGTTACTGCTTCTGTGTAGTGCGGATTGTGCGTTTTGGGATACGGACTTTTCTTTCTGTATAATATATCATTTGGTAATGCACCTTCTAATGCTTTACGTAATAGACCTTTTTCGCGATTTTTATACATTTTCATTTCCCAAGGAATATTCCACGCATATTCGACAAGACGATGATCCGCAAATGGAACACGTACTTCTAGGCTCGCTCCCATACTCATGCGATCCTTTCTATCTAATAATGTCGTCATAAACCAAACCATATTCAAATAAAATAATTGTCGTCTTTTTGCTTCAATTGTACTTTCTCCTTCTAAAACCGGCACTTCCTGTATAGATTCTTCGTAGCGTCGTTGTACATATTCTTGCAGTTTTAATTTATCACGCCATTCTTTTTTCAGAAGTTGTTCACGCGCCTCTGTAGAACGCATCCACGGAAATGCACTTGATTGCAAATCATCTTCTCGGTAAAACCATGGATAACCTCCAAAGATTTCATCGGCACATTCGCCCGACAAACCGACGACAAAATCTTGTTTGATTTCTCGGCAAAACCATAATAATGAAGAATCGATATCTGCCATACCAGGTAAATCGCGAACGAGTACTGCTTCTGTTAAATACTCGGCTAACTGTTCATTGGAAATCACACAGCGGTGATGAATTGTACCAAATGTTTCTGTCATCAAATCAATAAATGGTGCATCCGAATTTGGTTGAAAAGCATTTGCTTTAAAATATTTTTCATTATCTTCATAATCAATCGAATACGTATGCAACTTCCCTTTTCCTTCTCTTTCATATGCCATTGCCGCAAACGCTGTAATGGCACTTGAATCTACCCCACCCGACAAAAATGTACATAACGGTACATCTGAAACCAATTGTCTTGTAATTGCATCCTTAAGCAGGAACCGTACTTGTTCTACTGTTTCTTCAAATGAATGTTCATGTTTTTTACTCTCAACATTCCAATAGCGCCATATACATAAACCATCTTTTGAAAAAGTAAGAACATGACCTGGACGTAGCTCTTGAATTCCTGCATAAATACCATGTCCAGGTGTTCGAGACGGTCCTAATCCAAATATTTCTGATAGTCCCTCTGTCGTAACTTCTGTCTTTACATCTGGATGAGCTAAAATAGCTTTTAATTCTGAAGCAAACAATAATCTTCCGTTTTCATATTTATAAAATAATGGTTTCACACCTAATCGATCCCGTGCAATAAACACTTGTTCTTTTTTCTCATCCCAAACCGCAAAAGCATATATTCCATTTAAATGATTCACACATTCTTCTTTCCATTCGATATAAGACGCTAATAATACTTCCGTATCAGAATGCCCTTTAAATCTATAACCTCTTTGCATTAATTCTTTACGAATATCTTCTGTATTATAAAGTTCCCCATTATAACAAATTGTGTAATACTCTTCTTCTTTCATACATGTACATGTCATCGGCTGTTTCCCACCTTCAGGATCAACCACAATTAAACGTTTATGCCCAAAAGCAACATGCCTTTTGATCCAGACATTCGTATCATCTGGACCGCGCTTTGCAAGTGTTTCTGCCATCTTCGTAACCGTTTCTCTTTCACCTTCTAACGACCGCTTATAATCAATCCATCCTGTAATCCCGCACATATAAATCATCCTTCCTATCCTATATCCGTATAACTTTACTCCGTTCAAAACCCAAATAGAACCAAAAAGGCTGAACTGAAACGACTGCACGTAAAAGCCTAGTTGATGAGGGTTAATGATCCAGACGGAATTTCTCCGTCCGGATAAAAAATCCACTGTATGAAGCATGTTTTTATTCTATGCCCACCTTTCTTTAGGTGTTCCATAGTTATAAAGAATGCCTGAACTGTCCATAACAGGAATAACTACTTCTATAAAAGGAGAAATCACGAATGAAACAACGCAAACATATTTTGTATAATCAACCGCGTGCTCATACAATTGGGAATGTGGAATATATAAACAATGAATGGATATTCTTTGATGATGAAAATGATGAAGCATTTTTGCTTGAGGATATTATTGAAGATGGATTTGAAGTTTTATATAACAACAATTGGCTACCGGCAAGATTCTACGAACAAAACATATTACAAATTGCAAATGAACATCATCCATTGCAAAATGGTGAAATGATACGAATTCGTAAAAAATTACTACTCAGTTATCATGAATGGTTAGAAGAACTATCCGATTCCGCTTTTGCGTTATTTGCAGAAACATTGCAGTCCTTCAATTATTCTTTATATGACTGTATATATTGTCATAATTTCTTATCGTTTCAGCCGAAAGAAGGGCCTTGTGAAGGTGTAAACCTTCTATTATTTGATAACGAAGAAATGATTTGCTCGTTGCACCATCATTACGTTCGGTATTCCACTTGTAATAAGAATATATTTCAATTTACAAAAACAAATGGGGAACAACTACATATAGAATCTACGTGAATACGAAAATAAGAAGAATCACTCATTCTCTATAGAACGAGCGATTCTTCTTATTTTTGTTACAATAGCTATACCTCGTCTCTATCTTTTCCGTACTCAAACCTCATAAATGTATTTCATTTCATATAAGTTCAAATTTGACAAACCATTAAACAAAAACCATCTTATTCTCCTTTACAGAAAAATAAGATGGTTTTATTTTACGCAAATGGTGAAAATCCCATCGGTAATCGTAATCCAAGATATAGTACAATAACAAGCGCAATAATAAATTGAACCCAAAACGCCCCTGCTGGTTTCTTCTTACTTGTTTTCACAAGAACCATTTCCATTGCAGCAATAACCCAAACGCCAACTAACATTTTTAGGCCATACCACATATGCATGTTCCCTGTTGCTGTTTTCATAATGCTTTGATACAGTAAGAAACCCGTTACAATGATGATGATATACACAAGACGAAGCCCCATATGTACGCCTTTACCTTTTCTTCCTGCCGTATACATAGAATACGCCACAAAGAATAAAATAAGCCCTAGTGCCCACGCTGTAATATGCATGTGTGTTGTCACGATATCCCAACCTCCTCTTTTCACACTTCTTCACTTTATATGATACCATGTCCACTTCTTTTCAGGAAATATTTCGCTTTTTTACATTTAAATGATATAATATTTAGAGTATTTATAAACTTCTTGTAATAACAAAAGGGGGAACAATCATGATTCAAACAAAAGATATTATCGAACTAACAGACACATATGGAGCTCACAACTATCATCCGCTACCAATCGTAATTTCGAAAGCAGAAGGAGTTTGGGTAGAAGATCCTGAAGGAAACCGCTACATGGACTTACTTAGTGCATATTCTGCGGTAAACCAAGGACACCGTCATCCGAAAATTATTGACGCTTTAATTGAACAAGCAAACCGTGTTACGTTAACTTCACGTGCCTTCCATAGTGATCAATTAGGTCCTTGGTACGAAAAAGTAGCGGAATTAACAAATAAAAATATGGTACTTCCAATGAATACAGGTGCGGAAGCTGTTGAAACCGCAATCAAAACAGCACGTCGCTGGGCATATGATGTGAAAAAGGTAGAAGAAAATAGAGCTGAAATTATCGTTTGTGAAGATAACTTCCATGGTCGTACAATGGGGGCAGTTTCCATGTCATCCAATGAAGAATACAAACGTGGCTTCGGACCAATGCTTCCTGGCATTATTGTGATTCCTTACGGTGATTTAGAAGCATTAAAAGCTGCAATTACACCAAATACAGCTGCATTTATTTTAGAACCAATTCAAGGAGAAGCAGGAATTAACATTCCACCAGCTGGATTCCTAAAAGAAGCATACGATGTATGTAAAAAAGAAAACGTTTTATTTGTAGCTGACGAAATTCAAACTGGTTTAGGGCGTACTGGTAAACTATTTGCATGTGATTGGGACAACATAATTCCTGACATGTACATACTTGGTAAAGCACTTGGCGGCGGCGTATTCCCAATTTCTTGCGTTGCAGCAAATCGCGATATTTTAGGCGTATTCGAACCAGGTTCTCACGGCTCTACATTCGGTGGTAATCCACTTGCATGTGCTGTTTCTATTGCAGCTCTTGACGTATTATTAGATGAGAAATTAACAGAGCGTTCTCTTCAATTAGGTGAAAAATTAGTAGGACAATTAAAAGAAATTGATAATCCTATGATCACAGAAATCCGTGGTAAAGGATTATTTATCGGAATCGAATTGAACGAGCCTGCTCGTCCATATTGCGAAAAATTAAAAGAAGCGGGTTTATTATGTAAAGAAACACATGAAAATGTAATTCGTATCGCACCACCTCTTGTTATTTCTGAGGAAGACCTAGAGTGGGCATTCCAAAAAATTAAAGCGGTATTATCTTAATCAAAACAAGCTGCCTCTTACGAGGCAGCTTGTTTCATGAAACAATCATTTTTGAGAAAAGTAATATCCCAACGATAACCGGAAATAGAAGCAACACACCTGCTATACAGGAGACAATCACATGTTTCAATTCCCACCAATCATTTCTTATCCCTTTCCGAAACCAAAACAATGAAAAAGGTATAATGAATATCACTGCCGTTACCAATCCTGGAACATATCTTTCTGTCAAAATTGCCCCAGTGATATGAAACAACCCATTCATAAAAATCATCGCTTGTATAACGAGCAATATATAAAGCGTGACTTTCTTTTTAAATATAGAATGCATACACACAAGCAGAAAGACAATGCTTGTTAACAAACATAATGCAATGAAGAAATATTGTTTTTGCCCCGCGCTTTCTTCCATACGAATCGGTTGGAAATATTTCATTTCAGGGAAAAAATAATATTCCTCAGCATTATGAAATGCAAATAGAATAGGGATGAGCCAAATATATAACGTACTATTTGACCAGGTTTTGAAGCGTTCCAACATGCTGCACCGTTATTGTCACTTCATCACCAGCGCTTAGAAATTTAGGTGGTATAAACCCTTTCCCAACTCCCGCTGGTGTTCCAGTGGCAATAATATCCCCAGGCTCTAACGTCATCCCTTTACTTACGATAGAAATAATATCTTCTATTGAAAATATCATATTTGCAGTATTTGAAGTTTGCCGAACCTCTCCGTTCACTCTTGTTTCAATATCTAATTGATTCGGGGTTTCAATAGCCGTCTTATGAACTAAATACGGCCCCATTGGGCAAAATGTATCAAAACTTTTTCCTAAGAAAAATTGTTTATGTTTTCTTTGAATATCTCGAGCAGTTATGTCATTTACAATTGTATAACCGAAAACATATTCAAGCGCCTTATCTTTTGCAATTTGTTTTCCGCGTTTCCCAATCACAATTGCGAGTTCTCCTTCATAATCTAGTTCACTCGTTGCATGCGGATGACTGTGAATTTTCTCTCCATTCCCGATAACCGTCGTCGGCGCCTTTGTGAAAATCATGATATCTTTCGGAATAGACTCTTCTCCACCCATCTCTATCGCATGATCACGATAGTTTTTTCCGACGCAAAGAATATTCTTTCTTGGTCTTGGAATAGGTGCTAATATTTTAACATCTTGCAATGGATAATACGCCGTCGTTTCATTTTCCTTTGCCCAATTTATAATTTCTACCACCTTTTCAATAAAAGCATTTCCTTTTTCGATACACTCTAGCATTGTAATAGGAACTGTAATCTTTTCGCCTTTTTGCCGCTGTGCTTCTCTAATATGCAGCACTTTTTCTTCATACTCATCCACAATGCCAACAAATACTTTCTCTTCCTTCTTCACTGTAACAAACCGCATGATTTCCACTCTCCATCCTAAAACTCATACAATGTAATTGTATTCGCATTCCTTTAAAAAAAACCTGCCAATACATTTTAATTTTTACAAGATTCTTCATTTTTCACACTGTCCGATGTTATTTTGGAATAAAATGTAGAATTTTTACTTTTTTTATCGAAGCTATTTCTTTTTTATGGAACTTTTGTATAATATGTACTACATATATACTTAAAATTTATAAAGAGATGGAGCCGATTCTATGTTTGAGCAAGCGATTGAAAAAAAACGTGAGAAAATGATGTATTTTGCTGAACGTTACGGAATAACTTCTCAAAAAACAGTGGATTGTAGCCAAGAACTGGACAGGCTCTTAAATGTGGTTTGGCTTTTGAAAGCGGATTTTACCTCAACTTATACTATAGACGAACACACACAATGAAGTGTGTGTCTTTTATTTGAAAAAAGACACATTTTAATGAAAACGCCCATACAATAATAGAAAAGGATCTTGATTTTTCATATAGAACACGCATAATAACAGCAAGAAAAATTTTATTTATGAAAGGTGTTTGCTATGCCAGCGATGGTTGGACATATTCATATCGTTAACATTGGATCAAGTGGTATTTTTCATGTTGGAGATGTATTTGCAATTAGACCGGTTAGTTACTCACGTGCTTTTGCAGGAGCTGGTTCTTTTAATGTTGGTGAAAATATTTCAGTATACAATTATCAAAATGCGACAACAGTCAATGATACAGACATAATCGATCAAGCTATAATTGGATCCAACTAAAGGAGGCGATTCGTAAGTGAACTTTTATGTACAGCAAAGTATTATCATTAACAATATAAGAATTGAGAGCATTACAACATCCTCCGTTTTTCAAATTGGAAGTGCCGGCAGCATTAAAGCATTATCTAAATTTTCCAATACTGGTGGATTTACAGCGCCACTTCGCCCCTTGAAATCAAAAGGACAAATTATTTCTATTAAACCATGATAGGTTCTTCTTAAGCTCTTTATGTCATAAACATATATAAATACAAATTGAAAAACCGACATAAAACCATTCTTTTTAGGTGGGAGAGAGCATCCGGCCATGCATAGAAGCGGTCAAATCCTTTTCCTGTCCCATTCCAAGTGAAAACAAAGAGAAAAAACGCATACAGGTCATCTTTTGTTCTTCATAGCAACAACTTATATGTTGGAAAATCAAAATAGTTATATGTAGAACACCCAGAAACACACCTCCCTGTTCAAAAAAGGAGGCTTCACACAGTGAATCAAGATGTATATATTTACCTACAACAATTTCAACAAGTTCTTCAAAAACAACAAGAAGCAATTCATGCATTAGAAGAGCAAGTACAGACATTAAGGGAAGAACTTGATGAACTAAAAGGCCGGCCCTCCTCTTCTATAGGAAAAGTAGAATATAAATTCGATCAATTAAAAGTAGAAAACTTAAATGGTACGTTAAATATCGGCTTAAATCCATTCGCAACGAAAGGACAACAAATTGAAGATTTTCAAGTAGATACAGAAACATTAAAAGTAAATCCAGAAACACAAACAACTCCTGATTTTTATCAAGGCATTATTCAAGAAATGCATCGCTATTTAGATGAAGAAGCATATAATAGAATTCTTCATTTTGAACAAGAACAGCGGACACCACTCGATGATATGTATCGACAAATGATGATTGATGATATAAAAAAACAAATGGAACATCGCCTTCCTTACTATTTATCACAAGTACAACCGTATGAAGAGATTACATCAGATCCTCAGTATATGAAAGATGCAATTATTCAAGCTATGAAACAAGATATTGATAAAGCATTCCTTTCCTTTATTCAGCACATACCGAACAATTTTCGAAAGGAGTAAGTTTATATGAATTTTAACGTGATAAATCGTGAAATGAAAGTTGGCCAGATTAAAATGAACGGGGTATCTTCATCTGCACTTTTTTTAATCGGTGATGCGAACCTTCTCATTCTCTCTTCTATTCTCGATACACCTTTCGAATCGGTTACTGAGGGTCCATTTGTACCTCTCGTAACTGCCGCGCCTACTACTCCAGGTTAAGGAGGGAGCTTTATGCTTCAGCACATTTCAGTTGTTCATCAATCCAAAGTTATTTCTATGGGGATTGCTGGTGTTTTTCAAGTTGGCGATGCGAAACAGATGGAATTAAAAAGTCGTGCACTTATTGTTCATCGAGAAATCCCTTTTTATTTAAAAGATGAAGGAAGTTTCGAGGCTTTTAAAATCTTTACAGATGAGTATATTACAATTCCCAAAAGATCGACAGATGTCAAAGTGAATATTATAAATGAATGTCCCTTCATTGAAGTAAATGATGTTACGATTCGTACTTTATTAAATTCTGCCTGCTTTCAAATCGGCTCCGTTGACTATGCATTTAATAATTCACGCATTCACCAACTCCGTCAATATATTACAGATGAACCTTTCAACAAATAAATCATATAGTGATGTTAAAGAAGACTGATGAAGTAGGTGAATAACATGCCCTCTGTCGTTGGAAACCTCGTTGTTCAAAATAGTAATGGCTCTTTTAACTTAGGTGACTTCTATAATGTCTCTCCTAAGGAAAATACAAAGGCATATAACGGTTCAGGAGCATCAAATGTTGCTTTTGTTGTTAATACATTTAACGGTGTCAGCGCAACAAATACATTCGATTCAGATGTTGCGGATCAAGATCAAATTGGAACGGCTTAAAAAAAGTAGGAGAATTGTTCTCCTACTTTTTTCGTTCTTTTGATTTTCTTGTTCGCGCTTCAATAAGTGTAATCATTCTTATTGTTTAGCCTTTGAATGATAACCCACTTTCCTTCAAAGCAGTTCTAAGTTTAGGTAAAGATGCTGACCACCCCATACCGTACAGTTGTAAAATCTCTTTCTCACTACATTTTGAGAGCTGCTGCAAAGAAGTTATTTCATTGTGTTCCAATGCTCTTCTTGCTGGTGCCGAGAGAAGTGAAAGAAATCCACTTTCCGGTTTTCGTTCTTTCTCACAGATCGGGCAAGAAGGACAATCGCTACATTTATAGTATTGGTGTCCATTATCACAAGTTCTTAAACTTTTTTTGGAAGTTACCATTTTACATACTCCCTTCCTAGAGTTACATCTTTCCCCTTTTTCACATTTATACTTTGATGTATGTTTCACTTACTTTGTCAATCAACATGTACTATGTGATTTCCATCAAAGAAATATAAGCACTTTTCTTTCACTGGATGATGTAAACTTTTCTCTAACGCTTTCGCATATAATGAAAGCTGTACTTTATAACGTTCTTCTAAAATCGGCTTTGCTTGGTCGAATCCACCTGGGAACTTTCCTTCAATTGTATCTGTTTTAAAATCGATTAATACAACTCCGTCTTCCTCTTCTATCATACAATCAATAACTCCTTGGACAAGTACAGATTCTCTGCTCTGATTTTGCCAATCTTGATACGCTTCTTCCGCTGAAAGCATCATCGTAAACGGCACTTCACGTTCTACACTTTTCGCAGCTAACACACGCTTACCAAGATCCGTATCAAAAAATGCTACAATTCGATCAATCGCAATTTCTTCTGCTTGCTCAAATGTTAGTAATTCTTTATTTACCATTTCCGCAATTTGCTCTTGAACGGTTTCAAGCGTGATCGGTTTTTGTAAATTAACATGTTGCATTACGGCGTGAACAGCTGTCCCCCGTTCAGCATAAGTTAACCCCTTTTTCTCCATAAAACGAGGACGCGTTTTTATAGGAGTACGAAGTTTTTTAATAAAGGCATTATCACTTCCATCTTCCGATTGATAATTCCGCTTTATCTCAGTAACAGACTGCTTCGCCCGATGCGCTGTTGCACCTTCATACGCATATTCCCAAGTTAAACGAGCATACACCTCTTCTTTTCGTTCACTTTCTAGAGGAACAGGTTTTTTCTCACGAAGCGCTTCTAACAATTCTTGCTTTTCTTCTTGTACTGGTTCCGGTGCAAGTAAAGTGCTACCATCAACCACTTCCACTTTCCAGCTCGCATCGTATTCATAAATTTCATTTGGTATATTTCCTTGTCCAAGTTCAAGAAGCATTTCGCTATCACGATGTCTATATAGTGACGGTGCAATCCAATCTAAGTAACAAGATGCTCCAGCACGAACGTAATCCGGTAACAACCAATCTGTATGCTCACGCGCGTCAAGCCACTTTTCAATTTCTTTTTCTTTATCTTTCACCGTACCAATTAAAATCAATTTTTCTTTTGCACGCGTTAGAGCAACATATAATACGCGCATCTCTTCCGCAATTAGTTCCATCTTCATTTTACGTTTAATGGCTAGTTGTGATAACGTTGTATATTTAATTCGTTTACGAGGATCAATAAACTGTGATCCAAAACCGAAATCTTTGTGTAATAAGAATCGTTTCATTAAATCTTGTGTATTAAAACGGCGCCCAAGCCCCGCTACAAATACAACTGGGAACTCTAACCCTTTACTTTTATGAATCGTCATAATTCGAACCACATCTTCTTGTTCACTAAGCGCTCTCGCTGTTCCCATATCATCCCCGCGCTCTAAAATACGTTCAATAAAGCGAAGGAAACGGAACAAACCTCGGAAAGATGTTGCTTCGTACTGCCTTGCGCGATCATATAGTACGCGTAAGTTAGCTTGACGCTGTTTTCCCGCTGGAAGACCACCAACGAAATTGTAATAACCTGTCTCACGATATACTTTCCAAATTAAATCAGAAAGAGACTGCTGGCGCGCAAATTCACGCCACCCTTGCAAGAGATTATAGAACCATTGTAATTTCCCATGTAATTCTGCCTCTTCTTCAAGCGGCGCGCCTTGTAAGAAGGAACGCATCACTTCATAAAACGAGCCTTTTTTCTCATGAGCACGTAACATCGCAAGCTCTTCATCATTTAACCCAACAATCGGGGAACGAAGCACAGCAGCAAGCGGAATATCTTGCATCGGATTATCAATT
>Ga0102589_1004971_pt1 | contig 11999 bp, 13 predicted proteins | sample AraplaMF_Col_mLB_FD_76858 | JGI IMG/M metagenome (GOLD analysis project Ga0102589, IMG submission 76858) | Arabidopsis root microbial communities from the University of North Carolina, USA - plate scrape MF_Col_mLB | ecosystem: Host-associated > Plants > Roots > Endosphere | place: USA... | reverse complement strand
CCCGGGAAGTCGTACTTCGACAGCAGCTCGCGGATCTCCATCTCGACCAGCTCGAGCAGCTCGGCGTCGTCGACGAGATCGACCTTGTTCATGAACACCACCAGGGCGGGAACGCCGACCTGGCGCGCCAGCAGGATGTGCTCGCGGGTCTGCGGCATCGGGCCGTCGGCGGCCGACACCACCAGGATCGCGCCGTCCATCTGCGCCGCGCCCGTGATCATGTTCTTCACATAGTCGGCGTGCCCGGGGCAGTCGACGTGCGCATAGTGGCGCGCCGGGGTCTCGTACTCGACGTGCGCCGTCGAGATCGTGATGCCGCGAGCCTTCTCTTCCGGCGCCTTGTCGATCTGGTCATACGCCGTGAACGACGCGCCGCCAGACTCAGCCAGCACCTTCGTGATCGCAGCCGTCAAAGACGTCTTGCCATGGTCGACGTGACCAATCGTACCAATGTTGCAGTGCGGCTTCGTCCGCGAAAACTTCTCTTTGGCCATGACACCTTGTTCCTGACAGCGCCCGCTAGGGACCGGAAAACGCGGTCGCATTAGGCGGTTTTGGGGCGCGATGCAAGGTTTTGCGCCACGCCGCTCCGGCCACGCCCCGCCGAGGCGCTTCAGAGCTCGCGCAGACGCCGCAACAGGAGCGCCAGAAAGCCCCCGGGTTCCTCGATATGCGGGATATGGCCGACATCGGCGATGACGTCCAAGGACGATGTCGGCAGGAGCCGATGCAGACGCTCGCCCTGCACCAGCGGCGTGACATCGTCCTTCTCGCCCCAGATGATAGCCGTCGGCAGATTGAGCGCGCGATAGCGCGCCGGCTCGACGCTGAACGAGGCCCGGTCCGGCAGCAGGAGCTCCGGCAGCCAGGCGCCATAGGCCGGCGTCGTCCCGGCGCGGCGATAAGGCTGCGACAGGGTTTCGGCGATCGCCTCGCTCGCCGCCTCCTGCCGGTGCAGCATCATGGCGAGCAGCCGGCGCGTCAGCAGCGGGTTGGTGACGATCCCGGCCGATAGCGCCTCGTTCACCACCGGCATCCGCAGCAGGGTTTCGACCACAGGATCGGGCGCGGGAACAGCAGCACCGTCCTCCGGCAGGCCGAGCGCGCCCGAGACGATCGCCAGGCCCTTGAGCCGCTGCGGGTAACGCATCGCCGTCTCGACCACAGGGCCGGCGCCGAAGGAATGGCCGACGAGCGCGACATCGCGCAAATCCATCGCCGCGATCATTTCCGAGAGCCGCCTCGCCTGCTCGGCGCGCGAATAGTTGCTCTTGGGATCGCGCAGCGAATAGCCGAATGGCGGCAGATCGACCGCGATCGCCCTGTATCCTGCCTGCCCGAGCTTGTCGGCCGCATCGAGCCAGAAGCCGCTCCAGGCGGCCGTGCCAGGCACGAGCACGACCGGCCGGCCGCTCCGCGGCCCGCGCTCCTGCACGAAGATCTGACCGTCCGAAATCGTGACGAAGCGGCCATCGGCCGGCGGCGCGATGGCCGAGTTAGCCTCGCGCCAGGCGGCGCCGATTCGGAAACCGGCGAGAACGAGCACCGCGATCACGAGGAGCGCTGCGATCGCTTGCAGCATCAGTCTGATGAAGCGTCGCATATGTCCTCGTCACAATCGGAAGCCGCCCACCGGGCGCGACAAAGCTGCCGGTCAGGTCCCCGTTCGCTTGAGCAGCCAGTCGCTGAACCGCGGCTGCAACAGCGTCAGCATGCGCACCATCGGATCCTGATGGAACATGCCGCGTGGGCCGCCGAGATCGACCCAATATTCTCCGCCCACGCCAAGCTGCCCGATGGGGGCCGAACGCAGCAGGCTCTGCCCGGACTTCGCGTCGACGATCTCGAAGCTGACACCGATGCTGTTCCGATCGCCATGCGCGCCGGCGGCGAGCTGCTTGAAGAGCCTTGCCCAATAGGGCGGGATGTTCACTGCAACGAGCGTGGCGATCACCTTGACCGGACGCGTGCCCTTCAGCTCCTGCGTCAATGGCTCCGCGAAGACATGCCTGACGCGTTGATCGAACTCACGCGACAGGAACGCCTTGAATTCCGCATCCGGAGGCATGGCGACATCCTTGAGCGGCCCGCCCGGGTTCTCGTTGTCGGGCTGCGGAATGACGACGCCCTTCGACTTGAGGAAGTCGTCTTTCATCGAAAGCCACACGCCTTTGACCTCGGGATCGACCCGCCCCTCGATCCCGGCGAATTTGAAGCCTTGGACGAGCTCCAGGGACAGGCCGTGCTGTTGCTGGGTCGGCGTGCAGCCGGCGAGCAGCACCGCTCCAGCGCCACTGAAAAACGCGCGTCGTGAAAGCATGATCGGCATCTCGGCTGGCTCTTCGGCTGCTGTTCAAACGCCCGCCCGCTTGAACAGCCAGGCCGAGAATTTCGGTTGCAACGAGATCAGCATCCGCACCATCGGGTCAGGGTCGGTCACCTTCACCGTCAGCGGCCCAAGGTCGACGACCGGCACGCCCCCGAAGCCCATTTCGCGGATGTTCGGCAAGCGCAGCAGGCTCTGCCCGGATCTCGCATCGACGATGTCGACGCTCACGACGATGGTGTTTTCGTTGCCGGACTGCCCGTTCAGGAGCGTGCGCATCACCCGGGCTCCCGGCGTCGGAATGTCGACGAAGTGGAGGGTGGCGACGATCCGGACGGGGCGAGTACCTTTCAGTTCTTGCGCCATCGGCCCGGCGAACGCCTTTGAAAGGCGCTCGCTGAACTGACGACCGAGAAAAGCGCGGAGCTCATCGTGCGAGAACTCCGGCACCTTCGGTTGACCGCCTGGATTCTGATGGTCGGGCTGCGGAATGGCGATGCCTTTCGATTTGAGGAAATCTTCCTTCATCGAAAGCCAGGTGCCGCTGATGGCGGGATCGATGCGTCCTTCAATCCCGGCGAATTTGAAGCTCTGGACGAGCTCCAACGACAGAGCATGCTGTGGCTGCGTCGAGACGCAGCCGACGAGCAGCGGCGCGCCCGCCAGAATGAACAACGCACGTCGTGAGATCATCGGCAGGCTCGGCAGGGTTGTAGTGCGGTCGTGCGCTGGACGATCAGCGCGACTGGGCCATGACATAAGCTGCCCGCCCGCACAACCATGCCGCGCAAACTGGCCTCCGCATGAGCTTTCAACGGCCTCTAGCGAAGCGGCTGCAGCCCGCCGGGTCCGAGGCGGAACAGCATCCGGCTGACCGGAAATCGTCCTTCGTCGCGGCAACCGCTCGCAGGGCCGCCACCGCTTTCGGATCGTCGCCATCGCCGAAGGCGAGCACGCTGCGGCCCGGCATCGCAATCACGACCGTCTTCGGCAGACGGGGAATGTCCTTCCAGGGATTCGGCAGCAGAAGCAGCGAGACATTGTAGTCGGGCGGCTTGAAATCGAACGCGCGGATCAGCCCGTGATCATGGATCTCGAACCGCTCGGCGCGCCGCTCGAGATTGGCGAGCGCCGCCTCGAACACTTCAGCATCGCTCATGCCATAGCGCCGCCCTTCCCCGACCGAGACGAAGCGGGTGATGCGAGGCAGATCCTGCGCCGGCACGACGATGACGTCGCCGGCGAGTGGCAGATGCAGCAGCTTGCCGTCGGGCACGCCTTGCCTGCGGGCGAGCGCCGCGAACTCCTCGACATAGGAGCGGTTCTTGAGGACGGGCAGCAACGCGTCGCGGAAACGCGCGATCTCCGCCGGGCTAGGCTTGTTCGAATCTCCACCGGCAGCGAGGCGGTCCAGCTTCTGCAACAGGCTGTCGAAGGCCCGCTGCCGGCGGTTGGCGTCGGGCTCCGCATTGAGCTGGGCCGACAGGCTCGCCAGCCCGAAGCGCATCTCGGTGCTGCCGGCCATGACGACGAAGTCGCCGGCATCGACACGCGCACCGCTGACGCCGGTCCGCCCGCGGCTGGCCGCCCGCAGCAGCTCCGCCAATTCGGCCTCGCTGATCGGACGGGCCTCGTTCAACCGTGCCCGATCCAGCGCCTCCACAGGCGCAATCAAGCCCGCCAGGCACAGCAATGCCAGCAGGCACGCACGCAATGCGCTACCCATGACGCCCCCAACCCACACGCCACAAGCGATGCTTGCACACAACCCAGGCGGGAGCAATGACGTAACGACACTCGCCCCGGAAGAGGCTGGCGCGCGAGGCCGGCCGCGGCTTAAGAGAGCTCTCCTACTCGTTCAGGATCATCCCATGACCGAACCCAAGCCCGGCCCGCGCATCGCCATCACCTACTGCAGCATGTGCAACTGGCTGCTCCGCTCCGCCTGGATGGCGCAGGAGCTGCTGCAGACCTTCGGCCAGGACCTCGGCGAGGTCGTGCTGATCCCGCGCACCGGCGGCATCTTCCAGATCCACTATGATGGCGATCTGATCTGGGACCGCACCGTCGACGGCGGCTTCCCGGATGTGAAGCAGCTCAAGCAGCGCGTGCGCGACCGGCTCGATCCCGAGCGCGATCTCGGCCATCTCGACGACCACAAGAAGAAGCTCGTCGAGGGCTGAGGGGCCGCGCGCCCGACGTCGTCCTGAAAGCGCTCCCGAGGCCTTCTCGAAAATCGCTCCAGCGAGTCGGCTGGCGGTGTTTTTGAGAACCGGAGCGCAGCGGACATTGGTCCGTGAGCACCGGAAGCGCAGAAAACGCCGTCAGACGGCCGCTGGAGTAGAGTTTCGGGACGGCCTCAGATGCCCCCGCCGCAATCGCCGGCCAGGATCTGGTCCATCGAGCGCGACGGCTCGGCGCAGCCGGCCTCGCCCACCACCTTGGCCGGCACGCCGGCAACCGTGGTGTTGCGCGGCACCGCCGCGAGCACGACCGAACCGGCCGCGACCCGGGCGCATTGCCCGACTTCGATATTCCCGAGGATCTTGGCTCCGGCGCCGATCAGCACGCCCTTGCGGATCTTGGGGTGGCGATCGCCGCCCTGCTTGCCGGTGCCGCCCAACGTCACGTCCTGCAGCATCGAGACATTGTCCTCGATCACCGTGGTCTCGCCGACGACGAGGCCGGTGGCATGGTCGAGGAAGACGCCCTTGCCGATCTTGGCGGCCGGGTTGATGTCGGTCTGGAACACCTCGGACGAGCGGCTCTGCAGATAGAGCGCGAAGTCGCGCCGGTCCTGCCGCCACAGCCAGTTCGCCAGGCGATGCGTCTGCAGCGCGTGGAAGCCCTTGAAATAGAGCACCGGCTCGAGCAGACGGTAGCAGGCGGGATCGCGGTCGAGCACGGCGAGAACGTCGGCGCGGATGCCCTGCCCGATCTCGGGATCGGCATCGATCGCCTCGTCGAAGGCTTGCGCGATCAATTCGGCCGGCAGGGCGCCATGGCCGAGACGCGCGGCAACGCGATGGCCGACCGCAGCCTCGAAGCTCGGCTGGTTCGCGATCGTCGCCAGGATGAAGCTCGCCATCGCCGGTTCGCTCGCGATCGCCTGCTCGGCCTCGTTGCGCAGGCGCGACCAAACCGGATCGAGCCGGTCGAGGCCGGTGGCGGGATCGCGGATCTCGATGTTCGGGCGCCCGGATGGCATGGCGTTCTCCGCTGCGGTTCGCTCGTAGATCAATCTGGCGCGATCAGCTCGCGCCAGAGCACGTGGTGCCGCCTTCTAACTGAATCAAGCCGCGAAGAACAAGAATCGATTTGCGAGGCAAGTCTCGCAAGCCATTGTCGTAGAATAATATTCTACCTGAGGAGAACGTTATTCTACGGCCGCCGCGCCAGGAACTCGACCACTGCCTGCTTGTGCGTGCGGTCGCCCACCGCGAGATTGTGATCGCGCCCTTCGATGGCGAAGCTTTCGGCGCCGGGAATAAGCGCCGCCAGCTCGGGGCCGGAGCCGGAAACGTCGTCCTTCGTCCCGACGCTGACCAAAGTCGGCACGGCGATCTTGCCGACCTCCTCCTTGCTCAGCGTCTGGCGCGTGCCACGTATGCAGGCCGCGAGGGCCCTGAGGTCGCTGCCGGTGTTCTCGGCGAAAGCGCGGAACATGCGCTGCATCGGGTCGGTCAGATCGGCGAGCGAGGGCGCCTCCATCGCGTCGGCGATGCCGAGCGGCAGGCCGACGCCCTCGACCAGATGGATGCCCAGGCCCCCCAGCAGCAGCGAGCGCACGCGCTCCGGGTGGGCGAGCGTCAGATGCGAGGAGATCCGCGCGCCCATCGAATAGCCCATGATGTCGGCACGCTCGATCGAGAGATGGTCCATCAGCCGGCGCGCATCCTCGGCCATGATGTTCGAGTGATAGGCCTCGGGATCGTAGAGCTTCTGGCTGCGGCCATGGCCGCGATTATCGTAGAGCACGACGCGCCGGCCGGCATGGGTCAGCGTCTTCGTCCACTGCGTGTTGACCCAGTTCACTGCATGGCTCGAGGCGAAGCCGTGGATCAGCACGATCGGGTCGCCAGTCCCTTCGCCGGTCGGGGCGAGGTCGAGATAGGCGATGGACACGCCGTCGGAATCGAATGTCTGCATGGCCCTGCCGCCGGCTGCGCTGGTCTTGGGGCAGGTCTGCCATGCCCGCGCGGCTTTGGGTAGCAGGCTTGGCGGTTCGCGGGTGCCGGCCACCCCTTCCCCCGCCGCATCGCGCCGCTTATGACGGGACCATGAGCGAGCAAGCCCAATCCTCGGCCGGCGGCCGTATCGAACTGGTCGATCTGGCCCGCGGCATCGCGCTGCTCGCGATGTTCGTCTACCACTTCGCCTATGATCTCTCCTTCTTCAAGCTGATCCGGGTCGATGTCGTCACCGATCCGGCCTGGCGCGCCTTCGCCCGGACGATCGCCGGCTCCTTCCTGATGATCGTCGGCTTCAGCCTGGTGCTGGCGACACAAAAGGGCTTCGACCGCGGCAATTATCTGCGCCGGGTCGCCCTGATCGCCTGCGCCGCGGTCCTCGTCACCTCCGCGACCTGGTTCGCGTTGCCGGACATCTTCATCTTCTTCGGCATCCTGCACCATATCGCGCTGGCGAGCCTGCTCGCCCTGCCCTTCCTGTTCCTGCCGACAGCAGTCATCGCGCTCGCGGCGGTCGTCGTCTTCGCCCTGCCCTTCATCCTGGGCGACGGCGTCTTCACGCAGGACTGGCTCGCCTTCCTCGGCTTCGGTCCCTGGCCGATCACCGCCGATTTTGTCCCGGTCTTCCCCTGGTTCGGCTGCGTGCTCGCCGGCATGGCACTGGCGCGGATCGTCCTCCCGAGGGCACAGGAGAGCGGCTGGGCGCGCTGGCGTCCCAATTCCGCTCCGGCGAAGCTCGTCGCCTTCGGCGGCCGCAACAGCCTGTTCGTCTATCTCGTCCACCAGCCGCTCTTCATCGGCGCGCTGTTCCTGTTCGTGCAGGCGACCGGACAGATGGCCGCTCCGAAGCTGCCGGATGCGGAGGCCGCGCCGTTCCTGACCGCCTGCCAACGCTCCTGCGTCGGCACCGGTACGCCGAAGGAGATCTGCGAGCGTGTCTGCTCCTGCTCGATGGACGGGCTCAAGCAGGCCAATCTCTGGGTCAAGGTGCTCGCCGACGCGCTCAGCCCGGCCGAGAGCGAGCAGGCCCGCGAGATCGGCATGACCTGCGCCCGCCGCTCCCAGTGACATCGCCGCAGGCAGCGGCGACAGGTCACGCCGGCATCGGCATCGATCTGCTTCACGCGCACTGGCGCGCGGCAGGCCGAGCGACTATCGTGCCGCCGAATTTGCAAGGACGAGAACCATGGCCGATCACGGCACCCCGCATTTCCACAATGATCCCGGCGTCGCCGTGATCCATGTCGGCGCGCGCGAGTTCATGTGCATCGGTGCCAAGCCGCCCTTCGACCACCCGCACGTCTTCCTCGACATGGGCTCGGACGACGAGATCGTCTGCCCCTATTGCTCGACCCTGTTCAAATACGAGCCCTCGCTCGGCCATGGCCACTGCAAGCCGGCCGAGTGCGAATATCACGACACCGCCGCCAAGGCGGCGTGAGCGGCCTCCCGCCGGGGGCGCGGCGGGACTAACCAGATGGCCACTGTTCCCATCCTCATCGCGGGCGCCGGCATCGGCGGCTTGACCGCCGCGATCGCGCTCGCCCGCCGCGGCGTTCCCGTCGCCGTCGCCGAGAAGCGCACCCGCTTCGACGAGGCCGGCGCCGGCATCCAGGTCTCGCCCAATGCCGGGCGCGTGCTCGAATCGCTCGATCTCGGCCTCGCCTTGCGCCGCGCCGCGATTCGGCCCGAGGCGCTGGCGATCGGCCATTGGGGCGGCGGCAAGCCGCTGCTCGCCATGCCCTTTGCCCCACCGGTCGAGGGCGCAACGCCCTCGCGCTCGCTGAAGCGCGCCGACCTGCACCAGTTGCTGCTCGATTCGGCCAGGACACTGCCGAACATCCGCTGGATCATCGGCCGCGGCCTTGTCGACGCCCAAGAAACCGATACCGGCGTCACCGTCACCCTCGCCAGCGAGAGCGGCGGGACCGAGACGGTCGAGGCGCTGGCCCTGATCGGCGCCGACGGGCTCTGGTCGCGCGCCCGTGCCCTTATCGGCGATGCGACCGAGCCCGGCTTCACCGGCTGGGAGGCCTGGCGCGCGCTGATCCCTGCGGAAGGCTTGCCCGAAGCGCTCCGCCGCCCGGCGGTAGCGCTGCATCTCGGCTCAGCCCGCCATGCCGTGCATTACCCCGTCTCCGGCGGCAAGGAGATCAACCTCGTCCTAATCCGCGCTGCGCGCGAGGCCCGTCCCGGCTGGTCGCGCGAGGGCGAGGCCTCGCAACTGACCGAGATCGCCGCCAGTGCTGGCTCAGGCCTGCGCGATCTGATCGAGCGCGCCCCCAACTGGCGGATCTGGTCGCTCTACGACCGTGCGCCCGCCAAAATGGCGAAGGGCCGCATCGCTTTGCTCGGCGACGCCGCCCACCCGATCCTGCCCTTCCTCGCCCAGGGCGCGGCGCTCGCGATCGAAGACGCCGCCGTGCTGGCGCATGAACTCGCCACGAGGCTGGCGAACGAGGGGGCGGCATCCGTGCCGGCAGCGCTGGCAGCCTATGCCAAGGCGCGGGGCGAGCGCGCGGCGCGGGTCCAGCAGGCCAGTCGCAAGAACGGCGAGGCCTATCATCTCGGCCGGCCCTGGAGTTTTGCGCGCGACTTCGCCATGCGCCGCATGGGCCCCGACGGCATGCGCCGCCGTCACGCCTGGATCTACGACTGGCGGGCACCGGACTGACGAAATCGTCATCGCCTCGGCTCGCCTGATCTCGTCAACGCCGCATTCGCTTCCTAGATTGTCGGCGGGTGACACGAAACGAAACGAGCCAATGATCCGTATCGACCTCAACAATGCCGCCAGCGCCCGCCTGGTCCGCTTGCCCCGCTGGGCGAGCTGGCTTGTCATGGCCGGTGCCTTTGTCGTCGGCGTGCTGATTTTCCTGGTCGCGGCCAGCCTGGCGCTGATTCTCGTGCCGCTGGTCATCGCTGGCGGCGCCTTCGCCGCCTGGCAGATGCGCCGCCGCATGCGTTCCGCCGGCATCGATCCGCAGAACCCGTTCGGCCGCCCGCAGCCTGAAACGGTGCGCGGCGAGATCGTCGACGCCGAATATCGGGTGATCGAGCCCGGCGAGCGGCGCTAGCCGCCGGCGCGGGCAGCGAGCTCCGCCCGCAGCCGGGCATTCTCCGCTTCCAGCTCTTCCAGCCGCTGCCGCACCGGCGCGAGCACCGGCGCCAGTTCGGCCTCGCTGAAGCGCGGCGTGATGTGCTGCGGACAGTTCCAGTCGAAGGCCTCGACCTTGATGGTGATGCCGCGCTCCGGCACGGCGCGGTAGCCCGGCACGATCAGGCGCTGCGCCAGCTCCGGCTCGGCCGCAAGATCATGGAAGCGCGCCCGGCCGAATATCTTCAGCCGCGCCCGATGGCTGTAATCCATCAGGAACAGGCAGAGCCGGTCGTCGGCAGTGAGATTGCCCAGGCTGAGATATTGCCGGTTGCCGCGCAGGTCGGCGAAGCCGAGCGTCGTCTCGTCGAGCACGCGCAGAAAGCCGGCCGGGCCGCCACGATGCTGCAGATAGGGCCAGCCTGTCTCCGACACGCTTGCCAGGTAGAAGGAATCGCGGGCCGCGATGAAGCCCGCCTCGGCCTCGCCGAGCCGGTCATTGTGCGGCTCGCCGTCTTCCTGGCGGGCATAGGCACGCCGGCTGCCTTGCGCCTCCTGCGCCGCCTTCACGGCCGGCGTCGTCGCGATCTCGAGGAAACGGTGGGTCATCTCTGGGGCCTCCGCCCGTCGAGATGACCATTTCACGATCACATCGCAATCGCCGCCGCCAGCAGTTCAGAATTCCAGAAGACGGAACAGTCTGGTCACGGCGACTGCCGCGATACGGTCCCTTCGAACGGCGTCCCGATTCCCTGCGGCAGCAACTGCACCGAAGTCCCGGAGGTCCAGACCTCGAAACAATCCTCCTCCGTCCCGCTTCGCCAGCACAGGCTGTCGTCCTTGACCCGCCAGCGCATCTCCTGCCGCCGGCTCATGGCATACTCGGTGACGTTGCCGTCGGGTCGGAAGCTGTAGCGCCAATGCACGCCGTCGCTGTACTCCTTGCCCGCCAGTAGCCGCTCGATCGCCGCGCCACGGATGCGCTTGGCGTCCGACTGCTGCGCCAGCGCCTGAGCGCAGAGGCAGGCCGCGGCCAGCGCAGCCAGCCCCGCCCTCCTCGCCTTCGCGCCCATCTCAGCCCCCCGTCAGCCGGATGATCAGGACGCCTGCCGCCGCGCAGGCCGCCAGAACCGGGACCATGCCGAGCTTGAAGCGCAGCAGCGCGATCATCGCCGCGGCAGCGAGCACGGCAGCCCGCCAGTCGAGCGAGGCCAGCACCGGCAGGTCGGGCGCCAGCGGTCCCAGAATGACCGGCTGCACGGTCCGGAACAGCACATGCAGGCCGAACCACAGTGCCAGATTGGCGATGACCCCGACGACCGCGGCGGTGATCGCGGTCAGCGCCGCCGAGAGCGCCTTGTTGCCGCGCAGCGCCTCGATGTAAGGCGCCCCCAGGAAGATCCAGAGGAAGCAGGGCGCGAAGGTGACCCAGACCGTCAACAGGCCGCCGAGACTGCCGGCGACGAGCGGATCGAGCCCGCCATGTCCGCGCCAGGCGGCAAGGAAGCCGGTGAACTGCAGCACCAGGATCAGCGGGCCCGGCGTGGTCTCGGCGAGGCCGAGGCCATCGACCATCTCGCCGGCGACGAGCCAGCCATAGGTCTCGACCGCTGCCTGCGCGACATAGGCGAGCACGGCATAGGCGCCGCCGAAGGTGACGACCGCCATGGCGCTGAAGAAGGCGCCGATCTGGGTGAAGACGTTATCGCCGCCGAGCAGCGCCCAGAGCAGCGCGACCGGCCCGAGCCAGAGCGGCAGCCAGAGCGCCAGCACCCTGAGCGCCCTCCCCGCCGAGGGCTCGGCATGGGCGAGCTCGCCGCGCTCGAACATCAGGTCGACGACACCCTTGAACTCCGGCGCGCCTTCCTTGCCGGCATGGCCGCCGCCGCCGAACAAGGCCGGCGCCCAGCGATTGCCGAGCCAGCCGACGAGCCCGGCGCAGAAGATCACCAGCGGGAACGGCGCCTTGACCAGGAAGAGCGCGAGGAAGGCGGCGACCGCGATCGCGACCATCGCCCGGTTCTTCAAGGCCCGCCTGCTGATCCTCAGGCCCGCCTCGACGACGATGGCGAGCACCGCCGCCTTGACGCCGAAGAAGATCGCATCGACCAGCGGGATCTGGCGGTAGAGCACATAGAGCAGGGAGAGCCCCCACATCACCAGCGCGCCCGGCAGGATGAAGAGCAGGCCGGCGATCAGGCCGCCCAGCGTCCGGTGCATCAGCCAGCCGATATAGGTGGCGAGCTGCTGCGCCTCGGGGCCGGGCAGCAGCATGCAGTAGTTGAGCGCATGCAGGAAGCGCCGCTCACTGATCCAGCGTTTTTGCTCGACAAGCTCACGGTGCATGATGGCGATCTGCCCGGCCGGCCCGCCAAAGCTGATAAAA
>Ga0102589_1004968_pt1 | contig 12003 bp, 4 predicted proteins | sample AraplaMF_Col_mLB_FD_76858 | JGI IMG/M metagenome (GOLD analysis project Ga0102589, IMG submission 76858) | Arabidopsis root microbial communities from the University of North Carolina, USA - plate scrape MF_Col_mLB | ecosystem: Host-associated > Plants > Roots > Endosphere | place: USA... | reverse complement strand
CCAAGAGCAATATCGTGAATATGCGATGATTATTCACGAACGCTTAAAAAAGAAGGGACCATTATTACAGAAGGAAATTCCTCTTTATTTAGAGGAACGTTACGATAAAATTTGGTCAGATCGTTTACCAGCAGCTTCTGCAAACGATTATATGGTACTGCTTCAAAAGGCAAATCATAAAGGTGGCCTGACAGAAGCCGAAGAAAAAGTGTGGGCTAATATCGTTGAAACAGATATGAGTGCTAAGAAATACCGTAAAACATTTAGACATGCAGGGCAAAAAAATGGCTATACGCCATGGACAGTTACAAAAGCAGTTTATGCGATGGATAAACGCGGGAACTGTACAGAAATAGTGTTCTTAGCAAATGATTTAAATGAGGACGACAGTGCAGAAATACGGAAACATTTAGCAAACTTACATTTTCAAGTGTTGCAAAGTGATAAGTATGATGCGACCTTTATTAAATAAACTCGGTGCAGAGAGCACCGAGTTTATTTTTATGTACAAGCACTTTTTCGCCATCACTGGGTATGATGGGTAGTAGTACTTAGGGGAGAGGGGAAAAGGTGATGAAACAAAGTAAAGAAGAATTTATAAAGAGTGAAGGCGCTGATTTCCCTGGGAAAACATATGTGAATTGCGTATTACAACATGTATTTGATTTTCAACGAAAGTACTTATTGAAAGATATGTTTCAAGTGCATAAAGCGCATATTGCGATGCTAACCGAAGAAAAGTTAATGAAACAGGAAGAAGCTAAAGTTATATTACACGCACTAAAAAAGATAGAGGGAATTCCAAAAGATCAATTGCTATATACAGAGCAGCATGAAGATCTCTTTTTTTTAGTGGAACATTTAATTTCTCAAGAGGCGAAATGTGATTTTGTCAGTAATATGCATATTGGTAGAAGTAGAAATGATATGGGTGTAACGATGTATCGCATGAGTTTAAGACAATATGTACTACGATTAATGGAACATCATTTGTTATTGCAAGAAAGTGTATTGCAACTCGCTGCTGATCATAAGGAAACGATTATGCCAGCTTATACGCATACACAACCAGCGCAGCCAACAACATTTGGTCATTATACGTTAGCGATTTATGATACGATGCAAAGAGATTTAGAACGAATGAAACGAACGTACAAACTTTTAAATCAGTCTCCAATGGGAGCCGCCGCTCTATCTACAACAAGTTTCCCAATTAAACGAGAGCGAGTTGCCTATTTACTTGGATTTACAAATGTAATCGAGAACTCATATGATGCTGTTGCTGGAGCGGATTATTTATTAGAAGTTAGCTCGTTACTTATGGTAATTATGACGAATACGAGTAGATGGATTCATGACTTCTTATTATTAGCGACGAAAGAATATGATGGTATTACTGTTGCAAAGCCATATGTACAAATTAGTAGTATTATGCCCCAAAAGCGAAATCCAGTTTCAATTGAACACGCCCGTGCGATTACGAGTAGTGCTTTAGGGGAAGCATTTACAGTATTTCAAATGATTCATAATACACCATTTGGTGATATTGTTGATACGGAAGATGATTTGCAGCCGTATTTATATAAAGGAATTGAAAAGACTATTCGTGTTTTTTGTATTATGAATGCAGTCATTCGAACGATGAAAGTAGAAGAAGAAACGTTGAAAAAACGTTCCTATAAACATGCAATTACGATAACTGATTTCGCAGATGTATTAACAAAAAACTATGACATTCCATTTCGGCAAGCTCATCATGCAGCAAGTGTTATTGCGAATATGTCATTGGAGCAGCAAAGGGAGTTGCATGAATTACATTTCAAAGATGTAAATATATACTTACAAGAAAAATTTAAAATACATTTGTCAGAAAAAGAGTGGGAAGAAATTGTATCACCAGAAGCTTTTATTCAAAAAAGAAAGGTATATGGTGGACCGAGTAAAAAAGAAATGGAGCGTATGATTAAAAATCGAAAAGAGTCATTTCGAAAAGAAGAAGAGGTATTTGAAAAGGAAAAAAAGAGAATTTTACAAGCTGAAAATGATTTAAATACGTTAACTTTGAATATTATTGAATCGTAAAAGAGGAATTTAATGAATTAATCGCCAATACTTAATGAAACTATAAATAGAGAGAAGAGATTGTCGATGATTCAATTACATGTATATGAAGAGATTCTTACTTTTAAAGAAGAGGTTATACCATTTTTAGAGAAGAATGAGCAGGAAAATAATCTCGTATTAGGTGTATTACAAATGGTCCAAGAACCGATATTTATGGGGGTAGCAAAACAAGAGGAAGAAATAGCAGTTGTATTTCTTCAAACAGAAGAAAAGAAACAAATAATTGTTGCTACGTCTGAAATTACGAAAGAGGCCATAGTGGAACTTGCAAAAAAATTAACGAAAGTATATCCAGATGTTCCTGGATTAATCGGTAATAAGAAAATTGTACAGAAATTAGCGCAAGAAATTGCGGTGTTAGAAAATAAGAAAACGAATGTTGCAATGGAGCAAGGTATATATGAATTAAAACAAGTAAAGAAAAAGTGGAACGGAGATGGAATCTTTCGAGAAGTAAGTAGTGATGAGCTAACGTTAATAGAACAGTGGATATATCAATTCTGCGAAGATGTGAATCTTCCTACTACGAAAGAAGAAGCGAAACAAACCGCCCATACATTAATTACTAATCGTCGTCTATTTGCTCTAGAAGTAGACGGAGAGCTTGTTTCTGTAGCTGCAAAAACGAGACCAACTACAAACAATATAACAGTTAATTTCGTATATACACCGAAAGAAGCGCGGAACAAAGGGTATGCATCTAGCTGTGTCGCTGCACTTAGCCAACGTATGTTAGACGAAGGTTACAAAACAACGACATTATATACGGACCTGGCAAATCCAACATCAAATAAAATTTATCAAGAGATTGGTTATGAACAAATTGCGGAGTCTGTACTCATATTTTTAGAGAAGTAGAACAAAAAGGCGTGCTATTTTAGCACGCCTTTTTGTTACTCATCAATCCGAATGACTTCACCTTGCGGGAAATTCTCAGTTTCTAGTAAGCTACGAATAGCTTTCGCAACGTATTCAGGTGATAGTAGTTTTCCTTCTTCTTTTAGTGCGATGAAGCGGTCTAAATTGATGAAGTCTTCTTTATTTGTGTCGCGAATTTGTGCTTGCATACTTGTATCAACAACACCAGGTGCAAAAGCGACGATTTTTACGGGATATTCTTTTTCTACTTCTTCGGTTGCTACGCACTGTGTAAACATATTTACGCCAGCTTTCGTCGTACAATAAGCGCCCCATCCAAAATAAGGATTTTTTCCTGCGCCAGATGAGATGTTTATAACACGTTTATCTACTTTCCAGCCTTTCGTATGTTTCATGAAAGTAGAGGTAAGAATCATCGGTGCAAGTAAGTTAATTTGAACGTTCGTAATGAATTGTTCGCTTTCTGCTTTTTCAATTGGTTTCATAGGTGCAAGTGTACCTGCATTATTAATTAAATGAATAGATGATACAGTATCTTCTTGAATAGATGAAAGGATTTTGTTAAATTTCGTTTCTAAATTATGTACATCTTGAAGATCTAAGGAGTGGAAAACACAATTGCTGTTATATTGTTCTGCGAGTTTCGTAAGCTCTTTATTTTCTTTTCTAGAAATAGAGATGATACTCGTATTTTCTTCTAACAATTGCGCGGCGATTGCCTCACCTAAACCTTGTGAAGTTCCTGTTACGATAACATAGCGCATAGTGTAGTAAGCTCCTCTCGTATGTGCGGAATTTTGTTGGACAAAGTACATTGCATAGTTTGTCTACATTTTATAGTATAGAGCACTTTTTACTATAAATGAAATGAGATGATTATGTGCCTTTTATGAATCGCTTTACTACAACAGTAACTGGTGCCGTCACGTTCACTGGGAACACATTAGGACTAAGTCCGACATCACCTGCGCCAGGCAATAACTTTGGTACGATTGATGTATTCACAACGGTGAATACATCACTACAAGTACCTGGATTCCCAGCAGGAACGACGAATGATTGGCCACTAAATTCTTCAAGTGCAATTTTGAACCTGCCAGCAGGAAGTAGTGTCTTATACGCAGAACTTGTGTGGGCTGGCACATACCGGACTGATACGGAGGATGTTACTGCGTTTTTAAATGATGATATCACCTTTATAACACCAGTGGGAACATTTTCTGTTACACCAGATCCCGCTACTGCGCAGCAAGGTTCAGTAGGGAAGCAGTTTTATTATAGTCGTTCTGCTAATGTAACGAACCTTGTTAGTGCAGCTGGGGCTGGCACATATACAACAGGTGCCGTGCCAGCTGCAAGAACTTCAGCTGATTCAACAATTAGTCGTTCGGCTGGCTGGACTCTTGAAGTGGTTTATCAAAATGCGAGTTTACCACTAAGGAATTTATCAGTTTATGCAGGACAAGAAATTATTGAGGCCTCATCACCACCAGTTGATGCTATTATTTCAGGTTTTGCAACGCCGTCTACGGGAACTGTTACAGGAAGAGTACTCGTAACTGCCCAAGAAGGTGATTCTAACATCGTTGGAGATCAACTTCGCTTTGGACCGAATGCAACTGCTACAGTTGCTTTATTCGGACCGAGAAATCCTGCAAATAATTTTTTTCAATCACAAATTTGTAATGACAGTGGGAATTTAGATACGAGCGGCACGTTTGGAAATTTGAATCAGCCGTTAGGAATCGCTTTAACAGTTCGAAGACAAGGGTGGGACGTTACGAATGTAGATGCCTCTTCATCATTAGTAAACAATCAAACGTCCGCGACTGTTCGTTTCGTTACAAATGGAGATGGATACGCAGCAGCTGGTTTTGGTGTTCAAATTGATGCAACAGGTCCAATTATAAACCCTGTTAAATCAGTCGATAAAACAGTTGCAGGGGTAGGAGATATTCTCACATATACGATCACCGTTCCGAATACAGGAACAGGAAGTGCAGAAAATGTGGTATTACAAGACAGTATTCCAAATGGAACAACATTTATAGCTGGTAGTGTAACAGTAGGTGGAGTAACACAGCCGAGTGCGAATCCAGTTAGTGGAATTAATTTAGGTACAATCCCTAACAATGCTCAAAGAATTGTTACATTTCAAGTGAGGGTCACAACATTCCCAAGTCCGAATCCTATTCCAAATCGTGCAATGGTATCTTACCAATTCCGTCCTTTTGTAGGAAGTCCACTTGTTACAAGCACATCTACTTCAAATACAGTACAGACGACGGTAAATCGAGCGAATTTAAGTTTGCAAAAATCTGTAGATTTACAGACCGCAACCATTAATGATGTATTAACGTACACAGTTAATGTGACTAATAATGGAAATGTTACTGCAAATAATATTGTTTTTGTTGATAGTATCCCTGCTGGAACAACATTTGTTCCGAATAGTGTTACGGTGAATGGAGTAGCACGTCCAGGAGCGAATCCAGCAAGTAGTATTAATCTTGGAAGTGTTAATGCTTCGCAAACGACTGTAGTGCGTTTTCAAGTTCGAGTAACATCTAATCCGCTTGTCAATCCAATTCCGAACCGCGCGAGTGTAACGTTTAACTTTACTCCAGTGCCTGGTCAAACACCAATTTCAGGTCAAGCGACAAGTAATACTGTATTTACTACTATTAATATAGCTGATATAAGAACGAGAAAAACAGTGGATAAAGCTTTTGCGACGGTTTCCGATATTCTTACGTACACCATTACAATTGAGAATATCGGAAATGTACTTGCGACAAATGTTATTTTTCAAGATCCGATCCCAATCGGAACGACTTTTATCGCAAATAGTGTGACTGTGGATGGGGTTTCACAACCTGGGGCAAATCCATCGACTGGGTTTACAGTAGCGAATATATCTCCCGGCGGAAGTAGGACAGTGACTTTTCAAGTACGAGTGACATCTACGCCATCAGGAGGTACGATTGCGAATCGTGGAAATGTATCTGCTAATTTCGTCGTTATTCCGAATCAGCCACCAGTAACGATTAATAGACAAACGAATACAGTGGTGACACAAATTAATACAGGCGGTTTAAATGTAATAAAAGAAGTGAATACAATGCAAGCGGCAGTAGGGGATACTTTAACATATACGATTGCGGTCCAAAATACAGGAAACGTTCCGTTAACAAATGTATTTTTCCAAGACGCTATTTCTTCCGCTGTTTCTTTCGTTGCAAATTCTGTAACAATTAATGGATTACCGCAAAGTGGATCGAATCCAAACACAGGATTTTCTCTTCCGAATATTCCTGCGGCTCAAACAGTTGTAGTCACATTTGATGTATTAATTGTACAGGATCCAGAAAATGAAGATATTTTAAATCAGGCAAATGTAACAGCAAGTTTTCAAGTGAATCCGAGTGAACCTCCAGTAACAATCAATGTTCCGAGTAATATTGTGAATACAACAGTACAATCAGGGAACTTTGAAGTTGTGAAATCGGTGAATACGGATGTTGCAACTGTAGGGGATGTTTTAGTATATACAATTGAAATAATAAATGCAGGTAGTGTACCAGCTACAAATGTGTTTTTCAAAGATTCAATTCCACAAGGGACATTATTTATTGAAAACAGTGTATTTGTTAATGGTGTTTTACAAGAAGGGGCAGATCCAGAACTTGGATTCCCATTAAATAATTTGCCTACTGGCGCGAATGTAATTGTTACGTTTGAAGTGTTAATTGATGAAATTCCCCAAGGAAATAATGTTGTAAATAATGCGAATGTCACTGGAGATTTCCTTGTAAATCCAACAGAGCCACCGATTACTGTAACAGTACCAAGTAATACTGTTATGACAGTCGTGAATTCTTCAGGGTTAAATGTAATGAAAAGTGTAAGCGCTACTGAAGCAGGAGTAGGAGATACGTTAACGTATACAGTTCGTATACAAAATAGTGGGACAGTAGCAGCAACAAATGTATCATTCCTTGATCCGATTCCATCTGGAACAACGTTTGTAGCGAATAGTGTAACAATAAACGGGGTTTCTCAACCGGGTTTAAACCCAACAACTGGATTTCCACTTGCTAATATTCCAGTAGGAGGGATGGTAACAGTTACCTTTCAAGTGACAATCACGAGTGTACCACCAAATAGAGTTCTTCCGAATAATGCGAATGTAACTGGGGATTTCCAAGTAAGTCCTCTCCAGCCCCCAATTACAATTGTAACGATTAGTAATATTGTTGTGACGCGAGTGAATGTAGGATCACTTAATGTAATGAAGAGTGTAAATACACCACAAGCAGGAGTAGGAGATACGTTAACGTATACGATTCTTATTCAAAATACAGGAACTGTTCCTGCAACGAATATTATTTTCCAAGATCCAATTCCGTCTGGTACTGCGTTTGTAGCAAATAGTGTGACGATAAATGGAGTTGTACAGCAAGGCGCGGATCCTATGGCAGGTTTCCCGGTACCAAATATTCCGGTCGGGCAAACGGCTACGATTACGTTTCAAGTTACAGTGACGAGTGTTCCGAGCGGTGGAAATGTTAGAAACCAATCGAACGTTACTGCAAGTTTTCTTATAAATCCAGCAAACCCTCCAATAACGACTGTTACAAATAGTAATTTTGTAGTGACGCAAGTAAACACAGCACAGTTAAATATACAAAAATCTGCATCTGTACAACAAGCAGCACTAGGAGAAACTTACACGTATTCTGTTGTCATTCGAAATAACGGCACAGTAACAGCAACGAATGTCTCTTTTATTGATCCAATTTCTCCAGAAACAACATTTGTTGCAAATAGTGTAACGATAAATGGAGCACCACAACCTGGGTTTGATCCAAATGTTGTTTTCCCGCTTCCTAATATTGCAGCTGGAACATCATTGACAGTAACATTTCAAGTTACGGTAGTTGCACCGTCTACACGTGGAGCAGTATTAAATACAGCATCTGCTACAGCCACTTTCTTATTAAATCCTTTACAACCACCTGTAACAACAACGAACTCAAGCAATACAACGGTAGTTACAATACCGTTACCTCCTCCCGGTGAAGTAACAGCAACAAAAACAGTTGACGTTGCAACTGGAGCGGTAGGGGATGTATTAACGTATACCGTGCTCATTTCAAACGTAGGAATTATACCAGTTACAGATGTGTTCTTCCAAGATGTCATACCAGAAGGAACGACATTTGTAGAAGATAGTGTAACGATAGGTGGGGTGCAGCAACTTGGGTTAAATCCAGAAATAGGATTTACAGTTACGCCATTATTAATTAATGGTGGAAGTATTGAGGTAACGTTCCAAGTGACGATTACAGAAATTCCAGATAATGAAGTCATATTAAATGATGCAGACGTTACATTTACTTCACAACCAAATCCGCAGGAACCACCGATTACGGAAACGATATTAACAAATTTAGTCGTTACGACAATTAATATAGCGTTTATTTTTCCATTGAAACTAGTAGATAAAGAAGTAGCGACGGTAGGAGAAATATTAACGTATGATGTATTGATTTTTAATTTCGGAACAGTGCCAGCGACGAATGTTCAATTTATCGATACTACTTCCGCGGGTGTAGCATTTGTACCAGGAAGTGTGAGCATAAACGGGGTACCAGCACCAGGATTAAATCCTTTCATTGGTTTTACAGTTCCAGATATACCTGTCGATGATTTTGTACTTGTCACATATCAGGAAGTGGTTACAAGCATACCAGAAGGTGGAACGATTGTTAATTTTGTAGACGTTACAGCTACATTTGCTGTAAGTGAAACAGAACCGCCTATTACGGAAACAACGACAAGTAATACGACATTAACAGAAATCAATGAATCTGGTTTGAATGTTTTAAAATCAGTAAGTCAGCCGGTTGTTGCAGTAGGCGATACAATCACATATACAACAGTAGTTCAAAATACGGGAACAGTGATAGCGACGAATGTTCAATATAGTGATGTATTACCATCCTCTATAACATTCGTACCGAATAGTGTAACGATAAACGGTGCGTTACAGCCTGGATTAGACCCTAACACTGGCTTCTCACTTCCGGATATAATTCCAGGTGAAAGTGTAGAAGTCACTTTCCAAGTAACAGTTGTTAGCGTTCCGTCAAACGGAACAATTGCCAATACGGCAAATGTTACCGGAAGCTTTATTTTAGTACCAGGAGAACCACCAGTTATAGTAAATCAGCCAAGTAATACAACACTCACAACTGTAAATAGAGGACGCTTTAATGTTATTAAACAAGTAAATAGAGCCGCTACTCTAGTTGGAGATGTATTGACGTATACAGTGCAAATAACGAATACAGGAACAGTAACAGCTAACAATGTTCAGTTTATTGATACGATTTCAACAGGTGCGTCATTTGTACCAAATAGTGTAACGATAAATGGAGCTCCGCAACCAAACTTAAATCCGATTACTGGATTTGGAGTTGGAGATATCCCAGTTGGTGAAACAGTTATAGTGACGTTTCAAGCGACAGTTACAAACATCCCGTCATCAGGAACAATTACGAACGTTGCAAATATAACAGGAAGCTTTACTTTAGTGCCAGGAGAACCACCAGTTGTAGTAACAGAGCCGAGTAATACGACGATAACTAGAGTGAATAGAGGACGATTCAGCGTTATAAAATCTGTAAATAAAGAAGCGACACGATTAGGAGATACGTTAACGTATAGTGTGCAAGTTACAAATACGGGAACGGTAACAGCGACGAACGTTCAGTTTAGCGATGTTCCATCACCTAGTTTAGAATTCGTTCCTGGGAGTGTACAAATAAATGGGATTCCGCAAGTAGGTTTAGATCCATTTGTAGGCTTTGCATTGCCTAATCTTGCAGTAGGGGATAGCGTATTAATTACATTTGAAGTAAATGTAATCGCAGTTCCGCCTTCTAGTAGCATTATGAATACAGCAAGAGTAACGGGTGATTTTGAATTAATTCCAGGAGAACCTCCGTTTACAATTACGAATTCAAGTAATACGACAGTCACACCAGTAAATAGAGGCAGTTTAGATATGCAAAAAGAAGTAGATCATTCAATTGTTGGAGTAGGAGAAACAGTAAAGTATACGGTTCGAATATTAAATACTGGTACTGCTGATGCGATGAATATTCAATTTATCGATGTCCTATCTCAGGAAGCTGTTTTTGTACCAAATAGTGTAACTGTAAATGGAGTAGCTCGTCCGGGAGTAAATCCGCAGGTTGGATTTACGATTGTAGACATTCCAGTCGGTGAGACGGCGATTGTAACATATGAAGCTACGATTACAAGTTTTCCAGATGGTGGTACAGTAGTGAACGTTGCTGGGGCGTTAGCAGAATATATTTTAGTACCAGGGGAGCCGCCAGTTACAGTGATGGATACGAGCAATACCGTTATAGTGACGGTAAATACTGCAATCTTATTTGTTGCAAAAGGAGCAAACTTTGAAGTAGCAATGATAGGGGATGTTGTCACTTACGGAATCGCTGTTATAAATGATAGTACAGTTCCTGTGACCAACATTGTGTTAACAGATATCATTGATCCGAATACGCTATTTATAAATGGCACGGTAACGGTAAATGATGTATCTTTTCCATTCGCTAACCCGAATACTGGTATTCCATTAGGTGATTTTCAGCCAAATGATGCAGCAATTATTAATTTCCAAGTTGTAATAATAGGAGGGCAAATAAATAATTTAGTTACAAATACTGCTACAGCGAATGGGCTTGCAACTGTAAATCCGAATGAGCCGCCAGTAGTAGTTGAAGGTGATAGTAATACAGTTGTTATCCCGTTTATTCCTCAAAATGTCTCAACGACAGTCGTAAAAACGGCAGATTTACAGGTAGCAACAATTGGAGATGTCATTACGTTTACGACAGTCATCACAAATACGGGTGATACTGTAATGCAAAATATTCGTTTTCAAGATATGTTAGATAGTAGTGTTCGATTTGTTCCTGGAAGTGTAACGGTTGATAATACGCCAGTGCCGAATGTAAGCCCGGCAGTAGGGTTTCTTATCGGAAGTTTAAATCCTGGTGAAGCAAGGACAGTTTCGTTCCAAGTAGCAGTACAGAGCGCGCCAAATGGTTCAGGAAATTATATAAATCAAGCGAGTATTCGTTTTGAACATCAAGTAGGCACAGTATTGCCACCTGTTACACAAATAGTAGAAAGTAACATAGTTGTCATTCCATTTGTTCCAACGATTGAACAAATTTGCGAAACGAATCTTAATTGCTTAGGGAAAATTCCTTTTCAATGTTCTCCGTGTGATCATTTGCAAATAAAGAAAAAATAAATGAAGAAAGAGCATCCTGTAAGAGAAGGATGCTCTTTCTTCATTAATCATGTAGATTCTTTTTCGGGCGAGGTGAAAAATTCGTCGATTTTGTCGGAAAGTAGTAATGGAATAGCTCCTTTTATAACAGAAATGTCCCAGTCCCACCATGCGAGATTCTCTAGTTTGTCAATCGTTTCTTGCGGGAAACGATATCGAACAAATTTTGCAGGATTACCAGCTACAATTGCATATGGAGGTACATCTTTTGTAACAACACTCTTTGCTCCAATGATGGCCCCGTTACCAATTGTAACACCAGATAAAATGCAGGATTGATAACCAATCCATACATCATTGCCGACTACGATATCACCTTTTGAAGATGGGTGACCAGTAATATGTGCTCCTTCATTGAAGAGAGCGTTAAATGGATAAGTCGTTATCCAGTCTGCTCGATGTTCGCCGCCAAGTATGAAAACGACTTCTTCTCCTAATGAACAAAACTTTCCTATTTTTAATTTTGTTTCATCGTTCCAAGAAAAAATGGTTGGCCCTACTTTACTATAAGTATAATCACCAATATCATATTTATTATATTCAGGTTTTTGATTTAAATATAACATAACGAATTTAGCATCCTCTCTAAAGCAAGTAATGGATATGGA
>Ga0102589_1004965_pt1 | contig 12015 bp, 9 predicted proteins | sample AraplaMF_Col_mLB_FD_76858 | JGI IMG/M metagenome (GOLD analysis project Ga0102589, IMG submission 76858) | Arabidopsis root microbial communities from the University of North Carolina, USA - plate scrape MF_Col_mLB | ecosystem: Host-associated > Plants > Roots > Endosphere | place: USA... | reverse complement strand
AGCTTTCCTTTTTTCGTATATGGTTTTACTTGTTCTAACAACTGTTGTAAGTTGTTTGTTTCAATGCACTGCATAGTACCAACGCTCCTATTTCGAATTAACTAAGTTTACTTTTCCCGATATGCTCAGAAATAAATAATAACATGAAAAAGTGGAATGATAAAACGAAAGTTATTTGTGCTATAATAAGTTTTTTTGTCTGTATATTGTGTAGCTAACAAGGAGAATTTCCCTTTTATATAACAGTTTGGAAATAGAAAACTTATCCATAAAAAGTTCGAAAATAAAAACTACACATCTATACAACTATATGTTATTATGATTATGTAATAGAAAGCGTTTTCTAAGGCGTACTTATAATGATAACGATTTCATAAATTTGATAGGGGGAATTAAAATGTTGCAGTTTTTACAACGTATTGGTAAAGCGTTAATGCTTCCAATCGCCGTACTACCAGCAGCAGGATTATTGCTTCGTTTAGGGCAACCAGATGTATTTGATATTCCTGTTATGGCACAGGCCGGTGCAGCAGTTTTTGATAATTTAGCACTCATTTTTGCAATTGGTATTGCAATCGGTCTTTCAGTTGATGGTAGTGGTGCAGCAGGTCTTGCAGGTGCAATTGGTTATCTAGTTATGAAAAACAGTATTGATGCACTTAGTAAGGGATATTCTACTGTAGAATTACAAGATAAATTAGGCAAAGTCCAAGATTTAATAGGGAATAGCGCTAATGTTGATCCATCTAAGCTTGCAGATACAATGACACAAGTATCTAAGGCAGCCGAATTATCGACTAAAGTGGATATGAAAGTTTTAGGTGGTATTATTGTTGGTGTTATAGCGGGACTTCTTTATAATAAATTCCATAAGATTAAACTTCCAGAATGGTTAGGGTTCTTTGCTGGAAAACGTTTCGTCCCAATTGTTACATCGGTTGTGATGTTAATATTAGGAATTCTATTCGCACAAATTTGGCCAGCAATTCAAAATGCTATCGATGCATTAGCTCATGGAATTGTTAATTTAGGGGCAGTTGGTTCAGGTCTATTTGGTTTATTAAACCGTCTATTAATTCCAATCGGTTTACATCATGTAATGAACACATACTTCTGGTTCGTACTTGGTGACTTTACAAATGCAGCAGGTAATGTTGTAAACGGTGATATTGCTCGCTTCCTTGCCGGAGATAAAACAGCGGGTATGTTTATGACTGGTTTCTTCCCAGTTATGATGTTCGGTTTACCAGCAGCATGTTTCGCAATGATTGCGGCTGCTAAACCAGAAAAACGTAAAATGGTTACAGGTATGTTAGGTGGTCTAGCATTAACTTCATTCTTAACTGGTATTACAGAACCAATTGAATTCTCATTCATGTTCTTATCACCAGTATTATATGGTATTCATGCTGTATTAACAGGTCTGTCTCTATTCATTACAACAACACTTGGCATTCACGATGGTTTCACATTTAGTGCCGGTGCAATCGATTACTTCTTAAACTTTGGTATTGCAACAAAACCAGTATTACTTGCGGGAGTCGGTTTAATTTACGCAGTAATTTATTTCGTTGTATTCTACTTCTTAATTAAGAAGTTCGATTTAAAAACTCCTGGTCGTGAAGACGAAGAGGAAGTAGCTGAAGGTGAAGAAGCTCCAGTTGCAGGTTCAATTGGTGAAACTTACGTAGCAGCTTTAGGTGGAAAAGAAAACTTAACAGTTATTGATAACTGTGCAACACGTCTACGCTTACAAGTAAAAGATGCTGGTCAAGTAAATGAAGCAGCATTAAAACGTGCTGGTGCAAAAGGTGTTATGAAATTAAGTAATACAAGTGTACAAGTTATCGTAGGTACAAATGTTGAATCTGTTGCCGATGATATGAAAAAACACGTATAAATAATGAGATAAGAGGATGTCCAAAAAGATTGATAACATCAATTTTTTACAGGATATCCTCTTTTTTTGTTAACAATTTAACGGGAATCTTACTTTTGTAAATTTTCTTTTTCTTTTTTGTACATATGGGTTGGTAATATGTGTAGTGCGTGATAAAGTAGGGATGATATAGAATGGATTATCCATAATCTACTAAAATAAATCTTTAGTAGAGGAATTAAATTATTGGTGAGTAAGGGGAAAAAAGCAATTATGGATCAGGAAAAAAATAATGCGAATGGGAAAGCAAATCGGCCGATTGTATACATAAAAAGGACAATCATTTTCGTCTTACTATTATCACTTGTATATTTCATGTATACAAAAATTGTTGCGCATAATAAGAAAGAAGAAACTTTAAAAGCGGCAGCAGAAATGAAGAAACAAGAAGAGCTAAAAAAGAAAGAAGAAAAAAAGAAACAAGAAGTACAAAAGCAAAAACAAAAAGAGCAGGAAGAACAAGTGAAGCAAGCGCAAGCTGCGGAACAGCCTGTTGAAGGACCACCTCAAGAAATTAATGAAAACGCTCAATTGGACCAGTATTTACAAAACGCAGGATTTAGCGGGACAGCTGTTATTGTGAAGAACGGAAAAGTTCTTCTGAATAAAGGGTACGGTATGGCAAATAAAGAGCAGCAAGTACCGAATAATTCAGAGACGACTTTTTATATTGGTTCTATTTCAAAGGCGTTTGTAGCAACTGCTATTATGCAATTGAAAGATCAAAATAAATTACAAGTTGAAGATACTGTTGCGAAGTATATTCCAGATTTTCCACAAGGTAATAGTATTCAGCTAAAACATCTATTAACACATACATCAGGGATTCCAGAATATGAGCAAGGAAAAGAAGATATTTCCCATGAAGAACTGATAAAGCGGATAGGAAATCAAAAGCGTATTGGTGGTCCAGGAGAGAAGTGGAAGTATTCCGATTCGAACTACTCTATACTTGCATACATTGCCGAGAAGGTAAGTGGACAGTCGCTTGAAGAATATATTAAACAACATATTTTTGCTACTGCCGGTATGAAACATTCTGGTTTTGGCACAGCGTTAGAACAAACAAGATTCCCATCAACGGGTTATAAAATAGTAAATAATAATATGACAACACCTAATATTCCGAGCATGTCACAACTATATGGTTGTGGTGATATATATACGAGTGCACATGATTTATATTTATTTAACGAAGCGTTATACTCTGGAAAGTTAATTTCAAAAGCGAGTTATGATCAAATGTTTACAGCCGTGAAAAAAGATTACGGATTTGGCTGGTACGTAGACCCAGGAAGCTATTCGAATCACGGTGTAATGCCAGGTTGGAATTGTTTAAATGGATTTAGTAAAAATGGTAGTGTGTATGTTGTTTTATTATCTAACATTCAAAACAACATTAAATCATTTGGTAAAGTGAATAATGACATTTATACGATGTTGCGAAATATTGAAGTGTAAGAAACTATCCTTTTGGATAGTTTTTTTTTGCCCTGAAACAAATATTTCTTTTAGAAAATGTATGCCTTACCTATCACAAAAATATCTATTTTGTATACATTAAGATGTATGGATGTAAAATTTTATAATCTAAAAATAATAGGAGGAGAAGTGTATGTGTCTGTTCAGAAAATATTGGCATAAATTATCAAGATTGTTTAATAGACAATTAAGCTATTTTTTAGATGATAAATTATTGCCTGCTGTGGAACGACTTTTATTTTCGCAAAACTTTGCAAGGTTTATTCAAAGAAACTCTAAGCAAGCTACGGAAGAATTTATAAAATCAAGCCAATTTCAATCTATTATTTGCAACATTTTAAAAGAATGCAATACATCACCTTTTAAAGAAATTGCAAAGCAGTATTTAGGTAAAAATGTTGAAATTACGGTGACAGTTGGACAATTAACAGGCGTTATTGTAGCAGTCGGTGATGATTTCTTAACATTGCAAGAAGGTATAGGAACTGAAGTTTTATTACCATTTACAAGTATTATATCAATTAAAGAAGTGTAAGAAAGGAGAGCTATATATGTTATTTACTGATGAATTACGTAACCATGTTGGTGAATTAGTGCAAGTTGTGACAGCTGTGGAAATTGTTACAGGCATTCTTTTATCTGTGACAGATGGGGCGGTAAGTGTTCGTACTTCTCCTTCTTATGGACCACCGGAAGATGTAATTGTGCGTACTCCTATTATTGCTTATGTTCGCTTGGAAGGGTAAGCGTGATACAAGTATGAGAGTATCAGTTGTTATTCCAGCGCACAATGAAGCGAGTACTTTATCACAAGTTTTAGTAGAAGTGGAGAAGCTCAAGCCTTACGAAATTATTGTAGTAGATAATGGCTCGACAGATGGAACGAAAGACATAGCGTTACAACATCATTGTCACGTGATTTATTATAAACATTCTCTTGGCAATGATGTTGGACGGGCTATTGGAGCTAGAGAAGCAAAAGGTGAAATTGTTTTGTTTTTAGATGGTGATATTGTTATTGATAGTAAAGAGTTACAACGTTTCGTGAAAGGAATTCGACAAGGGCATCAAATTGTTGTGAATAATTTAACATGGTCGGTTTATTTAAAGATGAGACCACATTATACGACAGTTGGAAAGTTCATGTTGAATCGTTATTTGAATAAAAAGGAGCTTGTTGTTGGATCTTTAATTGCAATTCCACATGCGATGAGCAGGGAAGTTATCGAGAAACTTGGGTGGTGGAATTTAGCAGATCCAGCACTATTTCAAGCGATAGCGATGTCTAGAGGAGTAGATATTGTTGATACGGCTTCGGTCGATGTAATTCACACAAATAAGGTTCGTCCTGTGCATACAGGAACATCACCTGGTTCTCCTTATCCGAAAGCGACTAGCCGTATTATGGGTGATCATTTACGTGCTTTGCAATATGTAATCGAAACATATGGTAAACGCGGCGGTTTTTCGGAGGGAAACAGGGATAGGGAGTTTATAGGGAACTATAAACCAGTTGTATTAAAGAAGGAAAAAGCGAAATATAGTGCGATTATACCAGTGTCAGAAGAAAAAATGACGATAAGATTTGTTATACAAGAAGTAAAAAAAGCAGGGGTAGATGAAATTATTGTTGTCGCGAATGGAGCAGATTTTGAGACTGTTAAACAGGCAAAGCTAGAGAATGTTATTGTTGTTGAATTCGGGGAGGCGCTTGGACATAATGTAGCACGAGCGATAGGTGCCATGCATGCTACGGCAGATATTTGTTTATTCGTTGATGGTGATTTTGTTATTCCAGCAAAAAAGCTCACTCCATTTTTGCAAGCTGTTGAAGATGGAAGTGACGTGGTTTTAAATGATTTACAATGCTTATTAGATATGTTTCATCCTGCAGATCCAATTAGTATGGGGAAATATTTTGTGAATTTAGTAGCGAAAAGACCGGATTTATGGAATAACTCATTAACGGCAGTACCACATGCTATGCATAAAAGGGTAATAGAGAAAATAGGATATGACTCGCTTGTTATTCCGCCATTAGCTCAAATGAAAGCTATTTTGGAGGTTTTTTCTATTACAGCAGTAGAATTTGTAGATGTTATAAAAACCAATCGGGTACGCCCGGAGCAACATGGATTTGTAAATGGACGTATTCCGGCATTTGACCGTATTTTCGGTGATCAACTTGAGGCGATTGCTTATCTATTACAATATACAGACGAACGTGGGAGTTTTACAGATGGAGATCGCGATAGAGACACTATTCAACAATTGAGAAAGGAAGAAAAGAATACAGATGAATGCTAGTAGTAAAGTAGCTATTATTGGATTAGGGTATGTTGGTCTTCCTTTGGCAGTCCATTTTGCAGAAAGAGGACATACCGTACTTGGATTAGATAAAGATACTAGAAAAATAGAATCGATTATAAAAGGAGAAAGTTATATTCCAGATGTTTCTTCTAAAGTGTTGCAAAGTTTATTGACTAAAAATAAATTAATAGTAAATACACCAGATAAAGGTATTACTGATTTCCAAAGTAGTGATTATGTTATTGTTACTGTTCCAACTCCAATTAATGAACGAAGAGAACCAGATTTAAGTGCCCTCATTTCAGCTTCGCATTATATACAACAAAATCTCCAAAAAGGACAAACCTTCATTTTTGAAAGTTCCACATATCCAGGCACACTTGAGGAAGTTATTATTCCTATTATTTCTCAAGCTGGCCAAAAGGTAGGAGAAGATTTCTATATCGGATATTCCCCTGAGAGAATTGATCCAGCAAATAGTCAATATTCAGTTCAATCTATTCCAAAAGTTATTAGTGGACAAACAGAAAAGTGTAAACAAAAAGTACAGGATTTATATAGTACCATTTTTGACGTAGTTGTACCTGTTAGTTCGCCGAAAGTAGCAGAGATGTGTAAGCTATTTGAAAATATTCAGCGCTTAGTTAACATCTCTTTAGTAAATGAGTTAAACACATTATGTGAAAGTTTAGGGATTGATTTTTATGAGGCCATTGAAGCGGCATCTACAAAACCTTTTGGATTTACTCCGTATTGGCCAGGACCAGGGATAGGGGGGCACTGTATTCCCGTAGACCCCTTATATTTTCAATGGAGAATAAAAAAGAATGGGGCAATTAGTCAATTAATTGAGGCGGCACATGTAATTAATGAAGAAATGCCAGAGAAAATAGTCCGGAAAGTAAAGGGTATGGTGCAATCACCCGGACTAGTTTTAATTGTAGGAATCGCATATAAGAAAGATGTAAATGATTTGAGAGAATCACCGGCTTTGCCAATTATTCAATTACTAATAAAAGAAGGATACGAGATAAAATACCATGATTCATATATTTCTTCCGCGGAAATTGGAGATAAGGTGTATCAATCTGTTGCTTTGGATGAACAAACAGTTAAAGAGGCAGGTTGTATTTTAATTTTAACTGACCACTCTAATATCGATTGGAAGCTTTTTAAAGGAATGAACCGAGTAATAGATACAAGGGGAATTATAAAGAAGGTGAGTGTATGAGTAAGAAATGTTTAATTACAGGTGGGGCCGGATTTATTGGATCTCATTTAGCTGAAGAGTTGGTGAGAAGGGGTTATAAAGTCACAATTGTGGATAACTTCTATAAAGGGAAAAATAAGTATCATAATGAGCTAATGAGAGAGATTCGAGTTATTCCAATAAGTGTTTTAGATAAAAATTCTATTTATGAATTAGTAAATCAACATGATGTAGTGTTTCATTTAGCAGCAATTTTAGGTGTTAAAACGACAATGGAAAAAAGTATAGAGCTCATTGAAACGAATTTTGACGGAACGAGAAATATTTTACAAGCAGCATTAAAAGGAAAGAAGAAAGTAGTTTTTGCATCTACTTCAGAAGTGTATGGTAAAGGCAAACCGCCTTTCTCTGAAGAAGGAGATCGATTGTATGGGGCAACTTCTAAAATTCGTTGGAGTTATGCAGTTTGTAAAACGTTAGAAGAAACATTATGTTTAGGATACGCATTAGAAGGCTTACCTGTAACGATTGTTCGTTATTTTAATATTTATGGTCCAAGAGCGAAAGATGGTCCATATGCAGGGGTAATCCCGCGATTTATCCGTGCAGCTTTGCAAGGAGAAGACATTCTCGTATATGGAGATGGAAAGCAGACACGTTGCTTTACGTATGTGAGTGATGCGGTAGAAGCAACAATTCGGGCAATGGATGAGAAGGTAAATGGTGAGATTATTAATATAGGTTCTGAGAACGAACAGAGTATAAAAGAAGTAGCAGAAACAATTAAAAAACTAACGAAATCTTCTTCGAAAATTGTACAAGTTCCTTTTGAGGAAGTATATCCACATGGCTTTGAAGAAATTCCGAATAGAAGGCCGAACGTAAAGAAGTTAAGAGAACTTGTTCAATTTCAAGCGACAGTAACGTGGGAACAAGGATTGAAAGAAACTATTAAATGGTTTCGTGAAGAAAACAATGGCTAAGTCGCTATCAGTTATTATTCCTGCAAGTAATGAAGTAGATACGATTTCAGACGTTATTCAATCGGTCAAACCGTTAAATCCAGTAGAGATTATTGTCATAGCAAATGGTTGTAATGATGGTACAGAAGAGGTTGCTAATCGGTTAGGTTGTAAAGTAATCAGGTATACAGAACTATTAGGAAACGATGTTGGGCGTGCAGTTGGCGCAAAACATGCGATAGGTGATGTATTACTATTTATAGATGGGGACTTTGCTATTCCAACTTCCAAATTACAATTGTTTCTTAATCCAATTTTACATGATCAGACTGACATCGTTTTAAATAATTTGGACGCATTGTTTTTAAAGAAACAAAAACCCCATTCCGTTACAGTGTGGCGTCAAATATTAAATGCAATGTTAGAGCGTGAAGAATTAAAGATAGATTCTTTATTATCTGTACCTCATGCGTTGACGAAAGAAGTCGTCCAAAGTATTGGATATGAATGTTTAGTTAATCCTATTGTAGCTCATTTACGTATAGCACAAAGTAAATGGAGAATTAACCGTCATTGTGCTATTGATGTTATTACGCCGAATAAATTTCGACCGATTGAACATGCTGCATATGGAACGAACCTTTCTCAATCTGAAAGACGAATGATAGGTGATCATATAGAAGCAGTTGCAGAACGAATAGTAAGCAGTGATATACGCGGGGGATATTATGATGGAAATAGGAAAAGGGATAGCGTCTATCATACTTTAAATTTCGAAGATTTTTATCAAGGATGGGGCGTTACATCCAATTTGTATAGAGAAAAGCAACTATCGGTTGTTATTCCTGTACAAAATGAAGAGAAAACAATTGGAAAGGTTATAGAAGAGCTTCGTAAAATTGAACCTTTTGAAATCATCGTTGTCGTAAATGGTTCGTCAGATAAAACAGCAACGATTGCAAAAGACAAAGGCGCAACAACCATTGTATATAAAGAAGCCCTTGGAAACGATGTAGGGCGTTCACTTGGAACTTATTTTGCAAAAGGAGAAATTGTGTTATTTATAGATGGTGATTTTGTTATTCCAGCTAGTGAACTATATCCTTTTGCAAAAGCTATTGCAGATGGAAAGGACGTCGCATTAAATGATTTAAATCATTATTTAGATTTAAGAGTACCACTTCATCTTGTAACTGCATTTAAGTATGCACTAAATTTAGCGTGTGATAGAAAGGATTTAGGGGTAGGCTCACTTATTGCGGTACCTAATGCATTTAGCCACAAGTGTTTGAAAGCAATTGGATATAAATCTTTATTGTCACCTTGTGTAGCACAGGTGAAGGCTCTTCTTTCTGGATTTGAAATTGCATGTGTATGTCGTGTTGAGGTTGATAAGATGAACCGTATTCGTCCCAGTGAACATTTTGCAAAAATAGGTCATCCTCCAGCTGTACTTCGAATTATAGGTGATCATATAGAAGGACTAGAGCAAATAATTGCATCAACAGACAATCGTGGCGGATTCTATGATGGCAATAGAAAAAGAGATGTTTTATAGAAGTAACAAAAAAAGTGTACAACATGTGTACACTTTTTTGTTCTGTTATAAAAACTATAACAGATTAGGAGATAAGAGTATTACAGCTCTACAATGGGTATTGTTCTTATATTACAAAATAGGACTCGTATATAAGGATACCAAAAAAATACAATTAAGGAAAGGGTTAATTTTAAAGACTTTTAAATGAAGTTAACACTATATATATAGTAGTTTGCTCAATATTTCACAAACATGTCACAACTATTTCGTTCACTTTCGTAAAAAAGTAGTATTCTAAGTGTGTAAGCTGTTATATAAAAAATCTTAGTCCTGTACTAATCAAAAATGGAGGAGATTAGGATGACTCAAGTATTAGAAAATGTTAAAAACGCATGGGAAAACTTTAAAGGTGAAAAATGGAAAGCAGAGATTGATGTTCGCGATTTCATTTTAAATAATGTAAGCGTTTTCGAAGGGGACGAATCTTTCTTAGCAGAAGCAACTGAAGCAACGAAACAACTTTGGGATCAAGTAATGGATTTAACAACGAAAGAACGTGAAAACGGTGGCGTTCTTGATATGGATACAAAAATTGTTTCTTCTATTACATCACATGACCCTGGATACTTAAATAAAGATATTGAAAAAGTAGTCGGTTTCCAAACTGATAAACCATTTAAACGTTCTTTACAACCATATGGTGGTATTCGTATGGCAGAACAAGCTTGTGAATCTTATGGATACGAAATGGATAAAGAACTTAGTCGTATTTTTAGAGATTGGAGAAAGACTCATAACCAAGGTGTATTTGATGCTTATACACCAGAAATGAGAGCTGCTCGTAAGTCAGGTGTTATTACTGGTCTTCCAGATGCATACGGACGTGGACGTATTATCGGTGACTACCGCCGCGTAGCATTATATGGAGTGGATCATTTAATTGAAGCGAAAAAAGCAGATTTAAATTTAACTGGCGGTGTAATGAGCGAAGATACAATGCGTTTACGCGAAGAGTTATCTGAGCAAATGCGTGCACTTCAAGAGTTAAAAGAAATGGCTGCTTCTCATGGATTCGATATTTCTAAGCCAGCAACAAATGCGCAAGAAGCATTCCAATGGTTATACTTCGCGTATCTTGCAGCGATTAAAGAACAAAACGGAGCTGCAATGAGTCTTGGACGTACTTCTACATTCTTAGATATTTACATTGAAAGAGATTTAGCAAATGGTACTTTAACAGAAGAAGAAGTACAAGAAATTGTCGATCACTTCATTATGAAATTACGTCTTGTGAAATTCGCAAGAACACCTGATTATAATGAATTATTCTCTGGTGACCCAACTTGGGTAACTGAATCTATCGGTGGTATGGCATTAGATGGTCGTCCATTAGTAACAAAGAACTCATTCCGTTTCTTGCATACATTAGATAATTTAGGACCAGCTCCAGAACCGAATTTAACAGTTCTTTGGTCTAAACAATTACCAGAGAACTTTAAAAACTACTGTGCGAAAATGTCCATCAAAACATCAGCAATTCAATATGAAAATGATGACATTATGCGTGCTGATTACGGCGATGATTACGGAATTGCTTGTTGTGTATCTGCAATGAGAATCGGTAAGCAAATGCAGTTCTTCGGAGCTCGTGCAAACTTAGCGAAAGCATTATTATATGCAATTAACGGTGGTAAAGATGAAAAATCAAAAGCACAAGTTGGTCCTGAGTACGCACCAATTACTTCTGAAGTACTAAATTACGAAGAAGTTATGCATAAGTTTGATATGACAATGGAATGGTTAGCGGGTCTATATTTAAACACATTAAATGTTATCCATTACATGCATGATAAATATAGTTATGAACGTATTGAAATGGCACTTCATGATACAAATGTTCTTCGTACAATGGCAACAGGTATCGCGGGTCTATCTGTAGTAGCAGACTCATTAAGTGCAATTAAATACGCACAAGTAAAACCAATCCGTGATGAAAATGGTATTGCAGTCGACTTCGAAATTGAAGGGGACTTCCCTAAATACGGTAACAATGATGATCGTGTAGATGAGATCGCTGTAAATCTCGTGAAAACATTTATGAATAAACTGCGTAAACATAAAACATATCGTAATTCCGTTCATACAATGTCAATTTTAACTATTACATCTAACGTTGTATACGGTAAGAAAACTGGTAACACTCCAGATGGACGCCGTACTGGAGAACCATTTGCACCAGGTGCAAATCCAATGCATGGACGTGATACAAAAGGTGCATTAGCTTCATTATTATCTGTAGCTAAATTACCATATGAAGATGCACAAGATGGTATTTCTAATACATTCTCTATTATTCCAAAAGCACTTGGTAAAGAAGATGATGTACAAGTACGTAACTTAGTATCTATGCTTGATGGCTATGCAGTAAAAGAAGGCCATCACTTAAATATTAACGTATTTAATCGTGAAACATTAATGGATGCAATGGAACATCCTGAGAAATATCCACAATTAACAATTCGCGTATCTGGTTACGCTGTAAACTTTATTAAATTAACTCGTGAACAACAAA
>Ga0102589_1004960_pt1 | contig 12022 bp, 6 predicted proteins | sample AraplaMF_Col_mLB_FD_76858 | JGI IMG/M metagenome (GOLD analysis project Ga0102589, IMG submission 76858) | Arabidopsis root microbial communities from the University of North Carolina, USA - plate scrape MF_Col_mLB | ecosystem: Host-associated > Plants > Roots > Endosphere | place: USA... | reverse complement strand
CGACCTGCACGGGCGCGCGCGGCGCTATTGCCGCCAGCGCATCGATCATGGCGTCCTGCCAGGCATCCATGGTCGGCGCAGGGTGGTCGGGGCGTGGCGTGTAGCGGCACGGTGCAATGCCGATGCGAAGCGGCCTGCCGTGGTCGGCGATCATGCCGGCGCGGGCAGATCCGGTCGGAATCACCAGTGACAACAGGCCGGCAAGGTCGCGCCCATGGTGGGTCACGCGCTCGAGCCCGAGGGAAAGGGCCAGTTCGTACGAGCGGCGGTCGCGGACCGACAGGTACGAGAAATGACGGGCGTACTCTGCCACGACGGCTTCGTCGGCGCGGTCCGCGAATGGGCCGATGGACACGCCGACCGCTGCCAGTTGCAGACTCCGTCGCCGGTTGGCCCACAGCATCAGTGGCTTGCGGAATGACTCCCGCGCGGTTATGACCGAGCCGCCGCCCATCACCAGCACATCGTTGCCGTGCACGCCGCGAATGAAGCTCAGCAGACGGCTGCACTTGCCCGCGGCTCCGGTGGCGCCGTAGAGGTCGAGCGGCAGGCGCTGCGGCCAGGTGCTTTCGCCGTCCAGGTCCGCGAGTGCGGGTCCGACCAGGGTGGGTTCCGCGCCCCAGTACAACCGGGCGGCGGTGGTGCAAAGCACGCCGAACAGATCGTCGCCAAAATTGCGCATGCCGTAGTAGCCGGTGAAACCGACCCGAAGCGCGTCCGTCACGGTGGCCTCGTTCATGGGGAAGTCCTTTCAGGTCGCTCGATCCGGCGCACGCCCAGGTACATGAGCAACAGCAGGGTTGCTTCCGCCACCACCGTCCCCCACGCCGCGCCGATCGCGCCATGACGCGGGATCAGCAGGCAGGCCAGGGCAACGGCGACGACGGTCGCCGCCAGCATCGCGACCACGCGATAGCGCATGTGGCTTTCGGTGAGGAGCGCGGACCCCACCGACGTCGACAGGAACCGGATCGGCGTGCAGATCGCGAGGATGGCCAGCAACACCGGGACATCGGCATAGGCAGGGCCGAATGCGATCGAAACCAGCAGCGGCGATACCAGCCACAGCACCAGGCCGGTGAGCAGACCGATCGCCAGCATGGCCAGGTTGCCGAGGCGATAGACGCGCCAGAACTGCGGTTTGTCGTGGACGGCCCAGCGGTGCAGCCGCGACAGCAGGAACTTCTGGTAGATCGTCGCGGGAAACAGATACAGCGCCGACATGATGGCCAATGCGACGCCGTAGTGACCCGCCTGCGCGTTTCCATCCAGGTACTTCAACAACACCGTGCTGACCTGGAAGAACACCGGATACAGCGCTGCCGCGACCCCGTAAGCCCAGGCCTGCGACCACAGTTGCCACGCCCCGGGTGTCGCCATTGCCGTCATGGGGGCCTGGCGCGGACCGTGACCGGTCAGTTTCATCTCGCCGCGATTCATCGCGGTCAGTTGCGGCATCGCCGTGGCGGCGATCAGCAATGCCACCAGGCCGTAGCCGAACGCCACCTGGCGCGCATCGATGCCGGCGATGCCGACCGCCAGCAGCGCCACCGCGAGGCGGCCGGATGGCATCAGCAGTTGCCACCCCGCGAGGGCCCGGTGGCGCTCTTCCAGTCGGAGCTTGCTGCCCAGCAGGTCAACGGCAAACACGCCAATGATGACCGGCGTGAGCAGCAGGAGTGTCGAACGCGTGTCGGCATCGACGCGATCGCCCCACAGCGCCCAGGCCACAACGGCGGCAATGGCCAGGATCGTGGTGGCGAGAGAGAAACGCAGCGCCGGCCGCAGCCAGCGATCCGCTGCCCAGCCCTCGCTGCCGTAGGCCTTGAGGCGAAACTGCGAGAGCCCGAAACCAGCCAATGGCGCGATCATCGTGACTGTCGCCAGCGAAGATGCGAACAGGCCGTACTCGGCGGGGCCGAGCCGTCGCGCCAGCACGACCTGGGCCAGGAACACCATCACCGCACCCGCCAGCGTTGCCAGCCAGAGCATCGAGATCGCCATTGCGGCGGGACGCCAGCCTTGCGCGACCATCGACTTCACCCCGCCACGGACGCTCGTGCCTGCAGCGGCACGGTCAGCAGTTCTTCGTAAACATCGAGGGTGCGGCGGATGACCAGGCGTTCATCAAAGTGGCGCAACGCGCGCTCGCGGGCACTGGCGCCGAGCGCTGCCAGCAAGGCGCGATCGTCATCGAGCCGTGCGAGCAGCTCGGCCAGGGAGACGGCATCGCGCGGCGGCACGTGCAAACCGTCCTCGCCATCGCGGGTGACGACCTCGCGGCAGCCCGGGAGATCCGTGGTGACCAGGGCGAGCCCGGCTGCGGCGCCTTCGATCAGGCAGCGCGGTACGCCCTCGCGGTAGTAGCTTGGCAATGCCATCACATCGACGGTGGCGAGCAGTGCCGGCATGTCCTCGACGTGGCCGAGCCACTGCAACAGGCCCTGGTCGTGCCAGCCCTGCGCCTCCTCGCGCGTCACCGAGTTCGGATTACCGGTATCGGGCGTGCCGGCAAGCAGGAACTCGATCGTTCGGCCTTGTTGGCGCAGTAGCCTGGATGCCTCGGCGAACTCGGCCACGCCCTTCTCGCGCAGCAGTCGCGCCGCCAGCAGCACGCGCAGCGGTTGCGTTGCGTCTTCGCGGGGGCAGGGCTGGAAGCGCTCGGTGTCGACCCCGGAGCTCCTGATCAGGCGGATCTTGCTGCCGGGGACCAGCCGCGCATCGGTCAGCGCCTGGGCATCGTCGGGGTTCTGCAGGATCACGCGCGAATGGCCATGGCCAAGCGTCGCCCGCATGAGCATGCTCACCACCGGCCGCAATAGTCTCGCCTTGGGGCTTTCGCTTGCGAACACGTAGCCCATGCCGGCCACCGCGTTGACCACCGCGGGAACGCGCGCAAGCCGTGCGGCCAGGGCGCCATAGACGGCGCACTTGACCGTGAAGTTGTGCAGCAGATCGGGCTTGTGCGCCCGCAGCAGCATCACCAGTTCGCGCAGCGTATGCGCCTCGCGAATGGGGTTGAGGCTGGCGCGGTCCATGGACAGCTGGGACCAGGCGATTCCATGTTCCTCGAATCGTTCGCCAAACTCGCCGGGGGGCGAGACCATCACGACTTCGGCGCCATGCGCCTTGAGCTGCAATGCGGTCGACAATCGGAAGTTGTACAGATACCAGTCGGTGTTGGCGAAGAAGACGATGCGCATCGGCAGGCGGGGCACTGTTCGATGAGGGGTCTTGAGTGTATCGATGCCCCCTTACCCGGCTGTAAACGATGCAATCACTTTCCACATCCGCGCATGAACGAAACCGCGGAATCAGCCACGGTGAAAGCAAGCAGACAGTACGAAACAGGCGCTTTCGTGGCCTGAAAACAGACACGGCCGACAATTGTCGGCCGTGTCATCAGAGCGCATCCGGGCAGTTACTTTGCGTACTGGTTCGTGGTCACGCGAAGATCGATGCAGTCCGTGGTCGCCTGGATGTGGGCGCCGTTGCCATTGTTGCCGCCCACCAGTCCAGTGACCGACACCAGCGGATTGGTCGCGGTGTTCACGCCGTGCATGCGCGTGTGGTTGTTGCGGAAGGTATTGCCGCTGACCTGGTAGCCCTTGGTGGCCGAGCGCAGCATCACGCCCATCAGGTAGTTGTGCTGGAACTTGTTCTGGGCGATGTAGCCGCTCACCGGCGCGATCGTCAGGATGCCGTAGCCGCCGTTGTACTCGATCGTGCAGCTCTTGATCGTGACGCCGGTGACGCGCTTGTAGACCTGGATGCCGTTGCCCTGGTTCTTGCGGACCAGGCAGTTCTCGATGTGCACCGTGGTGGTGGTGCCGGCATCGTCGGCATCGGGCTCGATGTCGATGCCGCAACCCGGGGCGACGCCACTGTTGTTGCTGAACTCGGAGTCGTAGACCTTGATCTCGCTGGAGCGACCGATCGAAAGCCCCTGGCGGCGATTGCCGGTGGACACGACATTGGCAATGACCACGCCCTGCGAAGGGATGGTCGGGCTGCCGGTGACCATGGCGCCGCCGATGGAGATGCCATCACCCCAGCACTTGGACAGATGGATGTCACGGATGGTGACGCGCGAGGAACCGCGAACCATGATCGCGTGGCCCCATTCGCCGGTGGTGCCAAGGTGGTTGTCGCGGTCGCCGATGATCTGGCCGCCGGAGATCTCGACGTCGCTGACCTTGTAGACCATCACCACGTAGGCGCGTTCGGCGCTGTTGCGCTTGGCGGCCAGGATGGCGCCGTCGGCGAGCTGCAGGTGCATGCGGCTGCGCAGGCGCAGGTTGCGGGTCGGATCGATGACATAGGTGCCGGCGGGAATCAGGATCGTGCCGCCGTCGGAAGGCAGCGCATCGATCGCCGCCTGGATGGCGGTAGTGTCGTCATGGATGCCATCGCCGTAGGCGCCGCGATTGCGCACGTTGAGCACTGCCGAACCACGAGCGCGCACTGGCGGGTTGTAGGCGGCGGTGGCGTCGGTGCCGGTGGCTGCCAGGGCCCGCGACATGCCGGTTGCGGTCAGTACGCCCGGGACCGCGGCAAACAGCGATCGGCGAAGGAATTCACGGCGGCCGTTGTGGCCATGTTCGGTGGTGGCGCGCGCGGCGCGATTGAATCGTCTGTCGTTCACGTAGTGGGGTTCCTGGGCCAGCCCCTGTCCGGCCTTTGTTCGATGAGTGGTCGGCGACGCTTGCGCGCCCGATTCGTCACGTCACGATCATTTTCGTGACTTGCGCGAATCTAGCGCAGCGATGCTTAACTGCAGTCGTGGATTGCCGTAACTGTGCGCGGGCGCAAGGAAATTGGCGCGTGTTGTTCATGTTGAACCGCATTCAAGTTCATGACTGCGGATTCATTCAGGAACCTGTCGCGGCGAATGCGCGGGAACTGGATCGTTCAGGCGATCAGTTGCTGTAGCGGTTGTCGTCGCCGACACGGATCGATTGTGTCTTCTCGGCGATCGACACATGCCGGTTGCGCGGCAGTGGCTTGTTTGCCTTCTTGCTGTAGGCCGGGCCGTTCCGGGCGAAGTCGTTGCCGTTGACGCTGACGTTGCGTGTCCCCGGTCGAAGGCCCACGCCGCCCAGTCCGTTCTGGCGGATGTGGTTTCCGGTGATCACACAGTCCTCCGCAGCGATTGCAAGCACGCCGTGGCCGCGGTTGGCTTCGATGGTGCAATCGCGGATCGTGACGTTGGATGCGCGCTTGTAGAGTTGGATCCCGGCACCCTGGTTCCTCGTCACCAGGCAGTTGGCGATGACCACGTCACTGGCGATGTCGCCGGCATCGGGTTCGACGTCGATGCCGCAGCCGGGGAGGGTGCCGGCGGTGTCGATGAAGCTCGAGTCGTACACCCGCACCTGGCGCGAGCGTCCGATGGTCAGTCCCTGGCGGCGGTTGCCGACGCACTGGACACGCGCGATGACGATATCGCGGCTGGGGACGATGCTACCTCCGGTCTTCGAGCCGCCGATGGAGATGCCGTCGCCCCAGCAGTGCGATACATGAAGATCGTGCACCGATACTTTCGAGGCACCGCGGATCATGATGCCGTGGCCCCATTCGCCGCTCGTGCCCAGGTGTGAATCGCGCTCGCCGATGATGCGTCCGCCCGAGATCTCGACATCGCTGACATCCTGCACCGTCAACACATAGGCGCGCTCGGCGGCATTGGCTTTTGCCATCAGGCGTGCGCCCGGGGCAAGTTGCAGGTGCATCCGGCTGCGAAGTCGAACGCTGCGCACCGGATCAATCAGGTAGTCGCCCGGGGGTACCGCCACGGTGCCGCCACTGGCCGGGAGCGCGTCGATGGCCGATTGGAACGCAAGCGTGTCGTCGCGGCTGCCGTTGCCGAGCGCGCCATGGGCGCGCACGTCGATGCGGGCCGATCCGCGTGCGCGGACTGTGACGTCTGCCGCCAGGCCTGCCAGCGGTAGTGCCAGCAGCGGCAGTACGCAGTTTCGAAGCAACCGTCGTCGCGCAGGATCCATGTCAGTGCTGCGCCGCATGCGTATCGGCCTGGAGCGCCGCCCGCCGCCGCGATTCCAGCCACGGCAGTACGATCGCAAGCAGGTAGAACTTGGACGCGTGGTACTTGTTGTCGAGACGCCTGCGGTTGCGTTCCAGCCAGAGGCTGGCACCGGGCAGGATGTCGCGGCTTCGCCCGGCGAGGTCGTGCACCGTCTCGAAGCGCTGTTGCGCCAGGCCGCGAAGGTCGAAACGGAAACTGCCCTTGCTCTGCACGTACGGAAGGTCGCCGAAGCGGGTGGCGATGTGCTGCCGGATCAGCAGCTTGTTCATCTGGGTCTTCGGGTCGACCTTCTCGTAGCGCGGCACCTCGCGATGGATCCATTCGCGCAAAGCGAGGTCGCAGAATGGATACGCTGCCTGCAGCGACAAGGCGCTGGCGGTGTACAGGCCCTTGGCGAACGCGCCGGCCGAACCCGCGATCGAGGTCGACATGTCGCGCCATTCGGCCGGACTGGTGGCCGAACCGATCTCATCCAGGAACAGGTCAAGCCGTTGCCGCGATTGTCGCGCAATGTCGCGGCCAAAGATCTCGTCGACCTCTTCGTCGCTGAAACGCGATCCCGGGAAGACCCGCTCGATCGGGTTCATCTGCAGGGTGCTGAGCAGGTAGCAAAGCCGGAAACTGCGGTCCACCAGCGGCAGTTCGGCCACGCGGGGTGACAGGTTGATGTCGCGGGCCAGTCGCGCCAGCAGGTGCTGACGACGACTCATCGGGGTGCCGAAGTAACTGTCCGCGCCGAGCCCGTCGATGATGCCGTCGCCGTTGCGGGCGGCGACTTCGGTGCCCAGGTCGATGCAGGAGAGCAGGGCGAAGTCGGCGGTCAGCAACGGCATCCGGTCGACGACTGCCAGATAGCGGTCGTACGCCCGGCCCGGATCGCACACCAGCGACTCGTGGCGCAGGCCGAGGGTGCGGGCGACCCGTGCGGCCGAATCGACTTCGTTCTCTTCGCGACCGCCGAGGTAGGTAATGCACGTGGTGTCGGGCCGGGCCTCGGCGATGGCAATGGCGAGCGTGGTTGAATCCTTGCCACCGCTTTGCAGCAGCCACGGTGCGTGCATGCCGGCGCAGCTGCGGCGGACCGCATCACACAGCAGGCGGTGGTAACCGCCCACCCAGTCCTGGTGCGAACTGGGCTCCTCGGGGACCTCGCCGGCATTGCGGAACTTGAAGCGGAACTCCGGCGCGTGATGCATGTCGTCGCGCGGGCAGAAGCCGAAGGTAACCAGCCTGACGCCCTGGAGGATGGAGAACGGCGGATACACGAAGGCGTTGCGCAGCAGGTCAGCCACCGATACCAGGTCGACGGGCGGCGAGGCTGCCGGCGAGGCCAGCGGCGAGAAATCGGGCGTGCCGTAATACGGCGACATCGTTATCTGCATGCCCATCGGTCACCTCGCCGCCGTCGGGTTGCGGAGCGGCTGATAATCGTAATAGCTGTAGGTGTACTGGCCCGGGCCATGCTTCTGCACGGCGTTGAAGATCGCGCCGCGGACATCGACGCCGTTCTGCTCCAGTCGCTGCTTGGCCATGGCGATCTCGCGTTGCTGGTTATGGCCCCAGCGCACGACCATCAGGCAGTTGCCGACGTGGTGGCCAATCACCGCCGCATCGGTCACCGCCAGCACCGGCGGCGTATCGATGATGACTACGTCGTAGAGCGCGGTCAGCTGATCGAGCAAGGTCGCGAAGCGCGGGTGCATCAGCAGTTCAGACGGGTTGGGCGGAACCGCGCCGCGCGAGATGAAGGTCATGTTGTCGGTGCCCGGCACCTTGCGCAGTGCCTGCTCCAGGTCGATCTGGCCGGAGATCAGTTCCGACAGACCGCCCTCGGAGCGCACGCCGACGGCATGGTGCAGCGTGCCGCGACGCATGTCGGCGTCGATCAGCAGCACGGTCTGCCCGGCCTGGGCGATTGTCACGGCGAGGTTGGCACAGACGAACGTCTTGCCGACGCCGGGGCTCGGCGCGGTGATCATGAGGATGTTGTTCTTCATCTCCAGGCGGGCGAAGTGCAGGCTGGTGCGCAGCGTGCGCAGCGCCTCCATCGCCAGGTCGGTGGGCGAGCGCAGCGCCAGCAGGCGCTGGCGGTCGCGGCGGAAACCGCGCGGACGCGTGGCGAGCTGGTGGCCCTTGGCGCTGAAGGGGATCGAGGCATACACGGGCAGGCCGAGCAGCTCGATGTCGACCGGGTCCTCGACACCCCGCTTGAACATCTGCCGCAGCAGCACGAAGGCAACCATGAACATGGCGCCGAGCAGGGTGCCGCCGGCGACGACGAGCAGCGGCTTCGGCCACGCCGGGGTATCCATGTTGACGTCGGCCGGATCGATCACGCGGGCATTGCCGATCGCGCTGGCGCGGGCGATGTTGAGCTGCTGCGCCTGGTCGAGCAGGTTGGCGTAGGTCTGGTTGGTCACTTCCACATCGCGGTTCAGGCGGAACAGGCCCTGCTGCGTGTCCGGCAGCTGGCTCAGGCGCGACAGCAGCCTGGCCTTCTCGGACTGGAACTGACCGATCTGGCGTTGCAGCGACTCGTAGACCGGGTGCTCGGTGGTGAAGCGGCTGGCGATGTCGGCACGCTGCACCAGCAACTGCTGGATGCTGGCATCCAGGGCGATGCTCTGGTCGAGCAGGGCCTTGTTCTGCACAGCGACATCGAGCGTACCGGTGCGGCTCTGGAAGTCGTTCAGTGCGGCCTGCGCGTCGGCGAGCTCGCGGCGCACGTTGGGCAGCTGTTCGGTGACGAACTGCAGGCGCTTGGCCGCTTCGGCCGAGTTGCGCGCCACGTTCTGGCGCGAATACGCCTGGGTGATTTCCTCGAGCACCTGCTTGGCCCGCACCGGGTCGGAGTTGGAGTAGGTGAGGGCGATCACGCCGGAATTGCGGCCCTGTTCGGTGACGGTGATCTTGCTCTTGAGGTCGGCCATGATCGCCATCGGGTTAAGCCGCTTGACCTCGAAGCGAGTGCCCGGGTTGGCGGCGAGGGCCTTGACGTCGATGGTGACGCCACCGCCGCTGACGGGACCCTGGCCGGCGCGACCCTGCAGCAGGGTCTTGCCGTTGGGATCGAGCAGGACGAAACGGCTGCGATCGCCTGCAATGAGCTGCAGCGGCATGTCGATCATCGTGTCGGGCAGTTCAAAGCGGGCAATGGAGAGCTTCTCGCCACCCCAGCCGTACTGGGCAAGGCCGAACAGCGGCGCCGCCAGCGTGTCGGGTTGCATCAGCTGCTGCGCGCGCGCCGCCAGGTCGCCGATCACCGGCAGGCGCACAGGCTTGGCCGAGAGATCCAGGTCCAGACGGGTCATTGCTTCGCCCAGCACGCGTCGCGACGTCAGCAACTGCGACTCGGTGGCCGCGGGTGCATCGATCGACGGTGGCGCCTGCGGCGCGTTGCCGGCGTTGAGGCCGGGAACCGTCGGCGGCCGGCTTTCCACCTGGACCACTGCATTGGCTTCGTACTGCGGCGTTGCCAATAGCACGTAGATTGCGCTGGCGGCGAAGAACAGCATCGTCCCGAACAGGATCGACCACTTGTGATCGCCAAGCGTGCCCACCAGGGTCGGGATGTCGATGTCGTCTTCCCGGATCGTGGTGGCAGGCACCGGATGGGCGCTTTCCGCCCTGGTTATCAGATGGGTAGCCATGTGTCGTCACCGTTGAGGAGGAAGTGGGTATTCATGCCGGGCTCGCCTGGGCCGGGCCTGCATGGTTTGGCGAACCTGCGTCCCGCGACAGGGTTCTTGTAATGGGAGCTGCGGGACGCAGGACCGCCAAGGCATCGGCGATGCGCAGGCACGCGTCGCCTTCGTCGAGCCCACCGGCGTTGAGCTCCGGTGGAGTAAGAGGCTGCTCGCGGTCGAGCAGGTGGAGCAGGTTGTTGCAGATCGAAGCCGGATCGGTGCCGAGCACGTGGACGCGACCATTGCCCAGGAGATCGCGATCGGTCTGCAGTGCCAGCAACGGCACGGCCATCGCCATCGCCTCGACCTCGATGTCGCGATGGACGAAAGCCATGTGTGCACGCTCCAGCAGGTAGATCGACGCCAGGTAATCGGGCTGGTCGATCCAGTGGAAATTCGGCGGCGCCGGCGTCGTTCCGCCCCATGCACAGGATTCGGCGCATACGACGTCGATGTCCGGTCGCTCCATCGCCACGTACTGCAGCGCCTGCGCGACCCGCCCGACGTGCTCGCGGGCGACGCCGTCGCAAAGCATCAGCAGCAGCGGATGGCCGCGGCGCAGGAAGGCGTAACGCTGCCGCAGGTCGGTGCGGCAATCGGCGTCCCATCGCAGGTGCGACAGGGCCGCGCGCAGGGTGTCGATGGCGGTGTTGCCGGTGACCAGGACGCGATCCGCCGGCACGCCTTCGGCGACCAGGTGGCGTCCGGTGGTCGTGCTCGAGGCGACGTGCAGGGCAGCCAGGGACCGCGCGATGCGGCGGCCCGGATCGTCGCCGGCCATCTGCGCTCCTGGCAGTCCGCCGTCGATGCACACCACCGGCACGTTGCGGTAATGCGCGGCCAGTGTTGCCGCCAGGGTCGCCGGCGTGTCGCCCGGCACCAGCACCAGGTCGGGCTGCAGGTCGCTCATGACACGCTGCAGGCCGCCCAGGGCGTTCGAGGTGGTTTCGACCGGGTCTTCGCCCGGGACTACCTCGAGCTCGACATCGGCGACCAGGTCGAACAGACCCAGTACCTGATGGGCATTCTGATCGGGAACCGAGGTAACACATACCGTCGCGTCGAACCGGTCATCGCGCGCCAGCTGCTGCGCGATCGGGGCGATATGGACGGCGTCGGGCGAATCGGCAAGGACGCAAAGCGTCCTGACGGGTGCGACATCGTGGTCGGGCAGCGCGGCGTCGCCGTCGTTGGCGGCCCCGGCATGGAACTCGTTGCTGCCACCTTCGACCGACGTGTCGACGTCATCGAAACGCGCAAGCTCGGTCACGAACATCGGCTCGTGGTCATTGCCGCCGAACGCCATCACCAGGCCGACGCCGTTGCCGGGTAGCGGCGAAGCCCAAAGGGTGCGGATCCTGGCCAGCAGCACGGGCGTGCCCCAGACGTGCGCGGCGAGGACCGCGAAGAATGCCGCCAGGCTCACGGCTTCCGGGACATTTCGCAGCACATAGCCGACCAGCACCAGCACGCCGCTCAGTCCGAGCATGGCCAGCAGCGCGGCGCGGGGCTTGAGCCCGGCGTCCAGCAGGAGATGATGAAGGTGCTGGCGATCGGCGCGGAAGGGCGAACGGCCCACGCGCATGCGCCTGTACATGACCGCGGCGGTATCCATCACCGGCAACGCCACGCACCACAGCACGTCCACCGGCGCCAGCCGCTCGATGCGCTCGTGGCTCATGTAGACCAGGCTCCACGCAAGCAGGAACCCGATGAGGGTGCTGCCGGCGTCGCCCATGAAGATCTTGCGCCCGTCGGGCCATCCCAGGTTGACGAACAGGTAGGGGATCAGCGCGAAGAACAGCACCTGCAGCAGGAACACCACGCCCGGCATCGACCACGGGCTGTCATCGAAGAGCATGACCGCGCCGATGCTCACCATTGCGACCGTCGCGGCCAGGCCATCAATGCCGTCCAGCATGTTGAAGGCGTTGATCAGGCCGATCACGGCGATGATCGTGAACGGGATGCCGAGCATGCCGAGGCCAAGCCGTTCCGGGCCGATCAGTTGCCCGAGGTCGTGGACGTAATAGCCGGACATCGCGATCACCAGCCCGGTAGCGCCCGCTTCCACCAGCAACCGGGCGCGAACGCTCAGGTCGCTGGCATCGTCGAGCGCCCCGGCGACGACGATCAGCGCCGACGCCGCCATCAGGCTCGTGACGAACCCGTCGAAATAACCCAGGTAACTCAGACCCACCACGGTGCCGATGAAGAAGCACAGGCCGCCAATCAGCGGAATGTGTCCGCGATGGTGTTTGCGCCCATTGGGCTTGTCCACAAGCCCCAT